>ERZ780162.923-NODE-923-length-21633-cov-3.613078_pt1 | contig 21633 bp, 15 predicted proteins | sample MGYA00511474_ERZ780162 | MGnify/ENA primary metagenome ERZ780162 (study PRJEB29588, sample SAMEA2143633) | human gut metagenome | biome: human gut; feature: human-associated habitat; material: faeces | place: Denmark | collected 2008/2010 ...
GGCAGCGGATGCGGCAGCCGGAACTGCCGCGGGGGCCGGAAAGCGCAGGAAGCGTCCGGAACGGGTGAAAGGTGCTCTCACGCTGCTTCTTTCCTTCGGCTTCGTGCTGGCCTGCACCCTGGGAAGCCGGCTGGAGGCGGACGGCTATCTGCTTCTGACCGACTGGAGGCTGTGGCTGTCTCTGCCTTTTCTGACCCTGTTCTTCGCCGCGCTTCTGGAGCGGCTGTACGGGTTTCTGGAGGAACGGATGACGGGAGAAGGAGTGAAAGCGGCGCATGGCGGAGTGCCCGCCCGGAAGGCCGGATTTCTCTCCCGCTGGGAGAGCCTGCCCGTAGGAAAAAGGAGGCTTTTCGTCTTTCTCTTTTTCCTGATCGTCTGGGGGATCGTGCTGCTCGCGGTGTGGCCGGGCTTCTTCGTCTATGATGCGCAGGAGGAGTTCAACCAGGTGGCTCAGAGGCGGTTCACCACCCATCATCCGCTGCTGCATGTGCTTCTCCTGGGCGGAATCATCAGCGCAGGCAATAAGCTGTTCGGAAGCTATAATGCGGGAATCGCCTGCTATATGATCTTCCAGATGGCAGTGCTGGCTGTCTGTTTCACCTGGGTGCTGGATTTTCTCAGAAAAAAGGGCACGCCCGTATGGCTTCGGGCTGCGGGAATCCTGTATTTCGCGTTTTTTCCGGTGATCCAGATGTATGTGCTCTGTTCCGCCAAGGACACTCTGTATTCGGCGGCGATGCTGGCGGTCATCCTGCTTCTGGTGCAGCTGGCGCTGGAGGGGGAAGCTTTCTTAAGGAAGAAAGGGAATCTCCTTCTGCTGGGGGGCGGTCTGTGCCTCATGGCACTGATGCGCCATAACGGGCTGTATATCCTGATCCTTCTGATTCCGGTCATGGCGGTGCTCGCCGGAAGAAAACGCTGGCTTCGGGCGGCACTGGCCGGGCTTTGCGCTCTGATCCTCACGCTTGGCGTCAGCGCCGGACTGAAAACGGTCTTTCACGCGGAGGATTCGGAGAACCAGGAAATGCTCACCGTGCCCATCCAGCAGCTGGCCCGCACCTGGGCGCTCAGCCCTGAGGTGTTTTCCGAAGAGGAGGAGGAAGTTCTGTTTTCCTTCCTGCCCGGGGAAGCGCTGGAGCGGTATACGCCAAAGCTGAGCGACAATGTAAAGATTGCCTTCAACAACGCGGCTTATGCCAGGGATTCCTCCGCTTTCTGGAGGCTCTGGCTGTCCATAGGGGTAAAGGCTCCGGCCTCCTATCTGAACGCCTGGCTTCTTACCTCCTACGGCTTCTGGTATCCGGATGCGGTGCTGGATGGCTATCAGGGCAATACGGTGTTCACCTTCACCTATGGAGAAAGTTCCTATTTCGGCTATGAGACAGAGCTTCCGGGTCAGAGGCACAGCTTTCTGCCCTGGCTGGATGCGCTGTTTGAAAGGATGAGCCTGGAGCTGTTCCAGCAGCGTATTCCCGTGCTGTCCATGCTGTTTTCGCCGGGGTTCCTTTTCTGGGTGTATGCGGCGGGGGTCGTTTTTCTGTTAAGATGCGGGCGTTTCCGTCAGGCGGCGGCCTTCCTTCCGGCAGGCCTGAACTGGCTCACCGTGCTTCTGGGCCCCACCAGTCTGGTGCGGTATGTGCTGATTTTCTGGTTTGCACTGCCGGTTCTGGCACTTGTTGTAAGCAGGGGGAAATTATGCTATACTGAGGAAGCGCCGACCGGAACGGCGCTTCCCTGATTCGACAATACTGGAAAAAAGGAAATGTAATGAACAGAAAGCTGAAAAGAAGCCGTGCAATCGAATATGCGATCCTGTGCTATGCGGCGGTGCTGATGCTGCTGGTCGGTCCCATCGGGATTCTGGACTCCAGCCGGGTGGTTGAGGGAAACCAGACCACGGCGGGGCAGACGGAACCCGTCGGGCAGAACGACCGGATTCAGCAGGTCTTCATTGCGGACGGAGGATATCTGGAAAGCATCAGCATCTTTGCGGAGAATGATCTGTCCCGGAAGGTGGTGAATCTGTCGATCTCCAACGATCTGGGAGAGACGGTTTTTTCCAGGAATGTGGCGCTGGATACCTATGAGGCTCCGGGCTTTTTTACGGTTCCGGTGGAATTTCAGACAGAGGCCGGGAGGGCCTATGTCTGGCAGATCAGCCATCCGGAGGAGGAGCTGGTTCTGGGATGGCAGAACACAGGGGAATCCGGGCTTACGGTTTATGGAAACTATTATTATGTGGATGAGGACGGACAGATTCAGGAACAGATCGGGCAGAACATCCTCATGCGCTTTACCTATGCAGATCCACTGAGCCTCTGGAAGAAGGGGGCGCTGATGGCAGGGATAGCCCTGATCGCGGGTTTTCTTGTTCTGCTGACTGAAAATGCTGCCAGAAAGAACCGGAAAAACCGGGAGGTGAAGGTGCAGTGGCTGTTCCGTGCAGTCTGCAATCCGCTGATCGCGGCGGGAACCGCCGCCTGGCTCGCGGCTGTGCTTCTGTTTGATTATTACGGGGGCGTCCGTTCAGACAAGATGGTGTACTGTGCGGGAATCCTCGTTTTTGCGGCAGTTCTGCTCTATGCGGTAAACGCCAGGCGGGATGATATCAGGCCGCTTTCGCTGGTGGTGCGGGAAAATCTGCTGGACAGGGGGCTGGATACCCTGCAGACGGTTTTCTGGGCCGGAGCGCTGTGGGGCTGCATCGATTACATGAACGCGATGTATAATATCTACCAGGCTTATGCGTATCGGAAGGTACTGATTTTCCTGGGGCTGGTGCTGCTCACCATGTGTGAAAGGAAGGCTCTGTTCCATATCTGGAACCTGATCTGGATCGTGGTTTCCTCTGCAGCAGGCTTTTTCTACTGGCTGCAGTTTCAGGGCGTTCCGGAGCAGGACAGGCTGGCGCGTCTGAATGCCATCCTGTTTGTGATCGGAGGGCTGGTGCTCATTCAGCTCGTCCGGATTCTGGTGAAAAAAAAGGTGGAATGGAGGAAGCTTTCCCCATTTTATGCCGGGCTGCTCGCGGTTTTTCTGGTGCTTCTCATCGTATTCCGCAATACGAGAGGCTGGCCCATTTATCTGGCCGTGGCGTTCGGGCTTTTGTATCTGTTCTATCTCGCATGGGAGAGAAAGGAGCGGTTCCTGCCGGTTTTCTGTAACGGGATCATTCTGAATTTTGTCTGCGCCCTGGTTTTTGCCGTGGCGAGAAGGCCCTTCCGCGCCTGGTATTTTTACCGCTACAATTTTGTATTTCACACGGTGACGGTGACGGCGGCCTACCTGACTCTGGTGCTCGCGACCCTGTTCGTGCGGCTGCTGGTGCGTTATCACCGCTCCCGGAAGCTGTACGCCTGGTGGGGAACCGGCCTTCTGTTCGGCATGGCTGCTTCCCTGCTGCTTCTCACCCTGTCCCGGACCGGATATCTGGCGGCGGGTGTGATGGGGCTGGTCATTCTGGTGTTTGTTTCGCTCATCTGTTACCGGGAAAGGCCGGGAGCCTTTTTGGCGAAGGTGGTCGTTCTGTTCCTGACGGTGCTGGCCTGCTTCCCCGTGACCTATTCTGCCATCCGTCTGATTCCGCCTCTGTATGATGATCCTTACATCTTCGAACTGGAAGCGAATTCGGAGGAATGGGCTGTCCATAAGGGAGACCGGGCGGACTCTGAGAATTATATCACCTTTGCCCGTTTCGCCTACTGCTTTGACGGAAAGATTTTTGGCGACGAGCATATGGTGCTTCGGAAATTTGTGGATACCTTCATGGCGGACGCCGCTGCGGATTCCTCACAGGATACCTCTCCGGCAGTGTTTCAAGTATATGCGCTGACTGCTTCCGCTTCGGAGAGCGCGGGATCCCTGCAGGAGGAGACCCTGTCCGGGGATGCGTCCGCGTCTCAGACAGACGGGACGGCAGAGACGGAGCAGCAGACGGCGGAAGCGCAGACGGATTCCGGAGCGCAGTCCGGACCCTCCGATGAAGAAGGGGGCGGCGATATTTCCAACGGACGGATGGCTCTGTTCCGAAGATACATCGCGCAGTGGAACCTGACCGGCCATGAACTGATGGGCGTTCCGCTTGAGGACGGCACCCTTTCCGTCCATGCGCACAATACTTATCTGCAGGTGATTCATGACCATGGTCTGATCACCGGAGCGGCGTATGTGCTTCTGGGCGTTGTCACGCTGGTGCAGATGCTCCGCTATGCGTACTGTCACCTGTATCAAAAGCGCAGAAGAGGAGCGGAGAGGGATGAATATGCGGCGCTGCCGCTGGCCATTTTCCTGGCCTTCGCCGTTGCAGGACTGGTGGAATGGCTGTTCCATCCCTGCAATCCGATGGGATTTGCCACCATGGCGGTGCTCGCCCCGCTTCTGACCTTTCAAGAAAAGAGACGTAAAAGCAAATGAGTGAAAAGGATAAGCCGAAAAAACGTTATTTTAACTATCAGCTTCTGTACCGGAGAACGGCGCTGATCATATATGACATTTTAAGCATCACCGCATCCAGCTTTCTGGCGCTGCTGCTGCGGTATGACATGCACGTGGATGCCATTCCGGACGAATTTTTACTTCCCGTCCGGAATTTCCTGCCGCTCAACATTCTGCTGACGCTGGTCATCTTTTATTTCTTCCGCCTGTATCACAGTCTGTGGGCCTTCGCAGGGGAAAACGAAATGCAGAATCTTGTGATCGCCTGTTTTCTGTCCGCAATCGTGTCGGGAGTCGGTCTGAACCTGTTCAAGATTTCCGGGCAGCCGGTGCCGGACAGCTACTATTTCATGTATCTGTTCCTGCTGATCACCTTCATGTTCATCAGCCGCTTTTCCTACCGGTTCCTGCGGAGCCGCAAGCACCGGATGCAGAACAGGAAGAACAATATTTCCGTTATGATCATAGGAGCCGGAGAGGCGGGAAACGCGCTGATTAAGGAGATCGTCAGCAGCAATTACAGCACCATGGTCATCCGCTGCATCATCGACGACGATAAGCAGAAATGGGGACAGTTCATCCAGGGTATCAAGGTGGTGGGAGGACGGGATAAAATCATCGAGTCCGCCGACCTGTATGATATTGATGAGATTTTCATTGCGATTCCTTCCGCTCCCAGAACGGTGATCCGGGACATCCTGGATATCTGTAAGGAGACGAACTGCAAGCTGCGTTCCCTGCCCGGCATGTATCAGCTGGTCAACGGAGAGGTGAGCGTCAGCAAGCTGCGGGACGTGGAGGTGGAAGACCTTCTGGGGAGGGAGCCGATCCGCGTGGATCTGGATTCCATCCTGGGATATGTGCAGAACAAGGTGGTAATGGTCACGGGCGGCGGCGGCTCCATCGGAAGCGAGCTGTGCCGGCAGATCGCCACGCATAAGCCGGCGAAGCTGATCATCGTGGATATTTATGAAAATAATGCCTATGATATTCAGCAGGAGCTTCTGCAGCGCCATCCGGACCTGCCACTCGTGGTGCTGATCGCCTCCGTGCGCAACACGAAGCGCATGAACTCCATTTTTGCGGAATACCGCCCGGATATTGTGTATCATGCGGCCGCCCACAAGCATGTGCCGCTGATGGAGACAAGCCCCAATGAGGCCATTAAAAACAATGTGTTCGGAACCTGGAAGACGGCATCCGCCGCAGCGATGAACGGCTGCCGCAAGTTTGTGATGATTTCCACGGATAAGGCGGTGAACCCCACCAACATCATGGGGGCGAGCAAGCGGATCTGCGAGATGATCATCCAGACCTTCAACAAGCATTATGAAACGGAATTCGTGGCGGTGCGCTTCGGAAACGTGCTGGGGAGCAACGGCAGCGTGATCCCGCTGTTCAAGAAGCAGATCGCGGCGGGCGGCCCGGTGACCGTCACCCATCCGGACATCATCCGGTATTTCATGACGATTCCGGAGGCGGTTTCCCTGGTGCTTCAGGCCGGAGCCTATGCCAGAGGCGGAGAAATCTTCGTGTTGGATATGGGAGAGCCTGTGAAGATCCTGGATCTTGCCAAAAACCTGATCCGCCTGTCCGGCTACAAGGTGGGAGAGGACATTCAGATCGAGTTTACGGGCTTACGTCCCGGTGAGAAGCTCTATGAGGAGCTTCTGATGGACGAGGAGGGCATGCAGGATACCGCCAATAAGCTGATCCATATCGGAAAGCCCATTGAGCTTGACGAGGACGAGTTTTTCATCCAGCTGAAAAAACTGGAGGATGCGTCCCGCGATGAGGTGGAGGACATCCGTCCTCTGGTCCAGCAGATTGTCCCGACCTATGTATACAAAAAAGACGGAAGAACGGTTAAGGCGGAGCGGAAAGATTGAAAAATGCGTTCGATAGCGCATTTTTCAGTCAGGATTTGCGCCGGAGCGGCGCAAATCCTGAGAATACAAATTCCATTACGGGATTTGTATTCTTGCGCCGACGCCGAACCGGAGGTTCGGCACGCGTGCCTCAGCAAAGCTTCGGCATGGAGGTAATCATGAAAATACATCATATCGGCTATCTGGTGAAAAAGCTGGAAAAGGCCGCCGCGGAATTCAAGAAGCTTGGCTACGTTCCGCAGGGAGAGGCCACGAACGACACCTTCCGGAAGGTGGATATCCTTTTTCTGGAAAAGGACGGCTATGTGGTGGAGCTGGTCAGCCCAAACGCTCCGGACAGCGTGGTGTCGGGCCTGATCAAAACCTACAAAAACGCTCCTTATCATCTCTGTTATGTCTGTGAGAATCTGGACGAAGAGATCACGAAGCTGACCGGAGAGGGATATGTGCAGATCGATCTGCCCACGCCCGCTCCGGCGATCGGAGGGAAACGGGTGTGCTTTCTGATGAACCGGTTTGTCGGTTTGATCGAGCTTCTGGAGCAATAAGCCTGCCAGTCCGCAGGCAGGGATCAGAGAATCCTGCCTGAGTTTCCGGCTCGGGGGATTCAGAGAGTTCCGCCTGCGTTTCCGGCCCTGGGGCCGGCCGGGTTTGTGTCCGCGCGGCATCCACAGACCCGTTTCATAGAAAAAGCAAAAATGCCGCACAGAAATGGAGAACAGAACATGGGAAAAGAGAGAATTTATCTGTCTTCCCCCACCATGCACGGGGATGAGCAGCGGTTTGTGAACGAAGCCTTTGAGACCAACTGGATTGCACCTCTCGGGCCGAACGTGAACGCTTTTGAAAAGGAAATGGCCGAATATACGGGCTGCGGTTATGCGGCGGCTCTGAGCGCCGGAACAGCGGCCATCCATCTGGCCCTGCGGCTGATCGGAATCCGGCCGGGGGATGTGGTGTTTTCCTCTGACCTGACCTTCTCCGCCACCTGCAATCCCATCTGCTATGAAAAGGCGGTGCCGGTTTTCATTGACGCGGAGGAACAGACCTGGAACATGGATCCGGATGCGCTGGAAGCGGCCTTTGAGAAGTATCCGGATGCGAAAGCGGTGATCTGCGCCCATCTGTACGGCACGCCCGCCCAGATCGGACGGATCCGTGAGATCTGTGACAGAAAGGGAGTGCCGCTCATCGAGGATGCGGCAGAGTCTCTCGGATCCACCTTCCAGGGCAAAATGACGGGCTGTTTCGGGGATATCGGAATCTATTCTTTTAACGGAAACAAGATCATCACCACCTCCGGCGGCGGCATGCTGGTCTCCGCGAATGAGGAATACGTGGATAAGGCAAGATTCCTTTCCACCCAGGCGAGGGATGCCGCCCGCTACTACCAGCATTCCCAGCTGGGCTTTAACTACCGCATGTCCAACATAACGGCCGGGGTGGGCAGAGGCCAGCTCCTTCATATCGAAGAGCACAAGCGGAAAAAACAGGAGATTTACAGGCAGTATAAGGAAGCCTTTGCGGATATCCCGGCCATCACAATGAATCCCATGAACCCGGACGGGGACGCGAACAACTGGCTTTCCTGCATCACCATCGATCCTGCCTGCGGCGTTGTGCCGGACCGGGTGATGGACGTTCTTGCCGATGAAAACATCGAAACCCGGCCCATCTGGAAGCCCATGCACATGCAGCCCATTTTCGCGGATGCGGATTTCTTTACGAAAGATGGCTGCGCAAAGGGGGCGGACAGATACAGCGTGCAGACGCTCGATCTTACCGCGCCTGTGGAGAGCGCAGGGGCAAAGATCTTCTATCACGGTCTGTGCCTTCCCAGCGACATCAAGAATACGCCGGAGGATATGGAGCGGATCATCGGCCTGGTGCGCGGACTGTTTGCATGAGGAAAACGGAGCGGCAAAATTCCGGACGACAGAAGGGAGGAGCGGATGTTTTACAGAAAATTTGGAAAAAGAGCGCTGGACATACTTCTGTCCGGCTGCGCGATTCTGGTGCTCTCGCCCGTGCTTCTGATCGTGGCCATTCTGGTGCGGACGAAGCTGGGAAGCCCGGTACTGTTTCATCAGGAGCGGCCGGGGCTGAATGAGAAAATTTTTACCCTGTGCAAATTCCGCACCATGACGGACGAGCGGGATGAAAACGGGCAGCTCCTTCCGGATTCGGTGCGGCTGACCTCCTTCGGGAAATTCCTGCGCTCCACCAGCCTGGATGAGCTGCCGGAGCTGTTCAATATTTTTAAGGGAGACATGAGCATCATCGGTCCCAGGCCGCTGCTGGTTTCCTACCTGCCCTGGTACACCGAAGAGGAACGGCTCCGCCATACGGTGCGGCCCGGCCTCACCGGTCTGGCCCAGGCGTCGGGACGGAATTTTCTGGACTGGGACAGACGGCTTGCGAAGGATGTGGAGTATGTGAAAAACCTGTCTTTTGCCATGGATGTGAAGGTGCTTGTCATGACGGTGAAGGCGGTCTTTGACCGGTCCGGCGTGGCGGAGGATACGGCGGCTTCCGAAGGGAACCTGGCCCAGATCAGAAAGGCCAGGGCGGAAGCGGAAGGGAAGCTGTGAAACAGCGGCAGGGAGGCAGGATGATCCCTGGCCCGATGATACGGACATCCTGTATGGAGGAAATTTATGGAAATCAATCTTCTGATTTTGAGTGCCGGCACCCGCAATAAGGTGGTGCAGTATTTTAAAAAGGAGCTTGCGGGAAAGGGCCGTGTGTACGCGACAGACTGCAGCAGCCTGGCGCCCGCGCTGTATGAAGCGGATGAAGCCATCCTTGTTCCGCGGATCACGGAGCCGGGATATCTGGATAAAATCCTTTCCATCTGCCGGGAAAAGAGGATTACCGGGGTGTTTTCCCTGATCGACCCGGAGCTCACCCTTCTGGCCCGTCACAGGGAGGAATTCCTCGCGGTGGGAACCACGCCCATCATTTCGCCTCTGGATGCGGTGGAAACCTCCTTTGACAAATACCGGATGTATCAGAAGCTGTGCGGACTGCAGATTCCCACGGGACGCTGCTTCATGGATGAGGCTGCCTTTGAGGAGGCGCTGCATGCCGGAGAGGTGAAGCTTCCCGTTTTCGTGAAGCCTGCGAAGGGAAGCGCCAGCATCGGCATCAGCCGGGCGGACACCCTGGAGGCGGTCCGGTTCCTGTGCGGCTGCCAGGAGGACATGATGATTCAGGAATACATGGACGGCACGGAGTACGGCGCGGACGTGTACGTGGATATGATTACGAAAAAGGTGACCTCCATTTTTGTGAAGGAAAAGCTGAAGATGCGGGCCGGAGAAACGGACAAATCCGTTTCCTTTAAGGACGAAAAGCTGTTTTCCCTGATTAAAAATTTCGTTGAAACTGTCGGGTTTTGTGGTATCATTGACATAGATATTTTCCGGCGCGGGGACGAATACTGTATTTCAGAGGTCAATCCCCGTTTTGGAGGCGGCTATCCTCATGCCTATGAGTGCGGGGTGAACGTGCCCGCGCAGATCATCCGGAATCTGGAAGGAAAGGCAAACGAGGAGAAAATCGGCGCCTATGAGGAAGGAATCTGCATGATGAAGTATAACGAGATCATGATCCGAAGGCAGTCGGAGGAAGGATAAGAAGCCATGGCATCCTGTGTACTGATATTATCCAACAGCGATTCCGGCCTGTACGATTTCCGCAAGGAGGTGCTTCAGGCGCTTCTGGCTGAGGAAAAACGGGTTGTGGTTTCCGTTCCGGATACCGGATACGTGGAGCGCCTGCGGCAGCTTGGCTGTGAGTATCTGCCCACCTCCTTTGAGAGGCGGGGCATGAACCCATTCAAGGATCTGAAGCTTCTGCTGTTCTACCGGCGTCTGATGAAGCGTTACCGGCCGGAGGCTGTGCTCACCTATACCATCAAGCCGAACATTTACGGCGGCCTTGCGGCCAGAATGACGAAAACGCCGTACCTTGTCAATATCACGGGGCTTGGAACCACTCTGGAGCATGAGGGATTCCTGCAGAGGATGATCATTCTCATGTATCGGACAGCGATGAAAAAGGCGTCCTGTGTGTTCTTTCAGAATAAGGGGAACCGGGATTTCATGCAGGAAAAGGGCTGCGTAACGGGAAAATGCCGGATCATTCCCGGTTCCGGCGTGAACCTGGCTGAGCATCATGCGGAGGCATATCCGCCGCAAAATTCTTCCGGAGACGGCGGGCGGGTGGTGTTTCTTTCCATCATGCGGCTGATGAAGGATAAGGGAATCGATGAGCTGCTGGAGGCGGCGCAGCGGATTCATGAAAGACATCCGGAAACGGTGTTTCGTCTGCTGGGAGCCTACGAGGAGGAAACCCGGCCGCACTATGAACCGCTGGTGAAGCGGCTGCAGGAGAGCGGAACGCTGGAGTATTACGGCTATCGGGATGATGTGCCCGTATTTCTGGCGGAGTGCCACGCTCTGATTCATCCCTCCTACCATGAGGGCATGAGCAACGTGCTTCTGGAAGCGGCGGCAACGGCAAGACCGGTTCTCGCCAGCGCGGTGGAGGGCTGTCTGGATACCTTTGAAGACGGCGTAAGCGGCATCTCCTTTGCTCCGGGGGATGCGGAGAGCCTGGAGAAGGCGGTGGAAACCTTTCTTTCCCTCCCTTATGAAAAGAAAAGGGAAATGGGACAAAAAGGCCGTGAATATGTGGAAAAGCGGTTTGACCGGAATCTGGTCGTACAGGCCTATCTGGAAGAGCTGAAAACAACATAAAAAATAAATGTGCTTCCGGCACAGGAATCGAGGTTGATATGGGATTATATGAGAAGCTTGTAAACGGAGAAGAGAAGCTTTCCCTGGTGGGACTGGGCTATGTGGGCATGCCCATCGCGGTGGCTTTCGGCAGAAAGATCAGGGTGATCGGCTATGATCTGAATGAAAAAAAGATTGAGCTGTATAAATCCGGCGTGGATCCTACCAGAGAGGTGGGAGACGACGTGATCAAAACCGCCAACGTTGACTTCACGGCGGATGAGACCAGACTGAAGGAAGCGAAATTTCACATCGTGGCAGTTCCGACACCGGTAAACGCCGATCACACGCCGGATCTGACCCCGGTGGAAGGCGCAAGCCGCACCGTGGGAAGAAACCTGACGAAGGGCAGCATCGTGGTTTTTGAGTCCACCGTATATCCCGGTGTGACGGAGGAGATCTGCGTGCCCATCATGGAGAAGGAGTCCGGACTGAAATGCGGCGTGGACTTCAAGGTGGGCTATTCTCCGGAACGCATCAATCCCGGTGACAAGGTGCACCGTCTGGAAACCATCGTGAAGATCGTTTCCGGTATGGACGAGGAGACCCTGGATACCATCGCAAAGGTCTACGAGCTGGTGGTGGAAGCGGGTGTATACCGCGCAGAGTCCATTAAGGTTGCGGAGGCTGCCAAGGTCATCGAGAACAGCCAGCGTGACATCAACATCGCCTTCATGAATGAGCTTTCCATCATTTTCAATAAAATGGGAATCGATACCAAATCCGTGCTGGAGGCGGCAGGAACCAAGTGGAATTTCCTGAAGTTCTTCCCCGGTCTGGTGGGCGGACACTGCATCGGCGTGGACCCCTATTATCTGACCTACCGTGCGGAGATGATGGGTTATCACAGCCAGATCATTCTCGCCGGACGCCGGATCAACGACGATATGGGAAAATATGTGGCGGAGAACGTGGTGAAAAATCTGATCAGGGCCGATATTCCGGTCAAAACCGCCAGAGTTGCGATCCTGGGCTTCACCTTCAAGGAGAACTGCCCGGATACCAGAAATACGAAGGTCATCGATATTGTGAACGAGCTGCGGGAATACGGCATTGAACCGGTGATCGTGGACGAGACCGCGGATGCGGACGAGGCGAACCGCCTGTACGGCATCACTCTTGCGGACAGAAGCGCTGTGAAAGAGGTGGACGCCCTCATCATCGCTGTGGCTCATGAGGAATTCAGCCACCTGGACAAGACGCAGATTTCCGGCTTCTTCCGCCCCGAAAATCCGAAGAAGGTCCTGGTGGACATCAAGGGCATTCTGGATCGGAAGGAGTACCAGACGGAGGATTATATTTACTGGAGACTGTAAGGCTGCAGGCAGGATAATAAACGGAAAGAAGTTATGTCCTGCATAATATCATTTTTAGATTTTTAAAGGTGGGATAATAAAGGACATATAAATATTGTGGGGGGAAAAATAAATATGCTGCTGCGTCTTTTTGAACGAATCAAAGAGGTTGGTTTCTTTTTCTGTATTCGCGGTCTGATTAAGCGTGAACGATACAAAAGGCTGCAGAAGAAATATGGATTTGCCTTATGGCATATCAGCCCTTATGAGCTTCGTGAATATTTGCAGAAGGTGTCCTCTTACATCCGGAATGCAAATGCACAGGTAGTGGTGGATCTGGGATGTGGGCTGGGCGAACTTTTGCGAAGTCTGGATGGAGTGAAGACCAGGATTGGATATGATATTGATCAGAAGGTGATTGAGGCAGCCAGGGTGCTGGACAGCAATATTAATTTTAAACAGGGAAGTTTCTCTGAGGTTCAGCTTCAGCAACCGATTGACTTTCTTGTCACATTGAATTTTATGCATGGAAGTCCGGAGGAAGTATGGAATCCGCCATACCATGAGATAGCTGCAAAAAATGAAATCCGGCATTTTGTGGTGGACACACTTGTTGGAAGAGAGGATGGATTCTCACTGGATTTTGGCAGGATTTTACCGGAAAATTATGAGCGGGTCAGCAGAATGGGACCTTTTCGGAATGGAAGATACGTAGAAGTATATGCAAAAAAGAACAGCCTGTAGAAGGTAAAGTGTAATAGAACAGGAGATTACAATGGGATTCAAACATCTGAAATTTGACGAAAATTCTGTATTTCTCGTAACGGGCGGAGCGGGCTTCATCGGCTCCAATCTGTGCGAGGCGATTCTGGACATGGGATACAGGGTGAGGTGCCTGGACGACCTTTCCACCGGAAAGCAGGAAAACGTGGAAATGTTCCTGGACCGGGAGGGCTATACCTTCATCAAGGGAGACATTAAGGACCTGGAAACCTGCCGCCGCGCCTGCGACGGAGTGGATTATGTGCTGAACCAGGCGGCATGGGGAAGCGTTCCGAGAAGCATTGAGATGCCCATTTTCTATGAACAGAACAACATCGGCGGAACGCTGAATATGATGGAGGCAGCCAGAGAGAGCGGCGTGAAAAAGTTCGTTTATGCGTCCAGCTCCTCCGTTTACGGCGACCATCCCGCTCTTCCCAAAAAGGAAGGAATCGAGGGCGAGGTGCTTTCCCCTTACGCCCTGACCAAGCGTACCAACGAGGAATACGGAAAGCTGTACAAGAAGCTGTATGGCCTGGATACCTATGGCCTCCGTTATTTCAATGTGTTCGGCCGCAGACAGAATCCGGACGGCATGTATGCGGCGGTGATTCCCAAGTTCTTAAAGCAGCTTCTGCATGACGAGGTCTGCACCATCAATGGCGACGGAAAGCAGTCCCGTGATTTTACCTACATTGATAACGTGATTGAGGCGAACCTGAAGGCCTGTCTCGCTCCCGGCGATGCCGCAGGAGAGGCATACAACATCGGCTCCGGCGGAAGAGAATTCCTGATCGATATTTACTACGATCTGTGTAAGGCCCTCGGCAAGAACATCGAGCCCAAGTTCGGACCTCCGAGAAAGGGAGACGTGCGCGATTCCAACGCGGACATCACAAAGGCAAGGGAGAAGCTGGGATATGATCCGGACTATGATTTCGCCTCCGGAATCCAGCTCGCCATCGACTGGTATAAAGAAAATTTAAAATAAGCGGCGCGGCAGGATAACGCGCGAAAGGGCATGACTGCCGGGAAGGTGTTTCCTGCCTGAACGGGGCCGGCGTCTGAAACACTGTTTCAAAAAACTGTTTTGTGAAAGGACGTCCGGTCCCGTCTGTCGTTTCAGAGGGCATGAGAACGGTCTGACTGACGGGACTGCGTCCTGAAATGGAGGTAAAATGAAGTACAGAGTTGTTGTATTCGGCGTAAAGGATACGACGGCGGAGATCGTATCCTATATACAGGAAAAGCTGCATCCGGTGGATCTGGTAGTGACGATTCACAGCGATGTGCTCTCCGGCAATCAGGTGTCCGGCTATAAGGGGCTTTCCTATCTGACGGACCAGTACGGGATTCATGTGTTTGAGACCCATTCCTACGGGCTGAAGGATGAGGAAACCACCCGTTTTTTTGCAGAAAACGAATTTGAGATCGGCATTTCCATGGGATGGCAGCGGCTGATTCCCCAGGCGGTTCTGGACCGTTTTCAGTACGGAATTTTCGGGTTCCACGGAAGCTGCGGCTACCTGCCATACGGCAGAGGACGTTCGCCCCTGAACTGGTCGGTAATCAACGGAGACACCCGTTTTATTCTGAACCTGTTCCAGTATGACGCGAAGGCGGACAGCCCCAACGTATTCGCAAACGAGATGTTTTCCATCAATCCCCACGATACCATCCGTACCCTGCAGTATAAGAACATCCTGGTCTCCAAACGGCTGATCGGAAGGCTCCTGCAGGCATGGCAGGAGGGAACGGTGAAGGTTAACCGTCAGTCAAAGGATTTTGACGGCTGGTATGAAAAGCGTACCGCTGCCGATGGAAAACTGGATTTTCACAGAAAAACCAGAGAGCTGTATGATCTGATCCGCGGGGTGACGAGACCCTTCCCGGGAGCTTTCGCTTTCTGCGGGGACATGAAGGTCACCATATGGAGCGCCCACCCCTTTGACGAGATGCTGGACTTTTCCGGATATGCGCCGGGAGAAATCATCGACGTGTTTGATGGAAAGCTCATCGTGCGGACTGTGGACGGCTCCCTTCTGATCGATGAGTATGAATGCGAAGCTGCACACGTGCCTGTGCCCGGAGATCTGCTGGTCTGATCTTTTGCGTCCGGAAAATCCGGCTGGCTGAGGCAATGAAGAAAAAGGAAGAGGTTATCAATCGTACTTTTGGGGTATGCTTTCCGGTGGGAGGAAATTATGAAAATTGCGCTTCGGATGGATGATATTACGGCAGATATGAACTGGGACAATTTTTTCCGGCTGAAGGAGCTTTTCGATAAGGCGGGCATCCGGCCGCTTCTCGGTGTGGTGCCGGACAACCGCGATGCTTCCCTTTCCTGCATGAAGGAAAGGGCGGATTTCTGGGAGCTTCTCCTGGAGCTGCAGGAGGAGGGCTGGTCCATCGCCCAGCATGGCTGCCGCCATGTGTACACCACGAAAAAGGGCGGGCTGTTTCCGCTGAATCATTTTTCTGAGTTCGCCGGGCTGTCTTATGAACGGCAGAAAAAGCTGATCGCTCATGGAAAGCGGATGCTGGAGGATCACGGCGTGGTGACGGATATTTTCATGGCTCCCGGTCATTCTTATGATAAAAATACGCTGCGGGCGCTGAAGGAATGCGGCTTTTTCTATGTGACCGACGGCTTTGGCAGCGGTCCCTACCGGAGGGAAGGGCTGACCTTCCTTCCCATTGCCAGAAAGAAATCGGCCTGCTTTGGAGATGGGGAAGGGTATACCACCCTGGTGATTCACGCCAACGGCATGAACGATGCCGAGATCGGCTGGTATGAAAGAATGCTTGCAGAACACGCCGGGAATTTTATCTCCTATGGGCGGCTTCTGGAGCTTCCTGCCGAAGAACGCGGTTTTGCAGGAAATCTTGCAGAGTATGCGTTTGCCTACGGAAAACGCATGGCAGTGCGGGCGCTGTCCGCGTTCCGGCTGAAATAAAAAAGCCCGGCCGGAAATGGAGAAGGAGTACAGGAATATGAGCCAGAAAAACGGAGGAAAGGAACCGGTCAGGGTGCTGCAGGTGCTCGGAGGAACCGGTCTGGGAGGCGCGGAGAGCCGGGTGATGGACAGCTACCGGCATCTGGACAGAAGCCGGATTCAGTTTGATTTCTGCGTCCATTCACAGGAAGAAGGCTTTTTTGATAAGGAAATTGAAAGCCTGGGCGGACACGTATACCGGGTGCCACGGTTCCGGGTGGTAAACTGGCTGGCATACCGGAAGGCATGGAAGGAGTTTTTTCGTGTCCATTCAACACAGGCGCATCCGGACTATGTGGCGGTACACGGACATATGACCAGCACCGCCTCCATTTACCTTCCCATCGCGAAGGCGGCAGGTGTGCCGCTCACCATCGCCCATGCCAGAAGCGCCGGTGTGGATCCCGGGCTGAAGGGAATAATGACCCGCTTCCTGCGCAGGAATCTGGGGAAAAAGGCGGATGTGTGTCTGACCTGCTCCCGGCTCGCAGGGGAAGCCGTATTCGGGGAAAAAATGGTGGAGGCGGGCAGGGTGACCACCGTTCCCAACGCCATTGACGCTGAGGAATTCGCTTTTTCTGAAAAGAAGCGGAAGCAGAAACGTGCGGAGCTTGGCATCGGCCCGCAGGAATTCGTGATCGGCCACGTGGGGCGGTTCGGCCACATGAAAAATCACGCCTTTCTTCTGGATGTGTTCGCGGAGATTCACAGGAAAGTGCCCGATTCCCGTCTGCTTCTGGTGGGAGAAGGCGGCCTGATGGATTCCGTGCGGGAGAAGGCCGCGTCTTTTGGCCTTTCTGACCGGGTGATTTTCACGGGAAACCAGGCGCAGGTGGCGGATTTTTACATGGCCATGGATTTCTTTGTGTTTCCCTCCATCTTTGAAGGGCTTCCCGGTTCCGTGATCGAGGCGCAGGCGGCCGGCCTGCGCTGTCTGGTGTCGGACAGCGTGACGGACGAGGTCCTGATCACGCCTCTGGCGCAGGCCCGTTCCCTTTCGGAGGGAGCGGCTGTCTGGGCGCAGGCCGTGCTGGAACGAAGGGACTATGAGAGAAAACAGATGGCGCAGGCCATAAAGGACGCCGGATTCGACGTTTCGGATCAGGTGAAATTTCTGGAGAAGCTTTATTTACAGGAGAAGTGTGAAAAATAAGCCTGATGGCTTATTTTTCACACGGCAATTTGTGCCGGAGCGTCACAAATTGCTTTGATGGCAGAAGAGAAATTGCATTCGCAATTTCTCTTCGCCTCGTCGCCGCAAAGCAAAGCATTGCTACGCTCCGAAATGAGGAATCGTATGAAGAAAAAATTCATGCTCATTGTGCCCATGCTGCATCAAGGCGGCTTTGAACGGGTATGCGTTGCCACGGCCCGGCTTCTGGAGCCGTACTACGAGGTTTATATCGTCATTTTCAGCGCGATGGACATCGCCTATGATATCCGCGGCCTTCATGTGATCGACATTCATATGAAAAGCGTGGAGGGAAAGGCCGGGAAGGTGATCAATGTGTTCCGTCGGGCCAGAAAAGTGGCCTCTCTGAAAAGGGAATATGACATTGATATCGCCTACAGCTTCGGGCCCACAGCCAACCTGGTGAACGTATTTTCCGGAATGCGTCCATTCCGCAAAGGCGGCGCGGCCCGGGCGAAAATCTGGTGCGGCGTGCGCAGCTACATGGATATGGGAAATCCCGGCCTTCTGCGTCTGTTCTGCCGCCATTCGGATCGGGTGGTTTCCTGTTCAAAGCTGATTCAGCGGGAGCTGGAAGCCCGTTTTTCCTGTCAGAAGGTCTGCACCCTGTACAATCCCTTCGACCTGTCCGGGATCCAGGCCCAGGCGGAGGAGGTGGGAGAAAAGGAGCGTCTTCCCTTTACGGACTGCAGCCGGGTGATCGTCTCCATGGGGCGTCAGGATGACGTGAAGGGCTTCTGGCATCTGCTTAAAAGCTTTTCTCTGCTTCACCGGAAATATGAAGACGCCAGACTTCTGATTGTGGGCGAAGGCGATTTCAGAGAATACTGGAAGCTGGCGGAGGATCTGGGCATTCAGGACGCGGTGAGCTTTCCCGGCGTGAAGAAAAATCCTTTCCCCTGGCTTGCTCTTGGGCGCATGTATGTGATGACCTCCATCAACGAAGGCTTTCCCAACGTGCTGGTGGAAGCCATGGCCCTTGGCATCCCCGTCATTTCCACCAACTGCATGACCGGTCCCGCAGAGATTCTGGCAGAGGATTTTGACGCGGTTTCCGGCCGCCAGGAGTATATGGACGCGGATTACGGTATCCTGATTCCGGTGATGGACGCAAAGAAGGATCTGGACGCTTTTGTCATTACGGAAGAAGAGAAGAAGCTTTCTGAGCAGATGGAACGGCTGCTTTCCGATGAGGCGCTGTATGAGAAATACAGTCAGGCGGCGGTAAGGCGTGCGGCGCAGTTTTCCGGAGAGGCCTATGTGGAGCGGATCCGGGGGATGGCGGAGGAATAAAAGGAATACAGGGAATCATCCCAACTTTACCATACACTCTTTTTTATAAAAAGCAACGCCGTATTTCATAATATCCTGATAGCCTTCGCGGAGAAGTTCTGCTTCATAATTCTTTACTTCAATCTGCTTCAGGGCTTCTTCGCACTTTTTTTCAAGTTCCTGACAGGATTTCGCAACCTTGATTTCAATGATGACAGCCTTCCCGCGAACACTGGGATATTTGAGAACGATGTCAGGCCGTCCGTTCCCGGATTCCCGGTTGGAAAGGACGATATAATTTCCGATGTTTTTCAGCATACCAGCCAGAAATCCATGGTAGTAGCTTTCCTGATAATCATAGAAGCTGATGGTTTCCATCAGATTTTCGGAAAGGATTTCAGCGATTTTTTCGGAGTCACCGTTCATAATGCTGTCATAGAGGGGGGTCAGCTTTTTCTTTCCGGTTCTTTCCTCAAACCAGCGCAGAACAGTATTTTTATAAATATAACGGACCTCGCGGTTCGGAATTGCCATTTCAATATAGATATTTTCTTCTTCCTGAAATTCCCGCGTTTTTTTCAGATATCCAGTAAAAAACAGAAAATTCCACAAATGATCCTGGGTGGAATCCATATCTTCATAAGTGATATCTTCATGGATCGGTTTGGTAATGGAACCGCCGCCGATGAGCGTCTCTATTTCCTGCCGGACGGACAAATCCGATCTTTCCACCAGAGTGCGGACGATATCATTAGAGCTGGTGTTGGACCAGTAGGGTTTGGGAAGGGCATTTCTGTTTTTTCGGCAGGAGGATACATAGTTTATGACACTCCATGGATTATAAACTTCCGTATTCCCGAAACAGTATCCATCATACCATTGCCGCACTGTTTCCGTATTTTCAGAGAGTCCATAGAAATCCAGCATCTGATCGACTTCCTGTTGGGTAAAGCCGAAATACTCAGAATAGGAATCATCGGTGATGGACATGATTTTGAGGTTATTCAATCCTGTAAAAATGGATTCTCTGCTGATGCGCAGACAGCCGGTAACCACAGCAAAAGCCATATTTTCATTTGTTTTGAGAGCGGACTCAAACAGGGAGCGGACCGGAAAGAGGATATCATTATAAAAACCGTGAAACCAGGCGTTTTCTAACGGTACATCATATTCATCGATCAGGATGACGGCCTTTTCATCGAGACAGGTATACAGGCATTCGGAAAGATATTTCAGGGCATCAGCATAATCCGCATCTGAACCTTTCAAATCCCGGATGCGGAGATAACGTTCGAGGGCAGCTTCCGTTAGTCGGCCGCTTTCAAGTACAGACGGCCAGTGGCGGGAAAATTCCTCGCCTACCGCTTTTTTCAGCATGGCAAGAGAAAGTTCACGGGAAGGCTGTTTCATGGATTTCAGAGAGAGGCTGATCACCGGATAACGTCCCAAATGGGACAGATATTGTTCTCCGGCTTCCATGATTTTCGTACCGGAAAAGAGGGCGGCGGGATCTTCGCTGCCTTTTTCAAAAAAGCAGCGGAGCATGCTCATGTTTAAGGTTTTTCCGAAACGGCGGGGGCGGGTGAAAAGATTCACTTCACCCTTCATATCCAGAAGTTCCCGGATAAACAGAGTCTTGTCTACAAAATAGTAGTTATTTTTGATCAGATTTTCAAAATTATCCACGCCTATCGGCAGCGGCTTCCAGAACATAAAATCGCCTCCCTTCCAAATGCAGTATTATTTTACCGCATAAGGAAGACAGACGCAAGGCACGGAAAAAGGTATTTTTGTCTGTAACACCTCTACAGCTTCAGCCCCCGGTAACGGTTAAAGCAGGCGAAGATTTCCTGCCGTCTGGGCATGGCCAGATCGGTGGGAAGATAGCCGCCCGCGGAAAGTCCGGCCAGGCCTTTCTGGTCCATCAGGGCGCAGATGGCGTCCACCAGCTGGGTCATGGTCTTCCGGCCGTCCAGCAGGTTCTTTTCCGCGAGTGCCAGGATGTAGGAAAGAGCGGCAGTCTGTTCCTGGTCCGCAAGCTGCTCCAGATAACGGAGATCAATATTTTCATGACCGAGCTGTACGTCGTCCGTTCCACGTGTTCTGGTTTTCAGGCGGTCATCCCTGCGCAGGGTCATGTTACAGGAGGGAACGCGCTGAAAAGAGGGAAGCGCAGGATCGGGCAGCTTCTGCACAGCGGGACGTCCCTGGACGGCCGCGGCGGGCTGGCCCGGAGAGGACGGATGACTCGCGGAGACGGATGCAGCGGCATACTCTGCCGCTTCTTTTCTGGCGAATTCCGTAATATCCTTCGGTACATAGCGGTCCATCTGCAGGATGGTGTCCGCAATGTAAAAGTACGCGCCGGAGCTTCCGGCAACCAGGACGGAGGAAATGCCGCATTTCTCATAAAGGAAACGGGCACGTTCGATGAACGGGGTGATGGGTTCCTCCTCCCGGCAGACAACCCGCTGCATCAGCTCGTCGCGGATCATGAAATTGGTGGCGCAGGTATCCTCGTCGATGAGAAAGACCTTCGCGCCGCTTTCCATGCCCTCGATTACGTTGGCGGCCTGTGAGGTGCTGCCGCTTGCGTCCTCGGAGTAGAAGGCGCGGGTGTCCTTTTTGTTGGGCAGGTTGTTGATGAACATGGAAATATCCGTTTTTTTGATGCTGCGTCCGTCCTCGGCACGGATTTTCAGGGCGGAATCATCGGTGATCACATACTCTCTTCCATCGCCCGCAATGTGGTTATATACACCCAGCTCCAGCGCTTCCAGCAGGGTGGATTTTCCGTGGTAGCCGCCGCCCACGATCAGGGTGATGCCTTTGCGGATGCCCATGCCTGTGAGCGGCCCATGGTGAGGAAGGGTGAGCGTCACTTCCATGGAGGCAGGAGAGACAAAGGGGATTCCGTCCTTCATAGGCTTATCCGATACGCCGGACTGCCTGGGAAGCACGCTTCCGTTTGCCACAAAAGCGCACAGTCCC
>ERZ780162.935-NODE-935-length-21415-cov-3.481227_pt1 | contig 21415 bp, 13 predicted proteins | sample MGYA00511474_ERZ780162 | MGnify/ENA primary metagenome ERZ780162 (study PRJEB29588, sample SAMEA2143633) | human gut metagenome | biome: human gut; feature: human-associated habitat; material: faeces | place: Denmark | collected 2008/2010 ...
TGACAACTTGTTTCTCACCTGACTCTCAGCGCCGCAGGCTCTCTGTAAAGGCATCATTGCCGTTATCTCCGCTTCAACGGTTTGGTGTTTTAAATTGTTAACAGATTACCATACCTGACCAGAAGATGTCAAGCATCAAATTTTTTCACCATTCAGGCACATCCTCCAATCAATATTGCAACTTCTGCCAGTATTGTCAGGCAACTCCGGCAAACTGTGGTTCTGAATTCCGATGATAGTTTTCGCTTTCTTCTCTCTCCCGTGGAAAACGACTCTATCTCACTAACTTACAATTTCACGTATTACTTCAAAAATTTTTTGAAATTCACTGAAATCAAAACCATTCGCAAAACTGTCCTCATCTAAGATCATCTGTGCAAAATCATCCTTCGACAATGCTATTGATTTTTTTAATTCCGGATCAGTTTGCAGGCAATATACTTTTTCATCTATAATTCCATTAACTTTTACTTTATTCTGTATCCCCTTAAATCTTGTTTGATATTTCATGTCCTTACTGTTTCCGCTTTCATAGAATTCCTCGCCCAAAAACAGCCTGTGTCCATTCCTATCTTCCTTTAACAGTTGCTCCTTTCGATAATAATGCTCTATGGATGTATATTTTCCATAAATTTCTTCATTTACAACCGGAATAGAAAACACAAAAATATTATCCGACAATTTTACATAAGAAGACCCCTCTATGGATGTCTCGTCACAGATATTCTCATTGTCTCTATCAAACATGCCAATTATTTTCCGATTCGGAGATATCATTGCAAACTGTTTTAAGGCTTTCATTAAAGCATCATCTCCCATCGGCTCGGTATTTTCATAAAATTCCACTTTTAAGTCATTGATATTTAATGCGTTCATTGCCGCCTTTAAATGCTTCCAGTCCGTTTTTCCTTCTGTAATAATTAAAGGGGTCGTTGCCTTTTTCACTTCTTCAAAAAGCATATTATATTTATTTGCATACCGCATATTTTCCGTTATAAGAATCTGGTATACTTCTTCGAACAGATCATTATTCTCTGGTCTGCAGAGCAGTCCTTCATTATCCATATCATATATTGTATAAAAATCATCAGGTTCATCTGCAAAACCCAAATTAAAAAACGGGGAATGTGATGTTACAATAAACTGTATATTGGGAAACATCTTAATCAGAGCTGGCAAGGCATCTTTTTGCATTGTTATATGTAAATGTTTATCTATTTCATCAATCAGAACAATGCCCTTTATATCCTCAAATGTTTTTCCAAGCTTATCCGCCTGTCTTATTATTTCACAGAACAAACATATCAGTGCACTTTCCCCTGATGACATACTAAATATAGACGGATATACTTGTGTTCCATCATTTCTTTTAACAATTTGAATCCGGGCCGCACCATTTTGACGCGGCCCTATGCCTAATCTTACTGATGCATTAGCCTTTTTGTGTAATATAATGGTAAAAATTTCATTTAACTGTCTGAGCGTCTTCGCGGCCTCATTTTTATATAATTCACAGTCCAGGACAATATCCATAATCCAATTGGCGATTTCCGGCAAAGCCGATGTAACTTCTATTTGATTTGGAAGATATCCTGCATATTCCACTTCTTTCTTAAAATTAAGCGATATTGCATAGGCATTATTCAGATAACCAGGCTGCTCATAGCGATATGCCGGAAAATAGGTCAAAATATTCGTATTGAAAAAACTTTCAATCTCTTCTTTGTTCGATACATTAAAATATTTCAACACCTTATTTGATCCTATTTTTTTCTTAATTTCATCATAAGGCATCGCATTCTCAATCTGTAATGCTTCCTGATATTCTTCCTCCTCATTTAAGTTTCTCACATCAATATAATCTATCAGTTTTCCTTCATTTTCAAATCTCAGATAAACAAATGATATCTTCTGAGGATTCATGATCGCAAGATCAGACGATACACGGTAAAACTTACCGCTGATCCATTCAAAAGAATTTAGAAATCCCTTTTTCCCAAATTCATAGAAGGCATCCACGATATAGGAAAGGATAGTCGTCTTGCCAGTTCCGTTCATGCCGGAAAGAATAGATATTTTACTATCATTGGTAGATATTTTTAGATCTTTAAACGGCGCCCTGTTATAAATCTGAAGTTCCTTCAATCTCATATAAAAATCTCCTTTATCTATTTGCATATCTTTCTTTTTTATCCTAATTAGTCGCCTTTTAATTATGGAATAAAAAATCAATTGTACATTTTTATTTACTCTTTCATTTCAGAATTCTTTTTGCTATCATTATATCTCATTTGTTCTTCTTGTGAACAGAATATGATCTATTATCTCAAATATTCCCTCTAAAATCTAGAAAGAGACACCCGCATCACCATGTGTCAGAATTTTCTTATCTCTATCCCCTCCCAATCCCGGCAATCCAGTCAAACACGCCCACCATATCCATCCGGCCAAATCCAAAAGTCCGGTTCGGGAAGCTCTGCGACGCATCCCTCGCCGCTCCGCGCACAAAAAAGTTGATCAGTCCGGTGCCGTTGATGTCGGGATAATTTCCATCCTGCACGCACCATTGCAGAAACTGGGCACAGCCCCCAGCCGTAATGGCGGCCGCAAGAGAGGTCCCGGAGGCCGCAGCGACAACCGCACTGCCCCGCAGCATTCCGGATGTGACGGAAATATCCACGCCGGGGGCCGCAAGCTCCGGCTTAATCCTGCCGTCCAGGGCAAATCCCCTTCCGGAATTCACGTAGAAGCTGTTGTTTCTGCGGTTATAGGCGGATACTCCCAGAACATCCTCTGCATAGGAAGGCGCGGTCAGGGTTGAGTCCGGATTGGGGCGAAGAAACTCCACGCTGCCCTCCACAAACTGGCGGATGGGAAGCCACATGTGAAAGGCCCCGTAACCTGCCGATTCCTGTACCAGCCGGAAGGTCCAGACGCCCGCCGCGGGCTCCTCCAGGCGGACCACTGCCACCTCGCCCCCTGTGGCCGGATCGTTTAACTGGTAATCGATCCGGATTCTGCTCCTGCCGTAGACAAAGGAGTATTCCACCTCCTGCTCCAGCCTGCTGCTGATGACCGGAATCTCCTCCCCTCCTGGGGAATGGACCATAACAGAGAAATACGAGGGCAGATTTCCCCAGATTTCCATCAGAAAACCTCTTGTTCCTTCTCCCACCCGCACCTCGACTTCCTCGGATTCCCTTTCCGTCACGGTTCCCGCATAATGATGAGCCGCATTTCCCTCATTGCCTCCGGAGACCACCACCACCCGGTTGATGTCGGAACCCACCTCGGAAAGGTAGCGGGAAAGTGCGGAATTCGACCGGTGGTCCCCGAAACTCCTGCCGATTCCCAGGCAGATGCAGACCGGCCGGACGAAGGGAATCACAAAGGAGTTCAGGTATTTGACCGCAAGGACAATATCGTTGGACTCATAGGCGGGAACTCCCTCCGGGATCAGATAAAAATCCAGCAGATACTGTTTGGCCTGCTTCAGCTTCACCACCACGATATCCGCGTCCGGCGCCGCTCCCAGAAAATCCAGGCCGCCGTTTATGGCGCTCCCCGCAGCGGCAGAGGCCATTCTCGTCCCATGCCCGTTCTCATCCGTAACAGGAACCGCTTCCAGAGGATTTTCCAGAGAAAGCGCCGCATTGATCTCTTCCCTGGTATATTCGCTGCCATAGTAAAAACCCTCCGGCGGCATTCCGGACTGATCGGTCTGATCCCAGATCGCCAGAATCCGGCTGCTTCCGTCCTGACGCCGGAAAACCGGGTTCCGGTAATCGATCCCCGTATCCGCGAAACCGATCACCACATTTCTCCCCGTCAGAGAAAGCGGTTCTCCCTGCAGCTGCGTAATTCCACTGGCGTTCAGCGGCTGCGGGTCAAAACGCTGCCCCTGCGTCCCCCACACGAATTCATCCTCGAGGCCGTAAAGCTCTGTCACATAACGGTATTGATAGCCGGAAAAAGAAAGAGGCGGCAGGTTCTGCCGGTTAAAATAAACCGACCACAGCCTGCCGCTCACCGGCACAAAGCAGAAGGCATCGCCGGAAACCTCCTCCGTCAGCGTGCCCTCCGGTAAAATATAATAGGTGAGGAAATCCTGAAACTCCTCGGAAAGGATCATATCCCTGCAAGTCATAACGGGCGCTCCCGTTTTCTTATATCCTATGACACTTCCCCGTTACTGGTGCCTCCGCCTGGTCACATCGGCGTCCGCCAGCTGCCGTCATCCGCATGGAGAACTGTTTTCCCCGGATGCCCGTTAACACCGCGCACTCAGCCGCCCGTTGAAGCCGCGTGCTCCGGCAACGCGTAGCCCGCTCCCCTGATCTCGATCAAAGGGCCTCCTGTCCCCTCGATGTAATCCTTCGTGATCGTTACCCTGCCGATGTTGTCATCCTTCGGAATCTCATACATGATATCCAGCATGAAATCCTCAATGATGGCCCGGAGCGCTCTGGCTCCCGTATCCTTTTTCATGGCCTTTTCCGCAATCGCCTCCAGCGCGCCGTCGTCAAATTCCAGATCCACCTCGTCCAGAGCCAGCAGCTTGTGGTACTGCTTGAGGATCGCGTTTTTCGGCTCCTTCAGAATCCGGATGAGCATTTCCTTCGTCAGCCCCTGCAGGGTGCAGATGATGGGAAGTCTTCCCAGAAATTCCGGTATCATGCCGAAGTTTCTCAGATCCTCCACCGTTACCTTTGACAGGATATCCGGATCCTTGTCATATTTGTCCTTCAGTTCTCCGCCGAAGCCCATGGTGGACTGCTTCGTCAGGCGCTGCTTGATCACATTCTCCAGATCCGGGAAGGCGCCTCCGCAGATGAACAGAATGTTTTTCGTGTTCACCGTGGCCAGCGGCACCATGGCGTTTTTGCTGTTCGCGCCGACCGGCACCTCCACCTCGCTGCCCTCCAGCAGCTTGAGCATTCCCTGCTGCACGGATTCGCCGCTCACATCCCGGGAAGTGGTGTTTTTCTTCTTGGCAATCTTATCGATCTCGTCAATGAAAATGATTCCTTTTTCCGCGCGTTCCACATCGTTATCCGCCGCAGCCAGAAGCTTGGACACCACGCTCTCGATATCGTCTCCGATATAGCCCGCTTCCGTCAGGCTGGTGGCGTCCGCAATGGCAAGCGGCACATCCAGAAGCCTTGCCAGAGTCTTCACCAGATAGGTTTTTCCGGAACCGGTGGGCCCGATCATGAGGATGTTGGACTTCTCGATCTCAATATCGTCCATGGTGTTCGTGGCAACGCGTTTATAATGATTATAAACCGCCACGGAAATGATCTTCTTCGCCTTCTCCTGACCGATCACATATTCGTCCAGGCTTGCCTTGATCTTGTGAGGGGCGGGGATATTTTTAATGTCAAAAACCGGCTCCTGAGCCTTTTCCTTATCCTTCGCCTTCTTTTTGATCTTCTGCTTGTTCGGAATTCCACCGGTTCCCTGCAGATCGGACAGATTCACAAAGCTGATGTTGGGGTATTTTCCGTCCTTATTCATGTTGTTGAGCATGTTCATGAGCTGAGGATTGTTCAGAAGCCCCTGATAATCATACTGGCTCACCGCGTCCATCGTCCGGTGCATGCAGTCGTCGCAGACACAGATATTGTTGGGAAGGTGGTACATCTTCCCCGCCTTGCTTTCCGGCCTGCGGCAGATGAAGCAGACGTCCTCGTATTTCGATTCCTTTTCGTCCTTCTTTTCGTTCGTTCCGTTCGATGGCTTTTCTCCGTTTTCCTCCGATGCCTTCTCTTCTTCAGAGGTCTTTTCGGACAGTTCCTGATTTTCCTCCTGTCCGTCCATGCCGCCGGTCATTTCATCTTTTTTTTCGTCTTCTCTATTTTCAAAATCGTTCATTTTCAATCCTTTCCGCCGCTGTACAGGTGAATGGCTGTAAAATGCTGCTTTTCAGGGCTGTTTTCATTATAAAACATGGCTTTCTGACACACAAGTTAACTTTCTATAAAAACTGTAAACAAAAAACTTCCTTCTTTCCCGAAAAAAGGAACAGACGCGCCAGCGCCTGTTCCCATTTAACGTAATCGGACAGGGAAAGAAGCTTCCCCTGTCCGATCATTCCTGTTCCGACAGTTCCGCAAATTCCAGACGTACAGCCTTACTGCTCCGTGGAATTCATGGCCTCCTGAGAGGTCAGTGTAACGGTTCTGCTTTCCTCCGCATAGCCTTCCGTCGGATTTCCGTGCATGACCGTAATCTCGATGGTTTCTCCGATTGCGTAATACTGCATCGCATTAAGCAGATCATCCTGTGTGGTCACCGTCATTCCGTTGATGCCCGTGATGATATCGCCCCTCACAATACCAGCCTCCTCGGCTCCGGTTCCGGGATAAACCTGCGCCACATAAATGCCCTCCGGCATTCCATAGGCTTCCGCCATCGCGGAGGTCACATTGATGCAGGAAATTCCCAGATAGCCTCTGTTCGCATCGTCCAGCGCCTCTCTCGTTTCCTGATTCATCAGCTGTTCGATCACCGGCTGCGCGGAAGAAATCGGGATGGCATAGCCCATTCCTTCGATCGCATTTCCGCCGATCTTATTGGAATTGATGCCGATTACCTGTCCGTTGATGTCCAGCAGCGCTCCGCCGGAATTGCCGGGATTGATCGCCGCATCCGTCTGGATCATCGCGTTGCTTGTTCCAGTATCTTCCATCTCAATAACACGGTTCAGCGCGCTCACCACGCCGGTTGTCACCGACTGTCCGTATCCAAGAGCGTTTCCGATGGCAATCACCGGTTCTCCCACCTTCAGGGAATCGGAATTTCCAAGCGTTGCGATGGTGATCGCATCCATGGTATCGCTTTCTATATTTTCCAGTCTGACCGCTACCACCGCCAGATCCATGGAAGGGCTCGTTCCCTTGACCTGGGCTTCCACGATGGAATTGTCGATGAAGCTGACATACAGCTGCGTGGCGTCCTCCACCACATGGTTGTTCGTCACGATGAGAAGCTCATCCGCATTCTGACCGATGATGATGCCGCTTCCCGCGGACTCCTGCTGCTGTTCATAGGTCTGTCCCCAGAAGCTCTCGATGGAGGTAACGGACTCATTGGTGATCGCGACGATGGCGGGCATCACCCGTTCCACCACCTCCGTCACATCCGTTACCACCATACTGGTGGTTCCCTGTGTCACGGAAGCGCTGTTTCCCGCATCGGCGCTCTGCGCATCCGTCCCTGCGTCCGCGCTCTGGCTTTCCGAAACCGCCGGAGCCGTTGCAGAGGCAACGCTGTTCTGATATCCGCCGAGAGAAGCGACAGCAAGGAAGCTGACTCCCGCAATCACACCGAAGCATACCGCGCTCACAACCACCGCAAGCGCCTTCTTCCAGAACGGATTCATCGGCTTTCCGGGCTTCTTTTCCTTATGCTTTTTCTCCTTCTGTTTCTTTCCGGGAGCGGTTCCGTAATCACCATTTCCATTCCCGTACTGATAATTTCCCTGATAGGACTGATATGCATTCTGACCGCCATAGGCATTCCTGCCGCTGTATGCACCGCCTGCGTTCTGCTGTGCGGCACCCTGCGCCATATTCTGCCCTGCATTTTGCTGCCCTGCGCTCTGCTGCCAGCCGCCTGCGTTCTGTCCCGCATTTCCATACTGCCAGCTTCCGGCATTCTGAGAGCTGCCGTTATGCTGCGCACCGCCGTTTTGCTGCGCTGAGCCATTTTGTCCGGAAGAGCCCTGCCATCCGGCGGAATACTGCCGGGAAGCACCGTTCTGCCAGCCGGTATTCTGCTGCTGCGCCGTGCCGCTCTGCCAGCCAGTATTCTGCCGGGAAGCGCCGCCCTGCCAGCTTCCGGTACTCTGTCCGCCGCTGTACCAGCCGCCCTGCTGTGCCATACCGCCCTGCTGCCCGTACACACCGCTCTGCGAAGCCCCGCTGTAATGCGTCGTACCAGTCTCCTGCCCGGTCTGGCTCTGCTGTGACGCAGCAGACGCCTCCGCGGTTTTACTCTGCTGTGCCGCGGCAGTCTCCTCCACTCCATTCTCTCTATCTGCTGCGCTCTCCTGCGTATGCGCCGCACCATCCTGTGCATGTGATACGCTTCCGTTCTCCTCTGCGGACTGCGCATGATTACTCTGATCTGTCTTATTTTCTTCTCTGTCCGTGCTGCCGGAATAATCCTGATCAAACATGATCTGTTCCCTCTTTTCTCTTTTTTCTGATAAAAAGCCTTTTCTCTTCAGTCAGACTATAGTATATCTGGTATTTGTGTTCAATCTGTGATAAATCCATTGAAAATATATAAATTACAAAGGTGTAACTTACTACTTATCATTAAAAAAACTATCATAATCAAAATTTAGGTAAAAATCGGTTATTTCCTCTATGTAATCCATATAATTGCTTTTTGTCACCTCAAATTTTCCTTCTTTCATCCAGACCAAAATCTTGCTGCTCGCCTTATCCGTATAATGAACATCATCAATATAATAATTTAAATCACAAACCAATTCAAAATTATTAGAAAAAGAGAAAAGTCGAACATTGTCATAATCCAATAATTTCTGAATCACATACTCTTCCATCCAAATTCTTCGCTGTAATATGCCAGTACCATTCTGATTCAGACTGTCCCACCAGCAAATGCTGTATGGCGGGAGAAAAATGTAAAATGTGATGTCCGGATTATCTCGAATTGTTGATACTACATTTTGTTCTATATTTCTATCCAGCATGTCAAAATATTCTTCTGTTTCTTCTGCATCTATTTCCTCTTCTTTTTTTTCCGGTCGATCATACTCTCTCAACACTGCCTCTTTTCCCGCCAAACTATCATCATCTCCTACTAAATCATCATAGTTCTCGGCCGGTACCTGACGGATTGTTCGGACCAACTCCGGTATCACATCCTCCATCAGTATTTCCATATTATATAAATACTGTACATCATTCCATAATTTATCATCGTATAAATAATCCGGATATTCATCATAGCCCATCCAGTCCATATCTGTAACAAACCATATGGGATCTACACTACGAATAACAAATTTAAGATCATCATTAGCCTCAATGGCCATTTTTAAGTTATCATTGATTCTTTTCATCCCTTCTCCCTGAAAAGTTATTCGAACAAATTTTCCTCCAAATAACTTTTCGGCTTCACTGACGCGAAAACTTCTGGTCATGGATGTCCCGGTTATCATAGAATCATATTCAAAATGTTTTGAAACTCCATCATTCCTATAGGCTTCATTTCCCAGTTGATAAGACAGTCCTGCTATAGGCTTATGGTAATGGAAATATGGGTCAACAATTACTACAAGGGCTCCTATGGCCATCACAATACAGCTTAAAACTGCTATGATCGATATACTCCATTTCTTCATAATCTATATTGCTACTCCCTCTTACATTTATTAAAATAATTCATATACAAAAGAACTGACTCCTGATAAAGAAAGCAAACTGATAATGGCAACCATAACTACCCATATAGCAGAGCTAAAAGTATATTTCAATGTCACCGATTTTTCCTGCACATTTTTACAGAAAAAGATCATAATAAAAACAACAAACAGAATAATTACTGTCCAAAACCAATATGGCAGAGACATATCAATCATCTTCACTAATGCAGGTGCCATTGCGTCACATATATCTCTGTTTAATGCACCCCAGTTATTTTTTAATAAAGCGAGCATCATGTCACGAAAAGTATGAAAAGAACCTGCCCGAAAAAGGATCCATGTCAGATTTACAAAACTTAATGTTATCACTTTATTCAAAATCAGAGGGACTTTTTCAAAAAAGCTCTTATAATGTCTAACCACCACCATAAAAAGACCATGTAAAGCTCCCCATACAACAAATGTCCAACTTGCTCCATGCCACAGGCCGCTGACCACAAAAACAATCATAATGTTTATGTAAGTTTTCCACTTTCCCTCTCTATTACCGCCAAGTGGAATATATACATATTTTGTCAGGAATTTAGTTAATGATATATGCCATCTATCCCAGAAGTCCAAAATTGTATCTGCCTTATATGGAGAATTAAAATTGTTGGGAATCTCTATCTGCAACATTCTACTGATCCCCATTGCCATATCACTATAACCGCTAAAATCAAAATATATTTGTATGCTATATGCTATACTAACAAAGAGTGCACTGGTAGAATTTAATTGTGCTATATTTCCATATCCCCAATCAACAGCTTTTGCAAAAATATCTGCCACTAATACCTTTTTCCCAAACCCCATTACAAATATGTAAAGTCCGGAAGCAAAGCGCTCCCAACTAATATTCCTGCTAAGAAAAGGTAACTGTTTCAAAAAATCTTCAGCCACCAAAATAGGACCACTTGAAACATGAGGGAAATATGATATTAATACAGAATAGCTCAAAAGGTTGGTTTTGGGGATTCGCTCCATGTATGTATCTACAAGAAAAGCAATCTGCTGAAAAACAATAAAGCTGATTCCCATCGGAAGTACAACTTCATGAATTTTTAAATTCATTCGGAAAAACAAATTTAGATTATCTATAAAAAAATTGTAATATTTAAAATAGACAAGTATACCCAAATTCAACAGAATTCCTGAAACCAAAAAGAATTTTTTATATCTACCGCACTGTCTCAGCATTCTGTATATAGCATAATTAAATGCGATGTTAAAACAGAGCAATGGCAGATATTCCATATGCTGATAAGCATAGAATATAAAAGATGCAATAAGTAAAAGTATCATTTGCATTTCCGGCCTGTAACGCCGGAAACACAAATAATATATCATCATAAAAACAGGGAAAAACAATAAAATAAAAATATATGAATTAAATGACATATATATTCTCCCCCTATTTACCCCTACTATTCCACCGTCACCGACTTCGCCAGGTTCCTCGGCTTATCCACATCGCAGCCCTTGCCAACAGCCACATAGTAACTGAAAAGCTGCAGGGGAATGATGGCGAGGGAGTTGGTGAAGAAACGATTGGTGATCGGAATATAAATCACGTAATCCGCAGCCTTCTCGATCTCCCTGTTGCCCTCGCAGGTAACGGCCAGAACGAAGGCGCCTCTGGATTTCACCTCCACCATGTTGCTGATGGTCGAGGCCACCGAGCTGTTGATCTGCGTCATGATGAACACGCCCAAGGGGAAGGCAACCCGGGGGAAAATCAGCGCAATATAGGAATTCGCCAGCCCGGCCTCGGAAAACATCGGCCACCAGCGTTCCCTCCTCGATCAGGGAGATGGTGCCGTGCTTCAGTTCTCCTGCCGCATATGCTTCGGAATGAATGTAGGAAATCTCCTTCAGCTTGAGGGAGCCCTCCATGGAAATGGCATAATCGATCCCCCTTCCGATGAAAAAGACCTCCTTCGCCGCGATATAGCGGTTGGCGAAACGCTGGATCCGGTTCTTATTGTTCAGAAGAAGCTCGATCTGATCCGGCAGGCGGCGCAGATCTCCCAGCATTTCGGCGAATTCCTCCTCTGTCACCGTATGGCGCACACGGGCAAATTTCATGGCGAGCAGATACAGGGCGATCAGCTGGGCGCTGTAGGCCTTGGTGGTGGCAACCGCGATCTCCGGCCCGGCCCAGGTGTACATCACGTTATCCGCCTCGCGTGCGATGGAGCTTCCCACCACGTTCACGATGCCGAGGACCTTGAAGCCGCGCTTCTTCGCTTCCCGAAGGGCCGCAAGGGAATCCGCCGTTTCACCGGACTGGCTGATCACGATCACCATGGCTCCATCCTCCAGAATGGGATCCCGGTAACGGAATTCGCTGGCCAGATCCACCTCCACGGGAATCCGCGCCATTCCCTCCAGCACATACTTTCCGGTCACACCCGCGTGGTATGCGGAGCCGCAGGCCACGATGTGGATCTTTTTCACCTGCAGGAGCTCCTCGTCGGTCATGCCCAGCTCCTCGATCACGATGTCGTTCTTTTTAATTCTGGGACCGGCGGTATCCGCCACGGTTTTGGGCTGCTCATACATTTCCTTGAGCATGAAATGCTCATAGCCTGCCTTCTCCGCCGCTTCCGCGTCCCAGTCAATGGTCACGGACTGCTTTTCCAGCTCCTCCGCGTCCACGTTATAAACGTGAAAGCCTTCCGGTGAAAGACGCACGATTTCCTGATTCTCGATATAGGTTACGGTTCTGGTATAACGCAGGATCGCGGGAACGTCGGAAGCGATAAAGCAGCCTTCCCCGTTCTGTCCCACAATCAGCGGGCTGTCCTTTCTCACCGCAAACAGCTCTCCGGGAAAATCCGCAAACAGGATGCCAAGGGCATAGGAACCTTCCACCCGGTGAAGCACCTTGGTGATGGCTTCCATGGGGTCTCCCTTATAGTAGTAGTCCAGCATGTGGGCCAGCACCTCCGTATCCGTCTCAGAGATAAAATGATAGCCTCTCTGCGTCAGCTTTTTCCGGAGCGCCAGATAATTCTCGATGATGCCGTTATGCACCACCGCTATTGTTTCCTTCTCGTTGAAATGCGGATGCGCGTTCACATTGCTGGGGGCCCCGTGCGTGGCCCAGCGGGTGTGGCCGATTCCGACCGTTCCGGGCATGGTTGCTCCGTCATGGGTGAGCTCGCTTAAGGCCTTCAGTCTTCCCACGGATTTGGTGATTTGAATTTTATCTCCGTCATACACCGCCATTCCCGCGGAGTCATATCCCCGGTATTCCAGTCTGGCAAGGCCGTCCAGAATGATGGGAGCCGCCTGATTTTTTCCGATGTAGCCTACAATTCCGCACATAATTTCCTCCGTTCTGCCGCATGGCGGCCCACAGACTCAGCTGCACTTCAGCTTTCTTTTCCTGCCGTCAGTATCTCTTTTTCCAGTAATCCCGGTTCATGCTGCAGCGAAGCACCAGTCCAGCCGGGAGACTCCGGTAATGCTTTCCCAGGAAAAAACCCGCATATCTGGCCCCACAGTCCACGATCAGCCCCGGCACCAGCCAGGGTTTCCCGATTCCGCACAAATGGGATACGGTTTTTTTCACCAGCTTCATACCTTCCGATTCGGAAGAGACGCCGTCAAAAATCTCCGGATGCTGGGCCTGGGATACGCCATTGTCAAAATTTCTGTGAAACTGCTCCTTCGCCGTATAATCATGAGAATGATATACGCAGGCGTCCGCCGCGTAGGCGATCCTCCATCCCGCCTTCACGGCTCTGGCCGCAAAAATCATATCCTCATTAAAAATTGTATGCTTCTCAAAGCCGCCGAGCTCACGAAAAATATCCCGACGGTACATGGCGCAGACGTTGGAGCAGAAGTAGGTTTTAATTCCCATGGTCTTCAGCTGCTCCCGGCCCTTGACGCAGCTCTCCTCCGGATAGTTGAAAGCCCGGGTATACCGTTCGATCTCTCCGCTTTCCTTACCGGGAAGCTGTCTGGCATAGGCAACGGCGATATCCTCCGCCTGGCAGAGGGCGTCCCGCAGCCGCTCGATCAGTCGGTCATCCGCCGGAACCGCGTCGTCCGTCATGCACAGGAATAGATCCGCACTGCTTTTGGCCGCCGCCCGGTCCCTCGTTCCGCCATGGTCATATTCCCGTTTTGAAAGATGGTGCACCTCCGCCTCCGGATATTCCCTGGCAAAATCCGTGCCGTACAGAAGCTCGTCAAAATATTTCTCTTCCGTATTCATGATGATGATCCGGTCCGCCTTCACACTCTGGCGGGACAGCCGTTTCATCAGCTCCAGAAATTTCCTTCCCGGCCGATAGGTCGGGATGATGACATCTATCTTCATGCTGTCTTCCCCTCCTGGACTCAACAAAAGAGTGCGCCTCTGGCGCCTCTTACAGAAAAAAAGGGGCCTGTTGCAGCCCCTTTCAGCTCATTCAGGGCAGCAGTCCGGAAAACTCCGGGCTGCTGTCATTCCATTTTCTATCAATATCCGGTATCGCTGGAAATCTTGGCGCTGTAGGACTTCACCTGCTCGGAAGGCGTGTATTCCTCCTGTTCAAAGAGGAAATTATGCAGCTTAATCACGTTGCTCTCCAGATCCACAGGGATAACGCAGCTTCCCTTGCTTCCCAGAGTGCCCGTCGTCCGGCTGTCCTCAAACGGGAAGCCATCCGTCGCAGTGACGGAATAGTTGGAAACCTCCTGCAGCACGCTCAGAATTTCCGCCGTATCCAGATTGGTTGCCACATGCGGAAGTACGCTGTCAAGCGCGGATTCCAGCTGTGAGAAGGATGCTGACTTCGCCTTATCCAGGCAGGCGAGCAGTACGGTTCTCTGTCTTTCCGCACGGCGGAAATCATCACCGGCCGTCGCTCGGATACGGCAGTAAGCGGTTGCCTGCATGCCGTCCAGCGTCTGAAGACCAGCCTGGGTCACCGGTGTATAGTCGTCTGACAGAACCACCTGGCTTTCCGTGCTGAACATGCTCTTCTGATAGTTATTCAGATGCTCGATTTCCGCCTGCTCCACATTGATCTGTACGCCGCCCAGAGCGTTTACCAGCTCGATCAGTCCGTTGAAATTAATGCTGATATATTCCGTGATATTCAGGTCCAGATTCATGTTCAGCATGAGAATGGCCTGTTCCGGTCCGCCGGCCGCATAGGCCGCGTTACACTTGTTATAGGTATCGTTGCTCAGGTTGAGGTAGGTGTCCCGGTAAACGCTGACCAGCTTTACCTCATCCGTATCCTGATTGATGGAAGCGATCATGATGGTATCGGAACGGTTGCCCTTTTTCAGATCATCGTCCCTGGCGTCCACGCCGAAAAGCGCAATATTACGATACCCCTGCATGGTTTCATTTTCTTCCACGCCGTCATTCATATTTTCAACAATCTGACTCTCATTGATGGTGATATGCTGGACCGCATCCTGCTTTCCCACCGCCCAGAGAACAAGGGCAAGCACCACCAGAGCGAGAATTTCCACAGTAAACAGAATAATACGCTTTTTCTGCTTCTCCTTCTTCCTGCGCGACTGCCCTCTTCTGCTTCCTGAAGCGGAAGATGAACGCACCCGGGCCGATCCCGAATCCCTGCGGGAGGACGATGATGACCTGCGGCCGGAGGAAGAGGATCTGTAGTCCTCGTCATACATGTCGTAATCTGCGCGGGACGAACGCCTCTCTCCACCGGATGATCTGCGCTCTCCGCCGGATGTCCGCCGGCTCCCGCCTGACGAACGGCTTCCGCCCGTTCTGCGGGTTCCTTCGTTTCTCGTTGATGATGCCATGTTTCTTCTCCTGTTTCTTTCAGAAATTAATAGGCATTTTCATTGATAAATCCCTTAAAGAAGGTCAGAAAAAGGATTTTGATATCAAATGCCATGCTCCAGTTTTCGATGTAGTAAATATCGTACTCAATCCGTTTCCGGATGGAGGTATCTCCCCGGTAACCGTTGATCTGTGCCCATCCGGTCATCCCAGGACGAACCTGATGCTTGATCATGTAGCGCGGAATCTCCTCCCGGAACTTCTCCACAAACTGCGGCCGTTCCGGACGCGGCCCCACCAGACTCATATCCCCTTTCAGCACATTAAAGAGCTGAGGAAGCTCGTCAATGCTCGTCCGCCGTAAAAATGCGCCCACCTTCGTCACTCTCGGATCTCCCTTCACCGTCCAGCCCTTTTTTTCCTCTCCCGGCTGCTGCTGACGCATGGTCCGGAATTTGTACATCATAAAGGGCTTATTGTGCAGTCCCACTCTTTCCTGCCTGAAAATCACCGGACCGGGGCTGGTAGTTTTCACCAGTATCGCTACCACAAGCAGCAGCGGAGAGATGAGAATCAGTCCGAAAAAAGAACCTGCAATATCCACGCAGCGCTTTGCTATTGCGCTCATGGTGTTGGTCAGCGGAACATAACGGATATTAATAACCGGAAGCCCCATCAGATCCTCCATATATGGTCTTCCGGGAATCAGACTGTTGTAGTCCGGAATAAATTTGGTATGCACACCGGACTTCTCACACAGATCCACCAGCTCCTCCAGGCGGCTGTAGTCCTCAAGGGAAAGCGTGATCGCGATCTCGTCCAGCTTATTTTCCGGCAGGATGTACAGAAGGTTATTGATGGAGCCAAGAACCTTCACTCCCTTATAGGTTGCTCCTCTCGGAACCTTATCATCCAGAATTCCTCTTACCACATATCCCCATTGGGGATTGCTGTTGATCCTGTTAATATATTCCTCCGCTGCGCGGGAATACCCCACCAGAAGGATATATTTGCGGTTGTAGCCTTTTTTTCGTACAAAATGCAGGCAGTAACGGATAAATGCCCGCATCAGAAGAGTGCTTACCGTGTTGATGGCCGTAAACAGTGCCACCATACCGCGTGAGAAATGCTGCAGCTGCAGCTGCCGCCAGTCATTCGCCACAAACAGAATGGCCAGGAAAACGGTCATGCCCACAATGTTCGCCTTGAATACATTGAGGATCTCCGTTTCATTTCTCTGAACTCTCTTTGGCGAATACAGTTTAAACCAGTAATAAAGGATCAGGTATCCGGGCACAACAAAATACAGGGCGCTGAAGTAGATCCCCATATCCAGCACGCCCACCGGAGCGCCCCCGTCACTTCTGTTTCTTCCTATCCATAGATACCACGCAAGTATATAGGAGCCTGCAATCACCAGCGCGTCCATTATAACATGCAGTCGGTTAAAATACTGCTGGTTATCCTTTATCATGGCTTCACCCGTTTCCCCATATACAACCTGTATTGTACAATATTCGACTCAAAAGCACAACTTAATTTTTCTTAACAGTTCACTCGTCTGTGCAGGGCAAGGCAGATGCCGTGCTCGCACGGGCAGATGACTGGCCCGGTGCAGACGAAGGGCACTCGCTCCATCGTGCCGCACCCCATCCGCTCAGATACGCCGGAACATATTCACCCACAGTTCCAGCTGTATCCTTATATAGTTCCCCAGATTCCGCCCTTTGAACCGGACGCGGCGGGCGCGTCCCTCAGCGGAAGCGCACAGCCGGAGACCTTCCTTCAGTCCCTTTAAATAGGTGCCGCCATATCCCTTTTTCAGGAAAAAAAGGGCCTTGATCAGAAAGCCGGCAGCCAGAAAGGGACTGTTCAGCAGAAGCTGCAGGGGCGGCATGTTTTTATAAATCAGATAAACGTTATTCCTGGCGGAATAACGGATTTTAAACTCGTTATAACGGGAGCCGCTGGTGGCGCTTCCCGCATGAAGCACCACCGCAGAGGGCTCATAGGCGCTGGTAAATCCCAGAATGCGCGCACGGTATCCAACATCCACATCCTCCAGATAGGCGAAATGAAGCTCGTCGAAGACTCCGGTTCTCTCCAGCGCGCTTTTCCGGTAAAGGGCGGCGCCGGCACAGGCGGAAAAAACGCTCCGGGGCTTCTCGTAACGCGCAGCAGGCTTTCCCTTTCCGATGGCATAGGCCCAGCCCAGCGCGCTGTAGAGATCACCTGCTCCATCCATAATTTCCGGATTTTTCAGATCCACCATGCGCGCGGAAACGGAAAACAGCTTCTTATCCCGTTCCATGCGCGCCTCCAGAGCGCTGATACAGCCGGGCCGCACAACAGTGTCGTTGTTTAACAGAAACACATAAGGCGTCCTGCTCTCCCGGATCCCTTCGTTTACCGCCGCGTCGAACCCCCGGTTTTCCGGGAAACGGATCAGCCGGATCCAGGGGAACGCCTCCCCTGCCTCCAGCTCACTCCCATCCGATGAGCCGTTGTCCACCACGATCACAGCGGGACGCTCCTTTTCGGCCGCTTCCAGACTTTTCAGACAGTCCGCCAGATATTTTTTTCCGTTATAGTTGGGTATCACCACGGTGGTCTTCAAGCCAACCTCGATTCTGCTGCCAGGGGCAGCATTTTGATCATGAAAGAATGGCTCAATGCCATTCTTTGGCACGAAGCGAAGGTTCGTGCCGCCCTCGATTCTGCTGCCAAAGGCAGCATTTTGATCACAAAAGGCGGGTTCCGTCGGGATCCCAGCAGATCCGGTATCCCATCCCGCGGATTTTCCGGCAGAAGGCGGAGCTGGTTTCCGCGGGATCCGCTCCCTGTCTCACCGCCTCCTGCGCGTTTTTAAGCTCCTCTGAAAGCCGGGAGGGCTCACCGTCCTTTCGCACCCGCATGGTGCGCACATCTGCGGCCTCCACATCCTGCGACAGAACGGCTCTGTGCATATAACCGCTGAAATGACGGGGCAGACCCGCGTAGCGCATCAAAAGCGCTCCATCCTTTCTGTCATAGATCCCGCTCTGCAGCCTTCCCCGGCGGGGGGGAAGGGGATATGCTGCGGCCCCCACATCCTTTCTGACCGCAAGAATATCCGGCAGATAGCGGATCCGGTAAAATCCCAGATGCCGGGTATCCTCCACCTGCACCCTCCAGCCCTGAGCGGCGCAGAAATCCTCCAGCGCGCGCTTTCCGGCCTCATAGGCATACCGCTTGCTTTCCGGATTGGAGGCCGTTGAGGTCTCATGGCACCTCCAGTGATAGAGTACCTTCGGCACATGGACATAGGCCGCCTCCGGCTCTCCGGAAAGCACCCCCGCAGCCGCCCGCAGCACAAGATCATAATCCTGCGCGCCGTCATAGCCGGAACGCTCCTTCAGGCGTCGGAACACATCCGTTCTCAGCATCAGGAAATGGCAGATATAGTTGTTGGAAAGCAGGAGATCCAGGTTGAAATCCGGCTTCCTGTGAGGCTCATAAAAAACCTGTCCACCGCCGTCACATTTATCCTCGTCCGAATAGAGAAGCACCGGGGTGATTCCCTTCTCTTCGCTTTCCTTCAGTGCACAGGCCATTTCATACAGAGCGTCCGGCGTCAGAAGATCGTCATGGTCCAGAAGGCCGGTGTAGGTTCCGCGAACCGCCTTCAGCGCTTCATTGGTATTTCCCGCAATTCCAAGGTTTTCAGTAAGCTTCAGATAACGGATGCGCACATCCTTCCGCTCCTCCACCACCTGTCTCACCGTGTCCGTGCTTCCGGCGTCCGCAACCACCAGCTCCCAGTTGATCCAGCTCTGCCCCTCCATGCAGTCAAGGAGGGCGCGGAGGAAATCAGGCGGCGTTTCATATGCCGGCACAACCACGGAAAGAAGGGGCGGATTCTCAAAGGTTTCCGCTTCCCTTTTCTGACGCAGAAGTTCCTCCTGCGCCGGAGGCTCATAACGGTAGCTTTTCTGCTGTTTTTCCAGCAGAATCCGCTCCGCCACAGCCCAGGCAGCGGCCGATATGCCGTTTCTTCTGAAATAACCGAGAGCACGTTTCCATCCCGCTCCGAGCCGTTTTATCATCTTTACCTCCATGCCGAAGTGTCGCCGGGGCCGCGGGGCGAAGTCACGCAGATGATTTTTCCCCGGAATCACCGCCCCCTGAAGCGTCCAGCGCCCGGATGCATACGCCGTGAAAGGCATCCGCAAAAAGCCGCTCCGCCCGTTTGGAAAAGGCCGGACACGCCGGCCATTCCGCACAGACAGCGCAGCCTGCTGCAGATGCCCCCTTCCTCGCTTCTTGTCTCTTATTCAATCACAGCCTTCAGCTCTTCAGTAAGCTTCTCGTTTTTCTCCTGCGCGTCCTCAAGGCTTGTTCCCTTCACACCCATATAGAACTTGATCTTGGGCTCGGTTCCGGAGGGTCTCGCGCAGCACCAGGAATCGTTGGTCAGATCAAAATAGAGCACGTTGGACTCCGGAAGGCCGGTAGGGCTTTCCTTGCCCGTCGCCAGCTCCTTCATCACGCCGGAAGCGTAGTCGCGGATTCTGGTAACCTGCAGATCTCCGAAATGGGTGGGCGGATTCTTTCTCAGCTTATCCATCATCTCCGCGATCTGTCTGGATCCGTCGATTCCCTTCAGTGTGATGGTGTAGAGGCTTTCCTTGTAATAGCCGTATTTCTCATACAGCTCCACCATCTGATCCCACAGGGTCTTTCCGTGCTTCTTGCACCACGCGGCAACCTCACACAGGCACATCACCGCTACTATGGCGTCCTTATCTCTCGCATGGGTTCCTGCCAGGCAGCCGTAGCTTTCCTCCAGGCCGAACACATAGTTGTTTGAGCCGGTCTGTTCAAACAGCTTGATCTGCTCTCCGATATATTTGAAGCCGGTCAGCACCTCGATCAGCTTCACGTTGTAATCCGCCGCAATGGGATCTGCCATGTTGGTGGTCACGATGGTCTTTACCATCGCCGGATTCTCCGGCATGGTTCCCGTAGCCGTTCTCTCTCTCAGGATGTATTCCGCGATCAGCATGCCGGACATGTTTCCGGTGAAAGGAACGTATTCTCCGGTCTTCGTATCCAGCGCATAGATGCCGAGACGGTCCGCATCCGGATCGGTAGCCATAACGATGTCCGCGTTCTTTTCCTTCGCCAGCTTCAGCGCCAGGGTGAAAGCCTTGGGATCCTCCGGATTGGGATAATCCAGCGTGGTGAACGCGGGATCAGGAAGCTCCTGCTCAGGAACCACGTATACATGCTTGAAGCCAAGCTCGGAGAGCACGCGCCGTACCGGCTTGTTTCCGGTGCCGTGGAAGGGCGTGTAGACGATTCTGATGTCGTCCGCCATCTCCTGAATCACCTCAGGATGGATGATCTGCTTCTTCAGCTCCACCATATAGGCGTCGTCGATCTCGGAACCGATCACCTGATACAGGCCTTCCTTCATGGCCTCTTCCTTCGACATGGTTTTTACCGTGTGGTAATCCGTTACCGCCTTCACCTCGGCGATGATTTCCTTATCCTTGGGGGAGGTTACCTGAGCGCCGTCCTCCCAGTATACCTTGTATCCGTTGTATTCCGGCGGATTGTGGCTGGCAGTCACAACGATTCCGGAAATGCATCCCAGCTTCCGCACGGCAAAGGAAAGCTCCGGAGTGGGGCGAAGTTCATCGAACACATAGGCCTTAATCCCGTTTGCCGCCAGGCACAGCGCCGCTTCATCCGCGAATTCCGGGGACATATAGCGGGAATCGTAGGCGATGGCAACGCCCTTCTTTTCTCCGCCCTGTTTGATGATGTAATTGGCCAGTCCCTGGGTGGCCTTTCTCACCGTATAGATGTTCATCCGGTTGGTACCTGCGCCGATCACGCCGCGCAGTCCGCCCGTTCCGAACTCCAGCTCCTTATAGAACCGGTCCTCGATCTCTTTCTCATTGCCCTCGATTGCGGCAAGCTCGTCCTTCGTCTTCTGGTCAAAGTAGGAATCCTCCCGCCAGAACCGATATTCATCCATAAAGCTCATAATTTCCTCGCTTTCCGCCGCCTCCGGCGGCATTCAATTAGTTGAGAAGAATCACGAAGTGATTCTTCCAGGAAAGCGCAACGCGCTTTCCACCTCGCTTTCCGCCGCCTTCGGCGGCATTCAATTAGTCGAGAAGAATCACGCAGTGATTCTTCCAGGAAAGCGCAACGCGCTT
>ERZ780162.942-NODE-942-length-21281-cov-3.869688_pt1 | contig 21281 bp, 14 predicted proteins | sample MGYA00511474_ERZ780162 | MGnify/ENA primary metagenome ERZ780162 (study PRJEB29588, sample SAMEA2143633) | human gut metagenome | biome: human gut; feature: human-associated habitat; material: faeces | place: Denmark | collected 2008/2010 ...
AAGTGGCAGTTACGGGAATTATGGGAGGCTGATAATAACTTTCCTGCAGCTTTTGGAACTCTTCCAGCTTAGTGTTGGTCAGGCGTTTAATGGAATTATTATTAATAATAAAAGTAGGATTATCAGTATAAACAGTCAATCTGGAAATCTGAGAATTACTGGCTAAAAAGGAAGAAATATGCAGGCTCACTTTGGGGTATTCACTGAAAAAGGCCGAATTGTTGGGATACTCATACTCAAAATAGTTATTGGTAACGGTACTGTTTGAAAAATTCAGTACAGATTTATAAAAGTCATTGAGCTGCGTTTCAATATTAGCCGCAATCTGGTTACATTGTGCCTGATTTTCCACATAACTTTTTTCATTAAAAATGCTTACCATCCCATGAATGGAATAAAAAGTGATGAAAAGGACTGGAAAGATGCAGGCGGCTGCATAAATTAAAATCAGTTTTTTCTGTATGGAAAAGCTGTTGAAAATGGTTTTGGCAATATGCAGTATTTTTTTCAAGATAGCTTCCTCCGATCAATATTATTGATGAATTAATAAATACAAAAAAGGAAAGTGAAAGTAAATATAAATAAAATATACCACAAAACTTTAAAAAAATTATCAAATATTTAAAAAGTAGGGTATGGATATTTAAATTGTTCACTACTTTTCTGTGGAGGTATGACGTTATAATAAAACCAACAAAAAGAAGCGGTTCCTGAAAAGGAGAAAGCAAATGAACAGTATAAAAAGAGAACTGATTTTAAAAGGGAAAAAAATATGGAGACAGAAATTTTATCATCTTATTGCTCTGGCAGGAGTGGTATTTATCTTTTTTATTTCGTATGCTTCTCTGTTTGGCCTGCAGATTGCATTCAGGGATTATAAGGTATCACAGGGGTTCCTGGGTATATTTAATGCGGATTGGGTCGGATGGAAAAATTTTAAAGAGTTCTTTTTGGACGCTAATTTCCCGAGGGTTATGAGAAATACTTTATGCCTGAGTATACTGAAATTAGCTTTCGGTATACCTGCACCAATCGTTTTTGCAGTATTGTTGGGGGAGATGCGGTTTAAAAGGACCAGATATCTGGTACAGACAGTCAGTTATCTCCCGCATTTTCTGTCATGGGTAATTGTAGCTGGAATTTTAAATATTTTTCTGGCATCAACAAAAACAGGGCTGCTTAATTCGATTCTTATAAATTTGGGATTTATCTCAAAACCAATAGGATTTATGACGAACTCCTCTTATTTCTGGGCGATCTGTGTGATCAGTGATGTCTGGAAGGAGACAGGCTGGTGGGCAATCGTGTATATTTCGGCCATTACCGGAATTGACCCGGCGCTATATGAAGCAATGAGTGTTGATGGGGCAAGCCGTCTTCAAAAAATCAGATACTTAACGCTGCCTTCTATTAAAGGAACTATTTCTGTCGTAGCAATTATTTCTCTGGGTAATCTTTTTACGGGGGGAATGTCAGGTTCCAACTTTGATCAGGCATATCTGCTGGGAAATGCAATGACAACAGAAATGTCAGAAATTCTTCCAACCTATGTTTATAAGATGGGTATTTTAACAAACCGTTTTTCATATGCGACAGCAGTAGGATTGTTTCAATCAATAGTATCTTTAATTTTGGTATTTGGGAGCAACGAACTCTCCAGACGGGTAAACGGTGATGAAGAAGGCGCCCTGGTATAAGAAAGGAGCAGTTACAGCTATGGTTACAGTCAAGAGAAAAAGTCAGAAGGCCTGGAGTCTGGAAGACCGGATGATTGATGCATTTACGATTTTGATGTCCGTAGTAGTTTTGATCAGCTGTATCTATCCTATCTATTATGTGATTATTCTTTCTTTTAATACGGGATTGGATGCCAGCAGGGGAGGGATTTATTTATGGCCGAGAGAATTTACTTTGGAAAACTATCAAAAAGTATTGTCTGATCCCGATTGGATGCAGGCGTTGTTTGTTTCGGTGCTGCGAACAGTCATCGGAACAATAGTTACGGTTCTGTTTACCTCAATGTTTGGCTATGCACTTGCAAAAGAAGATTTAGTATTCAAAAGATTTTACAAAATATGGCTGGTGATTGCCATGTATTTTTCCGGTGGTATGATTCCCACCTATATGGTTTTTAAAATGCTTCATCTGACGAATAGTTTTTGGATTTATATCGTGCCTTCAGCATTAGATTACTTTTTCGTGCTGCTATTTGTATCTTATTTTAAAGAGCAGCCAAGGGAATTAAGGGAATCGGCCATTATAGACGGCGCATCGGAAATAAGAGTGTATTTCAAAATAATCTGGCCGATATCCAAACCTGTTCTTGCTACTTTTACGTTGTTTTCCGCGGTAAATCAGTGGAATTCGTATTTTGATGCGGTATTATACGTACAGAATCAGGAATTGAAGCCTTTAGCGAAATATCTGGTCGAAATTATTAACAGCAGTGCTACCAGCAAAATAGCATCGCCATATGGCAGGAGTGCTGGGTATACGACGCAGTCCATCCAATTGGCTGTTATGGTTATTTCTATTTTGCCTATTGTTATAGTTTATCCTTTTGTTCAAAAATATTTTGAAAAGGGAATGATGCTTGGTGCGGTAAAGGGGTAAATATAAAATGTGCACAGCACAGAAAGGGGTTAGTTATGAAAGGAAAAAGGATTAAAAGGTTGTTTGCTATGGCACTGGCGGCGGGGATGCTGCTTACAGGCTGTGGAAATTCCGGAGTGGAAGGACCCGAATCATCCGTAGAAGAGGGAGCAGACGGAACGGTGACTGAAAACGGAGAACAGGAATTAAAAGAATTGACTGTTTTCATTGATTTTGACTGGTTCTGGATGGATGATTTTGGAGGGCGTCCTGTTGATGACGCCATGATGGAGCAATCCGGAGTAAAGCTGAATATTATCAAGGCAACGGATTCACAGCAGCTGCCAATCATGATCGCAAGTGGTGATCTTCCGGATATTATTTATACCAGTAATTTCGCTGATCTTAATAATGGCGATGTCTGTTGGGAAATGGGGGAATTGCTGTCCACTTACACGCCGGATTTTAATCCGCCGGCAGAACAGATTGCATCGGCTATGAATGATGAAGGAAAATACTACTATCTGGTTAATTTCTGGCAGAATGAAGATGACTGGGAGGATCCTCATTACCTTCCGGGAGTGGGTAATTCAGGATTTATTTACCGACAGGATATTTTGGAAGAACTGGGAAATCCCTCTTTTGAGACCATGGATGATCTGATGAATGTTCTGGAAATGGTAAAGGAAAATTATCCGGATATGGTTCCTATTGCTCTGGGACCGGAAGGTTCCAAGTATAATATTATGATTAATCAGTCTGTGGTGCAAAGCGGGGTGACCGATGTAGTACAGCAGGATGATGGAAGCTGGAAATTTATGGCAAATACCAAAGAATATCAGGAAGGCATGCAGATGCTTTTTGAAATGGCACAGAAGGGGTATTTGGATCCGAATATGTTTACTCTGAAATATGATCAGTATATTGCTGAAGCACAACAGGGCAATATTTTCATGTGGCTGGATGATGCGTCAAATGCGGCTCTTTACAATTCAGCACTGGAAGCTTCCGGAGTAGAAAATGCTTCTACTTTGATGAAGAAAGGGTCTTTCTTTGAAAATCCTGCTCCGAGTATTGATACGGCTTCAGGCTGGGCGGGAACATTTGTGACCAAAAATTGTAAAGATCCGGAGACAGCAGCAAAATTTCTACAGTGGGCAAGTACTGATGAAGCAGGAAAGCTTGTGGGCTGGGGTGTAGAAGGGCTTCATTACACGGAAGATGAGAATGGTTATCCTGTATTAACGCCGGAGATAGCGGAGTCGTGGAATAAAGATTATGATGCTACCGTAAAAGAAACTGGTATCGGCGCCTGGTTTTTCGGAACACGCGGCTGGTATGAGTCTGTCAGAACCTATGACCCTGATAGTAATCCGGAATTGACGGAATGGCTGCTCGCTTTTAAAGACACTGTAAAAATCCGGCCTGAATGTGCAAATTTAAGGCCAGAAGCGGGAACGGATATTGAAGCAACTTATGTAAAGCTACAGGAATTGGTTTCTTCCTATTATCCGCAGCTGATTTTTGCGAATGATCAGGATGAGTTTGACAAACTGTATAATGAGTTGATGTCTCAGATTGAACTGCAGGGTGGGAACGAGTATGAAGCATGGGCAAATGAGAAATGGGCATCCATTCAGGAAAGTCTGGGAGAATAAAACTGGAATAGCTGGCTTGTGCTGAAAGGTATTATGGCCCGGGAATTATCCCCGGGCCATAATGGTAATTGGTATACAGATGTAGCTTTTCGGTTTAAGAATGGATGGAAGGAGAGAAAGAAATGAGTATAAAAATCAGTGTTATTGGAGCAGGAAGTTCAGTTTTTTCACTGGATTTAATCCGTGATCTGTGTATTTCTGAGTATCTGTCAGATTGTATGGTATCTTTTATGGATATTGATGAAAAGAGATTGGAATCGGCAGTCAGGTTATGTACGAGGTATGCTCAGGAAATGGGGCGGAACCTGAAAATTGAAAAGACCATGGATCGCTTGGAATCTCTTGCCGGAGCGGACTTTGTAATTAATACCGCTTTGCATGTAAATTATGATTTATGGAAAAGGGGATGGGCTATTGCCCGGAAATATGGTTATCGTTATGGCGGAAGTCTGCATGTTATGCATGATGAAGCCTTTTGGATTAACTTTTATCAGTATCGTCTTATGGAATCCGTTTATAACGATATGCAGAAAGTATGTCCGAATGCCTGGTATCTGTTGGTAGCTAATCCAGTCCTTGCCGGAATCACTTATTTAAAGCGCAGGTATCCTGATTCGAAAATCGTTGGTTTGTGCCACGGTTGCAATGGAGTCTATCATGTGGCGGAAATTCTCGGTTTCGAAAGGGAAAATATACAGTTTGAGATGTCGGGGGTTAACCATATGATATGGTTAAACCACTTTACTTATAAAGGGGAAAACGCATTCCCGATTTTGGAGAATTGGATTGAGGATCATGGGGAGGAGTATGGAAAGAACTGTTCATATTCTGATGGTATGGGACCAAAGGCAATAGATCTGTATAAACGGTATGGTGCTTTTCCTATTGGAGATACAGGAAATCCGGGCGGCGGTTCCTGGGGCTGGTGGTATCATACAAGTGAGGAAATTGAAAAAAAGTGGAACGAGGATCCGGCAAGGTGGTTTAAGGAAATATACTTTGAAGCCAACGAACGTATTGTAAAAGAAATGCAGGAGGCAGGAGAAAATGAAAAGGTTAAAGTGACGGAGAAGTTCCCGCCTCATAAGACCACAGAACCGATGGTGGGGGTTATTGAATCTATAGCATTTGATATTCCCAGAATAATTATTACCAATATTCAGAATGATAAAGAATATGTGAAAGGGGTGCCGAGAGATTTTGAAGTAGAAATACCAACTCTGGTCAGTGGCAGGGGGATTGAAGGAATTAAATGTAAAGAATTACCTAAAGGTATCATTGCTCATATTTTAAGAGACCGGGTTGCGCCGGTTGAGGCCGAACTGGAAGCATATGTGAAGGGTGACTATAACCTGCTTTTGGATATGGTGATGATGGATCCGTGGACAAGAGATGAAGAAACGGCAAGAGCCATGATTGATGAAATTCTTTCTCAACCGGAGCTTTTTGAAATGAAGGAACACTATACTGGAAAATAGCACTATAAACAGCTTTCAGGCTGAAAGTGAGCAGGTAATGATGAAGGAAAAAAGAAAAACAGTCTATGAATATCCGACACTTCCAGGAATTTCTTCCGTGAGTGGAATGGCTGGTATGCCGCTTGTCTGGGAATATCTTTTGGAATACGCACGCACGAAGTACGAGCAGGGAGGGGAGCGGGAACAGATTCAGATATACCTTGATGAAGTACTGGAAACCATTCAGAAATCAATAGAGAAAATTCGTGCACTTCCAGAAGATCCATTGCTGGTACAACAGGAACCCGATCAGTTAGAAGAGATATTGAGATGCAGACCGGAAAAAAGAGTAGAATGTTCACCGGTAACAGATGAAAGTTTCTATTTCAGAAAAATAAAAGGAGCTGTATATGGAAGGTTTGCCGGGTGTACGTTGGGTGCTCCTGTAGAATTCTGGAGTGTGGAAGAGATGAAAGAGTGGGCAGCTTATTGCGGACAGGCTTTTCCTCCTGATGAATATTGGAGAAAAACGAAAAAACCGGGAGATTTTCGTTATGAAGTCAGTCGTTTTGAGGAATATGAGCTGGAAAAAATAGATAAGGTTCCGGTGGATGATGATGTAACCTATACTGTACTGGGATGGCTGATTCTGGAAAAATATGGACTGGAGTTTACAACAGAAGATATATCAAATATATGGAAAAAATATCTGCCCAGGGCATGCACTGCAGAGGAAGTGGTATTAAATAATCTTCGAAACAATATTTCTGCAGAGAAAGCTGCTGATGTTGATAATCCTTATGTACAGTGGATCGGTGCAGATATTCGTGCCGATACCTGGGGATATGTATCGCCTGGAGCTCCGCAGAAAGCGGCCTGTCTGGCATATCGGGATGCCAGACTTACACATAGACGCAATGGGATATATGGAGAAATGTATTTTTCAGCAGTCATTGCAGCAGCATTTTCTGTCGGAGGAGAGGGGGATGACCTGACTATGGAAGAGGTTATTCAGGCAGGGCTATGTGAAATACCTCAAAATTGTCTTCTTGCAAAAGATATAAGATGGGCACTTGACTCAGCATCAGAAATTATGGATTACAAAGCGGCAAGGAAAGCCGCAGAAGAACACTTTGGCGGCATGAGCGGAGTTCATACCAATTTTAATGCATGTCTGACTATCTGGGGGCTTCTAATTGGAAAAGATGATTTTACAAAAGTAATTGGAGAAATTACTGCCATGGGGTATGATAATGATTGTAATGCCGCTACAGCTGGAAGTATCTTTGGGGCTTATTATGGTATTCATAAGATTCCGGAGAAATGGTATCGGTGTTTTCATAATAAAGTATATACTTATTTGAATGGATATCGTTATCTGAAAATAGATCGGTTGTGTGAAAGATTTTGGTATTTCGCAAAAATAAATAGTCAGTAAAAATTAAGGAATCCTTCTGTATGTAATGAATGGCCGTCACCGGGCTGTTTATGTGCCGGTGACTGGCCATAATTCAGTGCGTCTCCAGATAAGCCTTCAGCTCCGCCACCTCTTCCGTCAGCAGTCCGGTAAAATAAACCGCTCCGTCCGGATTCAGATGGTCCGCATCCCCAAAGTATTTCAGATTGGTCTGGAACCGCTCGTCATGGGAGTAATCATAATAGCTTATCCCGTATTCCAGCGCGATGTCATTGATCACGGTGTAGAACTCATACAGGAAATCCGCCGAAACATACTGATTGTAGTAAAGCGTAAACGGCGTGGTGATCAGCACCGGCGTGATATTGTTCTCTTTACAGAGTGTGATCAGGTCGATCAGATACTGCTTCTTTTCTTCTTCAAAATACTCGTCCTTATTTTCAAAATGTCTCTGGTATCTCGCCAGTCCTTTGGCTTCAAATTCTGCAACCATTTCAGCACCGTAGATCTCCTCCGGCGTGCCGGATTCTGTTGTGCCTGTTTCGGCTGTGCCGGATTCTGCTGTATTCGTATCCATTGGCGTTGTATTGTCAGAAACTGTCGTATCCGCTGCCGTCTCTGTTGGGGATTCAGCTGCGGCCTCCGCCGCAGCGTCCGCCATGCCTGCCTCCGCGGCATAAGTGATATTTTTCTTGTTCTCAGAGAGAGAAGGGAAAATAATTGGCGGCTTGAACAGCTCAAAGATCTCGTCTCCTGCGGAAAGGATCGGAAAACGCACCGTGACCAGATCCTTGTACAGGCTGTAGTCCGGATTGTACCGGGGGGACAGGATCCGGTAGTACCGGACGCTGATGGCTTCCTGATCCGCCGGATCCGTGGCTTCTTCGTTGAAGGAGAAGTAGGAGATGGGGATGAAAAGAATGCTTCCGTCCGCAAAATCGTCCTTATGCATGTTGATCAGGGAGTAATCGTACAGGAAGGACTGGCTGGTGAGGGCGAAGTTGAAGGTTTCATAGCCCCGTTCGTTCGCCAGGGTATCCCAGTTGAAGGCGCACTGGCCATGGGAGCTGCCTGTATTGGCGAGCTGAATGTTGTGCGGAACAAAATTGAATACGTTGACCTCCGACATTCCGGTGCTCACCTTCTGTTCATACATCATGTCCAGATAGAACAGGCAGCAGAAGGTGATGCATACGGCGAGGACGCTTTTGACGATAAATTTTTTCATGGGCATTTTCACTCTGTCAGAATTGCATGTAAATGAATTCTGTGGTTACTCCTTTCTCGGAAAAAAGCAGGATAACGAGCAAAAGCAGGATATAAACCGGCCAGCGGATGAAAAAGCGCTGTCTGGAAATAAGGGCGATCACATCTGTTTTCAGGGAAACCAGATCGAAGAAAAACAGCGGAATCAGCGGCAGGCAGTGAAACAGCAGGCTGGTGAAGGTGAGCCCCATCTGAAGCGCGCAGTCGTGGATATAGGTATGAGGGGAGCCGATGCCCGTGAACATGTTTTGGAGTACATAGAGCGCGTCCTGAAAGGTGGCGGCCCGGAAAAAGATCCAGGCAAAGCATACCAGCAGGAAGGTGACCGGAACGGTGACGATGCACAGCAGGGCGTGCAGCCGTCTGTCGGTCTGGAAACGGGAGCCTTTTTTGTTCCATGGGAAAAAGCCTTCGATGACCTGAAGCGCGCCATGAATGCCGCCCCAGAGCACATAGTTCCAGCTTGCGCCGTGCCACAGGCCGCTGACCAGAAAGGTGATCATGATGTTGAGTGCATGCCGGATGCGTCCCACCCGGTTTCCTCCCAGCGGGATATAGATATAGTCTCTCAGCCAGCTGGAAAGGGAGATATGCCATCTTCCCCAGAAATCCTTAATAGAAGAAGCAAAATAGGGGGAACGGAAGTTGGGGGACAGGCGGACGCCCAGAATTCCGGCGGAACCAAGAGCGATATCCGTATATCCCGAGAAGTCGCAGTAAAGCTGAATGGCATAGAAAAAGGTGGCAAGAACCAGTGCAAAGCCGGTGAAGGATGTCAGATCGCCATAAACCTGGTTCACATAGATGGAAAGCCCGTCCGCCAGCACCAGCTTCTTGAAAAATCCCCAGGCCATCAGCTTCAGACTGTAGGAAGCTTCTCTGTAGTGAAAACGGCGGGGCTTATGAAGCTGGGGAAGCAGGGAAGCTCCACGTTCGATGGGGCCCTGCATGACCTTCGGGAAAAAGGAAATGTATACCGCATAGATTCCGAAATGCCGTTCCGCGGGGATTTTTCCCTTATATACGTCAACCAGATAGCTGATCGTCTGAAACAGGTAAAAGGAAATTCCGATGGGAAGCGCGAGCTTCAGGGTAAAGGGCTGCATGGGAATGGAAAACTGCTGCAGCAGGGCTGCCACGTTTTCGGAAAAGAAGTTCAGGTATTTAAAGAAAAATAAAAGTCCCGTGCAGAACAGGATGGACAGGACGAGGACGGTTTTGGCTGCGGAGGCTGCCCTTCGGCCTCTCCTGCTGTCCGGGGATTTGTTCCGTTTCTTTCCTGCCCGTTCCATATACAGCGCCGCATAATAGGAAATGACGATGGTGAGAAGAAGCACCGGAATGTATTCCGGCCCCCAGGAGGCATAGAAAAAAAAGCTGGCAGCCAGCAGAAGCACCCAACGCCATTTTCTGGGAGTGACCCAGTGCAAAAGGAATATGACAGGCAGAAAAACGGCATAGCCGAATGAATTAAACAGCATAGGGATCCCTTTCCGACCCAAAGCGGGTCTGTCGGTTATCTGACGAAGTTTATTATACTACAGGACTGCAAAAAGATACAAGCCTGCGACCCTGCAGGCTGCGTATGCCCAGCGGGGTGAACAGTGTTCAATAGAGTGAATCATGTTCACTGGAGGAACTGTCTTAAACGGGATGAAGCTGGTTCACCCCGCCCACTCACCGTACAGGAATTCCTTCCTTGCCGCCAGGAAGGAGCGGACCTGTTCCACCTGATTCAGATAGGCCTGGCGTGCTGTTCCCACAAGGGAGGCTGTGGAGCTGTCTTCTGCGCCGGAGGGGCTTGTTTCGGAACCGGGCTCTTCAGAACCGGCATCTTCGGAGGGGCCGGAATCCGCGCCGGGCGAGGGTTCCTCCCCGCCATTCAGCCGTCCCCAGCGCAGGTAGTCCATCACTGCGCTGGCGGAAAGCTCCTGCGCCCATTGGGACAGGGTGGTTTCCACCAGCTCATTCAGCCAGGGATACAGGACATTGGTATAAAGACTGACCACATCCTGGTAAAAGGCGTTGTTGTAATACAGAAGCTGCCACCAGATGAGGCTTCCCGGAATATCACGGGCGGAAAAGCCGGTGGGATCCATATAGTCGATTTCCTCCTGGATGCGTTCTACTCCGTAGGCCCAGTCGTAATCCCAGACCGGACCGGCATACAGCAGGCCGTCCCGGTCTTTGTAAAAGTACTGGCTGGTGGAGGAGCAGTCGATATTTTTGCTCACCTCTTCCACAAGGTATTTTCCCACAAAGCTGGGGATGTCAATCCAGGAAGAAAGGGCTTCATAATCGTTCAGTCCCACGCTTTCTCGCATGACATTCTCGCACTCCTGGACATAGGAGGAGATATACTGATACTGCGCTTCGGAAAGATATTCCGGTGATTTGGAGACCATATATGCGCCGCTTTCCAGAATGAAGCCGCTGGCCTCGCCTGCATAGCGCATGGCATGATCCGCCTCCAGAATGTAGCCTCCGGTGATGTTTTCCGGATCGCTTTCATAATCCCACCATTTTCCGGTGACGGACTGATTCCAGTCGTCAAGCATGAGACCGGTGGTGAGCTGGTTCAGGTAATCCCCGTCCTGCAGGGGATTGGACTGTTCGGTCAGCTCCTCCAGATCGGTGAGGTTCATGTTTTCCGGGGTAATCCGCTGATACAGCTCATATACGCCCTCAAAGCTGTTGTTGATGTACAGATTGACCCGGATGCAGGCCATGCTGCCGGTCCCCGCAAGTTCCCCCATTTCATTGGAGATGCGGTTTCTCAGAAAGGTGAGGTCGCTGGAGGAGACCAGGGAATAGTCCGTTGTCTGGCCGGTCATGCCGGGGAGAAGGGCAGAATCCTCCAGTGTAATGTTATAGGGCTTTTTTTCCTGTTCCCAGCTGGTATTTCCCCTTCCCTTTATTTTTTCCAGTCCCCCGGAATAGACGGTTTCTCCGTCGCTGTCCAGAATCACTGCCTGGCCGGAGTCTGACTGCTCCTTATCCGAGCTGATGTGGGAAAGGTCATGCTTCAGCGTGAGGTAGACGGAAGGGATCTGAGAGCCGGTCAGGATGGTGAACGTCTGTCCGCCGTCCAGCTGGAAGGTCTGGCCTGAGGAAAGGCGTGGAAGAGAAAGAGATATCCTGCGCTCACCGGAAGCTGTCTGAAGTTCTGCACCCTCCGCCTGGAGCAGGCGGCCTTCAGCCCAGGAGGGCAGAAAAAGATAGTATTCCCCCGTATCGGAACACCAGGCGTCTACGGAAATGGAGGTCTCTTTGCTGGTGAGCTGGGCGGTGATGGCCGGAGTATCCCCGTCACCGGAGCGTATGCTGATAAATACGGTATACGACTGCTTCAGTCCTGACAGACAAAACAGGAGAAAGACGCCGAAAAGCAGAAACAGTACCGTGACTTTCCATTTTTTGCACATTTATTTTTCACTGTCTCCTTAATAAACCGCTTCTCCGTCATGGGAGATGACGGAAGCGCTGAGCACGTGGTCGAGAGAGGAAACCGCGTCAAGAAGCTCGCTTTCCTGTCTGGTACGGCATTCCACGATGAGATCCGTTCCGTCCATGGTACGGTTGCGGGATTTGACCTTAAAGCTCTGCGTCAGCTTCTGAACGGCCGGAAGAAGCTCTGCCTCTTTTCCTTCCCGATCCATGTTGACCACCAGAAGAACGCTCATCCGGCCCTCAGGAACCAGCTCCAGAAGAAAGAGGAGGATGGTCACGACGATGGAAATGAGCAGGGCGAGCTCATAGTTGCGCGCGCCGAGGATGATTCCGATGCCGATGGACCAGAAAAGGAAAAGCAGATCCTTCGGTTCCTTGACAGCGGTGCGGAAGCGGACAATGGACAGCGCGCCCACCATACCGAGGGAGATGACCAGATTTGACTGCATCGCCAGGATGATGCCTGCCGTAATAATGGGCAGGACGCCGAGCACGATGTTGAACTGCTTGTTGTAAAAGCCCTTTTTCTGCGACAGATAGTAAACCGTATAGATGTAGATGCAGAACAGAATGGCGATGCCAAGCGTGACGCAGATGGAAGCTGTGGACAGTGTGCTGTTCTCCATTGTTTCCAGAATGGAGTTTTTGATGATATCCCGGAAGCTCATTTGAAAAACACCTTTCTTTTCTTTATTTGAAAATAATTATGTTATACAGAATTTTTTAAATCAGCCGGTTCGTATCTGAAAAGGAGAGGGAGGCTGTCTTCTGTGAGGTCCCGCTTAAAGCATGGCTTCTGCAGAGCACATACTTGGAAAAGGTGATCCGCTCCAGCTTTCCCGTATCCAGCGCCTTTCGGATAAAACCGGGGAGAAATTCATCGTATTTTACCTCCATGATATGCTGCCCGGCAGCCATGACAGGCCGTTTGGGAAGCTCCTGATCCGGAAAGCGCAGCACATAATCGGAGGATGCCAGATTCCGGTCAAAGGTGACGCGTACGTTTCCATCCCGGCAGGTATAGGCGGTTCGTTCATACTCCACGATGATTCTCGGAAGAAGGCGGTGCAGCAGCATTTCCGTCTGCAGCAGCGTAAAAAGCGGTCTGTCGCCTCCAGCGGAACGAACCGCCCTCCCGCGAAGAAGGGAAAGGCATTCTGTTTCCGAAAGGCGGCAGCTTTTCTTCCGCGTGAGATCATGGGCTTTGATTTTCTGTTCCAGATGGATGGCGTCCATGCTCTCGTTATAGATCCGGATCCGGAATTTGCTGCGGGGAGAGATTCCGCTCAGATTCTGCCGCAGGGCCGAGTCCTGCCAGTCGTCAAAGTAAACGCTCCGGATGCGGTAGGCGCCTTCCGGATGAAAGGCGTCCGGTTTCATCAGTGGACGGATTCTGGCAGTGATGAGGGCGATGTCCCTCTCGTCCACCAGAAACTTCTGCTCGTGACGGTATTTTTCCCTGAAACGGTCCATGGCCGCTCCTTTCCCGGCGGTATTTCTGCCGCGTGATTTTTCCAAGAATGCATAAAAAGGCCGAAAAAAAGCTGCTCAGAATATAGTTATACCCATCTATATTCCGAACAACACCTGTATGAATGAAACGGCGGCCCGCCTTCAGGCTGTAAACCATCTCCCCTGTCCGGCATCGGATCCCTCTGACGGTTCAGACCTGCCGGTCCGTGATGAATCTTTGCAGTACATTTCCCTGTTTCCCCAAAAGACGGCGTCTGTGACGCCCAAATGTTGAGGTTATTATGGCAGAACGGAAAGAAAAAGTCAATATTATAGATGATATGGTATCGGATACGGCGCGGACGTTTTATGGAAAGGATGATGGAGGCCGTGGCAGAAGTGGGAAAAATCTGATAAAATAGGCGGAAAAAGACGGAATGCTCAACAGCTTTCTTTCCGGAAGGAAAAGAACGGAAAGAGGCGGGTGCAGGTATTTCAGATCGGAGGAGGACATGGACAGAAAAGAAGAGTATTTTCCTGACGGAACTTCCATTGACGGATGGTTTTATGAAAACCGGATTCCGTCCCTGGAGGAGCTGGGCAAGCCCTATGTGCTTACAGATTATGGGATTCTGGATGATGGGAGGATACATACGGAAGAGATTCAGCAGCTGATCGATACGGCATATGAAAACGGGGGAGGTGTGATCGTGGTGCCCCGTGGAACCTATCGGACGGGTTCCCTTTTCTTCCGGCAGGGCGTGCATCTGTATGTGGAAGAGAGCGGTGTGCTGAAGGGCAGCGACGATATCAGCGATTATGCTCTGCGGCTGACCCGGATCGAAGGGGAGACCTGCCGGTATTTTGCGGCGCTGATCAATGCGGATGAGGTGGACGGCTTCACCATGTGCGGGCGTGGAACCATTGACGGAAACGGACTGCGTTCCTGGAAGGCCTTCTGGCTGCGCCGGGACTGGAATCCTTCCTGTACCAACAAGGACGAGCAGAGGCCCAGGCTGGTATACATTTCCCACAGCAGGAACGTGCGGATCGCGGGACTTCATCTGATTAATGCCCATTTCTGGACCACGCATATCTATAAATGCGATCATGTGAAGTATCTGGGCTGCTCGATCTGCTCGCCGGCCTCTCCGGTGAAGGCGCCCAGTACGGACGCGATTGACATTGATGCCTGCACGGATGTGCTTGTCAAGGATTGTTATCTGGAGGTGAATGATGATTCCGTCGTCCTGAAGGGAGGAAAGGGGCCATGGGCGGATCAGATGAAAGAGAACGGCAGCAATGAAAGAATTCTGGTGGAGGACTGTACCTATGGCTTCTGCCATGGCTGCCTGACCTGCGGTTCGGAATCCGTGCATAACAGAAACATTCTCATGCGCCGCATAAAGGTGAAAGAGGGGCATAATCTGCTGTGGCTGAAAATGCGTCCGGACACCCCGCAGCATTACGAATATATCACGGTGGAGGATGTGGAGGGAAAAATTGATAATTTCCTCAACATCAATCCCTGGACCCAGTTTTTTGACCGGAAGGGCAGAACGGATCTGCCCATTTCCCGGGCAGATCACATCGTGATGAGAAACTGCAGCTGTGAGTGCGGCACGTATTTTAATGTACAGCGGGAGGATGCTCAGTACCGCCTCTCCGATTTCACCTTTGAAAATCTGCGGATCCGGGCAGAAAAGGATGGCTTTGACCGGGAGGCGGCAGAGAACATTTCCCTGAAAAACGTGCAGGTGGAATGTAAGGATGCGTAAAAGTACGGAGATGTGCCGGCATAAAAGCCGTTTTTTCACTCCGGCGGATTAATCCAGCGGATCACTCCATCGGATCATTCCGTCGTATCACTCCGTCGGATCATTCCAGCGGATCACTCCGTGCGCAGCCGCTCCACAATGCTGTGTTTTTCCAGGTTCCGGAAGCAGATGCATGGGATCAGCACCGCAAACAGCAGAAGGATGGGCGTACAGATGATAAGGGGCAGCAGGGTGAAACGGAAGGTGGTGAAGCCTCCGGCCACCATGGCGCGCACGCCGATGCCGACGGCCAGGGAGCCGAGCAGGTAGGAAGCTGCCAGGGTGATGACGGCATAGCAGAGGCCTTCATCGATCAGCATCCGGCGGAGCTGTTTCTTTGTCATGCCGATGGACTGGATGACGGCGAATTCCCGTCTGCGGGAAACGATGGCCGTGACCATGGAGTTGACAAAATTGAGGATTCCCACCAGAGCTATGACAATGCTGATTGCGGAGCCGGTGATGGAGGAGGAGCGGGTTTCCGCCTCGTACTGACTGGCCATGCTCTGCCGGGAGACCACGGGCAGACCAGGATTCACCGTTTCCATGTAGGAATCCAGAAATGCCTGTGCTTCCTCCAGGTGCGCATCGTCTACATTGAGAAACAGCTTTCTTAAGGTGTGATCCGGCCACTGAGCCTGAAATACATCGGCGGGCAGGATGAACTCCATCTCAAACCGGCCGGAAGCACCCTGCTGAGAAGCGCCGGCGGTTACCGGATTTAAGGGATAGACCACGGCCATTACCGTATAGTTCCTGCCGTTCAGATTCACATCTGTTCCTGCCGTGGGTGCGGGAATCGCATCCGGAATCGTTCCCTGCTCCACGCTGGGCCCAACTGCCAGGACATAATTGCCCGTGGAAAATTCCTGTGCGTCATAGGAACCGGACATGATACAGTCATCCTGAGTGATGGCATTCAGCGGAATGCCGTCCAGCCCCAGAACGATGGCGGAAGCCAGTCCGCTGTCCAGAGCATCACGAAGCTGATCTGCACCCGCAGAATCGTAGGTTTCCCAGTCAGCGAGCCGGTCCTCGGTGTAGAAGGCGGCCAGATTCTGAATGGTATCCTCCGTCATTTCCCAGTCCATCTGCGCGGAATAGAGATGCCCGGTTTCTTCCAGTCCATTCAGGGCTTCCGCCTGGCTGACCAGATCGGCGGAAAGGGTGGAGCCGTGAGGGTTGTAGCCGTTGAAATAATCCTCGTTGGTATTATCCGACAGCTCAAAGTCTGCCAGGGTCAGACTTGCCAGATATTTTTCCATATCGAAAGCGGCACTCTGTGCGTAAAAGCAGCTTAAAAGCACCAGTCCAAGGGTCAGGGAGCAGATCACGGTGACGGTGCGCTTCCGGTTCCTGCCAAGGTTGGCGAGCGCCATGGAGAACAGGGATGCGTTCTCCGGACGGAGTCTGTGCGCTCTTCGGGAATGAGTCGAAGACGCCTTCCGGGAATGTGCCGCAGCAGCCTTTCCCCGCCTTCCCGAAGGCGCTGAGCCGTCCGCGTCGCTCATGCGAAGTGCCTCCACCGGAGAAACCTTTGCGGCAATCCGCGCGGGACGCAGGCAGGAGATCAGCACGGTGAGCCATGAGAACAGGGCGGAGCCGATGAAGATGACCGGGCTTGCGGAAACGGAGGACTGCTCAGCCGTTCCCATGAGAACGGGAACCAGCACCATGCCCAGGAGCCAGCCGAAAAGCAGGCCCGCGGGAATGCCCGCCAGGCAGAGGCGGTCTGCCTGCCCATAGAGGAGTTTCCTGATCTGGCGTGTGGAAGCTCCCAGAGTTTTCAGCCTGCCGTAAAACTGGATATCCGCGGTGACGCTGATCTGAAAAATGTTATAGATGATCAGATATCCGGCAACGAATACCAGCACCATGCCCACATACATGGGAAGGCTTTCCTGAAAGGCGGAGGCGTTCATTTCCGGGCTGTAGGCGAGATTCACATTGTATTCCAGCCCGGTCAGTCCGGTATCCGCCAGGATGCCGTCCATGACGCCTTCAATGTTCTGATCCGTATAGAGGCTGATCTGGAGCATTCGCAGTCCCAGGTAGGAATTGGCGGAATCGGCGCCCTCGGCATTTACGGAAGCTTTTCCGGTATCTGCCGCTTCTTCGGAGCCGGAATTTGCGGCCTTCGCGGCACTCTCCGTCATGGCATCGGCGTATTCCCGGCTCACCCACGCGAAATGGGAGTAGGAGGATTCATTCCCCTCCCAGAAGCCGACGAGGGTGAAGGTGGAAGAGATTTTTTCATCGGAATTCAGATCCTTCCGCCACTCCAGCGTGACCGTCTGCCCCAGCTCATGGGGGACTCCCAGGCGGTCCAGCGTAGCGGTATCCAGCGCGGCCTCGTCCGTTGTTTGCGGCATCCGGCCTGTGGTGGGTGCGGAGAAGGAGTGGGCCGCATAGCTGTCGTCCGCCCAGCGGATTTCCACGGACGCTCCGGCGAGGGCGGTATTTTCTGCAAGGCCGAGAACGATGCTTTCTCCGGTTCCCGCCACATCCGGATGGGCTGCGATCCGTGCTGCCTGCTCCTCAGTAAGACCGCGGATGGAAGCCTGCGTATCGCTTCCGGTCTGACGGAAGGTCATTTCAATCATGTTCCGGTTCAGGCTCTGGGCCAGGGTGAACAGGGTGGTAAACATCAGAGTGGTCAGGATGATGGCGAGAATGGCCGCCAGATTCCGGCCTCTGTTATTCCGAAAGGTGCGGCTTCCCAGCACCCGGATCGGAGACAATTCTTTTTTCTCAGAAACGGTTTTCATGCTACCTCTTTTCTGCCGCCGACGGCGGCATTTTAATCGTGGAAGAACGGCGGAGCCGTTCTTTGGCACGAACCTGTTGGTTCGTGCAGGCCTGTGTATCTAGTCCGGGCTTCCCACAATGTGTCCGTCCTCGATGTGGATGACCCGGTCTGCCATCCGGGCGATTTCCGGATTATGGGTGATCATGACGATAGTCTGGTGAAATTCCCGGCTGGTCATTTTCAGAAGGCCGATTACATCGTCGCTGGTCCGGGTGTCCAGATTCCCGGTGGGCTCATCGGCCAGGATGATGGAGGGCTTGCTTGCGAGGGCCCTTGCGATCGCAACACGCTGCTGCTGGCCGCCGGAGAGCTGGTTCGGAAGGCTGTCCAGCTTCTTTTCCAGCCCCAGGAGCTGAACGATTTTCATGATGAATTTCCGATCCGGCCTGCGGCCGTCCAGGGAAATGGGAAGGATGATGTTTTCCCACACGTTCAGGACCGGAACCAGATTATAGTTCTGGAACACGAAGCCGATCTGCTTGCGCCGGAACACGGTGGCCTCTTCGCTGTTCAGCTTCGCAAGCTCTGTATGATCTACCAGGATGCTCCCCGCGCTCGGCGTGTCAAGCCCTCCGAGCATGTTCAACAGAGTGGACTTGCCGGAGCCGGAGGTTCCGATGATGGCGGTGAATTTTCCCCGTTCGATGTCCAGATTCACGTTGTCCAGGGCACGGACCTCCGTTTCTCCCTTTCCATAATATTTTTTCAGGCCTCTGGCCTGCAGGATGATATCGTTGTTCATGTCTGCCTCCTTGCCGAACTGTTTTTGTTTCTGTAAAGAAAATATCATGCCAGTGTTACGGGGAAGGTACTTTTGTGGTACAATTTTGTAACAAACCGTTGCTTTATGGTAATCCGTATTGTAGCATGGGAGCAGGTTGACCTGCGGAGAGGGAAGGAGAAGAAGAGAATTATGGAAAAACTGACCTCAAAAACAGAACGGCTCATGACAGAGCGCTTCGGAAAGGATACGGTGATCGCCCTGGCGACCACGGAGGATGGCGTTCCGTATGTCCGGTATGTGAACGCGTTTTACGAGGATGGGGCGTTTTACATCATCACCCACGCGCTTTCCGGGAAGATGAAGCAGCTGGGGAAAAATCCGGCCGCAGCAATCGCCGGGGAGTGGTTTACCGCGCAAGGGACGGGAATCAATCTGGGATATTTCGGAAAACAGGAGAACCGGGAGATCGCAGAAAAGCTGAGAAAGGCGTTTGCCGCCTGGATTGACAACGGACACAATGATTTTGCGGACGAAAATACCTGCATTCTCTGTGTGCGTCTTTCGGATGGCGTTCTTTTGTCGCATGGGGAAAGATATGAGATTGATTTTACAAAAGAGTGACTTTTATACCTGTTCAAAAGCCCGCCGTGGGGCTGTCCGGAACTGCTGCATGCTGTGGCAGCTCCGAATGGTCCTCCGGCGGGCTGTCTGTCTATTCAGATGTTCCCATCCTCTGCCTGATACTCCCCTTCCGCAGGAAATGCAGGCACAGAAGCGGTACCGTCAGGGAGAAAAACAGAATGACGGGCAGGATGATCCATAAAGGGACGAGGGAGAAGGTATATGCCGACGCCCAGGAGTAGTTATTGACCACATCCGGCATGATGAAGCAGGTGAACAGGATAGTGGGCAGCGCTACGATGAGGATGCACAGGGCGGCATAGAGGAGGCCTTCCAGCGCCAGCAGACAGGTAAGCTGGCGGCCGGTCATGCCCAGGCTCTCATATACGGCAAATTCCTGTTTCCTGCTGACAGCCTTTGCGGCCAGCAGGTTGCAGAGGTTTAAAAGGGCGATGCCCATCAGCACGGCGCCCACGATCAGCTGCGGAAGCACGGTGTTCAGACGGGCGTTCCTGAAGTTTTCAAGGTATTCGCTGCGGCGGTTGATGCCGGCTCCGTATTGAAGGCTGCTGGCCCACCCATCCAGCCAGGCTTCGAAGGAATCCTGAGCAGAATGGTCAATGTTTACCGCGATCTGCCGGATGCCCTGCCCGGGGAAAAGGGAGTCAAAAACGGAAAGCGGTACAATATAGACGATGGAAAAGGCCGCATCCGGGCTGTCCGAGCCGCTGATGTAGGAATCATCGTGCATGACGGAGCCCATCACAGTAAAGGGCCTCCCTGCCAGCGTTACGGTCTCTCCTGCCATCGGGGAGGAAATCCCTTCATAGTACGCTCCTCCCGCGATCACGCAGCCGCCGGACAGGAACTGTTCCTCATCAAAGCTTCCGCTCGTGAAGGGACAGTATTCCAGCAGATAGTCCAGATAAACGCCCTCCAGTCCGATGACGAGGGCCGTATATTCTCCGGTTGCCTCCAGACGCTCCAGCCCTTCGCACCATTCCGGGAAGCCGGACTGGGTGTCCCTAAGGGACTGGTTTTCATCGTAGGGCTGGTTATAGAAGTCCGTCAGCCGTTTTCGCAGCTCATCGGAGGCGGTCAGGGGTATCTCTCTGGTTTTCAGGGCGCTGACGGAAACCGTTTCGGGGCGGGCACGAAGCTCCTGAAGGGCTTCTGCCGTGAGGGCGTGGCTGTCCTGGTTATAGATCTGAAGGGACAGAGCGGCGGAGCCGTCAGTGATGGAATAGTCCCAGGGGGACAGGGCGGAGAGATAAACTTCCTCCTGCAGTCCGAGAAAGATCAGCCAGAGATAAGACAGAAGCAGGGTGGCGAGCAGCAGGACGCCTGCGGACAGGACCATACGGCCCCGGCTCCTTTGCAGGGTTCGCAGGGCGAGGCGCGGCAGAGTTATCCTTCCGTCCGGACAGCCTCTGCCGTTTCTGACGGTACCCGTCTGTTTCCGGAGCAGAGGGGCCGGAAGGCTGGCTGACAGGCGCAGTGCAGGCAGCAGGAAGGAGAGAAGAACGGTACCCAGGGTGCAGGCGGCCGCCAGCGCAAAAGGAGGCCAGTTCAGAAAATACAGGGCAGGATGTTCCTCCATTCCGATGATGACCCGGCCGGTGATGAGGACATCCAGAAGGAACCCGATCAGCCAGCCGGGAATCAGGCCGGACAGAGTGACGAGACAGCCCTTTTCCAGCAGAAAATACCGGATCTGCCGGGGTGTCATGCCCTGGGCCTTCAGGCCGGCAAAAAACAGGAGATCCCGGTCCGCTGTCACATGGACGATGCCGAAGATCATCAGAAAGCCGCACACCAGCACCAGAAGCGCCGGCGTGTAGTAAGGGCGGGACTGTCCGGCTGCCTGTGCCCGTCTTGCTTCGTTGTAGGCCAGATTGGTGGTGAAGGATACGCCGGAGACACCCTGTTCCTCCAGAAGATGCGCGGCCTGTTTGTCCAGATTCCGGGGCTGCCAGAGGGTAACGCCCAGCGTGATGCACGGCGCGTTTTCGTCATTG
>ERZ780162.947-NODE-947-length-21189-cov-4.681840_pt1 | contig 21189 bp, 26 predicted proteins | sample MGYA00511474_ERZ780162 | MGnify/ENA primary metagenome ERZ780162 (study PRJEB29588, sample SAMEA2143633) | human gut metagenome | biome: human gut; feature: human-associated habitat; material: faeces | place: Denmark | collected 2008/2010 ...
AGGGGTACGCCGGGACATATCTGGCCGAGCAGCTGCGCCAGGCGGGGGTGACCTCCGCCATCCTCCGCCTGGGGGGCAACATCCAGGCGGTGGGGACCCGGCCCGACGGAAACCCCTGGCGGGTGGCCATTCAGGACCCGGACAGCCAGCAGGAGGCCACCCTGGGGGTGGTGGAGATCGCCGACCAGGCGGTCATCACCTCGGGGGGCTATCAGCGGTACTTTGAGGAGGGCGGAGAGACCTACTGGCACATCATGGACCCGGACACCGCCGCTCCCGCCCGCAGCGGCCTGACCTCGGTGACGGTCATCGGGGCGGACGGCACCGTGTGCGACGCCCTGTCCACCGCCCTGTTTGTCATGGGGCCGGAGGAGGCCGCCGGCTTCTGGCGGGCACACCCCGAGCTGGGGGTGGAGCTGATTTTGGTGCTGGAGGACGGCACGGTCCAAATCACCCAGGGGCTGGAGGAGACTTTCACCCTGTCCCAGGACCGGACAATGGAGGTGATCGCCCCGTGAACCGGAGAACGGCCATTCTGGCGGGGGCGCTGGCCCTGGTGGTGCTGGCCTGCGCCGGCTTCCTCCTGTGGCGGAGGGCCAACGCCCAGGCGGGGGTATCGGTCAGAATCTATCAGTACGGGGAATTGGTGGAGGAGGTCCGCCTGGACCAGGTGACCGAGCCCTACACCATCCCCCTCAGCGGGGAGGACGGGGCGGAGAATCTGGTGGAGGTGGCCCCCGGCCGGGTCCGGATGCAGAGCGCCAACTGCCCCGACCAGGTGTGCGTGAATCAGGGGTGGATCTCCGACGCCTCGGTGCCGGTGGTCTGCCTGCCCCACCAGGTCGTCCTTGAGATCACAGGGGGGGAGAGCCATGCGGACGCCGCCGCAGGATAAGGGGACCCGCCGCCTCACCCGGCTGGCCCTGCTCACCGCCATCGCCCTGACCATTTTTATGGTGGAGGCCCAGATCCCCGTGCCCATCCCTATCCCCGGGGTGAAGCTGGGGCTGGCCAACATTGTCACGGTGTACGCCGTCTTTGTGCTGGGGCCCTGGGACGCCCTGTCCATTCTGGTGGTCCGGGTGTTTCTGGGGGCGGTGTTCTCCGGGCAGATGATGACCCTCTTTTACAGCCTGGGGGGAGGGTTGCTGTGCTGGGCGGTGCTGGTCCTCCTATGCCGGCTGTTCACTAAGAACCAGATCTGGCTGTGCAGCCCGGTGTCCGCCATCTTCCACAACCTGGGGCAGCTGCTGGTGGCCGCCGCCCTCATGGGCACCTGGGTGGTGATGGCCTATCTGCCCTATCTGGTGATTGCCGGGGCGGTCAGCGGCCTGTTCACCGGCCTGTGCGCCCAGTTTCTCATCGGACGGCTGGACAAGATCTCCCACTCCCCATAATGGAAAACAAAATCCCGCGGCATATGCCGCGGGATTCAGCTTGGTGAAAAAGCCCTCCTGCAAGGAGTTCCGTCGTCCGCAGACGACGGAATAAGATGAAATCCTGTCATTTCCGAGGACATGCGCCTCGGAAATGACACCTCTCACGAAATTTTTTCCGACAATTTCGCAAGAAATCGAGGTGAAAATTTCGTGCAACCTAACTCGAAAAAGTGGCTCTGCCACTTTTTCGACAGCCTAAAATCCCGCGGCATTTGCCGCGGGATTTTGTTGTATGTATTATTCCAAATTCTCGTCGTCCAGCCGGTGGAAGTCCTTGTTGTGGCCGAACACATGGGTGAGGGGGTAGACCTTGATGAAGCAGTCGAAGCCCTGGTCCCGCATGAACTCCCGTAGCTGGACGTACTCCCGGGAGTTGCACACGCAGTCCAGCTGGGTCTTAGGCTCCTTGGAGTAGCCGCCGATGACCTGGTCGATGGTGGCGCTCTTGTGGATCTCGTCGATGATGAACCGCTCGATCTCGGCGGGGTGGTCGCAGATGATCTCCACCTCGTAGAGCTTGGGCCCCAGGTTAAAGACCATATAGTTCATGCAGTTGATGTAGATGATCTGTCCCACAAAGGCGTAGGCCACCACATCTAGGCTGAAGGCGGACAGCATGACCACCATGATGGTCCCCTCCAGCGTCAGCATGATGTTTTTCAGCTCCACCGCCCGGAAGACCTTTTTCTTCAAAATCTTGGCCAGGGTGTCCGTCCCTCCGTAGGAGTACCCCAGGCGGTAGGTGATTCCAGCCCCTACCCCGTAGATCACGCCGAAGAGCATGACGGCGATGAGCTTCTCCTGCAAAATGATCTCCACCTGCACGTGGTTGAGCACCCACAGCACCAGGGGGTAGAGCACCGACAGGAAAATGATGTTGGAGACCTCCTTGTACCCCAGGGTCAGAAAGGTGCACAGCAGCATGAGCAGGGTCAGGCCGTAGAAGATCAGGGCGTAGTTGATCCCCACAAAGCTGGCCGCCGTCATGGACAGTCCGGTGAGCCCCGTCACCACGAAGCCGTTGGGCAGGGCCACCCAGTTTACCGCGATACTGCACAATACGCAGCTGAGCACCATATAGAACAGCGTCAAGAAACGATTGCGCTTCTTCATTCGGAATCCCCCTCCGTCGTCCGAGGTTGCGCTGTCAGTCCACATCGGAGAGGATACCTTAATTCGACCCAAAAAGCAAGATGTCCCGAAAAGATTTTACGTTTTGCCTGGTGTCCAACACATTGTCTCACTGGGGCAGGGTCAGGTCCCCCTCCTTGATCCAGCCGATCTTCCGGAAGAACAGCCCAAAGACCCAGGTGAGGACGGCGGGGAGGACAAAGGAGATCAGGATGAGCCCCGCCCATTCAAAGGCGCTGGGGGCGATGGCGGCCGCCCCGTTGGCCAGGGCGGTCTCGCTGGGATTCACCCAGCCCGTCCAGACGCCCAGCTGGCCGCACAGGCCGCAGGTGCCCATGCCCGAGTTGATGGGGTCCCCGTTCATCTCCAGCCGGAACACACAGGTGGCCAGGGGGCCGGTGACGGCGGAGGTGAGGATGGCGGGGAGCCAGATCCGGGGATTTTTCACGATGTTGGGCATCTGCAGCATGGAGGTGCCGATGCCCTGGCTCACCAGGCCGCCCCAGCGGTTCTCCCGGAAGGAGAGCACCGCGAAGCCCACCATGTTGGCACAGCACCCTGCCACGGCGGCGCCCCCTGCCAGCCCGGTCAGCCCCAGCACGGAGCAGATGGCGGCGGAGGAGATGGGCAGCGTCAGGGCAATGCCCACCAGCACGGACACCAGCATGCCCATCCAGAAGGGCTGCAGCTCCGTGGTCCGCATGATCAGCTGGCCGAAGGCGCTGGCCGCCCCGCCGATGGGGGGCGCGATGATCCAGGAGGCCCCCAGTCCCGCCAGAATGGTGACGATGGGGGTGACCAGAATGTCCACCCGGGTCTCCTTGGACACGGCTTTGCCCACCTCGGCGGCGATGATGGCCACGAACAGCACCGCCAGCGGTCCGCCCGCGCCCCCCAGGGCGTTGCAGGCGTAGCCCACCGTCACCAGGGAGAACAGCACCAGAGGCGGGGCCTGGAGGGCATAGCCGATGGCCACCGCCATGGCCGGGCCGCTCATAAAGGAGGCCAGCCCCCCAGCAGTATACCCCACGCCGTTGATGGTGATGAGCTGGGCGGTGAGAAAGCCGATGCCGAACTGGCTGCCCAGGGTGTTCAAAATCGTCCCGATGAGCAGCGAGCAGAAAAGACCCTGGGCCATGGCCCCCAGGGCGTCGATGCCGTAGCGCTTGGCGGAGATCACAATGTTCTTCCGCCGCAGAAATCCTTGAACTGTTTCCACATCTACCACCTGTTTCAGTGAAAAATAAAATAGTACACAGGTGTCAAGACACCTGTGTACAACATAATACACGGCCCGGCGGGCCCTGTCAACCTATTTTTTCAAAATGCTTTTATCCCTTCCACAGCAGTCCCGCCTCGTCCAGAGCGGTCCGCACCCGCTGGAAGGCCTCCTCGCTGGGGCAGCGCAGGGTGTGCAGGTGGATGCCGCCGGTGAGGTCGGAGAGGAGGTTGGCCTGATTTTTCGAGACTGAGCGGATAAATTCCTGTACATCATACCGGGAGGAGAGGTGGAGCTGTCCGGCCAGCTGGCCGTAGATGGGGTGCTCCACCACCACGTCCACCACCTGGCAGCCCTGGTCCACCATGATCTCCAGCTCCCGGGCCATCCCCTCCCGGTCGTGGACGCAGGCCACGGTGCGCAGCAGGGCGGCGCTGTCCCGGGGAAGCACATAGCCCCGGGGGGTGGCGGCGATGTCCGCTCCGCCCGCCCGCAGCAGGGCCACGTCCCCCACGATGATCTGGCGGCTGACGGCAAACTCCCGGGCCAGGGCGGCGGCGCTGACCGGATGGTCGGTCTGTTCCAATCTGGATAAAATGGCGGCCCGGCGGGCGGCAGCATCCATGAAAATCCCTCCTTGTCAGGTGTCAAGATAGCGCTATTGTACCATGAATTGTTCAGTTTTTCACTGAATTTTTGAGCGTTATTCAGCGCCGCTAACGCTTGCAGTTCAAGGAAGTTCAGTATTTTAGCGTTTGTGGGAATCGCCCCGTTTTAGGGGGTATTAGTAACACAAAAGCAACACGGTTTTCCTCTTGAAAATCAACTTTCAATCCCACCTGACAACGGCCACAACATCTGTTTTCTTCAGGGGTTCCCGGCAAGCTGGGCAAAGTATATCTTTTCCGCTCCTGATCCGGTGCATGGTTACCCCACAATCACACCGCTGAAGGATTGGAACCCGAACAGGGCCCTTCACAGTGACCGCCAGACGGCTTTCCAGCTTGCCACAGGCCCCGCATTGGTACACCGCCCGTTGAACGCTCACAGGGGCTTCAGGATGGGCTACAAGGGCCGCTTGTGCCTTTGGGCCATAGATACCCGTCAGAATACTTTCCCGCTCCATATCGGCTTCCACAGGGGACATGAAGCCCACACCGGAAAGAAGTTCTTCTTCATGGCCGCATTTTGGGCATCTATACACATACCCTTTACCCATACCGGTTCACCCCCTTTGGATTCCAGTATAGCACACCTGACCAAAAGAAGAAACCCCGGATCGGCTATGATCCGGGGTTCTGGGTTTACGCCCACCCTTCAAACAGGGTCAGCATGATTTCTTGGTGGGTGGGGTAGACGGCGGGAACACCACTGTTGGAATATTCCGTGGTTCGCCCATGCTGGGTGACGATGATTTTAGAACCGGCCTTGATCACCACATCAGGGGAAATGAACAGCTTCACGGATTGGCTCACGGTAGCCACAGGATCACCCGTGCTTGAAGTTAAGGTTTCAAAAGACAGTTTACAGGGCTGATCCTCCAAAACGGTTACTTCCTGAAAGTTGGTCATGCCCCATTCGTCTTTGACCTTCTGATACTCAATGACGGTGGCCCGGCCTTGGTACATTCGTTCAAGTGCTTTCCTTGCCGCCATTCGTGCTTTTTCTATGCTCATTACTCATGCACCCCTTCTTCAGAAACATCAAGTTTGGTGGCAAAATCGTTGGCCCAAGCGTCCATGATCCCATCCAAATCAGCATCTTGGCTGATATAGTTGGTGTTTTGCTGTTCAACCCTGATTTCAGCGGTAGTGAACCGATTGATTGCTTCCCGCTCGGCAATATCCCGCATATAGGCCAAATCTTCTTCAGCAATATCAAGGGCATCACTCATAGCGGCGGTGTTTCCTGCCGTGTCCCCGGTGTTCCCATAGATACCATCAAGGGTGTTGCCAAGGCCGTAAGCGTCCAGCGCATCAGCGCCCAAACTGTCCATTGCGGAAAAGTCGAACAAGCCGCCCACGGTATCTTCCACGCCTTGGCCGAACTCATAGCCCATATCAAAGGCGGCCCCATACTCGAAGCGGCCTAACTTCAGATCATCGGCGTTCAGCTTTTCCATGACTTCTTCACCCTTGCCGAAGGTGGAATCCACCCAACCGCCCAAGCTGTCACGCCAGCCTTGGACAGAACCGGCAAGGTTAGAACCGAAGATGGTATCAATGGCCGAAGCCAACGCTTGAAGGACGGAAAGAACAGTGTCCGCCAAATCGAAAAACAGACGGGCCACAGCCGCAACCGGATCATTGAACACATTCCCGATGAAGTTTGCAACCGTAGCCACAAGGTTATAGATCATCACAAACACATCTACAACCAAGTTCCACAGGGCCACAAAGATATTCCCGATGAAGGCCAGTGCCGCCATAAATGCGCCACAGATCAGGCCGGTTGCGGAAACGCTGGTTCCGGCAAAGTGATTGACCGCCGCCACAGCCGCATAGAACAGGGCTACAAGGGCAATCACCAGAATGATGATCCATACCAAGGGGCAAGCATACAAGGCCGCATTTAGGCCGTATTGTGCCGCTGTTTGGGCAAAGGTGGCGGTGGTTTGCGCCCCGGTTGCAACAGTGGTCATAGCCAGTCTTGCGGCCTTCACGGTTTCCAGCGCATTTGTAATAGCCGTGATCGTTCTATAAGCCATCATTGCACCGTTCAAAACAAGGAAAGCCGTTGCTACACCGGCCACAATCGGTGCAATCCATCCCCAGTTATCCACCACCAATGCGGCCCCGCCAATCAGAAGATCAAGAACCCAAGTGGCAACAGTAGCAATCCCGGCCAAGCCGTTGATGATCCCATCTGTAACTTTGGTGAACTGTTCGCTGTTGGCAATCTGATTGATTTTCGTCAGAATAGGGTTGAAAATAGACAGGGCCTTGTTCTGCATGGAAGTCCAAATTTGCGCCCAAGTCTTGGGCATACTTTCAAACTTGGCATTGGTTTCATCAGCCGCCGCAAACATAGCGTTTTTCACCACTTCAGCGGTGATCAAACCTTGTTCCGCATAAGACTTGATGGAACCTTCCGCAATGCCCATGTAACTTTCAATGGCTCTTGCAATTCCGGGGGCATTTTCCAAAATGGAATTCAATTCTTCACCACGCAACGCACCAGCGGCCATAGCTTGGGTAAGCTGAAGCATTGCGGCGGCTTGGCCTTGGGCAGAAGCGCCCCCGATTATAAAGCTCTTATTGATCTGCTCCATGAAAGCAATGATTTCATCCGTATTGGCGAAAGCGGCCCCGGCATTGGAACCCAAACTTGCAATGGCCGAAGCGGTGTCAAAATATGCGGATCGGGAACGCTGGGCAGAAGCCATAATCTTCTTTTCCAGTTCAGAAACCGAACCGCCATCATCCACAATCAGGTTCAACCTTGCCCGTGTGCTTGCCAGATCATCAGAAATTCCAATGATTTTCTTTGCCGCCGCCAATCCGCCAACCGTGGCCGCAATGCCCTTCAGCTTGCCCCAAAGTCCATCGGCGGCGGTGGTGCCGTCCCTAATCCGCCGATTGAAGCGGTCTTGCTGGTTGCCAGCGTCCCGGATATTCTGTTCAATGGAATCAAAGGCGGCCCCGGCTCTTGCCAATTCTTCACGAGCTTCTTGAATAGAACTGGTATCAATAGCGTTTCCAGAAACCCGTTGCATGGATTCAAAACTGTTGATCAGAATACTTGTGGCCCGGTGTATAGACTGAAGTGGGCGGGTCATACCGTCATAGACCTGAAGTGCCGTTCTAATGGTTGCCATGGTTTTTCACCACCTTTCGGCGTTCCAATTCCGCCAACAGGCAATAACGGTAAATGACCTGAAGCGGCTGATTTGTTGGGAACCTGTGCAAAGAATCAAGTTCCTTATTGATCTGCCGGGTTTTCAGCCTCATTACCGCTTTCGTGGCCTTCTTCACAAGTTCAAAGTGCTTGAAATCCTTGTTCAGAACCATGATCCCGTCCGGGCCAAACTGCCCCGGCACCTGTTCCAGCGGGAAAGAGGGATCAGGCTTATAACTGATCTGCGGAATGAAGGGGATCAAGGAAAACCGAACTGCCCACAGATTTTTGTTGATAATTTCAATGTTCGGGTTTTCGTGTTTCAGCATATTTTTCACCGCCTTTTTGTGAGTGCGTCAGCTTCCCGCAAGAGGGCTTCCGCCTGTTTGATGGTTTTTTGCAGTTTTTTAAGGCCAATAGGAACAGTTCCGTTTTCCTTTTTCATACGGGCTGAAGATACTTGGGTAAAGGTGGATATACCACGAATTTCTTTTGCTGAATTTTTCCGGGACTGTTCTTGTTCAATGTGTTTCAGTGCTAAATACTCTGTTGCTGAAGTGCCTGTATTTTTGAAGTGTCCAAGCCCCCAATGATAGGCTTGGGCGCACCCATACCCATAAACTTCAGCGGCTTCTTTCAGCTTCCTATTTCGGCGAAGGTTGGAAATGGCCCGGTTCTTAATCTGCCGAACCCTTTCTATACTGACTTCCAGCCGATCCGAAATTCCTTGGAGCGTTTCACCGTTTTTGTAATAGCCTTGAACAACTTCAGAAGCGTTTCCACCAAGATCAGAAACGGCCCCCCAAATAGTGGTTTTGGCCTGTTCATCCGCCAAGGTGTCACAAACACTTTCTTCAAGGTTGAAATCATCTGCAATCACATCAGCAAGGGTGAAATCTTCTGTTCCGGGTACAATGCCTTCCAAACTTGCTGTTTCAGAACCGGTCATGTATTTGCGAAGTTCCTTCAGCCGCCTATTTTCGATACCAAGATAGAAGCAATATTCTTCATCGGTAGGTTCGTCCCCAACTACGGCTTGAAAATCTGACCGGAACTTTTGATATTTTGAAATCTGTTCAAGAACATGAACGGGAACACGCTTCAAGCGCCCACAGTTCTGACAATATCTTTGGATAGACAAGCGTATATGATTTTCGGCATAGGTCAAAAACGCATAGCCCAAGGTTGGATCATACTTGGAAACCGCCTTTTCCAATCCAAAATAGGCTTCCTGCATCAGATCATCCAATTCAACAGAACTGGAAAACGGCAATGCAATTCCCGTAATAAATCGCCGGTTCTGCTGATACAGAAGGCCCATATTATCCTGCACATGATCCCCGGCTTGGATCAGGGCCACAAGTTCTTCATTGGTCATGGTTTACCGCCCTTCCATAGTGGATAACAGCCCTTCCAGCTCCACCAGCTTCTTTTCATATTCGTCTGTCTTAATGGCCGCAAGAGCGGCATTACAGGCATAAAGAAGGGTGTTGGCTCTCTTGGGGTCAATCTCATTGTTCAGGGCCATATTTGCAACCCTTGAAATGGCCCGGCGTATATCTGCCGGGGTAGATAGCTTTAGCGTTTTGCGCCGGGGCATGGTGTTTCACTCCCTTCTTACTGGTCAATCACATTGAAGAAGATCACGGCATCTTCAACGGGGTTTGGGTATTGGTCATAAAGGCCAATCAGGGCATTGGTGGCGGCTTCTGTGCTGTCATGCCATGTAACCACATACTGGCATCCAGAAGCCTTCCTGCCGCCCCACAGGTGGCCGCAAGCCTTATATTGTCCCTTATCCGGTTCATAGGTCACAAAGCCCACTGTAAACCGCTCTGCCTTGGCTTGTGCGGCCTTTTTCGCCTTTATGATAAGTCGGTCTATCCGTTCCATGAAAACCTCCTGAAAATCAAATACGGGGCGCATAGGCCACGCCCACACGCCCCGCATCAGATATTAGCCCTCAGTCACGGCCTGATAATAGATAGCCGCCTTCTTGTTATCCAGCACAAAGGCATCGTAACAGATACGGCCTTCCACCAGATCACCAGAAATGCCGGGCGGGTCTTGGTGTACCCGGTAATCCTCCAACTTGGTAGGGGCCACGGTTGCCACGGGATGGGCAATCATAAAGCCAAAGTCAGAGGGAAGGCGGTTGGCGGGAACCTTGATGATCTGCGCCCCGTCAAGCTGGGCAATCACACCACGAAGCCGCATATTTTCCGCCACATCAGTTTCCAAGAAAATATCCTTGGACTGCTTCATCAGAAAGTAAGTATCAGGCGTTACCACGATGATACGCCCGGTTTCGGGAACCTCGGCATTGTCAAGGGCGGTGTTTGCCTTGAAAATCTCACCACAGATGTTTTCAGCGGTAAGGGCAATAGCGGCGGGTTTGGTGCCAGCACCGGCACACATCACGCCATAGGTGTAAGTGTCCACCTCCGGGATCACCACTTCCCGAAGCTGACGAGCCAAAGCACCAGCGGCCTGAAGCTGACCGGCTGTTTCGTCCGTGTCCAGCTTGTCAATGGCGAAGGTGAAGGAACGATCTTTCTTCAGGGTCATTTCCTCTGTGGTGGCATCCAGACCGGCCACGGGGCCAAACCGGCTCCAATTCGTGGCGGTGTTTGCGCCGGGGCGGTCATAGTCGTTCATGGCCGAAGTGCTGACCTTATAAACCTTGATGGAGTGCGCCCCCGTCCAATCAAAGTCATTGTTGGTCAACAGGGATTTTCGGGATTCCGTGGTAAACTTTTCATCCACCAGCGGAAGGAATGTAGTAACGAGATTAACAGTATTAGCCATTTATGGCACTTCCTTTCTTATTCGGGAAGCCCCATAGCCTTTCTAAGCGAACTGTCACCGGTATTCTTTGCATGGGACAGGCTTTCAGCCGGTTTAGCCCCGCTGATCTTGATAGGTCGGGCTTCCGCTTTGTGTTTGTCCATAACCGTTTTCACGATGGACAGGGCCTTTTCCAGTGCTTCAGGGCTGGACACATTCAGAGCGTCCACCAGTTCCACCGGAAGGCCGTTTTCGGTCAATTTCTCTTTGGCGGTCAACAGCAATTCACGCTGGGCAAGTTGCTGCTCCCTTTCAGCAAGGGCGGCTTCCCCCTTGGCCTTCTCTTTGGCAAGGCGTTCACCAACAATGCGGTTCACATCGTCCTGACTGAAGGTTTTTGCCCCGGCTCCATCCGGGTTCTGGTTGTTCATGGTCTTGGTTTCATCCATCTTTCATACCTCCGTTTAACGCCCGAAGTAGGCTAAATATAGAAAAAGCGTGGGAAACCATCTTGTTACAGACAGTTTCCCACGCCGTTTTCTCACAGCTTCCACCCCGTAGGGGGTGGGGTACTATATTAAAATTATACCATATATCGGGGTGTAGGTCAAGGAAAACCGCCTATTTCGTGTGTTTTTCGCTTTTTGTAGGTGTGAAATACAGGTGGTTATAGGGGGGTGTACCTGTGCTTTTCTTGACCTTATGACGGGGCAAAAGTGACTTCATAAGGGCTTCAAGCCGGGTTATTTTCGCTTCCTCGTCCGGGGTATAGCTGATCTTGACTTTTACCGGCATCAGCGATCACCCGCCTTCTGCCCCTGATGGAAGCCAATCTTGAACGCCCAAGAAATCATCCTAAACACATCCCCACGGGTTTCCCGGTACAGGGTTTCCAAATCACTTGCCCGAAGTTCGTACTTCTCAGGAACCTTGGTGGCCTTGGCAGTTTCAATCAAATTTTTCATATGTAATTCCGTCCTTTCTTTGACTGCCGGGCGGCTCATGTGTTATACTATCCACAAGCCGCCCTTTGGGTGGTGGGTTTTGGCTCCCTTGTGTCAGGTTGTGGAAGGTTTGACGCAAGGGGGCTTTTCTATGGTTAAGTATAGCACTATTAATAGTGCTATACAATGGCAAAAAGCAACAATATTAATAGTGCCATTTTGGTTATTATTGCACTATTAATATTGCCATCTTTGTAGTACAATTCAAATGGAAATTGTGTGCCGGTATGGTCATTCCTTAATAAAAGGGGGGATTGTATGCCTATCTCTGACAAAAAGAAGGCCAGCAATGCAAAATGGAATAAAGAAAACATTACAACGCTTGGTTGTTCTGTAAAAAAAGAAGAAGCGGCCCTATTCAAGCAGTTCTGCAAGGATCAGGGGAAAACTTCAAACACGGTTTTGAAGGACTTTGTTTTAGCGTGCATCTATGGCCCGGAAACAGAGGAACCACCGGAAAAGCCGCCTAGCGGCCCGTAGAAGCGTTTTTGGTGTGTTGGGTATATCCTGACACCTGAAATCCACAACCGCACTTATAACGCATTGTAGGCGGCATTACAGAGGGATGTACCTTTTTCTAATGACAGCACACATCCTTTCACGCATCTGTTCTGGTGAAAATCCCTGTAATGTCAATAGGTTGGAACAGATAGAACAGATGGAACACATCTTTGGACAGTTCTCTTATAATATTTCTTATATATACTTTTTTTTTTCTTTTTAAGTTTAAGTAATATATCATCTGTTCCATCTGTTCTATAAAGGGAAAACACAAATATTTTCAAGGGTTTTGACGGAACAGATATATAAAACCATCTGTTCCCATATCTGTTCTAAGATCATGTTGAAGGGGGTCAAAGGCTCACAGCATCAGGGTTTCCGGGATTTCCTTCAACATTCAAGATCAAATCCCCACTCCTTCATGTTTTATTATTCTTCTTACTATATATTTTCCCCTTTATTCAAGTAAGTATCTACACCATCTTGAATGTTGAAGGATTTTCCCAAAAAGCAAGGTATATCAAGGGTTTCCGCCCCTTCAACATTCATCCAAGATAAAAAAACCGCCCCGGTGCTACCAACACCGAAGCGGTTGTGAATATCACCGGGGCAAGGCCCACAATGACACCCGACAAGGTTATTGTATCACTTGCCCTTGTGAAAGTCTACCCATTTTCATGAAAGGACAGGTGTTTACTATGAGAGCGCCCAACGGCTTTGGAACTGTGGCCCGGTTATCTGGGAACCGGCGTAGGCCCTTCATCATCAAGAAAGTAACCGGGTGGAATGACAAAGGCCATCCAATCTATGAGATCATCGGATATGCCGCCACACGGGAAGAAGGTTTGATGATCCTATCAGAATACAACCGTGATCCATGGGATGTTGACCGGGCCAAGATCACACTTCAACAGCTATTCGACTTATGGAAAGAGAAAAAGGCCCCCAAGTTGGGAGCCAGTAACCGGGCATCAATGACTTCTGCTTATAAATACTGCGCCCCGCTTGGAAATAAGCCCTATAAGCAAATTCGATCCTACCAAATGCAAGAAACCATTGATACCTGTGGAAAATCCTACTCCACCCAAGCGGCGATCAAGAACCTTTGGGGCCATCTTGACCGGTTCGCTTTGGAAATGGACATAATCAACCGGTGTTTTTCTGATCTTCTCACTTCTGATCCAGTACCGCCCACACAAAAGCAACCGTTCACAGATGATGAAGTCAACACAGTTTGGAAGCACCAGAATGAACCTTGGGTTGATTCTGTACTCGTTTTTCTTTATTCCGGGTGGCGGATCAGTGAACTTCTATCCATGAAGAAATCTGATGTTGACCTTCAGGCCTGGACGATGAAGGGCGGAACCAAAACCAAGGCGGGGAAAGATAGGGTGGTTCCCATCCATTCCAAGATCAGGCCATTGGTTGAACGGCGCATGAATGAGCCGGGAAGTTATCTTTTCAGCTACAACGGGAAACAGTGTTCCCAAAGTCAATACCGCTTGTTCTGGGCTGACTTCATGAAGGCTTGGGGAATGGATCATACGCCCCACGAATGCCGCCATACATTTAGAACCCGCCTTGACCGGGCCGGGGCCAACCAAAAATGCTGTGATCTTCTGATGGGTCATGTGTCCAAAGACACGGGAAACCGGGTCTATAATCATAAGACTTTGGACGAACTGAAAGCCGCCGTGGAACTGGTGGAATAGGGGTTCAGAGGGTTGAACAAACCATGTTCAAAGCAAGCTGAACAGTAACGCATTAGTAACAGACAACCCCGGAAGCCCTGATATTACGGGCTTTTCCGGGGTTGTTGTTTTTATTGTACCACAAAGCCGGGGAGAGGGCAACGCCGTCTCCGCTGGGGGGCGTAAAAACGCCCGCCCCAGGGCGTGGGGCGGGCGGAAATGCGTCAGCGCTGATATTCAAACTCCAGGTCGTACAGGGAGACGGTGTCCCCGTCCTGGATGCCCATGGCCTCCAGCTTGTCAAAGAGTCCGGAGGCGCGCAGCTGCCGGTCGAACCAGCTGCGGCTCTCGTAGTCGGAGAAGTTCACGTTGGCCATGAGGCGCTGGAGCCAGGGGGCCTCCACCACCCAGGTGTCGTCGAACTGCTCGATGGACACCTCGCCGGAGGTGTCCACCTCCGGGGGCCGCTCCACATAGGTGGGCTCGAACACCGCCACGGGGGGCAGGTCCTGGAGCTCCTGGGCGCAGCGCTTCACCAGCTCCCGGGTGCCCTGGTGGGCGGCGGCGGAGATCTCAAAGAACTCCAGCCCCTGGGCCTGGACGTGCTCCCGCAGGCGCTGGAGCAGCTCCGGGTCCTGCATGATGTCCACCTTGTTGGCGGCGACGATCATCTTCCGGGAGGCCAGCTCAGGGGAGTACTGCCGCAGCTCCTGGTTGATGGCCTCGAAGTCCTCAACCGGGTCCCGGCCCTCCGAGCCGGACACGTCCACCACATGGATGAGCAGCCGGCACCGGTCGATGTGCCGCAGGAAGTCGTGGCCCAGGCCGGCCCCCTCCGCAGCCCCCTCGATGATGCCGGGGATGTCGGCCATGACGAAGGAGACCCCCTCCTCCACATAGACCACCCCCAGGTTGGGGAACAGGGTGGTGAAGTGGTAGTTGGCGATCTTGGGCTGGGCCCGGCTCACCACGCTGAGGAGGGTGGACTTGCCCACGTTGGGGAAGCCCACCAGCCCCACGTCGGCCAGCAGCTTCAGCTCCAGAATGACCTCCCGGGTCTCGCCGGGGTAGCCCGCCTTGGCGAAGCGGGGCACCTGACGGGTGGGGGTGGCGAAGTGCTGGTTGCCCCAGCCCCCCCGGCCGCCCTTACAGAGGATGAAGGGCTCGTCCCCGGAGATGTCCTGGATGATCTCCTGGGTCTCCGCGTCCCGGATGACGGTGCCCCGGGGGACCTTCAGGACCAGATCGGTCCCGTTCTTGCCGGTGCAGCGCTTGCCGGAGCCGTCCATGCCGTTTTCCGCCCCATATTTGCGCTTATAGCGGAAGTCCATGAGGGTGGACATGTGGTCGTCGGCCACCACCACCACGTTGACGCCCCGGCCGTCGGGGCCGCCGGCCGCCACGTACTTCTCCCGGTGGAAGGAGACCACCCCGTTGCCCCCGTTGCCGGAGCGCACGGTGATCTTGGCGGTATCTACAAAGGGTGCTGCCATCTTCGGGCACCTCCTTTTTCTGAAAAATCACATATTAAAATTCAAACAGGTTCAGACCCACGGTATCGCTGAACCTCCGGTCCACGTCCCCGTCCCACACCTGGAGAAACAGCTCCAGGGTGGCGCTGATGACGGCGGAGGTCAGGTGCCCGGCGTGGACCTCGCCGGTGACCGGGTTGCCGATGGTGATGTGCAGATGGAGGTAGGGTTCCCCCTCCTTCCGGGACACATTCCCCACCAGAGCGGAGATCTCATAGTCCCCCTGGTACCGGCGGGAGTGGTACTGCTTCTCCCGGGTATTGAAGATGCCGATGGTCACATCCCCCGCCGCGCCCAGGGCGGACACGCTGCCCAGACGCACGTTCTCCCGATTCACCAGGGCGGTGAGCTGCTCCACGATCTCCTCCCCCGGGTCCAGGCGCATCACATAGCCCTGGGGGAACTTCCGATATTCCATGACTCAAAACCTCCTTTTGAAACACGCTTTTGCTTCCTGCCGGCGCCTCCCAGCGGGGCGGGAACACAGAAAAAAGCCGCAAACGGTCCATACGTTTGCGGCTTCCTGTACAGCAAATTACTGGGCGATCTCCATCTCAACAATGGAAACCTGCTTGCGGTCCTTGCCCAGACGCTCAAACTTCACCTTGCCGGACTTGAGGGCGAACAGGGTGTCGTCGCTGCCCTTGCCCACGTTCACGCCGGGGTGGATATGGGTGCCGCGCTGCCGGACCAGGACGTTGCCGGCCAGAACGAACTGACCGTCGCCCCGCTTCACGCCCAGACGCTTGGACTCGGAGTCGCGGCCGTTGCGGGTGGAGCCAACGCCCTTTTTATGGGCGAAAAACTGCAGACCGATATTCAGCATGTGTTACACCTCCAAAACGGTAATATGATCGGGATATTCCTCCGCCAGCTGGACAAAGTGGACCATGAGGGCGGCCAGAAGGGTCTGGCAGGTGCTCTCGTGGGTCTGTCCCAGATTGGCGGGGAGTTTCAATGTGATGGACGCGTCCTTCTGCCGCACCTTGACGGAGGCCTCCAGCCCCAGCACGTCGTTGACGGCGCACTCCACCAGGCGCACTGCGCTGGTGACGGCGGCACAGACGATGTCCTCCCCCTCCGGGGCGTAGCCGCTGTGCCCCCGGACGGTGAATCCGGTGATGCGGCGGCCCTCGGTGTGGAATTCTGCGGTGGTCATTGGATTAGGCCTTGATGGCGCTGATCTGGACCTTGGTATAGGGCTGGCGGTGGCCCTGACGCTTCCGGTAGCCCTTCTTGGGGGTGTACTTGAAGACGCGCACCTTCTTGCTCTTGCCGTTCTTCACCACAGTGGCGGTCACGGAAGCGCCCTCCACAGCGGGAGCGCCGAAGGTGGCGTTGTCCCCGTCCAGCACAGCCAGAACCTGATCGAACACGATCTCCTGGCCGGCCTCGGCCTCCAGCTTCTCGATGAACAGAGTGTCGCCCTCCGCCACCTTGTACTGCTTGCCGCCGGTAACGATGATTGCCTGCATGTCATTCAACTCCTTTATTACGGGCTCGCTCTTACAGGAGGAGAGAGATCTCACTTTGCAAATTACCCTGCTCAAAGCGGCTCTAAAATTATATCAGTGTCCCCATTTGCTGTCAAGGAAATTTTGAAAAAAATCAGCGGGCGGAGCGGGGCGGACGGAGAATTTTTCTCCCCGTCTTGCTTTTTCTCCATAGACCTTCTATAATACCGAGTGTACCATGCGGAAGTGCCGCCTGCGGGAGAAAAACGCCTGTGGGCCGCGCAAGAACGCTCTGTGAAGGAGGTGTCCCGCCATGAAGCGCGCCGCAGTGCCGCTGATCCTGTTTCTCTTCGGTTTCCTGCTGGGCCTGCTGTGCCTGTTCCCCATGTCCAGCCGGCCGCCGGACACCGCTCCGGTCCTCTCCGTTCAGGGGAGCGAGGGGGAGGACGGGGGAGAGGTTCCCACCTTCACTTCCAAGGACACCGCCGCCCTGCTGCGCTCCGCCGCCGGCGTGGCGGAGGCCCTGAAGTATAAGGACTACGAGGCGCTGGCCGGCTATGTCCATCCGGAGCGGGGGGTCACCTTTACCGCCTATTCCACGGTGAATCTGGAGACCGACCAGAACTTTTCCGCCGATCAGATCCGGGAGCTGGCCCAGGACGACACCCGCTACCTGTGGGGGTATGAGGACGGCCGGGGAGAGCCGATCCGGCGGACCATCGCACAGTTTTTAGAGGAGTTTATCTTCTCTGTGGACTACACCCAGTCCACCTCCGTGGGGGTGGACGAGATCGTCATGAGCGGGAATTCCCTGGAGAATTTAAAGGAGGCCTATCCGGACTGCCGGTTTGTGGACCTGTGCTACCCCAGTCTGGACCCGGCCTATGAGGGGCTGGACTGGTGCTCCCTGAAAATCGTGTTCGCGCCCACCCAGTCCGGCTGGTATCTGGTGGGGCTGATCCACAGCCAGTGGACCATCTGAGCGGGGAAGGCGGCCCCTTCGGAGGAAGACCGCATCCGCCAAACCGCATCCGGCCGCAAGAATCACATTAACATGCAGAGGGAGGGCCGCCCCTGGGGGGCGGGCAATGCCATGAAGGAAAAAGAGAAGGAGAAGCAGTCCCTGAAGGTCGTCATCGTGGGCAACGGAAAGGTGGGCTTCTCTCTGGCTGAACAGCTGGTGAAGGAGAAGTACGACGTCACCATCGTGGATATGCGGGAGGACAGCCTGCGCCGGGCCTCGGACGCCCTGGACATTATGAGCATCCGGGGCAACGGCGTGTCCGCCGCCACCCTGGCCGACGCGGGGGCCGCCGAGGCCGACCTGCTGGTGGCCGCCACCAACTCCGACGAGGTGAACATGGTGTGCTGCCTCACCGCCAAGCACATGGGGGCCAAGTTTACCATCGCCCGCATCCGCAATCCGGAGTACAGCATGGGGCTCAACGACCTGAAAAAGGACCTGGGCATCGACATGATCATCAATCCGGAGAACGCCACCGCCATTGAGATCTCCCGGCTGCTCCGGTTCCCCTCCGCCGCCAACATCGAGACCTTCTGCCGGGGGCGGGTGGAGCTCATGGGCTTCCGCATCCAGGAGGGGGATTTTATGGCGGGGAAGCCCCTGTACGACCTGTCCGACCAGGTCAAGCGGCTCTCCCTGCTGTTCTGCGCCGTGGACCGGGAGGGCGAGGTCACCATCCCCAACGGCTCCTTTGTGCCCCAGGTGGGGGATAAGCTCTATCTGGTGGGCCGCCCCGCCAGCCTGGACCAGTTTTTCCGCCTGCTGGGCCGCTACACCCCCAAGGTGAAGGACGTGTTCATCGCCGGCGGGGGCAAGGTGTCCCTCTATCTGGCCGCCATCCTGGAGAAGATGCGCATGCGGGTGAAGATCGTGGAGATCAGCGAGGAGCGCTGCCGCCACATCAGCGAGACCTTCCCCCACACCACCGTCATCTGCGGCGACGGCACCGACCAGAGCCTGCTGGAGGAGGAGAACGTGGCGGCGTCCGACGCCTTTGTGGCCCTCACCGACCGGGATGAGGACAACCTGATCATCTCCCTGTACGCCATGCAGCAGGGGGTGCAGAAGGTGGTGGCCAAGTCCAACCGCCAGAACTACGCCGGCATCGCCCGGGCGGTGGGACTGGACAGCGTCATCTCCCCCAAGCTGATCACCGCCGCCCAGATCCTCCAGGTGGTTCGGGGGATGCAGAACTCCCAGGGCAGCGTGATGAACACCTTCTACCGCATTGCCGACGGCTCCGCCGAGGCCATGGAGTTCACCGTCCGGGACACCACCCGCCACCTGAGAACCCCTCTGAAGGACCTCCACCTGAAAAACGGGATCCTGCTGGCGGTCATCATGCGCGGCCGGGAGATCATCATTCCCGAGGGCTCCTCCTACATCCAGGAGGGGGATTCGGTGATCCTCATCTCCCGGGGCTGGCGCATTCTGGATCTGAACGATATTTATGAGGAGGAGATCCCCATGCCCTCTGCGGCCTCCCTCAACGGACGGGGATGAACCTGCGTTTTGTCTTCAAGCTGGTGGGGCGCGTGGAGCTGATGGTCGCCGCCTCGCTCCTCCTCCCACTGGCGGTGGCCCTGTTTTACGGCGAGAGCCCCTGGCCCTTTGTCCTCACCATGGGGCTGATCCTGTGCATCTGCGCCCCCCTGGCCCGGATGTCTGCCCGGCCGGTGTTTTTCCAGAGAGAGGGCTTTGTGATCGTGGGCCTCATCTGGGTGGTCACCTGCCTGTTCGGCAGCCTGCCCTTCTGGTTCTCCGGGTGCTTTGCCTCCTTTGTGGACTGCCTCTTTGAGGCCAGCTCCGGCTTTACCACCACCGGGGCCACCATCCTGCCCGATATTGAGATCCTGCCCCGGGGCATTCAGTTCTGGCGGTGCTTCACCCACTGGCTGGGGGGCATGGGAGTGCTGGTGCTGGCCACGGCGGTGTTCCCATCCCTGGGGGCCCGCTCCCAGTACCTGACACGGGCGGAGACGCCGGGGCCCATGGTGGTCAAGCTGGTGCCCAAGCAGGCCAAGACCTCCAAGATCCTCTACGGCATCTACTGCGCGATGACCCTGGCGGTCATCGCCCTGCTGTGGGGGGCGGGCATGCCCCTGTACGACGCGGCGGTCCACGCCTTCTCCATCGCCGGCACCGGCGGCTTCTCCAGCAGGAACGCCAGCTTTGCCGCCTACCCCCTGCCGGGGGTGGACCTGATCGTGGCCACGGCCACCCTGCTGTTTTCCCTGAACTTCGGGCTGTTTTTCCTGGCCCTGCGCCGCCGGTTCCGGGAGATCTGGAGGAGCGAGGAGCTGCGCTTCTTTCTGGCGGTGGTGGCACTGGCCACCGTGCTCATCGCCTGGGATCTGGACCCGGTCTACCACCAGGGGGCGCTGGAGTCCCTGCGGTACGCCTTCTTCCATGTGACCTCCGTCATCTCCACCAGCGGCTTTTTCACCGAGGACTACGCCCTGTGGCCCCAGTTCTCCCAGATGGTGCTGGTGCTGCTCATGTTCTGCGGCTCCTGCTCCAGTTCCACCGGCGGCGGCATCAAGTGCGCCCGGGTGCTCATCCTTCTGCGGATTCTCCGCCGGGAGGTGCGGCGCATCGCCCATCCCCGGTGCGTGGAGGTCATCAAAATGGACGGCCGGGTGGTGGAGAGCTCCACCATCCGGGGGACGCTGGTCTTCCTGGGGTGCTATATGCTGATCCTGCTGGCCGCCGGGCTGATCATCTCTCTGGATGGATACTCCTTTTCCATCTCCTTCTCCTCCGCCCTGGCCAGCCTGAGCAATGTGGGCCCGGGGCTGGAGCTGGTGGGGCCCACCGGAAACTTTTCCCTCCTCTCGCCCCTGTCCAAAGTCACCATGTCCCTGTGTATGGTGACCGGGCGTCTGGAGATTTTCCCCATTCTGGTCCTGTTCAGCCGCGCTGTGTGGCGGCATACTTAAAGCATATCGTGGTGTTTTTGCTATGAATATCAAGCTGGTTCTGAAGGTTTTGGGACGGGTGGAGCTGGTGGTGGCCGCCTCGATGGCGCTGCCGCTGGCCTGCGCCCTGCTCTACGGAGAGGACATCGCCCCGTTTCTCTGGAGTATTGCAATCATTCTGTGCGTCAGCCTGCCCCTGTCCTTTCTGCCCACACACAGCTCCTTTTTCCTGCGGGAGGGCTTTGCCACTGTGGGCCTCATCTGGCTGTTTACCGGCGTGGCCGGGGGGCTCCCCTTCTTCTTCAACGGAGGCGGGGGCTTCAACACCATTTGGGACTGTATCTTTGAGGCCAGCTCGGGCTTCACCACCACCGGGGCCACCATCCTCACCGACATCGAGTCCCTGCCCAAGGGCATCCTCCTGTGGCGGGCCTTCACCCACTGGCTGGGGGGCATGGGCATTCTGGTGCTGGCCACGGCGCTGCTCCCCTCCATGGGGGTGCGCTCCCACTACCTGGCCCAGGCGGAGAGCCCGGGGCCGGTGTTCTCCAAGCTGGTGCCCAAGCAGTCCCAGACCTCCAAGATCCTGTACAGCATCTACTGCGTCATGACGGCGGTGGAGGTGGCCCTGCTGAAGCTGGCGGGAATGCCC
>ERZ780162.955-NODE-955-length-21058-cov-11.520497_pt1 | contig 21058 bp, 16 predicted proteins | sample MGYA00511474_ERZ780162 | MGnify/ENA primary metagenome ERZ780162 (study PRJEB29588, sample SAMEA2143633) | human gut metagenome | biome: human gut; feature: human-associated habitat; material: faeces | place: Denmark | collected 2008/2010 ...
CCGGGCGGGCCGCTTTGACCCTGCAAAGGCCCGGGCACTGAACGTTCCGGTGCCTGCATGGAAGCTGCTCCAGCGGGGCCAGAGCATCCCGCTGGAGAGCGGGGCGGTGGTCGCTCCCGCGGATGTGCTGGGCCCGGCACGCCGGGGTCTGCGATTCGTGTTCTCGGGTGATACCGCTCCCTGCCCGGCACTGGAACAGGCCGCGCAGAACGCCGACCTTTTCCTCTGCGATGCCACCTACCCCGACAACGAGCAGGAGGCGCAGGCAAAGCAGTGGGGGCACAGCACTTTTGCGCAGGGTGCGGCCATTGCAAAAAAGGCTGACGTGCGCCGGTTCTGGCTGATGCATTATTCGCCCATGATCCTTGAACCGGAAGCCGCCCTGCCCAATGCGCAGGCGGTATTCCCGGCGGCGGAGTGCGGTTTTGACGGCAAACAGATCATCCTGCAATATGACGAGGAAGCAACATGACAACGATCAAACTTGACCCGGGCGCAGCCCTGCTGCTGGATGCGCTCCATGGGGCGGGCCATGCGGCCTACGCTGTGGGCGGCTGTGTCCGGGACAGCCTGCTGGGGCTGGACCCCCACGATTGGGACCTCTGCACCAGCGCCCGCCCGGAGCAGGTGATGGCGCTGTTCGGGGAGGAAAAGTGTATCCCCACCGGCCTGCAGCACGGCACCGTGACGGTGAAGCAGGGCGGCAGGCTCTATGAGACAACGACATTCCGCACCGAGGGGGCCTACTCCGATGGCCGCCACCCGGATGCCGTCTGCTTTGTGCCGGATGTGCAGGAGGATCTTGCCCGGCGGGATTTCACCATCAACGCCATGGCATACAGCGCCGAGGAAGGGCTCATCGACCCCTTTGGCGGGCGGGACGACCTTGCCGCCCATCTCGTGCGGGCGGTGGGGGAGCCGGAACGCCGCTTTGAGGAGGACGCGCTGCGCATCCTGCGGCTCTACCGGTTCGCGGCCCGGTTCGGCTTTGCCATCGACCCAGCCACCGGTGCTGCCGCCCGGGCGCTGGGGCCGCATCTGGACTGCGTTTCGGCGGAGCGCATCCAGGAAGAACTGCTCAAGCTGTTGGCGGCACCCCGGCCCGGAAGCTATCTGGAACCCGCCGTTCTGGCCGTTGTCCTGCCGGAGCTGGAACCGGAAAAACAGCCGGAACAGTTCGCGGAACTCTGCCGTACCATCGACCGGATCGAACCAACAGCGGAGAACGTGCCCGCCCGGCTGGCGGCCCTTCTCTGTCCGCTGGGAGAAGCCGGTGCCCGCAAAGCTCTGCGCAAACTGAAATGCTCCAACGCGCTCACAGATGAGGTGACAGCGTTGGAAAGGGAAGCTGGAGGGGGTGCCGGGAGCTTTCTCCTGCCCCGGAGCCGAGACAGGTGGGCCGGGAGTTCCTCTGAGGACCGTCCGCTGGGGTGGGACCCTGCTGCCGCAGGCAATAGGGCGGGCGATGGAATGGCCTGCAACAGCAACGACCGCCGCCAGTGGCGGATGCAGGAAGTTGCTGTTGGGGCCGCGGCCAGCGATACGCAAGCAGTGCGCAGCGGATGCTGGGAGCCGCAACCCGAACTCGTGTCCGACCAGACACTTATGGCCAAACGCCTTTTGGGCCGCTATGAATTGCCGACCATAAAACGCCTGACCGCCCTTTGCAGTGCCTGGCATCCGGAACAGACCGGGGCCTTTGCTGCCCTGCGGGCCGAGGCGGAGCGGCTGACAGCAGAAAATGCCTGCTGCCGGGTGAGCCAGCTGGCCGTGAATGGCCGTGACCTGATGGCGGCGGGGGTCAGTCCCGGCCCGGGTCTGCGGCAGGTGCTGAACGCCCTGCTGGAGGCCGTCATCACCGGGCAGACACCCAACGAAAAAGACGCGCTGCTGGCAGCGGCGGCTCAATTTTCTGCGTCTTGACAAGAGAAAGAAGCTGCGGTAGTATTATACTACTGTTTTAGTGTGTTATTGAATGAGGAACGATATGACAGAAGCACAGAACACGAAGCGCCCCGGGGCACTCATCGCCATGAGCGGCGGTGTGGACAGCTCGGTGGCGGCATGGCTGATGCAGCAGGCAGGGTATGACTGCACCGGCATCACCATGCGGCTCACCCGAAACGAGACGCTGGGGCAGTCCGGTTTCCACACCTGCTGCTCCGAAAAGGATATCGAGGATGCCGCCGAGGTGGCCTTTGCGATGGATATCCCCTATGAGGTGCTGGATTTCACCGCCGACTTCCGGGAGAAGATCATCGAAAAATTCATCCGGGTATACGAGATGGGCGGCACACCCAACCCCTGCATCGACTGCAACCGGTATATGAAGTTCGACCACCTGCTCCGCTGGGCTGAGAGCCATGGCATGGAGTATGTTGTCACGGGCCATTACGCCCGGGTGGAGCAGGACGAGGCCACCGGCCGCTGGCTGCTGAAAAAGGGGCTGGACGAGGGCAAGGATCAGAGCTATGTGCTCTATAACCTGACCCAGGAGCAGCTGGCCCATGTGCGCCTGCCGCTGGGGGGGCTGCACAAGGCCGAAGTGCGTGAGATCGCGGAAAAGCAGCATTTCATCAACGCCCGCAAGCACGACAGCCAGGATATCTGCTTTGTGCCGGACGGCGATTACGCCCGCTTCATGGAGGACTTCACCGGTAAGCATTACCCGGCAGGTGATTTTCTGGACGAGAACGGCAAAAAGGTGGGCACTCACAATGGCGCGGTGCGGTATACCATCGGCCAGCGCAAGGGCCTGGGCCTTGCCATGGGTGCGCCGGTGTATGTCTGCGCCAAGGATATGCAGGCCAACACCGTCACGGTGGGCCCGGAGGAGAACCTGTTTGACCGCATCGTCTATGCCAACGAGGTGAACTGGATCGCCATCCCGGAGCTGACCGCGCCCTTGCGGGTCACGGCCCGCACCCGCTACCACCAGACCGAGCAGGCGGCCACCGTCTACCCGGCGGGAGAGGGGCAGTTCCGGCTGGAATTTGACCAGCCCCAGCGTGCTCCCACGCCCGGTCAGGCCGTGGTGCTGTATCAGGGGGATGTTGTGCTGGGGGGCGGCACCATCGTTGCGGTGGAATAAACCGCTCAAGCACTTTGCAGGAAAGTGATAAAGTAAAACAGAAGCAGCTGTGCCGAACCGGTAAAATAAACGGCGCAGTGTAAAATGGAGGAGCAAGTATCTATGCAGGATCAATATTCCCGCACCCAGCTGCTGCTGGGCAAGGAAGCAATGGAAAAGCTGCACAATTCCCGCGTGGCCGTGTTCGGCATCGGCGGCGTCGGCGGCCAGGCCGTTGAGGTGCTGGCCCGCAGCGGGGTAGGGGAGCTGAGTTTGTTTGACAGCGACGTCGTCGCGCTCTCCAACCTGAACCGCCAGCTGGTGGCGCTGCACTCCACGCTTGGTCAATACAAAGTGGACGCTATGGCCGCCCGCATTGCGGATATCGACCCCACCATCGTTGTACACGCCAACCGTATGTTTTATAACGCCGAAACAGCCGCCGATGTTGACCTGACGCAGTTTGATTACGTGCTGGACTGCATCGACACGGTCAGCGCCAAGCTGCTGCTGATCCGTCGTTGCAAAGAGGCCGGGGTGTCGATTCTGTGCAGCATGGGCGCAGCCAACAAGCTGGACCCGACAGCGTTCAAAGTGGCGGATATCGAGAAAACCACCGTTGACCCGCTGGCAAAGGTCATCCGCATCGAGTGCCGCAAGCGCCGCCTGGGCAAGGTCAAGGTCGTTTTTTCGGAGGAGCCGCCCCTGCCGCCGCTGGCAGATGAGACAAGCGAGACCCCGGTTGCCGCACGGCGCACCGTGCCCGCCAGCAATGCCTTTGTGCCTGCCGCCTGCGGACTGGTCTGCGGATCGGAGGTCGTCAAGGACATTCTGCGCAAGGCCGGGGTCTACCGCGGCACAAAATAATAAAAGCAAGGATAATCCAAATGGTGCCGTGCGAATGGTAGATTCCCATTCGCACGGCACTTTTTAGGTGACGTTATATTATTCTGCCAGTAATTCAGCCTCGGCAAGGGTGGGGTCAAAAGTGCCTTGTACTGCGGGGAAAGATCGTGTGTTCAGTACATATCCTTTGGGAATTGTACGCGGTGTGTAACCGGTGATGAGCTTGAAGGCCCGGTTAAAGCTGCGAATGGTGTTGAAGCCGCAGCGCGACATGACATCGGTTACCTTCAAGTCTGGCTCGGCATTGATGATCTGCACAGCTTTTTCAATCCGCACAACATTCAGATATTGCGAAAAGGTCATGCCCGCCTGGCGTTTGAAGTAGCGGGAAAAGTAAGATTCCGAAACATTCATAAACAGGGCGGCATCGTAAAAGGTAATGCTGTAAAATTCGTGGTCGATGCGGTCCAGAAGCTGTTTGTAACGGGCGGTGACTTCGCTTGGCTGCTGATCGTTTGCGATAAGGGGTTCGCTGCGAAAGATGTCCGTCATCAATTCCTCAATCATGGCAATTGTGCGGACCTCAAAAAAGCGGGGCTGTTCCGAAAGTTCCTGCCGAATGGCAGTGAGCCTTTCCAGAACATTATAGTGATCCTGAAAAAGCGGCGTTGACAGCTGATAAGGATGTGTCAGCGGTTCACAGAGTTTCTCATCAAATAAGCATACCAACAGCAGACAATCAGGATCGGTATGAATGTAATGCACACACCCACTTTGGCAAAAAATGACACTCTTGGGCAGAAGAGTGTAAGTTGTGTCGGCAACCATGACCTGGGCACAGCCTTCCATACAAACGATCATTTCATGCTCCATGTGCCAGTGGGATATATTCTGCAGGTTTCTGTACTTGCCGACCCACACTTTTTCACTGCCTACATAGGCGCGTTTTTCAAATTTTGCAAGCATAACAGGTTCTCACAATCCACTATGTCAATAAATGTCCATATATGGGAAAAGAATTGCTTTCATTCGGTGTCAGAATGGTATAATATTAACACAAAGATTCAAGAAAAGCAATGATTTAAATGTAAAATGCACAAATCGCAGGAGCGTGGAAATCCTGCTAGTTGTATGAATGACCTTTTTCTTCCTGGTTGCATGGTTGGTGATCGCGACACTGCCTGCACAGCGAAGAAGCGGAGAGTTAGATTGACTGACGCAAATAGAAGAATCAAGAACACAAGGTGGTGAAAAGGTACCGAACAAAATTGTATCCCTCATAGCAAGCGGTGCTTGCAGCCAAGTCACACACATTTTCAATCAAAATGGAAAGAAGGATAAACGATGACACACAGAAAACGTACTTCTATCTTATTGGTGATTTCATTCGTATTGATTTTGGTTGGCAGTTTCTTTTCTAACGCAATCAACACGGATTTTGGAAAAATTAAAACAGATCGCCTCTATCTGATGAATGACAATGGTTATACGGTAAGTGCAAGAATTTATATCCCCAAAACGGCAACGCAGGAGGCACCTGCCCCGGCCATGATTATCTGCCCCGGTGGTGACAGCCCGTCCGATTTGCTTACTCCCTGGGCCAGTGAGATTGCACGCCGTGGCTTTGTGGTAGCACTGGTGGACTATACCGGCTGTGGCGATACGGAAGTTGATAATGCTTCGCAGTATTGGACGAACCACGGTGCTATGGAGCTGGAAACAGTCTACGACTATCTGGCAAATCGGCCATTCGTAGACGCAACCCAGATTGGCGTGGGCGGACATTCCATGGGTTCTCTTTACAGCTATTGCCTGTCAACCAAACGTCAGGTTTCCCTGGTCATTTCTGATGTTATTTACAGCGAGGCTATGCCCACCTACAACCTGGACTTTGTACAGATCTCCGGGCAGCATGATGAAGGTCTGCTGGCGCGCGTCAATAAGATTGATGAATTGTTTAAAGATCCGTTCCTGACAGAACTGTTCGGCACGGATGAGATCGAACCCAACAAACTGTATGGCTCGTGGGAAGACCACAATGCACGCATCTTCTATGTGGTCAACCAGACGCATGCAGATGATATGTACTGGGGGCAGTTTGTCCGCCTGGTAGTGGACTCCGCCATGAACAGCATGGAAGCACCTAATCCGCTTCCTGTAAGCAATATGATCTACGGCTGGAACTTTGTGGCGCTGTTTGTTGTGATCATTGGCATCGTTATGATGTTGTTCTGCGTGGCAGATCTGTTGCTGGATTCTGACCTGTTCTCGTCCCTGAAGCTGCCTGCCCCGCAGGTTACAGCAGGATTTGCCTTTAAGTCAAAGGGCTGGTGGATCTGCGCTGCTATTCTGGCACTGATTCCGGCACTGTTCTTCTTCCCCGGTACAGCGGTCGGCAACCAGATGGCTTCTAATAAACTGTTCCAGCTGGGTACTACCCCCAATGGCTTTCTGATCTGGAGCCTGTTCTCGGCTTGCGGCATGCTGGTATTCTTCCTTGCGTACCACTTTATGTATGGCAAAAAGAAAGGCTGCAATGTTTCCAGCTACGGCCTTGCCACAGGTAGTGATACCAAAGTACACATTGGTTATATTGTAAAATCTGCCGTCTTTGCACTGATCCTGTTTATGCTGGGATACTTTGTCCTGATGTTGATCTATCGCTATGCGGATACAGATGTTCACGGCCTCAGTATCAGCTTCCGTCTGCTGAATGACGCCAAATGTGCAACGATGCCTTGGTATTGCCTTGGTATGCTGCCATACTTCCTGCTGGTTACGCTTGCAGGCAATACTTTACAGTTCCGCGGAGATGTCAGCAAAGGTAAGGATATGACCAAGTCGGTTATTTTGGGCGCCTGCATTGGCATGGTGGGTATGTTGCTGCTCTTCATCTTCTATGAAGTAACGCTGCGTCTGAACCGCCCGTTCTACACAGGTCATTTTGCACACTTCTACATGCTGCTCCTTTCTAATGTGCTGCTGCAGTTCTGCGTGGCTTCCGGTCTGGCAATTTTTATCCGCAGAAAGACCAACAGCATCTGGCCTGGTGTATTTATTGGTACGGCACTGGTTGCATTTGGCATGGTTAGCTCCAACAGTATTGCCATGATTATCTGATCTCTTGTGGAAGGTGTCCACGCATACAATAAAAAGAGCTGCTGAACAAAGCAATCCAAATCGATAAAGAGCGTACGCTTTAAAATGTTAGAAACAAAAGCATTAGAATATCTTCGCAAAGATGATGCGTGACAGCTCTAAGACACCGGTAAAATAAAATTAGCCTCGGTAAAGTAGGCGGGGCCGGCGAAAGCTGGCCCCGCTTTTATTTAAGGCGTGAAGCAGTGAGCTGGGTCGGTATCAGTCGATTGCAGAGCCGGACCGTGGGTTGTGCGGAAATCACAAGCCGGATAGGTGGCGGGGACGCTGCTGAAAGAAAACGCAAAAAAATAGGGATGACCTTGATGAGAGGCTATCCCTGTTTTTTAGCTGATGTGTAAATCGCAGCTTTGGCAACTGCTTTTTGCTGCTTTTTAATGTATCTACGATATCAGTATAAAATAAGGACGTTTTGCATGAAAAATACCACTTTGACCCCGGCTTCTTCTTGACAAAAGCACTAAATCAAAGTAAAATTAGAACTAGGAAATAAAGAACCAGACGGCAGGTGTGCCCTGCGCGTGGTTCCTTAAAGGGTGTCGCCCACCGGGAACGCCGCTTTTTACGATATTCAACGTCTTTTTTGACGGTTCTGTGTATATTCTGCGTGCAGGGGCATTGTGCGCCTTTTTGGCCGACCTGCCGCGTCTTTTACTGTAACAATATCATAAGTTAAGCGTCCCGCTGCGCCGCATCCTCCTAGTTAAATCAAGGAGTGAAACCGACTATGTCACCAATTTTGACCGTGGTGCTGGTCCTTGTTGCTGCTGTTGCTGCTGGGGCGCTTGGTTTTTACCTCGGCGGCGAGAACCGCAAGCGCACTGCCGAAGCCAAGATCGGCAGCGCCGAAGAGGAAGCCAAACGCATCGTGAACGATGCCATCAAGGCTGCCGAGCAGAAGCGCAAGGAAACCATCATCGAAGCGAAAGACGAAGCCTTCAAACTCAAGAGCGACGCCGACAAGGAAATCAAGGATCGCCGCGCCGAAATTTCCCGCCAGGAGCGCCGCATCGACCAGAAAGAGGAAGCCCTTGACAAGCGTACCACCCAGATGGAACGCAAAGAAGAGGATCTCAAGCGCCGCAGCGAGACGGTGGAAGCCCGCTTAGACGAACTGGAACAGCTGAAACTGCGCCAGACCGAAAAGCTGGAAACCATCGCGGCTATGTCCAAAGAGGACGCCCGCGCCGTGCTGCTGAAGCAGGTGGACGACGAGCTGACCCACGAAAAGGCTATGAAGATCAGCGCCTACCAGGCTAACATGAAGGACGAGTGCGATAACCTCGCCCGTGAGCTGGTTGGCCAGGCCATTGCCCGCTGCGCGGCTGACGCCACCAGCGAGGCCACCGTCAGCGTTGTGCCGCTGCCCAGCGACGAGATGAAGGGCCGCATCATTGGCCGCGAGGGCCGCAACATCCGTGCCCTGGAGACCGCCACCGGCTGTGACCTCATCATTGACGACACGCCGGAGGCTATCACGCTGTCCAGCTTTGACCAGACCCGCCGTGAGGTCGCCCGCATGGCGCTGGAACGCTTGATTGCTGATGGCCGTATCCACCCGGCCCGCATCGAGGAGACTGTCGACAAGTGCCGCCGCGAATTGGAAATTCAGATGAAGCGCGAGGGCGACAAAGCCATTATGGAATTGGGCATTCACAGCCTGCATCCCGACCTGGTCAAGCTCATTGGCCGTTTGAAGTACCGCACCAGCTTCGGCCAGAATGTGCTGAGCCATTCTCTGGAAGTGGCCTGGCTGGCTGGCTTGATGGCCGGCGAGTTGGGTGTCAATGTCCAGCTGGCCCGCCGTGCCGGTTTGCTGCATGATATCGGCAAGGCGCTCGACCACGAGATTGAGGGCAGTCACGTCCAGATCGGCGTCGACATCTGCAAGAAGTACCGCGAAAACCCGCAGGTCATCCACGCCATCGAGGCCCACCATGGCGATGTGGAGCCGAAAACCACACTGGCGTTTATCATTATGGCCGCCGACGCGATTTCCGCCGCCCGCCCGGGTGCCCGCCGCGAGAACATGGAGAGCTACATCAAGCGTCTGGAAACGCTGGAAGCCCTCTGCAACGGCTTCGAGGGTGTCGAAAGCTCCTACGCCGTCCAGGCTGGCCGCGAGGTGCGCATCCTTGTTCAGCCCGACAAGGTCAGCGACGACGAGGTCATTCTGCTGGCCCGCAATGTCGCAAAGAAGATCGAGAACGAGCTGGATTACCCCGGCCAGATCAAGGTCAGCGTCATCCGCGAGAGCCGCGCCACCGAGTACGCGAAGTAAGTATGGCAATAGAAAAAGGCAACCCGATGTGGGTTGCCTTTTTTGTATAAAGATAAGAAAAATGGGTACCAGAGTGATACTATCAATACTTAGCATTTCAGTTCAGGTAACTTTTCCGGTTATAAGTAACATGAGTCTATCTCTTCTAAAGAACGAATCTTTATCCATGGTGGGCAGGTTCACTCATTTCCGTCTGGATTGCGGTATGCAACATCCTGCAAGTCACATAAATAAGAAACTGCTGTATTATGAGGAAATGCCTCTCGATATTTTGCGGTATTCAACAGTAATGGGTCACTTTGCAGATACCATCTGTATAGCAAAAGTCCCTTAATGTTTTCGGAATTAAGCAGTTTATACAGTTTGTGCATCTCATTTTTGCGTTGTTCGCGATAAGTTTGGCTGTCAGTATCGATTTGTTTTAATTCGTTGTAGCCTCGACACATAGATAGCTTTCCGCTACCGCTTTTTGAAAGCTGATTATGCAAATATGTTCTCACATTCGTTGAATATTGTGGTGTGTTTTTAAATTTTTCAATCGTATTCCAAGCATCAGCGAATAAATTCAAAAAGAAAAGCGCCATCGATTCACTAATTGTTTCTTCAATCCACGGCGTACTCTTTGTATTCAGTGGCGAATTATAGTAGACTGCTGCATGAGTCATTTCGTGCCCTAATTGAAAGATAGCTTGACACCAATAGTCCAAACTATCAATCGCAATGTTAATGAAGTTCACTTCTGCGGGAGGATTATTTTTTGCTAGGCAAAACATTGGTGCTGCAGAATCAGCCGGACACTTCCTAATTTGAATTTTCTCATTCGGAAATTTTATTCCCAATTGCAAGTACATTTGTTCAATGGTTGTCACAATTATGTAAGCTATATCCTTTTCCTCAGCTGTAAAAATGCTATTGGTATTGCCAGTGCCTCCCAAAACAAATTCATATTTTAACATACTGTTTTATGTCAGCACCTCCTTCTTTCCAGTGACATATTCGTAGATAAGAGACTTTTTATAGTTTGACAGGATTTCAAGTTGTTTTTTCTTTTCCGCAAGAATTGAATTGACCTTTTCAATTTTTTCATCCAAATAGGATGCAATAGAAAAATTCAGGAACAAGTTCGCGGTTTGCTTTTATAGTGGTATAAGCGGAAGTGATGATGCCGTGTTCTTTTACCAACCCTGTTCGGAGACTACGTTTATCATTTTGCAAATCAGTAAGGCGTAAAACAATATCGTCTTTTTCGATAATGTTATATCCGTTGTAGTTCTCTGGTAAAAGTCCATCAACTGTATTGATATCTTTTCTGATAACTCTTCCATAACTTAAAGAGAGTAGGTTATTCTCCTTACCAAGAGTATTTCTACATTTTCTTTCGCAGAAATAATAATAAAGTGGATGCATTTGCCAAGTGGTTGGAATAGCTCCAACCCATTCAATCCCACTATCTTTCATTTCACGCATAGTTCCACCACCTTACCCGAACAGCTTCGCAATGCGCTGGCTGACAGACTGTTCCAGTTCTACAAACTGCTTTGCCAGTTCCTCACTGAGTACGGGCTGCTCGTACTTGTAGAAATACTGCGTGAAGGGAATCTCTGCGCCCGTCTTGATAACAGGTTTTTTGGCATCGACCTTTTCTTCCCAGAATGCCTTTGCATCCGGCACATGGGGCAGAACTTCCCGCACCATATAATCATCAATGGATTCCTCGTAAGGCACACGCTCGGTATCTTTGGAATCCTTATCGTAGAGAATTTCGCCGTGCTTATCCCTCTGGATTTCAGCATTTTTATCCATCACGGACAAGCCATCCGAAATTTTGTCCAGCAGCTTTTTATCATCGGTCACTTTTGCCAGCGCCTTGCGCAGTACCGGCATAAAGACTTCCGGGGAAAGATAGACTTCATCCGAAGCGGCGTCCTGCAAGGCAGAAATAATAGCCTCATAAACAGGCTTCTGCTCATACAGCTTGTCCAGCTTCATTTTGTCCTTGACGGAAATCTGCGAGCCCTGCTCTTCCAGTTCATCGACCTTTGCAGGGTCGTATACAGAACTCAATGTACCGTCTGCCAGTATCTGCTGGATGCGCTCCTCCGTGATGGCGTAGCTGCGCTGCAACGGCTGCATGACCGTATACTCACGGTACATAAATTCTTCGTTCTTGAAGATTTTGCAGTATTCATTTTCTTCAAATGCCGTGTACAGCTTAACGATTCTGTCGCGGTCCTCCGGCAACAATTCGTTTTTCTTATTGCCTGCGGCCTTGCGCAGCTTGTGGAAAATGCTGGTGGCATCAATCAACTGCACATAGCCCTTGCGTTCCGGGCGCTTGTTCTTGGACAAAATCCAGACATAGGTGGCGATACCCGTGTTGTAAAACAGGTCGGTGGGCAGCGCGATAATGGCTTCCAGCAAATCCTGTTCCAGAATCCAGCGGCGAATCTGGCTCTCGCCGGATGCTGTGCCGCCCGTAAACAGAGGACTGCCGTTCTCGATAATCGCAGCGCGACCCACCTTGTCGTCCATCTTATCAATGGCAGACTGCATAAAAATCAACTGGGAGTCGCCACCGCTCGGCAGACCTGCACCCCAGCGTCCATCCTTGCCGCGCTTGAACTCATTGCGGACGGCATCTTCCTGTCCGGCCTTGGCATCTTTTCCGGCCCACGGGGTCCCAAAAGGCGGGTTTTCCAGCACAAAGCGCATTTTGATGTTGGGGAAGCAATCCTCTTTGAAAGTATCCGCGTTGCGGAAGTTTTCAGTATTCTGGTCCTTAATCATCATCTCGGCCAGACCGACAGCATAAGACTGGGGCATAAACTCCTGCCCGAACAAGCGCACATCGGCGCTGGGATTGTAGTGCTTGATAAAACTGTACGCCGTGCTAAGCATACCGCCCGTTCCGCAGGCTTGGTCACAGACAGTGACAACCTTGCCATCGTCGAAAATATCGTCACAGCCCTCGCTGATAAGGACAGCAACAAGGCACTTGATAATATCGCGGCCCGTGTAAAACTGACCGGCATCCACATTCTGATAGAACTTGCCAATCAGATGCTCAAAGATATAGCCCATCTTGATGCTGTCGTAGGTCTTGGGGTCCAAATCCAAGTCGGCAAATGCCTGCACCACGCTGAACAGACATCCGTCCTTATCCATCTTGTCGATATGGCTGAACATTTCAAGTCCATTGAAGATTTCCTGCACTTCAGCGGAGAAGCCTTGAATGTACACTTTGAAATTGGATTTGATGTTGTCCGGCTCGTTGCACAGTTCTTTCAGCGTGTAGGGCGAGGTGTTATAGAACTGATATCCGGAAATGCGGTACATTGCCTTCGGCGGATAGTTCGGATTTTCTGCAAATTTGGCCAAAACCGCTTCCTTGTGCGGCTCCAAGGCGCACTCCAAGCGGCGCAGAATCGTCATCGGGATAATGACATCGCCGTACTTATCCGGCATATAGGAGCCGCGCAGTTTGTTGGCGATGCTCCAAATAAAGTTCACTTCCGGGGTGACATCAATTGGGGATTCATCCCACAGCGCGTCAAAGACAATTTTGTTCGACATTATTATTCTCCGTTCGCAGTTCTCAATTTTCACGACAGGCGAACGGAGCTTATCATTCCATGCCAAGGCATGGAATGGAAAAGGAGCGCTCCTTTTCGCCTTTGTGCGAATTGGTTTGGCTCAACCTATTACTAAATATTATATCATTTTATAAAGCTGTCTGCCACCTCAAACCTTTATTCCGTGGGGAAATTGGTTGAATTATTTGCTGCATCCTCAATCGGAAATGGCTTCTTGATTTTTTCGGTACTAAGAACATCTCTCTTGGCCTTTTTCAATTCATAGTTGTACCGCGTCATTTCATCAATGAACGCCTTTTCTTTCGGACTCGCTTTTTAATAATCAATTTTGAATTTGTGACACATAGAAAAGAATGTGTCAAAGAAAAGCGTAGCATCCTTTTCACCTGATAAGTATTTCTGCTGATTATCCATACTTGATTTCTCCATTGTCACATACTAAGCAGTATAATCCACGCAACTGCTACAACAACTGCAATTAGCAACAGAATTCCACAACCAGAATTATCACCACCACCATTGTTATTACCATTATTCCGCTGCGGAGGTCTGTGTCCTCCACCACCGCCACTAGAACCACCAAAGTTACGGTCAAAGGCTTGCTTATAATGAGCATAACCTGTACTGCCAGAACCAAAGTAACCATAATCATTTGCCATAGTATTTTCCTCCCTCATTCGTAGTCCGGTAACGGTTTACTCAACTTACCTACCATATCCAATGCCGCCAGTCTTTCAGTCGCAATATTCATACGCTCAATTCCAACTGCATTTTCGATGGCAGATTCAGCACAATCTGCATACATAGCAAGAGCGTTCTTGATGACATTCACATCATATTCTCGCAGCGGACCAATATCGACATAACGGTTACGGCATTTTCTTTGCTGCTCCATTGGTTTCCTCCGTATAAAGAGATTTTTTCACTCAGAAAATCGAATTTTTTGTTTTCCTAATACCATTCTACCATTTTACAATACTCATAAATCGGACTTTGAGCTTTTTGGGTATTAGAACAATAGGCAAAGTTTTTGCTGAGAACTATCGTTATTGCACAAAAAAGCCATTCTTCGAACATGAAGAACGGCTTGGAATTTGGTAATGTTAGCGGTCTTGTGTGACCCACGCTGGAGGATTTTCTAGGAGTTTCTTGAATTCCTTAACGCTCATTTTGCTTTCTTCAGCAGCTTCTTCAACAGTAATATGTCCTTCTTTCACTGCCCAAAACAATACTTGTATCATTCCTATGCGAAGCCCCTCTTGAAAGCTTTCTTCAAACACACCTCTATAAAGGTCCGACATAATATTTTTCCCTTCTTATTAAATGACTTGATGAAGTCTTAAATCAAAATAGTGTTTAGCCTTTTATTTCATCTGTATCAGGCAACAGTTTGTCTCTTATATCATCCATGATGATTTCCCATCCTTTTTGATAATAATTTTTCCGCTTTTGGGTATGTAGAAATCTCTCTTTTGCAAAAAAACAGCCGCCCCTTGCGGAGCGGCCTAAGTAGTGGATGTTCTGTTGTTCTGTGGTGTTTGTATTTTTATAGTCATTTACTTACTCCCTTGTCATAAGTGTTTTTGTGTAAGTAAATACTATATTAGCATTTATTGCGGAAATAAGCAAATGGCTATATGTACAAAAATAGCGGCTTGAATTTGTGGAAGCAAAATATAAAAGCTGCCCTCGCAAGGAGAGCCGCTTTTATTTGTATTCACTTTGGTATCTAAAGTTCCATAACCAACAACACTGTAAACTATTGCGGTTAATTACACAATTTCATCAATTTCTATACTGGGAGTTGCACCATTTCTCGGAACCATGCCATAGCCTTAGCGCAATCCGCATCATTCATGGTGCAGGCAACAGAAAAGAACAACTGATTTTCAGCAACTATTTGGCTTATCAGTTTTCTGCGTGCTTTTGCTTCGGTGAAAGAGAATGTTTGTCCCTCTCTGGAAAAAACAAGTGCTTTCTGTCCCTTTGGTGCATGATACAAGGACTCCGAATGCACCTTTTCTTTTGTAGCAGAAAAGGAATACCAATATTTGATGCCATTCAAGGTATACACGAAACTGATTTGACCCAGTAGCCTCCATAGAAAGAACTGCCTCGTCTCGAAACGAGCGATAGTTTTCTACAGTAAATTCAATCAGCATATTTTGTCCCTTTTATTCACTTTCTTTAGGGTACGCCTCATCTGTGGCCGCTTGCTGCTTTTTTTGGCGTTCTTCCATCCTTTTTCGATAATATTTTGCAGACGGCCCCATATGTACATCGCAGTACATCCGCGTTTTGTGGTTGCTCAACTGGAAATAGTGGTCGCAGTGGCATTATTGACCAGTTAGTAGGTCTGTGTATGTATCTTAACCTCGACTATATATCGTCAAAAAGCCGTCCAACCATCGATGCGGATTACATAAATAAAGTCGCAAAGCGACATTATCGCGGAATGCAGAAACTCATGGATGAACTTGATGACCCTCTTAACGAGAAGAAACGCCAAAAGATTATTGAAGAAGCCGACCGAAAGCTGGATAATCTGCTTCAGGAGCATAAGCAAACAGCTTTTGCAGAAAAAATAATGGAAAGCGCAGAAGCAGACGAGAAGAAAATCCTCTTGAAAAAGAATATCATCCACAACATCGAAATGGTTGTTGCCGATTACACCTCGGACAGAATTGCGGCAGCAGTTGATAGAGTCTTAATTTCAACCGATGAAACAGACGAAAAAGTGCTGACCCGTGTAGTGATGAAACTGCTAACGGATTCGGAAAAGGAAACTCCAACGAAAAAGCAAAAAAGTAAAAAGAAACCTCTGCAAACATCTGACATGGTAAAGTTCATTATCGAGTAAATAAAAAGGAACCCTTTCTGCTCAACAGAATTGGTTCCTTGTTTTGTAATTGAAAAGAGAAAGCCACTTCCAACCCATTACAGTGGAAGTGGCTTTCGTTGTACTCCTATTAAGGATATAATTGTATTTTTCCTGTGTAAGCAAAAATTCCTTATTAAGATTATTGCTACTCATTAAGGATATAATTGTAAGTGGTCTTTTTAGCCAAAACGCCTTATTAAGGTTATAATTGTATTTCTTGTGTGCAAGGTAATACACGCTTATTAAGATTGTTTTGTCTTATTAAGGATATAATTGTAGATTTACAAAATTTATTCCGTCATTACAGATGCAGCACTCGATCCTTGATCTCTGCCGTCCGGCCCTGGTTCCAGAACTGGGTGCCGATATAGCCGCAGGTGCGGCGGGCAACGTTCAGCTTGTTCTGGTCGCGGTTATGGCACTTGGGGCACTCCCAGACCAGCTTGCCGTCCTCCGGCACAATCTGAATTTCACCGTCGTAGCCGCAGACCTGGCAGTAGTCGCTCTTGGTGTTCAGCTCGGCATACATGATGTTCTCGTAGATGAACTGCATGACCTTGATGACGGCCTCGAGGTTATCCTGCATGTTGGGCACTTCCACGTAGCTGATGGCACCGCCCGGGGACAGCTTCTGGAACTCGCTCTCGAATTTCAGCTTGGTGAAGGCGTCGATATGCTCGGTGACGTGGACGTGGTAGGAATTTGTGATATAGTTGCGGTCAGTGATGCCCGGCACCACGCCGAAACGCTTCTGCAGGCACTTGGCGAACTTGTAGGTCGTGGATTCCAGCGGTGTGCCGTACAGGCTGAAATCAATATTGTGCTGGTTCTTCCACTTGGCGCAGGCGTCATTCATATGCTGCATCACGTTCAGCGCAAAGGGCTTGGCGGCGGGGTCGGTGTGGCTCTTGCCGGTCATATACTTGCAGCACTCATACAGGCCCGCATAGCCCAGGCTGATGGTGGAATAGCCGCCGTAGAGCAGCTTGTCGATGGGCTCGCCCTTCTTCAGGCGGGCCAGTGCGCCGTACTGCCACAGGATGGGCGCGGCGTCGCTCAGGGTGCCTTTCAGGCGGTTATGGCGGCACATCAGGGCCTTGTGGCACAGCTCCAAACGCTCGTCAAACAGCTGCCAGAACTTATCAAAATCGCCGCCGCTGGACAGAGCCACATCCACCAGGTTGATGGTGACAACGCCCTGATTGAAGCGGCCGTAATACTTGGGCTTACCGTTCTCGTCGATGTACGGCGTCAGGAAGCTGCGGCAGCCCATGCAGGTGAAGCAGTGGCCCTCGCCGTTGGCATCGACCTTGTATTCCAGCATCTTCTTCTCGCTGATATAGTCGGGCACCATGCGCTTGGCGGTGCACTTGGCGGCGAGTTTGGTCAGGTAGTAATAGGGCTGGCCCTCGTAAATATTGTCGTCCTCCAGGACGTAAATCAGCTTAGGAAAGGCAGGGGTGATCCAGACGCCGGCTTCGTTCTTGACACCCTGGTAGCGCTGGCGCAGCATTTCCTCAATGACGATGGCCAAGTCGGACTTGAGACGCTGGTTGTCACCGGCCTCGTTCAGGTACATAAACACCGTGATGAACGGTGCCTGGCCGTTGGTGGTCATCAGGGTGACGACCTGGTACTGGATGGTCTGCACGCCGCGCTTGATTTCCTCGCGCAGGCGCTTCTCGACGATCTCGGAGATTTTTTCCTCGCCGGGATCAATGCCCAGGTCCTTCATCTCGGCCTCGACATCGCGGCGGATCTTCTTGCGGCTGACATCGACGAAGGGGGCCAGATGGGTCAGGCTGATGCTCTGGCCGCCGTACTGGCTGGACGCAACCTGTGCGATAATCTGCGTGGCAATGTTGCAGGCGGTGGAGAAGGAGTGCGGCTTCTCAATCAAAGTGCCGGAAATGACCGTGCCGTTCTGCAGCATATCGTCCAGGTTGACGAGGTCGCAGTTGTGCATATGCTGGGCATAATAGTCGGCATCGTGGAAGTGGATGATGCCTTCCTCGTGCGCCTTGACGATCTCCGGGGGAAGCAGCATACGCATCGTCAGATCCTTGCTGACCTCACCGGCCATATAGTCGCGCTGGACGCTGTTGACGGTGGGGTTCTTGTTGGAGTTTTCCTGCTTGACTTCCTCGTTGTTGCACTCGATCAGGGACAGAATCTTGTCGTCCGTGGTGTTGTGGGTGCGTTTGAGGCTCTGCACATAGCGGTAGGTGATGTACTTGCGGGCCACCTCATACGCGCCGGTGGCCATGATGGCATCCTCGACGATATCCTGAATCTCTTCCACGTTCATGGCGTGGCCGCGGGCATAGCATACCTCCTGCACATGGTCGCTGATCTCGATGATCTGCTGCTTCGTCAAGCGCTGGGCCTCGGGCACGACCTTATTCGCCTTCGTGATGGCCGAAATGATTTTGGTGATGTCAAAGACAGCTTCGCTGCCGTTTCGCTTGATGATCTTCATGGTGACTCCTCTTTTTATAATAGAATAAACAGATGCGGAACGTGGTAATACGCACTGTATAAAACACGTATCTGTTGCCGGGCTGTACAAAGCCCGTTTTGCGAGCAAGACTATAATACCGCAACCAGAGGGAAAAGTCAATGGATGAAACCACTAGATATTGTGTTATATGATATTCAAGGAACAAAATATTCCGTTTTCGTCGCCTCAACGTGCAAAAAGGATACTGCCAAAAATGAGGCGGAATTTTTAGTGATTTTGAGCGGTTCTACACAAAATGCCGCTGTATCGCACAAAACGCACCGCTGTATTTTGTTTTCACGGTTGCATTATGTTGGTAAAGCTGGTATACTAGGTAAGGTTTTGGGGTATGCCCCAAGCCCTTACACAAGATATGGGGATGCCCCACAGGAGAACTGCCATGAACTACGCCACCATCAAATATTGTGATATTGCCAACGGAGAAGGGGTGCGCACCAGCCTGTTTGTCTCGGGCTGCCGCCGCCATTGCCCCAACTGTTTCAACGCAGTGGCGTGGGATTTCAACTATGGTGCGCCCTTTACCGACGCGGTGAAGGAGCAAATCATCGAGAGCCTGGCCCCCGGCTACATCAACGGTCTGTCGCTGCTGGGCGGCGAGCCGCTGGAGCCGGAAAACCAGCGTGCGCTGCTGCCCTTTATCAAAGAAGTAAAGGCCCGCTGCCCGGGTAAGACCATCTGGTGCTACACCGGCAATAATCTCGAACACGAGGTATGGCAGCCCGGCTGCGGCCGCTGCGAGGTCACGGACGAGTTCCTACAATATATAGATGTGCTGGTGGACGGCGAATTTGTGCAGGACAAGTATGATATCAGCCTGCGGTTCCGCGGTTCGAGCAACCAGCGCATCATTGACATGAACAAGACCCGCGCGGCGGGAAAGATCGTCCTTTGGCAGGACGACCCGATTTTTGCGGATCACAAGATGTAACGGAGGCGGCCGCGGGCGGATATGGAGTCCGCTCCTGCGAACCGCAAGGCCGAGGTGCAGGGGCCGCACATATGCGGCCCGCAGCCCTGCGGTAAGAAGCCGTCTGCCTTCCACGCGAGGGCCGGGTATGCCAGGCCCCTACACCTCTGCCATATTTCAAAAATAGGAGCAATCATCATCTACTATGTCCACCCCCGCCAAATCCAAATCCATGACCGAAGGGCCATTGGCCAAACAAATTCTGCTGGTCAGTCTGCCGCTGGCCCTGTCTAACCTTTTACAAATTCTGTTCAACCTGTCCGATGTTGCCGTTGTGGGCCGCTTTGCAGGCTCCACGGCGCTGGGCGCAGTCGGCTCCACGGCAACGTTCGTCACGCTGTTCACCGGCTTTCTTATCGGCCTCAGCAACGGTATCAATGTGCTGGTGGCGCGGTTTTACGGTGCCAGGCACCCCAAGGACGTCAGCAAGACCGTCCATTCGGCGCTGCTGGTCAGCCTGGCGGCGGGTGTGCTGCTGCTGTTTATCGGTCTGGTCGGCTCGCCCGCGCTGCTGCGGCTGCTGAATACCAAAGAGGACCTGCTCCCCGGTGCCATTTTGTACCTGCGCGTCTACTTTTTGGGTATGCCCGCGCTGGCGCTCTATAACTTCGGCAACGCTGTGTTCAGCGCCATCGGCGATACCAAGAAGCCACTGATCTATCTTTCTATCGCAGGTGCGCTGAATATTGTGTTGAACCTGTTCTTCGTCATCGTCTGCAAGCTCGATGTCGCGGGTGTGGCGCTGGCCAGCACGATTGCCCAGTGCGTTTCGGCGGGGCTGATCCTGCACGCGCTGACAAAAGTCCGGGACTGTTATGCGCTGGACTTTCACAAGATAAAATTAGACATTCCAACGACAAAACGTATTTTGCTGCTGGGGATTCCGGCAGGCTTCCAGAACGCGGTTTTCGCTATCGCTAACCTGTTTATCCAGGCGGGCGTCAACTCCTTCGACTCGCTGATGGTCAAGGGCAACTCGGCCGCCGCCAACGCGGATGCCCTGATTTATGACGCTATGGCGGCGTTTTACATGGCTTGCGCCAGCTTTATGAGCCAGAACTACGGTGCGGGCAAGCTGGACCGCGTAAAGAAAAGCTACTTCATCGCGCTGGCCTACTCCTTTGGGCTGGGCGCGGTGCTGGGCGGTGGGCTGCTGGTGTTCGGCCGCCAGTTCCTTGCGCTGTTCACCACCGAGAGTGCCGTCATCGACGCAGGTATGAAGCGCATCATGGTCATGGGCTGGGCCTACTGCATCTCGGCTTTCATGGACTGCACGATTGCCGCCTCCCGCGGGCTGGGCCGGACCATCGGCCCCACCGTTATCGTTATTCTGGGGTCCTGCGTATTCCGCGTGGCGTGGGTCTACACGATCTTCGCCCACTTCCACACGATTCCCTCGCTGTACCTGCTGTATCCCTGCTCCTGGGCGCTGACTGCCGCCGCAGAAATCGCCTATTTTGTCTTTGCCTACCGCCAGTCCGTCCAGCGCTTGCAGCAGCACGACGCCCTGGCGCGCCTGTAAGGGGAGGGGAGAGGTATGGACACCAAAGCCACCATTTCCGCCGCGCCAAAAGAATTGACCGACCGCCAACTCGTCAACACGCCCATCGGCCCGGTCTGCATGAGCCGCACTGAGTACGAGCTGTACCGGGCAGAACTGGAACTGCGCAAAGCCAAGGAAACGCAGCATTTATAACACGTCAGGCCCCCGGGCGCTGCTGTCTGCCAGCACGCCCGGGG
>ERZ780162.959-NODE-959-length-21029-cov-7.715839_pt1 | contig 21029 bp, 15 predicted proteins | sample MGYA00511474_ERZ780162 | MGnify/ENA primary metagenome ERZ780162 (study PRJEB29588, sample SAMEA2143633) | human gut metagenome | biome: human gut; feature: human-associated habitat; material: faeces | place: Denmark | collected 2008/2010 ...
GACGGTCGGGTGGGGAGTTTGGGAGGAAGGGAGCAGGCGGTTCAGGCAGAAAAGAAGGGATTCCGATTCAATCGGCAAATCATTCCGATGAGCCTCCGAAAACAATCATTGTGTCAGCAATGGCTTCCACAATGATTTGAGTCTCATCTACATTGCCTCAAATGAATTGGAATCCCTTCTTTTCTGCCTGGTCGCCCCGCCCCCTTTCCTCCCAAACTCCCCACCCTCTTCCTGGAAGACAGAAAACATACAGACGGGATGCCCCAGTCTGATGATGTGCGGAAAAAACCGGATGCTCCAGCCAGTTGTTGGTTAAGTGGAAGTGTGGAGTTCCCAGAAAGTAGAAAATGCATCATCTCAAAACAGCCTAATCCCAAAATTCGCAGACAAAAACAGTGTAGTCCCAGAAAGTAGAAAATACATCATCTCAAAACAGCCTAATCCCAAAATTCGCAGACAAAAACAGCGTAGTACCAGAAAGTAGAAAATATATCATCTTCAAACAGTCCGATCCCAATATTTGCGGACGAAAATGGCGCAGCCATTAAGTCCCGCCCCACGCAATACAGTATTGTTAAAGAAGCAAGTAAATCCTTTATAGTATGTCCTGTAAGCGCCCAAATCAAGTCGATTATTATAGGCTTGAGTGAGGTTCCACCCGGATATGCTGTCGGATTCCAATTCATTTGAGGCAATGGAGATGAGACTCAGAACATTATGGAAGCCTTTGCTGACATAATGTTCGCTTTCAGAGGCTCATCGGAATGGTTTGCCGATTGAATTGGAATCCGACAGCATATCCAGGTGGAACCGGACCCAAAAATAAAAAAATCATAAACCCTGTTGACAAAGTGAATAGTAAGTGGTACATTTATAAGCGTAGAAAATGTTAGCACTCAGATATAACGAGTGCTAATAACAAAAAAGGAGGTAGCATATGGAAGCCATACAGGAACTTAGTGAGCGGAAGACGAAGATCTTACATGCAATCATTAAGAACTATCTTGAGACCGGAGAGCCTGTGGGATCCAGAACGATTTCCAAGTATACAGATCTGAATTTAAGTTCGGCAACGATCCGGAATGAGATGGCAGATCTCGAAGAGCTTGGTTATATCATGCAGCCTCACACATCAGCAGGAAGGATTCCGTCGGATAAAGGTTACAGATGGTATGTGGATATGCTGATGAGCCAGAAAGAACAGGAGATTACCGAGATCAAAGGTCAGATGCTTGAGAAGGCTGACAAGATGGAAGAACTTCTGAAGCAGGTTGCAAAGGTTCTTGCGAACAACACGAATTATGCGACGATGATTTCGACTCCGACTTACAACGGGAACAAATTAAAATTTATCCAGCTTTCACAGGTTGATGACCATCAGCTGATCGTTGTGATCGTGATGGAAGGCAACATTGTAAAGAACCAGATCGTGACACTGGATGAACCGCTCAGCAATGAAGCACTATTGAAGCTGAATATGCTTCTGAATACTTCGCTGAACGGAACTTCACTAGAGCAGATCAATCTGGGAGTAATCGCAAGGCTGAAAGAACAGGCAGGGATTCACAGTGGTGTGATGAGCAGTGTCATGGATGCAGTAGCGAATGTGATCCAGCTGGATGACGACATGGAGATTTACACCAGTGGCGCGACGAATATTTTCAAGTATCCGGAGCTTAGTGATAAGCAGAGCGCACAGGAGATCATCAGTGCTTTTGAAGAAAAGCAGCAGCTTGCCGCACTGGTTACAAAGTCAATGGCAAACGGCGGTGAAGACAGAGACATCCAGGTATACATCGGAGATGAATCGAATGTGGAGAACATGAAAGACTGCAGCGTAGTCACAGCAACATATGAGCTGGGAGAGGGCATGCAGGGAACCATCGGAATCATCGGACCGAAGCGAATGGATTATGAACATGTCATGAAGACGCTTAAGACACTGATGGCAGAGCTGGATGACATATTCCACAGGGATGAGCCGAAAAAGCTCGAATAAGAAGTAAGAAAGGTGGAAGAACCATTGGATAAAAAGATGAGCAATGAAGAAATGGTAAAAGAAGCAGTGGAAGAAGCAAAGAAAGCTGCGGAGGCAGAAGCCAAAGAGCAGGAGGCAAAAGGGCAGGAACCGGAAGATACCGAAGCAACAGAGGAAGAAGCTGCCGGTAAAGAGACGAATTCCGAAGATGCCGAAGAGCCAAAGAAAAAGAAGCTGTTTGAAAAGAAGAATAAAAAAGATAAAAAGGATGAGCAGATCGCAGATCTGACAGACAAACTTACGAGACACATGGCTGAGTTCGATAATTACAGAAAGCGTACTGAAAAAGAAAAGTCAGCGATGTATGAGATCGGAGCCAAAGATGTCGTAGAAAAAATCCTTCCGATTGTAGACAATTTTGAACGCGGACTTCAGTCCGTACCGGAAGAAAAGAAAGACGATCCGTTCGTAGATGGAATGGATAAGATCTATAAACAAATGATGAGCACACTGGAAGGAATCGGAGTAAAACCGATCGAAGCAGTTGGTCAGGAATTCGATCCGAATTTCCACAATGCAGTGATGCATGTGGAGGATGAAGAACTTGGTGAAAATGTAGTAGCCGAGGAATTCCAGAAAGGATATATGTACCGTGACTCAGTCGTAAGACACAGCATGGTAAAGGTAGCAAACTAAGATATACCGTGTACCGCATTTCCGATACACTTTATATAAATAACAAAGCAAAATACAATTTTTATAATATTAACAGGAGGTCTTCATAATGGGCAAAATCATTGGTATTGACTTAGGTACAACAAACAGTTGTGTAGCGGTTATGGAAGGTGGACAGCCGGTCGTAATCGCAAATACAGAAGGAGCAAGAACTACACCATCTGTAGTAGCATTTACAAAGACAGGAGAACGTCTTGTAGGTGAACCTGCAAAACGTCAGGCAGTAACAAATGCAGAAAAGACAATCTCATCTATCAAACGTGAGATGGGTACAGATCATAAAGTAGACATCGATGGAAAGAAATATTCTCCACAGGAAATTTCAGCTATGATCCTTCAGAAATTGAAAGCAGATGCAGAAGGATATCTTGGAGAAAAAGTTACGGAAGCAGTTATCACTGTTCCGGCTTACTTCAACGATGCCCAGCGTCAGGCTACAAAAGATGCAGGTAAGATTGCAGGTCTTGATGTAAAACGTATCATCAACGAGCCTACAGCAGCAGCTCTTGCATATGGACTTGACAATGAAAAAGAACAGAAGATCATGGTATATGACCTTGGTGGTGGTACATTTGATGTATCTGTTATCGAGATCGGTGACGGTGTTATCGAAGTTCTTTCTACAGCTGGTAACAACAGACTTGGTGGAGATGACTTCGACCAGAAGATCACAGACTATATGCTTGCAGATTTCAAGGCAAAAGAAGGCGTAGACCTGTCAACAGACAGAATGGCACTTCAGAGACTGAAAGAAGCAGCTGAAAAAGCAAAGAAAGAACTTTCTTCTGCAACAACAACAAACATCAACCTTCCGTTCATTACAGCAACAGCTGAAGGACCGAAGCATTTTGATATGACTCTTACAAGAGCTAAATTCGATGAACTGACACGTGACCTTGTAGAAAAGACACAGGAACCGGTAAGACGTGCACTTTCTGATGCAGGACTTACAGCAGCAGACTTAGGTCAGGTACTTCTTGTTGGTGGATCTACACGTATCCCGGCAGTTCAGGAAGAAGTAAAACGTCTGACAGGTAAAGAACCTAGCAAATCCCTTAACCCGGATGAATGTGTAGCACTTGGTGCTTCTATCCAGGGTGGTAAGCTTGCAGGAGATGCAGGTGCAGGTGACATCCTTCTTCTTGATGTAACTCCACTTTCACTTTCTATCGAAACAATGGGTGGTGTAGCTACAAGACTGATCGAGAGAAACACAACAATCCCGACAAAGAAGAGCCAGATCTTCTCTACAGCAGCTGATAATCAGACAGCCGTTGATATCAATGTTGTACAGGGTGAAAGACAGTTTGCAAGAGATAACAAGTCCCTCGGACAGTTCAGACTGGATGGAATTCCGCCGGCTCCACGTGGAATCCCGCAGATCGAAGTTACATTCGATATTGATGCAAACGGTATCGTAAATGTATCTGCAAAAGATCTGGGAACAGGAAAGGAACAGCACATCACAATTACAGCAGGATCTAATATGTCTGATGCAGATATCGACAAGGCTGTAAAAGAAGCAGCTGAATTTGAAGCTCAGGACAAGAAACGTAAAGAAGCAATCGACGCTAAGAACGATGCTGACGCTATGGTATTCCAGACAGAGAAAGCACTTGGCGAAGTTGGAGATAAGATCGATGCAGCAGACAAAGCAGCAGTAGAAGCTGACGTACAGGCTCTGAAAGATCTGCTTGCAAAAGCAAACACAGAAGAACTTACAGATGCTCAGGTTGCAGAAATCAAAGCAGGAAAAGAAAAACTGATGGAAAGCGCTCAGAAACTGTTCACAAAGGTTTACGAACAGGCAGGCGCACAGGCTGGTCAGGCAGGACCACAGGCTGGACCTGCACCAGAAGCAGGACCGGCTCCGGAAGGATTTAACGGAGACGATGTAGTTGACGGAGATTACAAAGAAGTCTAATCCGTAAGATAAGATGAGAGACTGCAAGGCGGCACTATACCGTCTTGCAGATTTCCTGTGTCATAAATGAAAGATACTTATTATGACATAAAAAGCCTCCGGTCAGGTGAACAGCATATGCAAAGAAGATGCTGCGGAGAGCCGGCGCGGGCATGAGAATGTGCCAGGGTACATTCTGTATTAAAATACTTTGAGAAATATCTAAGTGAGGTAGGATTATGGCAGAGGCAAAAAGGGATTATTATGAGGTCCTGGGCGTATCACGAGATGCGGATGATGCGACTCTGAAAAAAGCATACAGAGCTTTGGCGAAAAAGTATCACCCGGATATGAATCCAGGAGATGCAGAAGCCGAAAAGAAGTTCAAGGAGGCTTCGGAAGCCTATGCTGTTCTGAGTGATGCAGACAAACGGCGTCAGTACGATCAGTTCGGTCATGCAGCGTTTGAAGGCGGTGCAGGCGGAGCCGGTGGATATGGCGGTTTTGATTTTAACGGGGCAGACTTTGGTGATATTTTTGGTGACATTTTCGGTGATCTGTTTGGCGGTGGCAGAAGAGGCGGACGTGCGAACAATGGTCCGATGAAGGGCGCCAATATCCGTAAAGGTGTCCGGATTACATTTGAGGAAGCAATTTTTGGATGCGAGAAGGAACTGGATATCGTTCTGAAAGATCCATGTACAAAGTGTAACGGAACAGGAGCAAAACCGGGAACAAGTCCGGAGACCTGTTCAAAATGTGGTGGAAAAGGTCAGGTTGTCTATACATCACAGTCATTCTTCGGAACCGTGCAGAATGTACAGACCTGTCCGGACTGTCATGGAACCGGTAAGATCATTCGTGAGAAATGTCCGGACTGTGGTGGAACAGGCTATACTTCAAGCCGCAAGAAGATCAAAGTCACAATTCCGGCAGGTATTGACAATGGTCAGAGCGTTCGGATCCGTGAGAAAGGTGAACCGGGTGTAAATGGCGGACCAAGGGGAGACCTTCTGGTAGAAATTACGGTTTCCAGACATCCAATCTTCCAGAGACAGGATGTTCATATTTTCTCAACTGCACCAATTTCGTTTGCACAGGCAGCACTTGGTGGTGATGTGCGAATCAAGACGGTTGATGGTGATGTGATCTATACCGTAAAACCGGGAACTAAGACTGATACAAAAGTACGCCTGAAAGGAAAAGGGGTACCTTCTTTGAGAAATCCTCAGGTTCGAGGAGATCATTATGTGACGCTGGTTATTCAAACCCCGGGAAAATTAAGTCCGGAAGCCAAAGAAGTGCTTAGACATTTTGATCAGTTGACAGGAAATACACTGAACCAGGAAGAGCCGGCTTCTGAATCGAAGGGTAAAGCTAAGAAAAAAGGGTTCATGGATAAGTTGAAAGAAACATTTGAAGAATAATAAAAAGTGGCTGTGAAAAACTCGATTGAATTTTTCACAGCCACTTTTTTACTATTCTTCTTCGTCTTCCAGTTCTCCTCCGATGACACCTCCGAGAACGGCAGTGAAAGAAGCAACAACGACAGCAGCGATGATTGCTACACCGATCAGTGCTACTAAAATACCCATAACACGTACCTCCTTTTCTCGTCTTTTTATAGTATAACACGGAGGCATGTAAAATTAAATGAAAAAATGTGACTTTTTTCATTTAGTATGCTATAATGTCAAAGAGCAAATGATAATATAGCGTATTGTCAGTTTTGCGGATTTAAAATAGTAAGGCTTAACGGTTAAGGAGGGCAAACCAATATGGCACTGAAAAAACAGATAAAAGAAACAAAGGCAGCAGAGGTAAAGGCAGCGGCAGAAACTAAAGAAGAAGTAAAAACAGCAGTTAAAGCAGCAGAAGATAAAGTCAGCGAAAAAGTAGAAGAAGTAAAAGAAACTGCTAAAAAAGAAGCACAGCCGAAAGAAGTAAAGGCTACTGTTGAAAAGAAAGCGCAGGAAGTGAAAAAAGCTGCAGGAGAAGTGAAAAAAACAGTAGAAGAAACAGCTGAAAAAGCTGCAAAAGAAGTGAAGAAAACTGCAGAGAAAGTTACAAAAGAAGTAAAGAAAGCTGCACCAAAAACAACAGCCAAAAAAACTGCGGCAAAGAAAGAAATCAAAACAGAAGTTGTTCTTCAGTATGGTGAAAAAGAAGTAAACACAAAAGATATGATTGCTTCAGTAAAAAAAGACTGGACAAAACAGAAACATAAAATTTCCGAGATCAAGAGTATTGAGCTTTATGTAAAACCGGAAGATTATGCAGTATACTATGTAATCAATGGCGAACATACCGGAAAAGTATGGTTATAAGATAAGACTGAAAGATTTAGTCCGAACCGCAATCTTTATTGAACGGTTCGGATTTTTTAAGGAGAGAGGTAAAATGCAAAAGTTTATACAGTATACCCCGACAGAAATCTTATTTGGAGAAAACACACAGGCAGAAGTTGGGAAAGAAGTTAAGAAATGGGGCGGAAGCCGTGTATTTATCGTATATGGCGGTGGAAGTGTAAAGAAAAGCGGACTTCTTGTGCAGGTAGAAGAAGCACTGGAAAAAGAAGGACTTGCTTATGCGGAATTTGGCGGAGTAAAGCCAAATCCACGGATGGCATATGCACAGGAAGGCGTTGAGAAAGCAATTGAATTCGGTGCGGATTTTCTTCTTGCAGTAGGCGGTGGAAGTTCTATTGATACAGCAAAGGCGATCGCCCATGGTGTGGCAAACCCGGACTGGTCTCTGGAGGAGATCTGGGGTGGTGAAATCACACTTACCAGATCGACACCGGTAGGATGCGTACTTACGATTGCGGCAGCAGGAAGTGAAACAAGCGATTCTGCAGTTCTGACAAACGAAGAAACAGGGAAAAAGGGAGGAATCAGCACTAGCCTGAACCGCCCGAAATTTGCAATCATGAATCCGGTTCTCACCTATACACTTCCGAAATATCAGATTGCATGTGGAGTCGTAGATATCATGATGCATACGCTGGAACGTTATTTTATTCCAAATACAAGAAATCAGATGACAGATGAGATTGCAGAGGGCGTTTTGCGTGTAGTGATTGAAAATGGAAAGAAAGGTCTGGAGAATCCGACAGACTACGATGCCATGAGTGAAATCATGTGGGCAGGAAGCCTTTCCCATAATGGTCTGACAGGTCTCGGAAGAGCAAAAGATTTTTCTGTACATAAGCTCGGACATGCACTTGGTGCAAAATATGATAAGGCGCATGGTGCAACCCTTTCAGCTGTCTGGGGATCCTGGGCAGAATATGTCTATAAAAACGATGAAGAAAGATTTGCGCATTACGCAAAAAAAGTATGGGGTGTAGAGGAAGAAGATGTGGCGAAAGCCGCAAAAGAGGGAATTCGCCGGACGGTAGAATATTTCCGTGAGATTCATATGCCGACAAATTTAAAGGAACTGGAGATCGGAGAAGTATCAGAGGAAGATCTGCGGGAACTTGCTATGGCTGCGACATTAAATGATACCGTAAAACTTTCCAAAATAAAAGAACTTACTGCCGAAGATGTATACCAGATTTTCCGGAAAGCAGTAGGAAAATAAGATGGAAATAAATAAGAGAAAATTTTACAGACAAGTGTTTGCACTTGTAATTCCAATGGCACTTCAGAATCTGATCAATGTCGGAGTAACAGCAGCGGACGTATTGATGCTTGGGAGGGTCAGTGAAAATGTTCTTTCGGGCGCATCCCTTGCAGGGCAGATACAGTTTGTCATGACACTGATCCTTTTTGGTACGACGTCAGGTGCAACCGTTTTGACTGCACAGTACTGGGGGAAGAAAGATACACAGACGATTGAAAAAATTCTGGGAATGGGCATGACCATCGGTGTCAGCTGTGCGGCTCTTTTTACCATTGTTGCAGAACTAATTCCGGAGGTACTGCTTCGAATTTATACCAGCGACCCGGCGGTGATCGCAGAAGGTGTGAAATATCTGCGGATCGTGGCACTTTCCTATGTCCTGATGGCGGCAACGCAGGTCTATCTTTACATTATGCGGAGTATCGAGCAGGTTGTGATCGCAACGGTTGTCTACAGTGCGTCACTAATTTGTAATGTCCTGGTAAATGCGCTTCTTATTTTTGGTTTATTTGGTTTACCGAAGATGGGAATTATGGGTGCGGCAATCGGAACTCTGACAGCAAGGATCGTAGAACTTATCATTGTAATCTGGTATGCAAGAGTAAAAAACCACGACGTAAGATTCCATCCGGTCTATATGCGTAAGATTGACAAGCTGCTTCTAAAAGATTTCCTGATTTATGCAAGTCCGGTGATCTTGAATGAAATGATGTGGGGGCTTGGTTCCACAGCTAACACAGCAGTGATCGGTCATCTTGGAAGTGCAGCAGTAGCAGCAAATTCCGTGGCGCAGGTTGCAAGACAGCTGGCGACGGTGGTTGCCTTTGGTGTATCCAATGCGACTGCCATTTATCTTGGTAAGACCATCGGTGCAAAAGAGTTTCATCTGGCAAAAGAGTATGGAAAAAGATTTTTGTGGCTGAGTATTATTACCGGTGCGGTAGGAGGCGGCATCATTCTGATAGCTGCTCCGATAGCAAATCATGTGATGACACTCTCACAGGAAGCGCAGGGGTATCTTTCTTTTATGTTTTTTGTTATGTCTTACTTTACACTCTGCCAGGCGATCAATACCACACTGGTAGTGGGGGTATTCCGGGCAGGAGGAGATACCAGGTTTGGCCTGATCCTGGATGTGTCTACCATGTGGGGATGCTCTATTCTGCTGGGTATGATCGCTGCCTTTGTCTTTCATGCGCCGGTGCAGGTTGTTTATATCCTTCTGATGAGTGATGAAGTGATCAAAGTACCGATTACAGTCATGCGGTACCGAAGCTATAAATGGATTCAGAATGTAACGAGAGAAAAAGCAGAGCTGGCATAATATTGTATGCGAAAATAAATTTGGAATTTTGAGGCAGATGTGATATGCTAGAGAAAGAATATATTTGAAAAGGAGATTTGCAACATGAGATTAGTATCAACAGAAAAAGCACCAAAAGCACTTGGACCATATTCCCAGGGATATGTACATGGGGGAATCCTTTATTCGGCAGGACAGATCGCGATCAATCCGGCTACAGATACTGTAGAAGCTGATACCATCGAAGGACAGGCTAATCAGGTATGCAAGAACATCGGAGCAATCCTTGAAGAAGCGGGAACTTCTTTTGACAAAGTATTAAAGACAACCTGTTTCCTTGCTGATATGGGAGATTTTGCCGCATTTAACGAAGTTTATGCGAAATATTTCACATCAAAACCAGCCAGAAGCTGTGTTGCTGTTAAGACACTTCCAAAGAACCTTCTTTGCGAAATTGAAGTGATCGCAGCAGTAGAAGAATAGGATAGAGAGATATCCTGAAAAAGTAGGAGGTTTGGCGTTATGGCAGAAGAACAAAGCAGCGGATGTTCGCCGGAATCATGTTCTTCCTGTGCGCATGCGGGTTCATGCAGCAGTGCGAAGAAAGATCTGAAAGCACCGGCAAATCCGTATTCACAGGTAAAAAAAGTAATTGGAGTAGTCAGCGGTAAAGGTGGAGTCGGCAAATCAATGGTGACAGCATCTCTTGCACGTATGATGGTACAGCAGGGATATGCAGTTGGTATTCTGGATGCGGATATCACAGGACCATCTATCCCGAAGATGTATGGAGTGCATGGAAGTGCAGTCGGAAGTGAGGCGGGAATGTTCCCGTGCGTTGCAAAAGACGGCACGAAGATCATGTCGGTCAATCTGCTTCTGGAACACGAATCAGATCCTGTCATCTGGAGAGGACCGGTGATCGCAGGAGTAGTAACCCAGTTCTGGACTGATGTAATGTGGGGAGATCTGGATTTCTTATTTGTTGATATGCCGCCGGGAACAGGGGATGTTCCTCTTACGGTATTCCAGTCACTTCCGGTAGACGGCGTTGTGATCGTGACTTCTCCACAGGATCTGGTTCAGATGATCGTAGAGAAAGCTTACAATATGGCAAAGAAGATGAACATACCGGTTCTCGGACTGGTGGAAAACTACAGTTATCTGGAATGTCCGGACTGTGGAAAGAAGATATCTGTATTTGGGGAAAGCCACATTGACGAGATTGCAGAAAAACTTGGGGTAGAAGTACTCGGAAAGATGCCGATCGATCCGAAGCTTGCCGAGATTGTAGAACAGGAGAAGTTCTATGAGGCAGACAACCAGTATCTTAAAAATATCATTGACAAGTTCAATTAAGAAGAAAGCTCCGGCGAGGTGATGATCGCCGGGGCTTTCTTGTTATAGGAGCACGGAAAATGTGAGAAGCCATATCTTGACAGGACGGATACAATTGGCAAGGAACATGCGTTTATGGTATGATAACAGGTAGTAAAAAAGCGGAGGCAGAAAGAACATGGACGAGAATCTCCCGGTGATCCGGATTTCGGTGCGAAACCTTGTGGAGTTTATTTTAAGAGAAGGGGATATTGACAATCGAACAGGAGGCGGACAAGATCCGGAGAATATGCAGATGGGAAGTCGGATTCACCGGAAGATCCAGAGACAGATGGGATCGGATTATCAGGCGGAGGTACCTCTTAAGACAGAGATCGTCTGTGATGGGTTTACTTTGAAAATAGAAGGACGTGCCGACGGACTGATTCATACAAAAGAGCAGGTCATGGTAGATGAGATCAAGGGTGTTCTGCGGGAACTTGACCGGGTGCAGGAGCCGGCAGGCATTCATCTGGCACAGGCAAAATGTTATGCCAGCATGGTAGCAGAACAGGAAGGGTTGGATGAGATCGGGGTACAGATGACCTATTGCCAGATGGAGACGGAAAAGGTGAAAAGGTTTCAGTATTCTTATCAGAGTAACGAACTGAAAGTCTGGTTCGATGAAGTGATTCGACAGTATAAAAAATGGGCAAAGTTCCAGATTGAATGGAGAAAGGCAAGAAATGCATCTATTAAAGGGATTGAATTTCCGTTTCCATATCGTAAAGGGCAGAGAGAGCTTGCGGTATCTGTTTACCGGACGATTCTTCGGAAGAAAAAGTTGTTCATCCAGGCACCAACCGGAGTGGGGAAGACGATTTCAACGGTATTTCCGGCAGTGAAAGCGGTTGGAGAAGAACTGGGTGAGAAGATTTTTTATCTGACGGCAAAGACAATCACCCGGACGGTGGCGGAGCAGGCATTCGAAACCTTACGGGAACAGAATCTGAAGTTCAAGGTGATCACTTTAACGGCAAAAGAAAAAATCTGTTTCTGTGAGGAGACAAGCTGCAATCCGGATGACTGCCCATATGCCAAAGGGCATTTTGATCGGGTAAATGACGCGGTCTATGAGCTTTTGATGCAGGAAGATGTGATGAGCCGGGAAGTGTTGGAAGCGCAGGCAAGAAAGCATAAGGTCTGCCCATTTGAAATGGCACTGGATGTGTCGACCTGGGTGGATGGTGTGATCTGCGATTATAATTATGTGTTTGACCCGGATGCCCGGCTCAGGCGTTTCTTTGCAGAAGGTGGCGCTGGAGGATATTTGTTTCTGATCGATGAGGCACACAATCTGGTAGAACGTGGACGGCAGATGTACAGTGCAGAGTTATGCAAGGAGGACTTTCTTGCGGTGAAGAAACTGGTAAAGGGAGAAGCACCGCGGTTTGCAAAAAGACTGGAGGCATGCAATAAGATTCTTCTGGCAATGAAAAAAGAGTGTGAAAACTATAAGGTGCTGGACAATATTTCGCATTTTGGAATCCAGCTTATGAATGTACTATCTGAGACAGACCGGTATCTCGAGGAATGTGTGGATAAAGAAGTCCGGGAAACCGTATTGGATTTTTATTTTCAAGTGAGGTCTTTCCTGAATATATATGATGGGTTGGATGAGAACTATGTCGTCTATACGGAGTATCAGGAGAATGGAAGATTTGTTCTGAAGTTGTTTTGTGTTAACCCGGCGGCAAATCTGCAGAAATGTCTGGATAAGGGGAACAGTGCTGTATTCTTTTCGGCAACACTTCTGCCAATCCAGTATTACAAAAGACTTCTGAGTACGGAAAAAGACAACTATGCGGTCTACATTGATTCTTCGTTTGATACAAAGAAGAGACTGCTTATGAATGGTGTGGATGTGAGTACCCGTTACACCATGCGTTCCAGGGAAATGTATCAACGATATGCGACATACATTTTTCGGGTAGTGAAAGCAAAAATGGGGAATTATCTGATCTTTTTCCCGTCTTACCGGTTTATGGAAGATGTGTATCAGGAATTTACACAGCTTCTTGCATCAGATGAAGAAGAGATGGAACTGGTTATTCAGCAGAAGCACATGGATGAAGAAGAACGGGAAAATTTCCTGCGTGCATTTGAAATGGGAAGAGAGAAAAGTCTGATTGGTTTTGGAGTTCTTGGCGGGATTTTCTCAGAAGGAATCGATCTGACAAATGAGAAGTTGATCGGGACACTGATCATCGGAACAGGGCTGCCGCAGGTGTGCAATGAGCGGGAAATCCTGAAAAGCTATTTTGATCAGAAGGGACTTTACGGATTTGACTATGCTTACCGGTATCCGGGGATGAACAAGGTTTTGCAGGCGGCAGGAAGGGTGATCCGCACAGAGGATGACCGCGGAGTGATACTTCTTCTGGATGAGCGTTTTCAGAAGGAGAAGGGGAAAGAGATTTTCCCGAAAGAATGGGCGGACTGTGAAAGATGCCGGTTAGACATTGTGGAAGAAAAAATCCGTCTGTTCTGGGAAAAACAGACGGATAATTAAGAAACTTTTTATGCATTAAAGTAATCCAGAAATGCCTGTGTCGCGCGGGAAACCGGAACATGTCCGTTCCATGCGGCAACCAGCTGACGCTTTGGAAGTTGTTCTTCGGTCTGGACGACAAAGAGCTGGTCGGAATTCTTTGGTACACAGTAGTCCGGAATAAAAGCGATGCCAAGTCCGATCCGTGCGAGATCAATCAGAAGATCGTTGCTGCTCAGCTCGATTTCAGGAACCAGATCCAACTGATGCTGCTGGAAGAGAGAATGCAGAAATTCACTGGTTGTACTTTTTCTGTCCAGCATGATGATCGGATAACGCTGCAGTTCTTTGAGAGAAAGCTTTTTCCCCTGCAGTTCCGCAAAGGACTGGTTTGCGATAAAGACATCGTGAAAATCACGGATCTTTCGGAAGGAGGCAAGACTGCCAAGGTAAACGTTCGGATAGTTAGCGACAATGAGATCTACCTGACCGTTCTCCAGAAGTTCCGTACACTTGATCGAAGTGGCATTGGTCACTTTTATATGTGCGTTAGGGAAAGCTTTGTGGAAACGTTCCAGATAAGGGACCAGAAAATACCGGCAGATGGTGTCGCTGGCACCGATGCGGATCTGACCGCCGGTAGAGGCTGGTTCCATGATCTGGGATTCCCCGCGCTTGATCAGATTGATCGCCGGTTCGATATGACGCAGAAGGATCTCACCTTCCGGGGTGAGCTGAACTTTTTTTGTGCTTCGGATGAAAAGAACCTGATCCAGTTTCTTTTCCAGTGCTTTAATGGACTGGCTGACAGCGGACTGTGAAATAAAGAGCTGCTTGGAAGCCTCAGAAAAGCTGAGTGTGTCTGCAACATAATAAAATACTTTATATAATTCATAGTTGATATCCATTATTAGTCCTCCTTATAAAACCTATTAGTATTATAAGTGATAAAAAATGAAATTTCAAGAGAAAACCATTTTTGACAAATGAAGACAGGGTTGCTAAACTATAGACAAAAAAGAGAAGGAGAAAAAGGATGGCAAAAAAGAAATGGCTGCATAAAATCCTGGCGATTTTGCCGAGTATTTCACTGATCGTGATCCTGCTGATCAGCAGTTTTGAGATCGGTGCATACGGAGACTGGAATTTTTATGAAAAAGAATATGAAAAATATAAGGTAGCGGATGAACTTTATATGGAGATGCCGGATATCATGAAGGTGACAAAATTCATGATGTCTTATTTGCGGGGCAACGAGAAGAAACTGAGTATTGAGACGGAAGTGGAAGGAAATATACAGGATTTTTTCAATGAGAAGGACCGGCTTCATATGGCAGATGTGCAGGGACTTTTTCTTGGCGGACTTGCAATCCGGAGGGGAGCGATCATCGTACTGCTTTTTTCAATGGCGGCACTTGTGCTTATGAAAGCAGACTGGAAGAGACTGATCCCGCAGATGTATCAGCGGGTGCTGGCGGTATTTCTGGCACTTACCGCGGTGGCAGGATTTCTGTTCTCAAGAGACTTTAACAAATATTTCGTGATCTTTCATCATATTTTCTTTAACAATAACTTATGGATCCTTGATCCGGCAGAAGACTATATGATCCGGATGCTTCCGGAGGGCTTTTTCTATGATATGGTGATGAGGATCGGAAGTATTTTTGCTGTGTTTTTAATCGTATCTTTTGTCTGCAGTATTGTCCAGAAAAAGATAAATAAGAGATGCGATTCACGGTAATTGTAATAAATAAGATATACTTATAAAAAGATTTAGTTATATTTATTGTACTTATAAAAGGTGATGTGGTAAAATAAAAATCGAGGAAACTGCCGTTATGCCGGATCAAGGCATGCGGTTTCAATATTACTACCAAAGCTAATGGAGGAAATTATGGGCGTAAAACGTGTATATGTGGAGAAAAAACCAGAATTTGCAGTACAGGCTAAAGAACTTCGCCATGAGGTGAAGAGTTATCTTGGAATTAAGACGGTGAAGAATGTACGTGTACTGATCCGCTATGATGTGGAAAATCTTTCTGATGCAACATTTGAAAGAGCATGCAACGGTGTGTTTGCAGAACCACCGGTAGATGTGCTTTACAGAGAGGACTTCCCGCGCGAAGAAAGTGACCACATTTTTTCTGTAGAATTTCTTCCTGGACAGTTTGACCAGAGAGCAGATTCTGCTGTTCAGTGCGTACAGTTTATCAAAGAGGATGAGCTGCCGGTTATCAAGACAGCGACCACTTATGTGATCGAAGGTGAGATCAGCGAAGAAGAGATGGAAGCTATCAAGGCACACTGCATCAACCCGGTGGATTCCAGAGAGACAGGACTTGAAAAACCGGAGACACTGGTTACGAAATTCGAGGAACCTGCAGATGTAAAGATTTTTGACGGATTCAAAGATATGCCGGAAGCGGAACTGAAAGAGTTATACAGTTCTCTTGGACTTGCTATGACATTCAAGGATTTCCAGCACATCCAGAATTATTTCAAAGGGGAGGAACACAGAGATCCATCTATGACAGAGATCCGTGTTCTGGATACTTACTGGTCTGACCACTGCCGTCATACTACATTCTCAACAGAACTTACAGAAGTATCCTTCGGTGATGGCGATTACAGAAAGCCGATGGAAGATACTTATAAAGAATACCTTCAGACACACAGTGAGATCTTTAAAGGACGCGAAGACAAATTTGTATGCCTGATGGATCTTGCACTGATGGCAATGCGGAAGCTGAAAAAAGAAGGCAAACTTCAGGATCAGGAAGAATCCGATGAGATCAATGCCTGCAGTATCGTTGTCCCGGTTGAAGTAGATGGTGTGGAAGAAGAGTGGCTTGTCAACTTCAAGAACGAGACGCACAACCATCCGACCGAGATCGAACCATTTGGTGGTGCAGCTACCTGCCTTGGTGGAGCAATCCGTGACCCGCTGTCAGGACGTACTTATGTATACCAGGCAATGCGTGTAACCGGCGCAGCAGATCCGACCGTATCTGTAAAAGAGACGATGAAAGGAAAACTGCCGCAGAAGAAACTGGTGCGTAGTGCAGCACATGGATACAGCTCATATGGTAATCAGATCGGACTTGCAACCGGACTGGTAAAAGAGATCTATCATCCGGATTATGTGGCAAAGAGAATGGAGATCGGTGCGGTTATGGGTGCTGCTCCGAGACGTGCAGTTATCCGTGAAAATTCGGATCCGGGAGATATCATCATTCTTCTTGGCGGACGTACCGGACGTGATGGCTGTGGTGGAGCAACCGGTTCTTCCAAAGTTCATACCGAAGAATCCATCGAGACATGTGGAGCTGAGGTTCAGAAGGGTAATGCGCCGACCGAACGTAAAATCCAGAGAATGTTCCGCAGAGAAGAAGTCAGCAAGCTGATCAAGAAGTGTAATGACTTCGGAGCAGGCGGAGTATCTGTTGCAATCGGAGAACTTGCAGATGGTCTTCAGATCAATCTGGACAAAGTACCGAAAAAATATGCAGGTCTTGACGGAACAGAGATTGCAATTTCTGAATCCCAGGAGCGTATGGCTGTTGTGGTAGATCCGAAGGATGTAGATGAATTCCTTGGCTATGCAAAAGAAGAGAACCTGGAGGCGGTAAAGGTTGCAGTTGTTACCGAAGATCCGAGACTTGTTCTTTCATGGAGGGGAAAAGAGATTGTAAATATTTCCCGTGCCTTCCTGAACACCAACGGTGCACACCAGGAGACAACGGTTAAAGTTGATATTCCTTCAAGAGAAGATACCATCCTTAAGAAACAGGTTGAGGTTGGCGATGTAAAAGAAAAATGGCTGGATACTCTGAAAGATCTGAATGTATGCTCGCAGAAAGGTCTGGTTGAGATGTTCGACGGATCCATCGGAGCAGGCTCGGTTTTCATGCCTCACGGTGGAAAATACCAGATGACAGAGACGCAGAGTATGGTTGCAAAGCTTCCGGTTATGCATGGTAAATGCGATACCGTTACGATGATGAGTTATGGATTTGATCCGTATCTGTCAAGCTGGAGTCCGTATCACGGAGCTGTCTATGCTGTCACAGAGTCTATGGCTAAGATCGTGGCTTGTGGTGGAGATTACAGCAAGATCCGTTTTACATTCCAGGAATATTTCCGCAGAATGACAGAGGATCCGGAAAGATGGAGTCAGCCATTTGCAGCACTGCTTGGTGCATATAAGGCACAGATTGCTTACGGACTTCCGTCAATCGGAGGAAAGGACAGCATGTCCGGAACATTTGAACATATCGATGTACCGCCGACACTGGTATCTTTTGCAGTTGACATTGCCAAAGAAGGAGATATCATTACTCCGGAACTGAAAAAAGCAGGTAATAAACTTGTATGGATGAAGATTGAAAAAGATGAATATGAGCTTCCGGTATATGAACAGGTAATGGATCAGTACGGTAAGTTCGCTGATGATATCCACAACGGAAAGATCGTATCGGCTTACGCACTTGACCGCCATGGAGTGATCGCAGCTGTCAGCAAGATGGCATTCGGTAACGGAATGGGTGTGAAGATCGAACACAGCATGGATGCAAGAGAACTTTTTGCACCTGCATTCGGTGACATCGTAGCAGAAGTTCCGGCAGACAAGGTTGGGGAACTCTCCATTTCTTACACTGTGATCGGTGAAGTGACAGATGATGCGAAATTCGCATTTGGAAATACAGAAATCACACTGAAAGAAGCAGAAGATGCATGGACAGGAACTCTGGAACAGGTATTCCGTACGGTATCTGACGAAGCTTCTGACGAAAAGGTAGAATCTCCGCTATATGATACAAAAGACATTGTAATCTGCGGACACAAGATTGCACAGCCGACTGTATTTATCCCGGTATTCCCGGGAACAAACTGCGAGTATGACAGTGCAAAAGCATTTGAAAGAGCAGGTGCAAAGGTCATCACAAAAGTATTCCGTAACATGGATGCAGCAGATATCGTAGATTCTGTGAATACATTTGAAAAAGAAATTGCAAAATCCCAGATCATCATGTTCCCGGGCGGATTCTCAGCTGGTGACGAACCAGATGGTTCAGCAAAATTCTTTGCAACTGCATTCCAGAATGCAAAACTCAAAGAAGCAGTAGAAAAACTTCTGAACGAAAGAGATGGTCTTGTACTTGGTATTTGTAACGGATTCCAGACACTGGTTAAACTTGGTCTGGTTCCTTACGGAGAAGTTGTGGGACAGACACCGGATTCTCCGACACTGACCTACAATACCATCGGACGCCATATTTCCAAGATGGTTTACACGAAAGTTGTTACCAACAAGTCACCATGGCTGCAGGGGGCAGAGCTTGGCGGAGTTTATACCAATCCGGCATCCCACGGAGAGGGACGTTTTGTTGCAAGTGAAGAATGGCTTGACAAGCTCTTTGCAAACGGACAGGTTGCAACACAGTACTGTGACCTTGATGGAAATGTATCTATGGACGAAGAATGGAACGTCAATGGCTCTTATCGCGCAATTGAAGGTATCACAAGTCCGGATGGCCGTGTGCTTGGTAAGATGGCACATTCAGAACGTCGTGCAGATTCCGTGGCAATCAATATTTATGGTGAGCAGGATATGAAGATCTTTGAATCCGGTGTGAAATATTTCAAATAAGACGGGAAATCTGGCATAAAATGCTTCGAATGAGACGAAAATGCAAGATTGTCGACACGAACTTGCAAAAAAGAGAAGAAGTATCAAGAAAAAAAATGAAAATCAGCTGTATTTGAAACAAAAATGTAGTGGAAATTCATAAAAATTGAAAAATATGAAAAAAAATCTTGACACAGGCGCCTGAATGCTTTACTCTGTTAAAGAACAAAGGTGTTCCGGAGGGACAGACATTTGTTTGTCCCTCTTTTTTTAGCAAAGAAGTGTGCAAAGTCACATTTTTGTAAAAGAACATTCAGGAGGTATTGAGTAGTATGTCTTATGTTGATGAAGTAATTGAACTTGTAGTAAAGAAAAACCCAGATGAACCAGAATTTCATCAGGCAGTAAAAGAGGTTCTGGAATCTCTTCGTGCAGTTGTAGAAGCTCATGAAGAAGAATACAGAAGAGACGCTCTTCTTGAAAGACTCGTTGAGCCGGAAAGACAGATCAAATTCCGCGTACCGTGGGTAGATGATAAAGGTCAGGTTCAGGTTAATACAGGATACCGTGTACAGTTTAACAGTGCAATTGGACCATATAAAGGAGGATTGCGTCTTCATCCTTCAGTAAATATCGGAATTATCAAATTCCTTGGATTCGAACAGATCTTCAAAAACTCTCTGACAGGTCTTCCGATCGGTGGAGGTAAAGGTGGATCAGATTTCGATCCGAAAGGAAAATCAGATCGTGAAGTTATGGCATTCTGCCAGAGCTTTATGACAGAGCTTTGCAAATATATCGGAGCAGACACAGATGTACCGGCCGGAGATATCGGAACAGGTGCAAGAGAGATCGGATATATGTACGGACAGTACAAGAGAATCCGTGGATTATCAGAAGGTGTTCTTACAGGTAAAGGACTCAGCTATGGTGGATCCCTTGCACGTACAGAAGCTACAGGATACGGACTTCTGTATTTTACACGCGAAATGCTCAAACTTGCAGGAAAAGACATCGCTGGCAAGACAGTTGCTGTTTCCGGAGCCGGTAACGTTGCTATTTACGCAATTGAAAAAGCACAGCAGCTGGGTGCAAAAGTTGTAACATGCAGCGACTCTACAGGATGGGTTTATGATCCGGAAGGAATCGATGTTGCAGCACTGAAAGAAATCAAAGAAGTGAAGAGAGCAAGACTTACAGAATACAAGAATTACCGTCCAAATTCAGAATATCATGAAGGACGCGGTGTATGGTCAGTAAAAGTTGATATCGCTCTTCCTTGCGCAACACAGAACGAACTTCATCTTGAAGATGCAAAACAGCTTGTTGCAAACGGATGCATTGCAGTAGCAGAAGGAGCTAACATGCCTACCACACTGGAAGCTACACAGTATCTGCAGGAGAACGGTGTAATATTCGCACCTGGTAAAGCTTCTAATGCAGGTGGTGTTGCTACATCAGCACTTGAGATGTCACAGAACAGCGAACGTCTCAGCTGGACATTCGAAGAAGTTGATGCAAAACTTCAGAACATCATGGTAAATATCTGCCATAACGCAGCAGACGCAGCAAAACGTTATGGAGCAGAAGGAAACTATGTAGTAGGTGCTAACATTGCCGGATTTGAAAAAGTTGTAGACGCAATGCAGGCTCAGGGAATTGTATAAGACATATCCTCTATGTAAAATATAATCAGAAAGATCTTCGGAGCAATCCGGAGATTTTTCTGATTTATGCGAAAATGTTGAATGATATAGGTTGTGTGGGCGGTCGCTGGAAAAAGAATCCAAACGATTCTTTTTCCGGCGCTTGTCTGTTCAATGGTATCGAATGAAAAATGGTAAAAATAAAACAAAAAAATGAAAAAAATAGTTGACATTTAGAAGTAGATAATTGTATAATAACGAAGTCGGTTGTAAAACGGACGAACACATGGGATCATAGCTCAGCTGGGAGAGCATCTGCCTTACAAGCAGAGGGTCATAG
>ERZ780162.963-NODE-963-length-20994-cov-7.623334_pt1 | contig 20994 bp, 26 predicted proteins | sample MGYA00511474_ERZ780162 | MGnify/ENA primary metagenome ERZ780162 (study PRJEB29588, sample SAMEA2143633) | human gut metagenome | biome: human gut; feature: human-associated habitat; material: faeces | place: Denmark | collected 2008/2010 ...
TGCGTGGGATTCTCCAACGTTGGATTTTCCAATGTAGGTGAAACCGATGCAGGAACAGGCTGCGGCAGCTCGAAGATCACATAGTCTGCACCGCGCAGCCGTCCTTTCTCGTCCCGTTCTCTGGAACGCTGGATGTAGCCTGCCTGTTCCAGTTCCCGGATAGCCTGCCGTATCGCGTCTATGCTTTCCCGGTTGATACGGGCCAGCCCTTGCAGGGTGTAGTCCCAATCTTCCGGCAGGGAGAGCATTTGGGAGAGTAAGCCCTTGGCTTTCAGGGACAAGGCCCGGTTCCGCAGGTGGTGGTTTGACATGACCGTGTAGCCGCTGTTCTTTTCTACCCGAAATACTGCCATTTCACGGATGCCTCCTTTCGTTGCAAACAAAAAAAGCAGCGTCCATTTGCTCCCGGTGATGGGAGAAGTGAACGCTGCGCGTACTTGATAATTTTTAGGTTGTGTGGTATATAAAAGGCAACTGGATTTCAAACACAGCTACCCATCGGGGTGCGATACAAGCAAGTTGCTATCCGATGACCTCGAAAACAAATTGTACTACGATGGTTTTCAAAAAATGCTGTATCACTACTCGCACCAAACAATGAAAATCCGAACCTTTTCTCGAAAGAGAAGGGTTCGGATTTTTTATTTTCCTTGCGCTGGGATTTTCTGATTTACAAACCTGAAGTGCTGTATTATAATAAAGTAATCACACAACAGGAGGCTCCTCAGAATGTCCCATTTGATCGAAACGGTATACAACCTGCTCTGGGGTGATTTGTTCACCCTGCCGGTGGGCGGCGGCATCGGCATTTCGCTGATGGCGGTGCTGCTGCTCACGGCGGGCGTGTTCTTCACCCTGCGCACCCGGCTGCTGCCCGTGCGGCTGTTCCGGGATATGATCGCCGCTGTCTGCGAAAAGAACCAGAGCAGGGACAGCCTTTCCTCTTTTCAGACGCTCATCGTCTCCACGGCCACCCGGGTAGGCATGGGCAATCTGGTGGGCGTGGTGGCGGCAGTGTCTGCCGGTGGTGCCGGTGCGGTGTTCTGGATGTGGGTCACGGCCCTGCTGGGGGCCTCCACCTCCTTTGTGGAATCCACACTGGCCCAGAAGTACCGGCAGCCCGACCCGCTCTATGGCGGTCAGCGCGGCGGCCCGGCCTACTACATCCATGTGCTGGCCGAGCGCAAGCGGGGCAAAAAGCTGCGTCATTCCATCATCGCGGTGTTGTTTGCCATTTCGGGTCTCATCTGCTGGTGCGGCATCAGCCAGGTTATCAGCAACTCGGTCAGCTCTGCCTTTGCCAATGCGTTCTCCATCCCGCCCATTGTGACCACGGTGGTGCTGGTGGTGCTCTCGGCGGTCATTGTCCTGCGCAAGGATGCCACCGTGAAAAGCCTGGATGTTATCGTGCCGATCATGGCGGTCTGCTATTTCGTGATGACGGTCATCATCATTGCGGTGAATTTCCGCCAGCTGCCCGCTGTGCTGGGCCGCATCTTCTCGGAAGCCTTCGGCCTGCGGCAGGTGGCCGCGGGCGGCTTTGGCGCGGTGCTGATGAACGGTGTCAAGCGCGGCCTGTTCTCCAATGAAGCGGGCAGCGGTTCGGCCCCCTGTGCGGCAGCGGCTGCCTCCTGCGATGACCCTGTGAAGATGGGCTTTGTGCAGGCACTGGGTGTCCTGATCGACACGGTGGTCATCTGCAGCTGCACTGCCTTTATGATGCTGTTGGCTCCCGCAAATGTCACCACTGGGCTGACCGGCATGGACCTGCTGCAGGCAGCGGCGCAGTACCATCTGGGCAGCTTTGGCGTGGTGTTCATTGCCGTCACGCTGGCGCTGTTCAGCTTCTCCACCTTCATCGGCATCCTGTTCTATGCCCGCTCCAATGTTGCGTACCTCTTTGGCGACCGCTGGGGCTGGCAGACAGCCTATAAGGTGCTGGCCCTTGTCATGCTGATGGTGGGCGGCCTGGAAGCTTATACCGTGGTGTGGGACCTGGGCGACGTGGGCATCGGCCTGATGACCATATTCAATCTCATTGCCCTCTACCCCATGTCCGGCGAAGCCATTGCCGCCTTGCGGGATTACGAGCGCCGGAAACATCTGACCCAAAACTGACCCTGCCGACAGTTTCCGCAGAAAAGCTGCAAAAATTCGAAAAAAGTAGTTGACAAATCGCCCGCAGTCTGATAAAATAAACAAGTCGTCCGGCAACGGACGTGAACAGAATCTGGGCGTGTTCCCGAGTGGCCAATGGGGACAGACTGTAAATCTGCTGCTTTTCAGCTTCGGTGGTTCGAATCCACCCGCGCCCACCAAGATAAAACACCTAGAGACGTTGCTTTCTGGGTGTTTTTCTTTTGCTGTAACCCACAGTCAAACCCACTTTCTGCGGAAAACTATGCAAAAATCAACAAAAAAAGCTGCCACGCATCACGCTCGCATGGCAGCCTTTTCGTTACCCTCTCACCACGGCATTGTAAAGCATCTCCAGGAACTGCACCGCGCTGGGTGCGCCGGTCAGCGGGTAGCCAGCCAATTGCTGAACGCCCTCGGGGTTCAGCGCCCAGGCTTTCTCTGCTGCACGCCGGACGGCACTTTGAATGGCGGACCACTTGCAGCGCCGCTGTTTTGAGATGGGGGTATAGATCTCCTTCTGTACGGCTTCCAGCCGGTCCTCCTGCTCACAGATCAGAGCCACGCATTCGCAGAGAACACGATAATTCTTTGAGCTCCGGGTAATCCCCAGTGGCCGGAGGATTTGATCCAGCTGGGCAGGGGAGTCCGAAAATTTCACATCGGGCATAGTTTGCACATCCTTTCTACCCAACTTTAACCGGAAAATGTCAGAATGTGCCGGATAATGCGGAATGCGTCGGAATATGCCGAAACATGCCAAAAGAAAACAGCCCCGAGGAACCGTCAGGCTCCCCGGGGCTGCTGCTATGTACTCTTACTTGATCTTCCCCTGCATCTGATCCAGCAGCTCATCGGCGTGGATGGCCTCGGGGGTGAAGGAGTTGTTCTCCCACCAGGCCCAGATGGCGGCAGCGGTGGTCAGGCCAGCCGTCACCCACTGCTCCACGCTGGCGCTGTCGATGGGCAGCGGGCTTTTGCCTGCTGTACTCAGCAGCTGGTTGACGAGGGCCAGTGCCAGCACAACGGTACGGGCGATGGTTGCGGCGGGGATTTTTCTGTTAGTCATAGGTCAGTCCTCCTTGATGGGTAATGCCTTGGCGCGGTTGTACAGCTCTGTGCCGGTACCGTTGCCGCCAAGTGCGTGATAGCTTTTGTAAAGGTATTCGAGGTTTTTCAGGCCGCTGGCATCAATCGATCCCTGCGCCATGAAGTGCTGGCAGGCCTGATACAGCCGGTCGTGCAGGATGGCCAGCAGGCCCTCTTTGATGGCCTTGCGCTCCTCTTCCTGTGCTTTGATGCGTTTGGTCAGGCGGCGGTAGGCCGCGGTCAGCGCCCCGGAGATGCCGGTGAAGGCAAGCTCCCAGAGGTGCTGCAAGATAAACTGCCACATCGGCATCAGCCCCCTTTCACGCGGCTCAATCCCGCCCGCTGGATGATGCCCGCGTAGTCCTTGTAGGCCACGCTGAGGTCTGCGCCCTTTGCAATGCCGGGAATCTTTCCGCTGCTGGTGTACTGCCACATCCCGAAGGCCCAGCCGGGGGCGGGCTTCCTGGTGCGGTAGGCCGCCAGCCACACGTCGTAGGGCTTGAGGGCCGCGCCACCCATGTAAAGGTTGGTCTGCCCGAAGTTCAGGCCGGTGTAGAGCATGGCGTACACGCCCCAGCTCTCCACCACGCTCAGGCAGTGGGTCACGATGTCGGTCAGGGAGGACTTGCTCAGAGCCGCCTGCAGCTTGTCCTCAATGTCCACGGCCACCGGCAGCTGGAACGTCCTGCCGCCCAGCGCCCGCTTGAACAGGGCCAGCTCCTTGTCGGCCTGTGCCTTGGTGGTGGCCTTGAAGTAGCCGTACACGCCCACCGGGATGCCCAGCCGGGTGCACTCGGCATAGTTGCGGGCAAAGTAGGGGTCGATGTAGGGCTTGCTGGGTTTGCCCTCTTTGCTGTTGCCCATGGCCCGGATCATCACGCCGGAGACAAGGCCGCTTGCCTTGACCTTGTCCCAGGCAATGCTGCCCTGCCAGCGGGAAACGTCAAGAATTGTTCTGGGCATTCTGCTCCTCCTTCTCGGTCAGCTCCTGTTGCTTTGCTTCCAGCTGAGCAGTCAGCTTGGTGTACTCATCCTCAGTCAGCCGGTCAGCGGCATAGAAGATGTCAAGCTTCTTCTGCATTCCAGTGATTTTACCACGAGAAATCATGCGTTCACAGGTGTTGTAGAGTTCCATAGTACGTCCTTTCCGGGGCAGTGCCCCTTACTGTGTGATTTCCTCAGCGTTCGCTTTGTCCTCAGCGTCCAGTGCATCGTAGTACGCCTGCGCAAGGGCTTCCACCTCTGCGATGTCGTCCTCCGTCAGCAGACCGCTGTCCAGATGGGTGTACGCCTTGTCCAGCCAGTATGCCACGTCGCGTCCTGCGGCGATTTCCCGCTTGATGGAGCGCAGGGTCAGGTCATGCCGGGCTTTACTTTTGATTGCCATGTGTGCCTCCTTAGGTCATGGACGCTACTGCGTCCTCCAGCTTTTTGATTGCGATGTTCACATCCCTCTGATACCTCAGCTTGACCCCCGCACCGTCACCAGCCTGCACCACCGTGTCAGGGCCGTAAGCGGTGAGGGCTTTGTAGGCGGCGATTTCGGCAGGGGTGAGCGGGGTTTCGATGGGGGTGGCGAGACAGTAGTAAATGACGGATTTCACATTCGTCAGCAACTGCTTAAAAGATTCGAGCGATGAATACTCAGAACTTGGCGGGAAACTAACAGTGATTTCCTGATTGTTGGCGTATATCTTCGGGAGGTTCTGAATGCTGTCATTCCAGATAAGACCCTTAAAAGGTAGCATATTGCAAAAACACGGCGGGCCTGATTTTGCCATGTCACCCGCAAAAATGCGTTCTTGGAAATTATTGTTTCCACTGTCTAGTTTCCTGTACACCCATGCATCATCGGGGCTTAGTTCTTTCACTTTTACCCTCTGCACCTTCACCCCTCTCTCCAAGTCCACCTCGTCGCAAATCCACTGCTGGCCGTTTTGGTCAGTGTAGTTGCCGCCAGATGTGACAGGGATGCCGGATAAGCCGTTGGGTGTGGGCAGGGTGAGGAGCTGTTCACGGTAGGGTTCATAATCGGGAGATGATGCGTTCCATGTCAGGCACACGTTTTCACTGGCCATATCGGATAACAGATACTGGAACTTTGTTAAGTCCACTGGAAACTGAACATGATGTTCAGCCTTACCTTTGTCAATACCAAACCAGTTGTTTTTGTTGTTCTCGTCAAAGAATAAGATGTTTCCACCTTGCGAAACTAAATCACCCTTGAAAACTAAAGTTATCGGCGTGTTTTTTTGACAAAGCAATCGACAAAATCAAGCCGTTCCAGGTTGGGCGGCATCCGATTCTTCCCCGTCACCTTCACCGCCACGCTGCCGCCATCACCTGCGCTCACGATAGGCACAGGTGCATCCGGCGTGGGCGTGCCGCCCTGCGTGCTCTTGCCGTACACGGTCAGGCCGCACAGGGGCGCAGGGAAAGCGTCGTCAACGCTGAGCGGGTTGCCCGTCTCAGTGCCAACAAGGATGTTCTGCCGCGCTTTGACTGCGCTGATCGCGTCACCTGTGGCTTTTGCGTCAGCGGCTTCGCCCTCGTGGGTGAGGGTGGTGTCCAGTGCTACGGCAGGGCCACGCTCGCCTTGAATGCCCTGCGGGCCCTGTTCACCACGAGGACCAGTCTCGCCCTGTGGGCCAGTGGCACCCGTAGCGCCTGTGGGGCCTTGAGGGCCTTGCTCACCCTGCGGGCCGACCGGGCCGATGGGGCCTTGAGGGCCTTGCTCACCTTTGAAGTTTCCGCTTGCAATGCCGTCCTTCAGCTCCTGCAGGTTGTCAGCGGCTTCCTGAGCGCTCTGGCTGGCACTGCCTGCACTGGTGGCGGCTTCACTGGCGGCGGTCTGTGCGGCTTTGGTGGAGGCTTCCACCTGCTTGAGGGCCTTGTCTCGGGCTGTGTCCACAGCCTGCGTGGCGGCGGTCTGCTTGTCACCGATGGCTTTCAGTGCGTCCTCTTTGGCGGTGATGGTGTCAGAGAGGGCCTGCCCGGCCTTTTCAGCAGATGCCCCGGCCTGCTGTGCTGCCGTCTGCGCGTCGGTCTTGGCCTGCTCTGCGGCGGTGGCATCGGCGTGCACGGCATCCACCAGCTGCTGCCATGCAGGGGTGCCCGGTTCCGGCGTGGTGCCGTCCTCTGTGCCGCTGTTGGCGCTGACACGATACCGCAGGTCTGCGCTGGTCACGGTCTTGGTGCCGTCGCTGCCTTCAAAGGTGATGCAGCCGCTCCCGGGCTGTGCGGTCACGCTGGCTGGCACATCCACATAGCCGTCCACCACCAGCGAGGATGCCGGGTCTTTGCCGTCCGGGACGTGCCAGAAGCAGCGGATAGTCAGGCCCTCCCACTCGCCGGTTGCATCGACGTGCAGGCGATACACGCCCCGGTTTTTGGTGTAGCCGAAGCGCGCCAGGTGCTCATATCCCGGCACCTGCACGCTGCCGTTGGATGCGAGAGATACGCTCTGCTCAATCATGCTTTACTCCTTTTCATCCGGTGTGACCCCCAGCTCCAGCAGCGTCAGCCTATACTCCTGATCCACCATCAGGCTGTCGGTGTCGGTCTGGGCGCTCTCCATCGTAGTGAAGGATTCCCGCAGAGCCTCGTTTTCTGCCTTGAGCTGATCCACCGTTTCCGGCATCTGCGCCATCTTGGTCTCATGCTCCTGCTGCCGGGCCTGCTCGTCCAGCTCGTCCTGCGTGTACTTGATGTATCGCTGGATCGGCACAGTTTCATCCCAGGCGGGCTTCGGTTCAACACCGGGAACATCGATAACCTCTTCTACGATGGTGCTGCCATTGGCAAGATGCTCGATAGGGACGTAATGGCTGACCTGCTGAACTCCAGCAATCGCGTCATGGTGCACGATCTCCACGTCATCCACCAGCAGTCCAAGCGCCAGGTCGGGTTCACCAGTCAGCTCAACGCCGTTTTCATCAATAATTTTCATATTCATCCTACTCTCTGCCAGATATTTACTGCGTAATACGGGTTCATAATATCAAAGGCCTGCCCGCCTCCGGCGCTGCCGATGGTGGCTGTGTGGCCGTGCGCACCGTTGGAGGATGTCGTGTTTGTTGGGTACACAGGGCGATAATCACCGTTGTTGCCTGTGTAATCATAGTCGGACATCATACTAACGCTTCCGGTATCATAGTAACTAGTTACGGTGTGATCGTGCTCACCGGAGCTTAGAACCGTAGCGCTATGGCTGTGCGCTGGCATCTCGGCCACGGTCAGGGTGTGGGTGGCCGAACCTCCTGTACTGCCCAGTGAGTAGCTTTCTCCTGCACCGATAAGAAATCGGTCGGTAATCCGCGCCCAGCTGGTGCCGTCATATATCTCTGCCGGGCTGGTAGGGCTTCCTGTGGTGATGATCATGCCCACGGGTGGCACCCATGTTTTGCTTGGTGTACTTACAGCTCCAAGCGCCATGATTCATTCCTCCTTACACCGGGTTCTTGTTGGTCAGCAGAAGCCGCAGGCTGATATCTGCTGTGGGAACCTTTTCGGAATAGAACCGACAGTATCCGGTACCGGTTTCGCAAATCGAGCCAAGGCCAGCTTTCTGGGCCACGACCACGCTCTCGAGGCTGACCGTGGCACTGGGCTCCAGCGCTGCGGTGCATCCGCTGACGGTCGCATCACACTGGTAGGCCCAGCCCGCGTTCTTAGCTGCTGTGTCAGAAGTGGCTTTCCAGCTGGCAGCGGCAAGGGCGATATCGTAGGCCTTGATAATGCTTGCAAAAGCCTTTCCGACCGCTGCCGCGTCCGCAGGAGCGTTTTCTGTGTTCAGGGCCTTGTCCGTACCTGCCCGCGTTCCCGCCAGCTCTGCGGCAGCCTCTGCGGCTTTCTGCGCCTTTTCGGCTGCCTGCCGGCTTATGGATGCCGCCCCCGCACTGGTGGATGCCTCTCCAGCCTTGGTGGTGGCGGTGGAAGCGCTCCCCGCAGCGGCATTCATATTGGCGGTGACCGTTTTCACCGCGTTCTGCGTATCCGTCAGGATCTGCTTGGCGGCGGTCTCACTGGTCTTGGCTGCCTTCTCGCTGGCGGCGGACTTGGTCTCGCTGCTCTTGGCTGCCTCCGCGCTGTCCTTGGCGGCAGCGGCACTGCTGGTAGCTTTCTCCTCCAGTGCGCTGATGCGCTCCCTGGCAGCGGCCAGCAGCTCGTCGGTGGGGATGCCGGTCACACCGTCTCGCACGATGCCGCAGAGCTTTTCATCCAGCCGGGTGTCGGTGATCTGGCCCGTGGTGATGCTTGCAGCCGCTGCCGGGCGGGTGATCTCGGCAAGGCAGAGGTCGTAGATCAGCTCGGTGCGGGAGATGGTGGGGGCCGTGGGTGTGCTGGATGCCGTGCCCTGCAGCACCTGCAGGCTGGCGGCTCTGGAACCGGCATCATAGCGCATCACGATGCGGTCGATGCGGGGGAGGGACGGGTCGGCCAGCGGCATGGTCAGGGTGTCGCTCTCCCGCTTGGTGATGGAGTAGCCGGTGAATCGGCTGGGGGGCACCCAGCCACGGCCCGCCCCCACGGTGACCTTCAGCCCGCCTGCGGCTGTCACCGGGAAGTCCTCATCTCCGCTGAACACGCCGCTGGTGAGGCCCGCAAGATAGGCCGCCACATCTGCAGCATCGAAGTCGTAGCCGTTGGCGGGGTATAAAACGATTTTGCTCATCAAAAGATCATCTCCTTACAACTTGCGCCAGACCGGCGTACCCAGCCGCACGGTGCGGGTGGTGCTGTCGCTCTGGCTTTGGGTGATGACATCGGCCACCCGGACGGTGGCCTTGTAGCCCAGCTCCGGGATAGTGCAGTAGGCCACATCACCGGGGGAGAGCCCCTCGGCATCGATGGTCAACTCAATGGAGCCGGTACGGAGCTGCTCCAGCAGTTTATTCGTGCCCCGGGCCATGAGCCGCTCGAGGTAGGCCAGGCTTTTGGTGGTCTCGCCCTTTTCCTCGTCCGGCTGTACGTCCCGGGCATCGACGTAAAGCTCCCGTCGGTCGGCCCCGGTGGCATCCGTCAGGCCCACGGTGACGGTGGCGCGGGCCTCGCCCTCGCCAGCACCCTGCACCACGGCAACGTTGGCGTAGTCGCTGTCGCCAAAGGCCCACGCGGCCTGCTGCAGGTTGCCCCACTTTGTGCTGAACTTGTTGTTTGGGTCAGCGGTGGGCCGGTAGACCTCGAACAGCAGCTTCTTGTCTGCGTTCTTGCCTGCCAGCCGCACCCGGAAGCCCAGATCACAAGCCGCGCCGATGGTCATCAGGTAGTCCATGATGCTGCCGCCGGAGGTCTGTGCAGTGTAGGTGGTGTCGAAGCCCACAGCAGCACCCAGCTCCAGCTTGGGCCATGGTTGCATTGCGCTGACCAGTCTGCGCATGGCGGCTTCGGCGTTCTCGTTCTTCACGATGGCGGTACCGGCTCGCTTTGTGAAGACCCACGTCCCCGGAAAGCCGGTGACCACTAAGTTGCTGTCCTGATTCTCGTTGTTCCGGTGGCAGATGCGCATGGGCACGTCACTGTCACTGCGGCGCAGCCAGCGGCCCTCCCGGAGCAGGGACAGGTTCTCCTCGGTGGGCCGCACCTCCAGCGTGAACGCTCCCTCCGTGTTGTAGGGCTCGTCCCAGTAAAGGCTCACCCACACCTCTACCCGGCCCAGCCGGGCGAGGGTCAGCTCATCCAAAACGTCCAGTGTCACGAGATCACCTCCGGCAGAATACCGCTTACCATGGGATAAAAGCGCACTGTCACCTGCAGGCTGGTCTCGCCGCTGTCGGCGGTGGCCTTGAGCAGGTTGTCTCCGGGGGCCAGCTCCAGCAAGTCAGAATCTTCATCCAGCAGGGAGAAGATGTTCTCCTCCGTGCCGTCCTCTGTCCGCTTGACAGCCAGCTTGTCGGTGGTGGTACGGTAGATCTCGATGACCTGCCCGGGGGTCAAGGTGGTCAGGATGCGGATGCTCTGGCCCGTGACGAGGTTAAGCACGCACGGGTTGACCACCACACCGTCGCTCTTGAGGGTGGCCGTGAAGGGCACCGCCAGCGCACCGGGATTATAGGCATTCAGCCAACCGATGGAGGTGCGCACGCCGAACCGGTGAGGCGTGCTGTAATTGATAGGCAGCCTGAACGATGGCACAAAGCCGTTGATGCAGAAGCTCTGGGCGGTCAGGTCGTACCAGAAGGGTTTCGGGCAGAAGAGCATGACATCCAGCACCGGGTAGGGGTGGATGCTCTTTGTGTAGGGGGTCTTGGAAAGCACAAAACGGCAGAAGAATTTATCCACAAGATACATTGTGCCGCTGGTGAAGAAAGTCAGCTTTTCCAGCAGCAGGGCGGCATCTGCGTCGCCGTGGGGGCTGTGGCAGTGGATGATGAGTTCACGGCTCACCCCGGCCACGCTCTGGCGCTCCACCGTTTCGCCGATCTGGTTCACTCCCTGCGCCTTTTGCAGATTTACATCCACGCCGTTGATGGGGTCGAGGGAGTAAGGCGTGCCGTAGTCCCACCCGATGTCGAGAGTGGCCCCGGCATCCGTGACCAGCTGCAAATGGTCTTTGCGAAATGGCATTCAGAGCCCTCCTTTCATCGTTTCTGGGCCTTGGCCCGGTCGGCTTCCCAGCGTGCTTCCCGCTGGAGGTCTGCCGCCGTCTGGGCCTTAGAGTAGATATTTTGGGTGATGTTGGTGTCACCCTCCCGGTGGTAGTTGTTGGCGGCTGCGGCCACCTGTGCCGTGCCGGAAGCGGCTACGCTGCGAGAGATGGCCATGTTGTCCGACAGCACCAGAGAATTAGCCTGCCGAACCATCTCGGCCAACTTGCTGTTTGCGGCCAGCAGGGCCTCGGTGTTGGCCTCCACAGCGTCGGTCAGGTCTTTGTCCGGGGCGGGGGCCGTCGGTGTGGTGGAGCTGCTGGCCTTGATGTCATCCAGACTGCGCTCCACCTTTGTCTGGATGCCGTCCACATAGGTGGTCACGGTCTTGTAGGAGCGCTCCACGCCGTCCACCAGCTTTGTGCCTGCCTCGGTGACGGTCTTGGTTACCCGCTGGGTGATCTTGCCGGTCTCATCCTGCAGCTTTTCGGTGAGTACTTTGGTGGTCACGGTGCTGCCGTCGGCATTGGTGGTCTTGCTGGTGTCGGTCATGCTCTCGATGACCTTCTGGGAGTTGGTGGAAGTGCCGGAGCTGCCGGAGCTGCTGGGGTTGTTGATGGCCTCCTGCTGCTTTTTTCGCTCGGCCTGCCGGGCTTTGCGGTCGGCGGCAATTTGGTTGGCAAAGTTCCAGGCTGGATTGCTGATGTAATCCATATGGCCGCCCCAGTGCCACGCCACGGAGTTATACATGCCAATGAGGCCGTTGATGAGGATGACAAAGCCCTCGATGCCCGCCGCCACGATGCGCATCAGGCCCTCGAAGATGTAGCTTATAAAGTCCTCAACGCCCGCCCAGACAGACTGGAAGCCGTTGGCGACCTCTTTGTTTTTGCCGCTGAAGTTGATCAGCGCGCCCACCAGCATCCCGATGAGGGAGATGACGAAGAGGATGGGGTTTGCGTCCATGGCGGTGTTCAGGGCGATCTGGCTCGTGGTTGCGCTGGCTGCGGCGGGTACGAACTGCGCCACCAGACCCATGGCCATTTGGCTCAGGTTCCCGAACACGCCGCTCAAAGCGCTGCCCAGCTGGTTCAGGGCCCCCAGAGCGATGCTGTTGATCTGGGTCTGCTGCTCCTTGGTGCAGGCCTGCCAGAAATAGCTGGCTGCCCACAGGCCCAGGCTCTCGAGGTCGCCATCCTTGAGGGCCGTTGCCAGCGTCTCGATGGCCCCCAGTGCATCCGTCTGGATGTCGGTCTGGATCTGTTCCCAGCCCTCGGTGAGCTTGGTGCGGAACTGCTCTGTGATGGTGGCCCCTACGGTGGCAAAATCCGGGCCGTAGTCGTTGAGGGTCTGTGCAATGCTCTGGATGGCTTCCTGTGCTGCCGGAGCCCCGGTGTTGATGCCGTTGACAAGGCCCTGCGTGACATTCTCGCCGATCTCCGTGAACGCCTTCGAGGGCGAGTGGATGCCCAGCACGTTCTTGACGGTGCTCACCATGCCGCTGACTTTGCCCTTGACTGTGGACACCAGCGTGTCCCACATCCCGGTGATGCCGTTCAGCAGGCCGGTGACGATGTTCTCGCCGATGTGGCCCCACTCATCCATACTGCCGTCCCACACGCCGGTCAACTTTGCGATGCAGGCAAGGGCGGCTTCGCCCAGATTCTCAATGCTGCGGATGATACCGTCTACCAGAGTGGTCAGAAGGGCCGCACCGCAGTTCAGAAGGTCGGGCAGATGGGAGATCAGCGCGGCAGAGAACTTTGCAATCAATTCCGCTGCTGCTGTGATCAGCTGGGGCAGGTTGTCGGTGATGCCGATGATGAGCTGTTCCAGCAGCTGGATGCCTGCATCGAAGATCTCGTCCTGATGGTCAGCCAGATACTGCACCAGCTTGGTGATGACCTGAGTTGCTGCCGATGCCAGCCCGGGAATCTTCTGAACAACACCTGCGGTCAGATTTTCCAGAATGCCGCTGGCTGCGTCCAGCATGGCCGCCGGGCCGCCCTCATTCAGAGCACTCGTCAGGGTATTCAGGCAGTCAGTGCCCCAGTTGGCGGCTTCCTTCAGGCCCGGCTCCATGGCCTCGAACAGGTCAATGCTCAGGTTCTCTGCCGTTGTCTGGAGGCTTTCCATGCTGTGCTGGAAGGTGTCAGTCATGGTCTGGTAGGCGGTGTCGGTCGCTCCGGCACTGTCCACCATCTGGGCCAGCACGCCGTTGAATTTGTCCGCACCGCCCGATGCCAGCGAAAGAGCACCGGTTCCGGCCTCCACGCTGGACCATAGCCCGGCAAAGGCGGTGCTGTCACCACCCACGCTGTCATACAGCACTTGCAGCACATCGCCCAGGCTCTTGCCGTCGGCACTCAGCTGGGCAAAGCTCTTGCCGGTCTGCTGCTGTAAAATCTTGCCGACGCTGGACCCGGTGTCGCCCAGCTCGTTCAGCATGGATTTGGTGTAGGTGGTAGCCTCAGCGGTGGCAATGCCGTTTGCGGTCATCACGGCCAGACCGCTGGACAGGTTTTCTACGCTGACGTTGTAAGCAGCAGCCAGTGGGATGACACTGCCCATGCTGGACGAAAGTTCGTCCACGCTGGTCTTGCCAAGGTTCTGCGTGGTCAGCAGCACGTCTGAAACGTGGTCTGCCTGGTCAGCGCTCAGGCCGTAGGCGTTCAGCGCTGTGGTCAGGATATCCACGGCAGAGGTTGTGGAGGTAAAACCGGCGGCTGCCAGCTTTGCCGCCTGCCCCGCAAAGGCCACAGCGTTGGCGGTGTCCTGCCCGGCGCTGATGGCCTGGTAGGTAGCCTCGGCAACATCCGTGGCCGCAATGCCCATGGTGTTGGACATGTCCGTGATCTGACTGCCCAGCTTCTGGATCGAAAGCTTGCCAAGATCGGCGATGGTCCCGACTTTGGCAAGCGATGTCTCGTAGACGGAGCCGTTCCGGATCGCGCTCTGGGCAAGATTCGTCAGCTGGCTGCTAGCCGTCTTTACCAGGTCTGCGATCAGCGTTCCGGCGGCGACGGTCATGCTGCTGACACCCTGCGTGAAGCCGCTGGTGTCCAACTTGGTGTTGCCGGTAACGCTAAAATCAAATGCCACTGTGTCCACCTCTCATTCGGAGCGCGGGCACAGGGGCACAGGCTGCTATAACTTGATTTCTACCTCCCGCTTACATGCGGGGTTTTTGCATTTTACCCACAGACCGTGGGCGTAGGCCTCGGGAGCCGCCCACACTGGCAGCGCTCTGCCGCAGAAGGGGCAGGGCACCGGGGCGCGGGAATCAGCCGAAGCGGTCGAGGAAAGCGTCCTCGTGCTCTTGCAGGGTTTCGTTCCGCTTCACCCCCTTCAGCCCACCCGGCAGGGCAAAGTGCTCTTTCAGGGTCTCGTAGTAGTCCCGGTCGGCCCTGTCCATACTGGAGGTGTCCTTGCCCCGGATCTCCACGATCTTGCCCAGCGGCGTTTCCGGCGGCAGGGCATGAAGCAGTGCTTTGAAGCGCCACCAGTGCACCTTGTCAGCGGTCAGGTCGATGCCGTAGGCCTGCTGAAAGGCCCCCACGAGGTAGTCGGCATCGCACCGGTAGTCCAGCACGGGCTCGTCCTGTAGGTCGCTGCTGCTGCCAGTCCCGGTGCGCTCCTCGTCCTCGGGGCCACCGCCCTGGCAGAAACGCACCAGAGATTCAAAGGCTTCCGGATATTGCGCCACCGGAATCGGCTCCACAAAGAAGAGCGGGATGGCCGATGCAATCAGCCGGGCGCTGTCCTCGTTGGTTTTGACGCGGCGGGTGCGGATCAGCAGCCAGACCATGGGCCGGAAGTCAGGGTCGATGGCGCGGCCCTCCCACTCGGTGGGCAGGGTGTCCGTCAGCAGGTCATGCATTGTCCAGTGCCTCAAGCTCTGCCTTCAGCTGGGCACGGCGGGTGGCCTTTGCCGCTTCCTGTGCCCGAAAATCCACCATGGCGGGATGTGCCTTGACTGCGGCCCGGCGCTGCTCACGGTTCATGGGGGCAGGGATGGCCTGTGCTGCCGAAACCTGTGCCCGCTCCTCGGCGGGGTGGATCAGCGCGCTGACACTGGCCTTTTCTGCGGCCATGGCCTCGGCAAAGGCCTTGCTGACCGTCAGGCAGGCGTTGAAGTTGCTGCCGTCCAGCCCAAGCTTCTCAGAAGCACCCTCGCCCAGAACATCATCCAGGTAGTCCATAAAGATGCGGCACTGGAAGCGCAGCCAGGCAGGGTAATCACTCTCGGGGGTGTAGCGGCTGCCCTCCGTCCGAGCACGTTCCTGCTGCCGGGTCTGCGCAGCCAGCATCCGATCCACGTCGTTGGCGTTCAGGGTGGAAAAATCAAATTCAATGCCGTTGATGATCATAGAAGTCCTCCTGTTACAAAAAGGGCCCCCGTTCACCGGGGAACGAGGGCTGTGTGGTGTTGTTATCAGACCTTGGCAGCCTTGGTGGACTGCGTGTCGGCCTGAGTCAGGGGCAGGTAGTTGAACTCAGCCGGAACGCCTACGCCCTTCACGTCGCAGGCAAAACCTGCGGAGTTGTTGGCGGAGCCGCTGGCATCGGCAGTGACAATAAAGGCAGCTGCGCCCTTCTCGCCCTTGCCGGTCTTTGCGCTGAAGTAGATATAGGGGAAAACCACCTCAGTGCCGGAGCCGAACTTAATCCTGTGGGAGAGCAGGAAATCCTGCGCAGGGTCGCCCACGCAGCGGTTTCCGTTCAGGGAGAAGGTGCGCTGGGTCTCACCCTTCTCGGTGACAGTGCCTGCGCGGATATAGGGCACGTCCTCGGTGGAAGCGTTCAGTGCACCAGAGTGCTCCTTGACACGCTCTGCAAACACGATCCAGTCGCTCTCCTTGGTCTGGGTGGAGGCATCGGTCTGGATCGCAAAGATGAAATCATCGGCCTTTTCGGTGCCGGTGTAGTCCGCGCTGGGCACGATGCCCTTCTTGGTCTTGAGCGCGGCCAGGGTTTCGGAAACAGTCATAGGATGGTCTCCTTTCAAAGTTTGGGTTGATAGTAGACGAGCCGGAGCTGCATCTGCATTTTGCAGCTTCCGGAGCCGTCGGTGACGATGTAGCCGGTGGAGGTGACTTCAATGCTCTGGGCTTCCTTGCCGTGCCCGCATTTGCTCAGATCAGGCAGGATGCCGCAGTCATTTTGTTCCATTACCCAGTCGGCCAGCTGTTCAAAGAAGCCGCTGTTCTCAATGGTGAGCACATCGGTCTCCCCGAACTCCCTTCGGGACAGGAAGAGGTAGTTCTTCGCCAGATCCCGCCCGGAGATGTATCTCTCCACAAGAGGGTCGGTGGGGCTGTCCTCAATGGAAAAAGCGGTGGCTTCCTCTTCCAGCCCGGCAATGCGGAAGGCCGCACCGGTGGCATCTTGCTCCTCGGCGATGAGTGGACAGGTCTTGAGCCACTCCCGCAGGGCCGTGATGGACGCTTTGGGCATTACGTTCCACCTCCCAGCTCTTTTTGAGCGGCGTTTTTGGCGAACTGGACCAGTTCGTCTTTGTGGTCAGCAATGGCCCGCTGGCCCCAGTAGGAGCCGCGCAGGTGGTTCTCCCCATGCAGACCCTGCCCCTGCGTGTGCAGGTAATACTGCCGCCGGGCATACGGGGTGTTATAGACCAGCTTGCCGCCTTTGAAGTCGGATGCCTGGTTGACGCTGTTCTTCAGCGTGCCGGTATCGAAGGGTACATAAGGATCCACAGCTTTGGCAACTTGCTGTGAGAACGCATACTGGACCTTCTGGAAGCCTTTGTCCATTTCAGCCTGAAAGCCGGGCCGGAACCTGAGCTTCAGGTCAATAACGGGTGCACTCATTTCCTCAGCTCCCCTCTACATGAAAATGCGGCAGCAGCGGTTCCCGGTTGTCGGAGACCGCCGCCACCGTGCAGCAGATGTGCGTTTTCTCGAGGGCGGCATACTCGGCCTCGGTCAGGCTGCGGACAGCGCCGCAGATGAGCTTGCCGCCCCGCTTGAGCGTCCAGTGTGCCGCCTTTTCCCCGGGCGGGAGCTTTGCCCACTGGAAATAGGGCAGGTAGCCCGCCGCAGGGGGCAGCCGGACGTGCACCGTCCGCTGGGGGTCGCCGCCGGAGGTGTCCAGCTTCTCCCGCCAGCTGCACCCGGGGATGACGTGGCAGACAGGCCGGTCGGTCTCGGTGGCGGTGTCGTGGATGAGGTTCACAACGGTAACGCTGCACTGCATCAGAAGCACCCCCGATACAGCAGGCCGTGGGGGTCGCTGCCCAGCGCGTTGGAGAGGATGCTCTGCGCTTCCGCTGCAAGCCGCTCGGAAAGTGCCCCGCTGGCGAAGGTGACGGAGTAGCCATCGTTGGACACGCTGGAAGCCCCGGGTACGGCACAGGCGCTCTGTGCGGCGCTCATGGCATCGACGATCTGGACGCAGGCATCGGCCAGCAGGGCGGCGCACCCGGCACAGGCCCTGGCGTGGGGCTCTGCCCGGCCAAAGGTGTGCCGGTCGATGAGCCGGGAAGCCCGGGCGCACAGCGTGTCAAAGGCAGCCTCGTCCAGCGTGCCGCCCGCTGTCTGGTACTGCTCATAGGTGCAGTAAAGCATGGTGGCCTCCTTATGCTGCGACAGCCGCAGCGGTCAGGAATGCGAACGGAACCTTGGAGCGGTCGGCGTTCATGCGGGTGGCGGGGTTGGGCAGTGCCCAGCCCATACGCATCACAACGCGCAGGGCCACCATATCCTGCTGGGCCAGATTGTAGACAATCTCCTTGGTGGAGGGATCCTGAATCACGCCCTGATCCAGCAGCTTCACGGTGACATCCTGACGGATGGAGTACGCCAGCTTCTTGAAGTTGCCTGCGATCAGCTGGGCCTTGGAAGCGTCGAAGCCGCCGTTCTCGGGGAAGTACATGGGCGCACCGTCCAGCGCGTAGGTGGTTGCACCCTGCATATCGGAGCGGAACAGCGGGCGGCCATTGGTATCCAGCAGGCCGCGCAGCTCTGCCTTGGCGGTCAGGTCGCCCACCACGGCATCAACGCCGAAGCCGCCAGCTTCGACCTTGGAGAACAGACCATCCTTGCCCAGCAGCTTGGTGTAGTCGATGGGGCCGGTGACCTTGTTCTTTGCGGCAAGGGTCAGCACGTCGGTCGTCCACTCGGTGGGACGGTCACCGCCAAACAGGATGGCGTTGTCGATCTTTGCGCCCATGGCCTCACGGACGCGGGGCTGTACCTCGCCCATGATGTCAAAGGAGGAATCTGCCAGAACGGCCTCGGGCACAGGAACGATGACAGCCAGCTCTGCGGCGGTCATGTAGACGTTGTCCCATTCCTGCTTGCTGGTTTTCTTCATGCCGGTATCACCGTTGACCCAGTATGCCAGAGGCAGCATGGACAGCACGGGGATCTTGGTCTGGTTGGAGGTCATGTTGGCAAGGCGGGTGCCCAGCTGCATCACGATGGAGCTTTTGGGCACATCCTGCTGGATGGTGTTCACCAGCTGCTCCCGGATCAGGGCCTCAGCCTTATTGCGGGCGATTGCATCAATAGCCATAATAATCAACCTTTCTGGCCGAATGCTGCGCGGAATGCAGCATTTGCGGCCTCATGTGCGTTTGCGGGCTGGCCGGGTGCGCCGGTCGCCGATGCGGAAAACTGTACCATGCCGCCGTCCGGCAGAATGGCGCTGGGGTCTGCGGCCTTGAAGGTCTTGACATAGTCATCAAAGCCCAGGATCTCGCCGTCCTTCATAGCAAAATTCTGGGCCTCTGCCTCGGCAAGAAATGCCTTGCGGGCGCTCTCGCTGGAAAACTTCAACCCGGCGGCCTTGCGTTCCAGCGCGTAGCCCTTTTCGAGGGCGGCTACCTGGCTGGCAGCGTCAGTCTTGGCCTGCTCCGCCTTAGCCTTCCACTCGGGGTCGTAGCCCTCCAGTTTGCCGTTTGCAGTGTTCAGCTGCTCGGTCAGGGTGGTCTTTTCGGCCTTGAGGGTCGTAATCTCGTTGGCCTTCGCCGTGATGTCAGCACCGTGCAGGTTCATAATGCTGTCCAGCTGTTCCTGCGTGATGCCGGGGATGATCTTACTCACATCTTCACGTTTCAATGTTGAGTGCTCCTTTCTGGTCAATATGAAAAATAGAATCCGTTCGGTTTTGTAACGCGGTTCGCCTTCCGCATGGATCTCGGGCAGGGTACGCACTGCCCTCTGCGATGGTGCCGTCTGCCGGAATCGAACCGGCGGCCTGCTGATTACAAGAATCCAAGGTGCATCATTCGTCAAATTTCAAAAGCTCGAAGAAACGTTCATTTCATCACATTATCGTAAAATTCACATTTGTACACACCGCATTATTTGCATACAGTGTAATGCTTTGCAACCGTTATCCAGCTATTCAGGTGTGCAAAAAGTGTGCAAAAATGTGCAGACGGGCAAAACAAAGCCCAATGGACAAATCAACCACCGGTTTTATGGCAGGGTTTAGGACATCCGAACAGACACCGTTTGATATAGAAATGAGGTTCACCATGAACAAACTGCTTTCCTGCCGCTTCAATATGGACACCAACCGGGTGGAAGCCCGGTTCGAGGATGGCACCACTCTTGCCATCGGCTGCATCGCCGTGGAGGACGAGTACGGCAGCACCCCGGCACAGCGGGCAGAGCTGGACTGGCTGCTGTATAATAAGCCCTTGGAGTACACCCAGCTTGTGCTGGGTGGAGAGATAGAGCGTTATCTTTCTCTCGACTGCGACCACAGCAGACTGGAAGATTGATTACTTCGAAAGGCCATTGCCATTTGAGTACCAATCGAATATACTATAAACAGGAGAGCGGACGTCACTCCGCTGGTGTGGCTGACACCTAAAATCCGATCTGATGCAAGACGTAAGGGCTTGAGGCTGGCGGGCAGCGATAAAATCAGTCGCAAGGGACATTGGACAGCACCACGGTGTTGTAGATGTCCCTTTTATTTGCAAAGAAAATGATACCCACCCGCCCATGGTTTTTCCATGAGTGAGTGGGCATCGTTTTGTTAATCGAGATTTTTCGGCAAGCGGTCATATAGAATCACCGTATCCTGCGTTTCAATATGTACACGCTCTTTCTTCAGGAGCGTTCGAGAACGTTGGTTTGCACAGTAGTCACGGCCGCTTTCTTCAAAAGCAGAACAACACAGAAAGTCACATACAGCATTGCCGGAGGGAGATTCCCGGATAATGAACACAAAGGCAGTTGGTTCAATCCGGCTGGAAATCAGGTAATCCGCTTTGATTTTGGTCACGAACGGATAGAACTGGGGCATATAGGAGAACAGATCGAACTCCTGTTCCAGTATTTCTTTCAACCGCACCAGTGCCAGCAGACGTGGTTTCACATACTCCTGATAGAGTGTGCCCTTCTTTACCTTGTCGTAGGTGATCTTATCAGACAGAATCATATCCACTGTTTTGCGCGGGCTATACCGGGGAAGGGCGATGTCTTTCAGGTAGTGGAACCCAGCAAGGTGAGGGAAATCCTCTGGTGAAAATGTCAGCTTGATCTCGTGCAGTTCACCCTTATAGCCGTAGGTGAAAACATAGTGGTACTCAGTCAGTTCTTTCCAGACTTCTGCTGCCCGATACAAAATATCTTGCTGTTCGTCCTGCACGTTTTCACCTTCCCTCAAAAAAATAGAAGCCCTGCCGAAAGGCAAGGCTCCTATTAAGCGTTTTCTTTCGATTCATCGAATCTATTCGGCTTGTGGTTATCGCTCAACCCACGGTCTGGCTCCACAATCGGCTGATACCGAACCAGTCCACTGTTTCATCGCCACCGATAGCTGGTCAATGCCGCTATCCTCTAGCTTTATTATACCACAAAAGGACGTAAGTTCAAGCGCTTAAATTTAAAAGCACTCAATCATATTATATGCTAAAGGGGTTTGGCCATTGCTACGTTTGCGAACGTCATACACCACCCTTGCCATCGACTGCATCGCTGTGGAGGATGAGTACGGCAACACCCCGGCACAGCGGGCAGAGTTGGACTGGCTGCTCTACAATAAGCCCTTGGAGTATGCACAGATGGTGCTGAGAGGGGAGATGGAGCATTATCTTTCCCTCGGCTGTGACCACGGCAGAATGGAAGATTAAGCCCTTATAAAGAACACGATGCCCACCGACCTATGGTTTTCGCCATAAGCTGGTGGGCATCTGTTGTTCTGG
>ERZ780162.975-NODE-975-length-20850-cov-12.239144_pt1 | contig 20850 bp, 16 predicted proteins | sample MGYA00511474_ERZ780162 | MGnify/ENA primary metagenome ERZ780162 (study PRJEB29588, sample SAMEA2143633) | human gut metagenome | biome: human gut; feature: human-associated habitat; material: faeces | place: Denmark | collected 2008/2010 ...
TCGGGAATCCATGACCGTTTTTGAAAAAGCCTTTGTAGGCATCATCCAGGCAGCGGCAGGTGTATTTAAGCGCCTGACTATCTGCTTCGGTGAGCCACGGCAGATACTTCTTCATCCCGGGAAGCAGATTCTGCATCCCAATGTAGCTGAAGCTCTCCTTGCGCCGCTTAAATGCTTTGATTCTGCGCTCCAGCATATGGTTGTACACATACCGGCAGCAACCCAGCGTTTTGTTGATTTGTTCTGTCTGCTCTTCGGTGGGATACAAACGAAATTTGAATCCTTTGTACGTAGTCAATTGGCTCCTCCTTTCTTAGGACATTCACACGATTTGTCGAATACCCATATATTCTCCTCCCTTAAAAAATAACTCGTGTAAGGCCGGAACTGGTAATATCCGGCAATTCACGAGTTTTTCAAAACTTACTGTATTTACTTTTGTTAGGTACGCAACACTAAAGTATCAGTTCTATGGAAAAAGCCCGCACGGGCAACTTGCTCATGCGGGCTTTGGTTGGGATATTACTGATTATTCGGCGGCATCCGCAGGGGTGTCGTCAGGAATCTCTTCCATCTGCGGAACAACCAGTTCGGTTTCTTCCGGAGGAGTGATTACATCCTGCTCCTGGATGGGAGATTCTTCCGGAGCGGCATCAGCCGGTTCCTCAGTGGGTTCCGGAGTTGCTTCAGGTGCCGGGGTTTCGATAGGAGCAACCTCTTCAGGAACTGCGGGTTCCTCGGTGACAGTAGGCGCCTCAGGCGTCGGTGCAGGAGTGGGTTCGGTCGAAGGCTCCGGAGAGGGAGTAACTTCAGGCGCCGGGGTTTCTACCGGAGAGGGAGTAGCTTCAGGCGCCGGGGTTTCTACCGGAGAAGGAGTCTCCTCTGCGGTTTCTTCCAGTTCTTCATCGGGAGCAGTGGTTTCTTCGGGCAGTTCGATGGGTTCTTCGGTGGGCACCGGGACAATGTCTTCGGTGGATTCAGAAGCAGCGGGGGCCTCTTCATCAATGGCTTCAGCTTCATCCAGAGTCATAGTCTGAACACTGTTTGCATCTGCGGAAGCATCAGTGAAGAACAGCTGGACGGCATATACACGACCATCGGAACATGCAGTGCCAACCACGAAAGAGTCGAAAGTGCTGCTCAGCATGTTGGAAGCATGACCCGGAGAAGCGAGCCAGTTCTCAACAATCTTGTTGGGCTTGTACATGCTGGCAACGTAGGCAATGTTTTCGCCAACGCTGCTGTACTCACATCCCAGTTCATCCAGTGTAGTCTCAGGGCCGGAACCGTTCGGACGAGTATGGCTGAAGTTGGAGACGATTTCCTGCGCACGAATATCGGCGGCTGCCTGATATTCGGAAGCATAACGCAGAGAGGACAGACCACGATTCTCACGAGCCTGATTGGTCAGAGAAATGATGGTGTTGTTGTAGTAATTTTTATCGTAGTTGTCGTCGTAATTCGGAATATCAGGTTCCTCTTCGCCACACATGATGCAGAAACCGTTCTCATAAATGTGGTCGATGGGGTCGGTGAAGTTCGTCATGCGGGTCTGGCTGGGGTCAGCGACGCTAACGTAAACGTCGTAGCCACCATCCTGACAGGTTGCATCAACAGTGTGGTCGAAAACGAACAGCGGAGTGCCACAACGACGGCACGTCGCACCGAGATTTGCGCCATCCCAATCATGGCCCAGGGCAGCGGTGTAATTATCCTTGTAGGTCTTGCTTGCATCCTCGTTGCAGGTATGCAGAGTATAGCCCTGTTCGGTACAGGTCGGTTCCACAACAGATACGGTGTACGTGTATTCGGGTTCGGGGTTATAGTCGGGGTCTTCTGCGCCGCAAATGGTGCAGGAGCCATCCACAAAGTTGTGACCGGTGGCCTTGATGACTTCACCCTTGGTAACGGTCTCGCCACAGACAGTGCAGACGGTATCGCCGGTATAACCATCTTCGGTGCAAGTGGCAGGCTTTGCGTTCTGGACCTCGGTCTTGTGCCCGGTGGCGCTGATGATTTCGGTGGTGGTATCACCACAGCGAGAACAGGTATAAGTCTTGACGCCGTTTTCGGTGCAAGTGGCAGGAGTGGTTACAACGCCATCGCCATAGTCATGGCCCAGAGCGTCGATGTAGTTGTCCTTGTAGGACTTGCTGGCATCCTCGTTGCAGGTATGCAGAGTGTAGCCCTTTTCAGTACAGGTCGGGGGCACAACAGTGTCGGTGTAGGTGTACTCAGGTTTAGGGTTGTAATCGGGGTCTTCCTCACCGCAAATGGTGCAGGAGCCATCCACAAAGTTGTGACCGGTGGCCTTGATGACTTCACCCTTGGTAACGGTCTCGCCACAGACAGTGCAGACGGTATCGCCGGTATAACCATCCTCGGTGCAAGTGGCTTCCTTGGCGTTCTGAACCTCGGTCTTGTGACCGGTGGCTTTGATGACCTCACCCTTGGCAACGGTCTCGCCGCAGACGGTGCAGACGGTATCGCCGGTATAACCATCTTCGGTGCAGGTAGCAGCCTTGGCGTTCTGAACCTCGGTCTGATGGCCGGTGGCTTTGATGACCTCACCCTTTGCGACAGTCTCACCACAAACGGTGCAGACGGTATCGCCGGTATAACCATCCTCGGCGCAGGTGGCTTCCTTGGCGTTCTGAACCTCGGTCTTGTGACCGGTGGCTTTGATGACCTCACCCTTTGCGACAGTCTCACCACAAACGGTGCAGACGGTATCGCCGGTATAACCATTCTCGGTGCAGGTGGCTTCCTTGGCGTTCTGAACCTCGGTCTGATGGCCGGTGGCGTTGATGATTTCGGTGGTAGTATCACCACAGCGAGAGCAGGTGTAAGTCTTGACGCCGCTTTCGGTGCAGGTGGCAGGAGTAGTCACGACACCATCGCCATAGTCATGGCCCAGGGCGTCGATGTAGTTGTCCTTGTAGGACTTGCTGGCATCCTCGTTGCAGGTATGCAGAGTGTAGCCCTGCTCGGTACAAGTCGGGGGCACAACAGTGTCAGTGTAGGTGTACTGACTGTCTTCTTCGTCAGAGACGAAAAGCTGTACGGCATAAGTGGTATCAGAATTCTCGTCGTAATAGATACCAACAGCAATGCCAGTATAGTCGCCGAGAATATTTGCCTTGTGGCCGCTGGAAGCCATCCACATGGAGACGAACTTCTCAGCAGTTACATTCCCGGTGCTGTAGGCAATGTTTTCACCAGTGTGGCTATATTTGCCGGAAATGGCGGTAGAGAAGCTGGTGCCATCAGGACGGGTGTGGCTGAAGTTGGTGGCAATTTCCTTGGCACGGATGTTTGCGGCATCCTGAATTGCAGTTTCGGTTTCAAGAGCTTCCAGACCGTTTTTGACTCGCTCATCGTTGGTCAGGCGAACGACATCAGCGGGAGAAATATCCGTATGAGGAGTCTTGTCTTCCTCGCCGTCGGAACCGCCGTCGGAACCGCTGTCAGAACCGCCGTCAGGATTCTGCGCCGTATCTTCGGAGGACGACTGATTCTGCTCAGAAGAGTCGGTGTGAGGAGTGGTCACCTTGGAATCGGTGCCTCCGCTAATCTGGGCGGAACCAGCATCGCTCTCGGCGGGGGCAGGAGTGGACGCTGCGGTGGTGACTCCGGACTTGCCAGAATTCTTGTTTGTGGTGGGTGCGGAATCTTTTTCTGTGGTATCCGCATCTTCGCGGTCTTCATCCTTATCTGCGGTGTCTTCGCTTTTGGCAACCTCGCCGCTGTCACTTTCGGACTTTTCGTCACCGGCTTTGTCGGTGTTGCCCGACTGGTTGTCAGTAGAAGAATCCCCTTCCACAACGGAAGTGGAAGTTTCAGTGATGGCTTTGTCGCCATTCAGCATAACGGCTGTCCCGGTCACGCCAAAGACAAGAGCCAGAGACGCGATGGCGGCAATGATAGCATTCTTTTTCATTGAATTTATTCACCTCGTTATTCTCGTATGTGCTTTTTATCCTGAAAAGGTTGTGGCTTGGAATTGATGGTTTGAAGCCCTACGTTTTTCATCTCTCCCCTCGTTACACTATAATTATATCATAAATATACCACCTGTAAACACTTTATTATAATTTTTTATAAGATTTTTTAGAACAGGTTCTTATCGGCTTGCTTCCTCCTTCCTGACACATAGACGAATGAGGTTTTTTATAGGTTTTAATTTTCGAAATTATTTTATTGTTTTTCCAACAAAAGTAATTATCATTGAAGATGTAAAACTCATGGATTTACTCTCTTCCGGGACGCAGGACGGTTGCTGTTGCGTTAAACTCCGGCGAGATTATTTGGACAGCTTCTTTGCGCAAAAGAAGCTGTCTGAGTAAATTCATGTTATGTGCGCACCATAAGACAATAGGTCGACGCTACTTGGAATTTGCACTTTGTGCAGGTGCTTCAAGCAGCGTCTTTTTTTGTTTTGTGGATAGATTGCTCGTTAAAAAGTTTTTGTAACCCCACAACTGTGGGAGAAAGGAAATGTTATGTTGTACTTTATCGGTAACCACAATACTATTATCCTTTTGCAGGATGAAAAGGGCCGTTTTTATAAGGCTGCTGTAAACGCAGGCCGGCGTCTGGTTTTGAACCGTGACCGATATCCCCTTCTCAAAGATTTCAGTCTCCAGAATGAGCTGATTGAACTCCTTGATTTGGAAGTTCGTCAGCATCCTGGTGGAGGTGAACTTTGGTTATACGATGCAAAACGGGGCGGTGATGTACGAGATGTTGGAACCAGAAACAATGCTTTTATTTATTCTCCTGGCTGGACTTCCCTTTGCCCGACGTGCGCCGGATACGACGTTTTCGATATGAGCAGGGCGATTCCCAGCAAAGGCATTCCTGGATGGGAGTGGATTTGCCATGAGGATGGTAGTGGTCATCTTCGTTCCCCTGCCGGCGACCAATACTGCTCGTATGACTTGCACCCGATTACTGGGATTGTTGAGTATAAGGAGCTGAACGGCAAGCTGAATACCTTCGAGGCAACCGGTGAAAAGAAGAATATTCTTCGTGACTTTAGGTGCTTTGCAGAAAACTATGTCAAAGAACATCTCTTTGCCTAAAAACAAGCATCAACACATGGAAGGCCAGTAAAGCGTAACTATGTATTACGATTGGCAGAAAGGAACAGTTTATGAAAAGCATTTATTATTATGCCGAACGCGATTGCTATGATGATTCTAGCGAAAGAACGGCACTGGCGTATATCGAGGCTCGTATTGTTGGAGCGAAGGCTGCAAAACGAGCAGTCGAGAATGCCATTGACGGCGGCCAAATGTATCGCGGTACGGTCATGGGAAAGGTTCTTCCCGGTAACCAGTGGCTACTCGTTTCTGGACATGCTCTGGAACGAGGCATCCAGCGCAATATTTCTCGGAGTGAAATTACCGCTCACTTCGATAAATTTTTTGCCAATGACGATGCGACATTTGAGATGTCTGAGAACTGCCTTGAGCTTTGCTCTAAAGGTTGTTTTTCTGTCGTTTCTGAGACCGGCAAACTGTCCACCTTTGTTGAGTTTGAGGATGACAATGTCGCCCTCATTATCGAAGCGTACAAGTACGGGTTCCGTATTGCTTCTTGTTGGAATTTCGACAAGGAGAAACGGAAGTACGTTCTTGAGCCTACCAACGATTATCTTTTCATTCGAAAAGATGGGATGGTAACTCGCCACTTATCTGAGCGCGTGCGCAGAGCCGCATAAAAAATCCCCCGGTAGCTTTTTCGGCTGCCGGGGGATTTCCTTATTTACTCTGAATCTTATCAATCTCCTCTTCGATTTTTTCAATCAGAAAATATCTTCCCTCGATATCATGGACATACCGAGAAATTCCCATCTCATCAATCATCTTGAAGAACCCATCACTGTCTGTACAGTATTCTTTGGGGGTCATATTCATAAACTGATTGAAAGAACACATCAGATTGAACATAAGGGCGTCCTTCCGAGGGGACCCCTGAACAATCTCCTGACCCATCATATCATCAAACTTATTCTGAACCCATTCCTTGTCTACCATTGAAGGGACAGAACTGGAATACTTTTTTAGATATCCCTCAAGACATTCGATTTCAGAAGTGTAGACTCTTTCATCTACATCACTCAAAACCAATCCTTTATCATTCATTGTACCCTTGATTTCCATAATGGTTACTTCACAAATAACCTTTTTCCAGAAATCATTCCCGGTTTCAATCGAAAACAACCGACGATACATATTACGGAAGGAACTTTCGATGGACATAATCAGCTCGACAGAAGACTTCATCATATATATAAAACCCCCACACGTTTTAAGTCAAAAAGAGGCAGAAAACACCTCTCGCACGCCAATGCGTTCACAGTGCTTCCTGCCTGAATGGACACACTGATGCGCTGTTGGTGTGCCCATAAAATCCGTCGAATAGTTGACTTCCTTACTACTCTATAATTATATCATATTACTGTCTATTTGTAAACACTTCTTCGGAAATCGCCTCTTCGTTTAATTGGATGATTCCCCAATCTCCGTCTTCTTCTTTTTGTGCCCATAGCTTGCCGTTGTAAACCGGTCTAAGCTGATAGAACTGACCTGCTGGAATTACTGTTTCTCCGTCTGTTGTAATAAGGCTGTATCCCTCTTCCGGAATATTCACGACGATGTATCCGTCACTGGCATCGTAAGCCCTGGACAGCTGGAACGCCCCCTTACTGGAGTGTTCTTCAGGGTTATCCATGTTTACATCAAAAGTCGCATTCGGGGATAGACGGAAGTAGTTGATGAAATCAATGTCCACGATGTTTGGGTCGATGTTCCATGCGGAGGAAAAAGAAATAGGGATAACAGTATCACCGGTACTTTCACTGATATAGCCCCAAAGACCGCTATCATCTTCGACGGCATACAGCCCATCACATGCTACTCCCGCATCGTAATAGATGTTTCCGTTAATATTCTGGAATGTGTCGTCGGGTATGCTTAACCCAACGTCGGCGCCATCATCGCTATGCCCATAATTTTTTATGAGATATTCCTCGTAGTCGACTTGAACACTTGGCTTTTCGTATGCGGTGAGCTGTCCATCTTCTGAAACTTTGTACGAACCCGTGTCGTCCGTCAGGACGATTGTACCAAACTCTTGCACAGAAACGGTTTGGTAATTTGCAGGAACAAGAATTTCACCATCATGATTTATGATGCCCACACCTTCTGGAGTTGTATAATAACACGCATCTCCTGAATACATGTGTTGCCAGTTCGTAGAGTCGGCCGCATTGTCTCTATAGGCATCAGGAACTTCCTGAACAAGCACATTGATATCAGACACAGTGACAGTCGGTTCAAGATACCAAGAATATAAAGCGGGAGACTTCGCCTGAACAAGGCCGAAAGCAATTCCGCCGACAGCCGTCACACCAACGACTCCGGCAGCAATCTTTACGGCCAACCCCTTCCCTGCCGCAGCTCCAACTTTTGCCGATGTAGAAGCGGCAGTTTTTGCTGAAGCGCCCCCAATAGTTTTGGCACCAGTTGTAGTGGCAATGGAAATTGCAGGGGCAGAAATCGCATTTGCTTGCTGGTTTTGCATAAAGAGCCAGATAAGGAACGGAATGGGTGCAAGGCCATAAAGCTTCGTACCTTTTTTCTCAAGGTCGAGAACTTTACATTCAATTTTCTTCCGGGCGTAGTTTAACCGGCTTTTTATTGTTCCTTGTGATACACCTAAGCTCTCAGCTATTTCTGCTACAGACATTTCCTGGAAGTAGAACATACTGACAACCAAGCGTTGTTCCTCTGAAAGCTCATTGATAATATCCCAGAGCAGCTGTTTTTTGGTTTTTGCGTCAAGAGCTTCTTCAGGTTGTTGGGTAAGGTCTACATCTTCGATTTCTGGTTCCTGTTCATCGTTATCATCGTCATCTGGGTACAGGCTGCTGAAAAGTATTGGCTTTTTCTTTTTCAACCAATCTTTTGCCGTGTTAGTAGCCAAGCGTTTTAGCCATGGGACAAACGAAGATGCATTGTCTAGCTTCGAAATGTTATTGAATGCTTTCATAAAGCTATCTTGCACAATATCCTGTGTTGTGTCTTCATCCACTATGATGGATTTTACAACATAGTATATGGTGTTATAGCACTTCTCGTAGATTTCCGAGATGGCAAATTGGTCTCCTCTCTTTGCTGCCTCAACTGTTTCCGGAGCTATTGCAATCGGCTTCGGCTTCATCGTCATTTTTATCAATCCCCTTTTGCATTTTATCCAAAATACCCTGAAACAACTCCATGGCAATTTCTTTAGAAAGCGGAAAATTTTGTTCGTTGAACCAATACAGCTCTTTTAGCGTCACATTATACCATCTCCCCTCACTATATAGACACTTGAGAGGGGCGTTTGGTTTTATTTTTTAGAATCTTTTTTATTATACCATAACAGAAAAATGGTGTGGTACACCCAAAATGAATGTACCACACCCTTTTCGCCGTTGTAAGACTATTCGTGTTTCTCTGCAAATTCGTCAGTTTAGCGCAATCATTGCTTGTGCTGGAATCGCAATAGTTTAGTTGCTGAAGCAAAAAGAAGTAGAGTTCTGGTTACTTGAAAATATTTAAGTAAGTCTTGCTTTTTCATCTGTTATCTCCATGTTAAAGTTGGAGGTTTGGCTTTAAGACGACAGGCTCTATTTCTTGGTCAAGGTGAAGTGTTGGTCCATCTGGTGTATCAATCTTCTCTTCAACTGACTCCTCGGCAAATTCCTTTATGAAATCTTGCATTCGTTGATTGTTGGCAGCGTCACATTCTTGCTTTGTTTGAATGTCCTTTATTTTTTGCAGAATATCATTTTGTCGAATTTCTGCTTTCTGCTTCTTTTCCAAGAAAGATACAATTTCTCGATAGTCCTTTTTCGATGCAGGGTAAAAAACAAGTCCGGAATGTCTTGTTCGACAAATTCCGATGATAGCTTTGTGCGCGTCAAAGGTTTCTTTTTTCAATACGTTATCAGACAGAAACATCCCGTCTAAGGTGTGTAGTGTTGCCTTGCCAGACAAAATAAAGTTCTGAAACATATTGGCGTCAACGCCCCTTATGGCATACTGAACCGTATTGCGTACTCCGCTTTGATTAACGGTAAGGAATTGTCTTGGCGTATCGAAAAATGCTTTTATCCGACGAAACTCATAAAGAGAAATATTGTTTTTCCATTTTTGTTTTGTTGTTTTGAAGATGCCGCCTAATTTGCTTTTAAGCTTTTCCAAGAAAGCATCTCTCCAGAAAACGTCATCCCAGCAATTACTTTTTATTATCTGAAGGATAGAAAGTATAATAGCCAAAATGATGAATGGCCATATTGCTCCAAGAATCGAAAAGAGAAATCCAAGACCAGTCACGTTTGGCTCCCCCTTCCGGTTTTCGGAATCGGACCATGCCAAGTGAAATGGTAGGCACCAATACTTTTACACTGGTCCAAACTGATGAGTTTGAATGCGGTATCACAGTTTTTGTCTATACGATTCGGCTTAAATGTAATGTTGCTTGTATCAATGCTGTATTGAAGAACGGGCATATTCAAGCCATACAATACCCGATTCATAAAATCATACACCATCAAAACATCAACATTATCATCGAGGAACCACCCTTTTTCATAATGGTAGTCCCCTGTTTTGCTTTCATCTTCATATCTGTGATGCGCAATTTCAATGAAGAAATTTCCGGTCTTGCTGATACGGCTGTCGGTAATAAGGCGGACTGTCTTTGCGGCTGTTCCTTCTCGTGAAATCAAAAAGTGCATGCCGTGAGCTTTGTATCCGAAGCTGTCTTCCATATCTGCAACACGAATTCCGTGCCGGCGGAGGATTGCTATGGCCTCATTTTTGTATTCTTCATGAACGTCGTTTTGTTTTCGAAACTCTTTTGTTCCATAAGCGCCCAACTTCAGGCACCCCCATTCACAGTGAATTTACTGAAGATGGTACGTACTTTTGTTAGAGCGTCAACAATAGAATGTTCGTTTGCAAAATTCAACCACAGGTTGGTTGCATCGAGTATTTTGAAATGATATAATAATGGTGTCAGGAGGGGAAAACATACTTCCCATCCCATAACAGATACTTTCAGAAAGGAGATTGACCACCATGCTTAACGCGGTTCGTTTTGCTTATGAACACGAACATGAAGCTGAGTTCTATTTTGAACACGGCTATTTTCAGTGTGTCCAGACAAGCAGAACGAAGATGCGTAACCAGGCAGAAGGTTGATTTCTGTTTTTTCATTGCGCATATTAGAAAGGCCGCTTGTCAGGATAAATCCGACAGGCGGCCTTTTTGTATTCATTTGGCCGCCAAAGAGAAAAGAGGCGGTTTTTATGTTGAATGCAACACCGACAGTAGATGTTAAAGGAACCGGCGCCAAGATAGACGCCTTGCGTAAAAAGGCCGGTATGTCTGTGAAGGATATTCAGAACACACTTGGTCTTAGCTCTTCCCAGGCTGTATACAAATGGCTGACTGGAAGGTGTCTTCCGACCATTGATAATCTGGTTATACTTTCGGCTGTTTGGAACGTCAAGATTGATGACATCATTGTGCGAAGCTGACTTTATTTCGCAGCGGATTTCCCCGCTGCTTACAAAAATCAGCCGGGAAAGCCCACTGCGTGAGCTGTGGGAGTATGTCAATATGGCCTGCTGGACGAACTGGTAGAGTCGTCACCCTCTCAAGGTGAAGTTTAAGGGTTCAAGTCCCTTGCAGGTCACCATTGTCAACAGTACAAAGATTGGAACTTTGAATCTATACTTTGCATTTTTGGCAGCAAAAATTTGAAGTACACTTTCAATTTTTCAAACTTTCCCGTAGCATCTGCGGGCAATCAGATGCATCATATATGCCCTCGTAGCTCAGAGGTAGAGCAGTGGTCTGAAAAGCCACATGTCGGCGTCTCGAACGCGCCCGTGGGCACCAATATGGCACCATGGTCGAATTGGTTAAGATACCGGACCTTCAATCCGGTGGCTGCGGGTTCAATCCCCGCTGGTGTCACCACTTACCCCCTGATTTTATACCAAACCATATCACGACAGCACCCCGATTCTGTACCAAACTACATCACACTTATACCCTGTATTTGTACCAAACGATATCAAAGAAACACTTATATATGGGTCGGTGGCCCAGCGGCGACGGCAGCTGACTGTAAATCAGCCACGTAAGAAACACCGGAGGTTCGAGTCCTTCCCGGCCCACCAATTCCGTAGCATCTGCGGACAATCAGATGCATCATATATGCCCTCGTAGCTCAGAGGTAGAGCAGCGGCCTGAAAAGCCGCATGTCGGCGTCCCGAACGCGCCCGTGGGCACCAATATGGCACCATGGTCGAATTGGTTAAGATACCGGACCTTCAATCCGGTGGCTGCGGGTTCAATCCCCGCTGGTGTCACCATTTGCATATAGTGTACCGGTGTAGCACGTCTGTCTGTGGAACAGAAAGAGAGGGTTCGATTCCCCCTATGCAGATTTATTCCAGAGCGCCCTCGCATGGGCGCTCTTTTTATTTGTGCTAACATATTGACTATAAAAAATACCCGCTCCCCTTATTGGGGGCGGGTTGGTAGGCATTAGTTCTCCAGGACGAAGGACACAATGCCTTGAGTGTCGAACGGATTCAGGACTTTGACGGTATCCTTACAGTTCGTGAACTTGTCAGGGTCTTCACTGATGATAACATCAGCTTTCTCCGGCTCGGTCACGATGGAAGGATAACGGAAGCGAACCATCTCGGAGATGGTCAGGCTTCTGATGCCGGTGGCATACCGGCAAAGGTAAACGACGGAGGAAGAAGAATCACTCACATTGCTGCGAGTGCTGGCACCGGCGGCTCGGTCGATGATAGTTACCTCCCGGGTAACCAAATCAACAACCAGAGGGACACAATCCCTGCTTGCACAGGTCAGGTTGAAGCGGTTAGAAACCGTTCTCGGCTCGAACGTGTCCCCTGTACCGTCGCGAGCCATGATTCCGCAGAAGGAATCCATCCCAGAATCGAAAAGCTGACCGGAAAAGGAGTTCACATACATCACGGCATAGCGCACACCATGTGCCTTTGCTGCATTGATGTCAAAGTCGATATACTCGACTGCTCCGTACGGTCCACTGCTTCTGCGGTCACCAGAGTGGACGGCAGAATAATCAGAGAAGCGAGGAGAAAAGTAACTCACGTTTCCGCAGTCATTCATCTCCCCGTCCAGGAAGAGAACGGAAAGGTCGAGGTCAATCCCTGCATACGGGTTCTCTTCCTTTCCCTTCCAGAACAGGAACAAACGAATGATATCTGCCTCAGGCAGATTGAACCGGGAACCACATGCAGCAACTCTGTCCCCAGAACTGAGCTGGCGCACATTGTCCGGGAAAATCAGTTTGTCACAGCGGCATGCCGGGTCAAGGTAGACACTGGGGGTTACGTCTTTCCCGTTGCGCATAACCTGCCAAAGTTCGTTTGTGATATCCTGGCAAAGCCGGGAGCAAACATCCTTGCTGATAGGTGCTGCAACACGGATGATATTCCGTCCCTTCATTCCCTTTTGGCGTCCAACCGCAATCGAAACAGGATTGCTTCTGTTGCGGAAATGGTTGACCACCTGGACCAGAACACGGGGAGACACGTCCTTGGCAACAGAGGTAAACATAAATCTCACATCGGAGATTTCATCCTCGTTGCGGCAATTCCGGATACAAGTATCCAGATAACGGGCAAACATACCCGGACGAGCCTTCAAGTGGTTTGCCAGCTTGACAGCATTGACCGGTGCCTTCAGAAGGCGCTCCAGAATGCTGTTGTAGGTCTCGATATGGACACCTGCACGGATTTTTGCAAACGCCTTTTCCGTCTTGGGAAACTCGCGTTCATAATCGCCCGGATGCAGCTTCTCGCCAAGGCGCTTCCACTGTTCCGGGTTGCTGGCCATACTTTCTTCGATGAAGTTTGTTTGCTCAATCATATGAAGCATCAGCCGGCGCTCTGCACGGGTAAAATTGCGGAACTTGGTGTTCTTATAGAGGGAAACATCCCCGTCACTGCATGCGGCAGCAATGCGAAGCACATCCTTTGCAGTATTCAGTCCACAAATGAACTGCTGCTTGAACAGGTTGCTTCCATACATCTTCATGGTAAGGGCAATGTACAAGGCAAGATTTTCCTTTACAGGAATATCCGTGCCTACCATTGCCGACATGAGAGCCTTGGCAAAGTCACTGTCTTCCATCAAAACCTTGATGTCAGCGATGTCATCCGGATTCATCGGAACACTGTTCGTCAGCAGTTCCTTGGCCAAGGAAACAGCTCCGTCGTCGGAGCACAAAGGAATGACCTTGAGCGCCTGCACATTTTCCATGTTCAGTGCCGGAGCAATCACCTTGATATCAAAACCTGGCTGCCACGTACCACCACTGATGTAGTTGAACAGGTTTGCAAAGTACAACTCAACCAGAGAGGCGTTCATGACGTCATACGGATAATTGGGCCATACAGTTACGGCATTATCCATACACTTGGAAACAGCCGCGACCATAGCAGTCAGAATACCGTAGAACACATGGAAAGAATCCGCAGAAGCGGTAAAGCAAGCCTCCAGCAGTTCTTTAGACATGGTGACGCCGTATTTTGCCAGCATCAAGTTTGCCGTTGCGACATCTTCCTTGGAAACTACAGTGTCGGAGGCGGTTGCCTTTTCGGGGGCTGCAACGCCGCGATGATGGGACAAAGTGAACAGGTCAAACTTGGCCCTGCGAGTCAAAGCCTCTGCCTGAGGCGCCGTGATATTGGCCGAATACTTGTTGCTGATACACAAAACAGTGTTCTTGGAAATACTTGCCTGATTCAACATGTACTTCTTACCTCCGTTTTTGACAAAGAAAAAGAGCCTACACCGAGATGCTTTCGGCGTAAGCTCTGTAACGTATCCAAAATATCGGAAAGCACTCTCGCAGAAAAAATCCAAATTCTACTTTTTAGAAGGAGGCGAGAAAATAGCCGAATATTCTTGAACCGTTATATTCACATCGTCCAAAACAATGGGCGATGTGTGACTTCAGAACCATACGGAAAGCGGATTCGCAAGTTTTAGAAATTTATCTTTTTTAGAAGGAGGCGAATCCATAGCCGTTAAGCTCATTACTCAACACTATAATTATATCATGATATATACTATTTGTAAACACCTGAAATCACTTTTTCTTCTAACAAAAGTAAATAACCTTAATTGTGAAGACTCGTGAAATGGCAAAGACTTGCTAACACAAAAAGCGGAGGTACAGCTATGGGGAAAATCATCTATACTGGAGTATTTTTTGACGCATCAGCCCTTTATGCGGCAATGAACAAGCATCTTCCGAGAAAGAAGTTGCACCGACAAATTGAAAACCCTCACGTTACTGTGCAGTATAAGCCTAAAACGGTGAATACTTCCCTTTTCGGTCAAGAGGTAGAGTTTATTGTAACTGGGTATGCGGTTGATGAAAATAACGAAGGCGTGGCTGTTCGATTCTCTGAAGATGGACTGTCCCAGGAACTTCGCGAACTATTGGAAACCATCAAGGTTCCGCATATTACTCTTTCTGTGAGCAAAAACGGAAGACCTGTTGATACGGGCCGGCTGCACTTTGAGGCGTGTCAGCCGTTCAGTATTCGCGGTACATATCAGCCCTTTTATGCCGGCTGACCAAATCAACCAATAAAAAAGCAGTGAGCTTCGAGGTTACTCGGTGTTCACTGCTTTTTATGTTCTTCATTGATAGCCGCATCCGGTATATCTATCGCTAGGTTGTTTTGAGAATATTGAACTTGATAATCGTCATTTGCATATATCTGGATTGGGAGAGCTTCGTTGTTTTCTTCCGATTCAGATGCCCTTTTGAGAAGAACCAGTATATACCATGCGACGGGGATAAGAATTATTGAGATGATGAGTTGAATCAAGGATGGAACTACACCTTCTTTACTTTCAAAAAGAAGGCTGTCTTCTATAAAATTCCATACTGACTTGACCAGGTTGCTTGTAGTCCAGTTGATTGTTGATAGGACAAAAATACGAGGGTGCTTTTCCAAAAGAAACAAGATAGCAATGCCGAATACAAGGGATGACAAACAAAAATACAGAAGAGTTACCCAATCAATCAAAAACCAAAAGGTACTCATGTAGCCACTTCCCTTCTCACCGGTAGACATTTTCTCATATTTCATTATAAAAAGCAAGAACCCGGTGCAGGAAGATACCTGACCCGGGTCCTTACTTTGAATATTTGTTGGCAACAGCTGATGCTGCGTATGAATCCGGCTTGGTATGTACTTCGTATCCGCAGGCTCGCACCCATCCGCAAATCTCGTTGATAGAGTCTCTGCTTTTACCGTTTGGTCCTGCATCAACGTGAATAGAAAAATGCACGTACTTTTTGATGTCAAAACCAAATGATTCACGGAAGGCCTCAAATGCATCAATCAACTTCTGAGCACATTCCAGACTGTAATTCGTTTCTACGGTCAGCTTTTCTCGCACATTGCAAATTTTCCGGATTCTGCGGATGTCACAGAAGAAAATTCCTCCATGACCCACATTATGCAGGGTAACAACAATGACCATTTTGGTGTCGCTGAAGTTCTGGCTGTCTGTACCAACAGAAAGTTCATATTGACAATCAAGACCTTGTTTTACAATGTAGCTTGCGATTTTCCCAGCCATTTCGGAAAACGTTAGTTCTCCGTAAGTTGGTGAGCGCATCGGAATCATCTCCTTTCTTATGGTTTTTTGGAGCATCGGGGCGGAGTCGAACCGCCTAACATGAGTTTTGCAGACTCACGCCCGACCGACGAGCGTCCGATGCATAATATGGTGCCGATATCGGGATTTGAACCCGCACGCCGTATAGACAAGGAATTTTAAGTTCCCCGCGTCTGCCTGTTTCCGCCATACCGGCATATTTGTATTCAGTTGCTTTGAAGCAAAATGGCAGGCCGGACAGGAATCGAACCTGCAACAAACGGTTTTGGAGACCGTTGCTCTACCTAATTGAGCTACCGACCTATATAAATCGGCCGGCATGCGGCCGATATGTATGTGATGATTGGTCAAACGGATTGACGGAGAATGCGAGCTTTGAAAGCCGGGTCATACTTGGCAATGAGCCGTTTGTTGGTGGTTTTGAGATACACCTTACTGACTCCGGACTTCACGATTTCGCCTCGGTTTGCAAAAGACTTGGCATCCAGATAGATGCAGAAAAGAACGGATACCATGCAGGCTTCCTCATCATCCGCAAAGATGGAGTAGGCATCCAGGTTGTTATAGACGACACAACCTTTGTCAATTTCGGCAACGAGTTTGTCACCACGGTAGATGGGATATACGATGCCATCTTTTCCAAGGCCAATCGTATACATCGAGAACAACGTATTGTCGGGGAGTTCCAGACACACATATCCGAAGCGCGTAAAAATATTGCCGCTTGAATCAGCAGAATACATTTTGCCGTAGCTTTTTCCATCTTTGGTGAGTGCATACGGAAGGTGTTGACGTAGGTTCACCTTGTTTTTCTTTCTCTCCCCGGAAAGCGTGGGGAGATACTTCAGATGGAATCCCGTGTCCTTAAAGAAAATGTCACAGGGAGTCCCAAGCAGGAAGTTGTTTGGCATTTCCGCGCTTCCAATCTGTTCTGCGTCGCTGATGATTTCATACGAAGCAGACAGACCCGAAACGGTTTGCTTTACCTGACAGAGCATATAGAAATCGTCCCTTCTTATTCTATGCTTGACTACTATGAAGCCTAAAAATGCTTTTTGGTGCGCCCTACGGGATTTGAACCCGTTCTTCTTGCGTTAGCCTGCGCCCTGGATGACCCGCTTCCCTACACGTTTCAGTCGGATGGAACTTCCCCATCGTCGGATGCCTTTTCCTTTCGGTGCTTCTGGAACCTTGACGCTGCGACCGGCCCCACGTTTTGCCGCGCTCTATCCTGTGTGAGCTAAGGACGCATATAAGATGTCGGATTCGTGGTATGCAAGCTGGACCACCACAAAGAATTTGCTCGCTGGCCGCATTGCAATCTTTGGTTTCGGAAAAACCTGATACCATTGACAGGCGACCGTTTTTTGCGGGACACGAGAAAACTCTCAAGTCTCCTCCGACTGACTTTGGGTATTGCATTTTATGGTCTTGGCGCTGGCAGCGGGATTCGAACCCGCAATGGCTTTGATGACCACACCCGCTTTCGAGGCGGGCTGACTACCGGTTATCACACACCAGCATATTGGCGTCAGGGACAGGACTCGAACCTGCAACGGTTTTTTGGACCGCACCCGCTTTCCAAGCGGGCTGACTACCATTATCACACCCTGACAAAGAACTGAATTGTCTGTATGTGCTGTTACGCCAAATGATATTGGTCATTTAGGTCCGTCCCGCCCTTGCAACCTTATGTGAATCGTCATCTATGTTTCCCTCTGTCCTTCCATCCGGCTTTTCGGTACAGGATAGTTCTCCGACGATTCGACAGCGCATTTTCTTCCTTGCTTCTTCAGCTTGGTTCATAGGATGACTTGCTGCAAACATCCTAAAGTCGCATGCGGCATATCACAACTCTTTAGATGGTGGCTGCTTCTAAGCCTACATTTACAAACAATTCGATTGTAGCTTCTATATTGGGGCCAGCACATCCCGAAGCCAAAGAACGGCTGCCTGGTGCGTTCGGAGGGGGTCGAACCCTCGACCTTCAGATTAAGAGTCTGTTGCTCTACCAACTAAGCTACGAACGCATATAGATGGGGTCTCTCCGACCCCATGTGATTGGCCAGGTTTTACTCCCCTGCCCCGGCCGGTGCTTCCTGGGCGGTTGCTTCCTTCTCGCCTGTCTCGATGCCCATTTCTTTGCGGACATCATCAAGAGAGAACTTCTGTGCGTTTTCTCCAGACAAGTCAGAGATGGTCACTTTGCTGTGTTTCTCGATGATGGGGTCGAGAACCTCAGCTTCTTTGCTGTCAATCGGTTTGGCAAACATGGCCTTGTATCTCTCGACCTGTTCATCGGTCATACTGCAAACGCGGTGTGTCTCGTTGTTGAAACCAACGATAATGGCCTGGCCGCAGAGGACATCTTTTCCATCAAAGATGTATCGGTTCGGCGGCATCTTCCAGAGTTTGGCCATATCATTCATGATGATAAGGGCATCTCTTTTTCCCAGGTCGATAAAGTTGGAACTTACCGGGCCGTTGACAAGCATCTGATTCGTTTCATACGAATTGGGGATGGTAATACATACGGGAGGCTCACCAACAGGAAGCAGAATTGCACGGATGGTATCCAGCTTCTTTACTTCATCCAACGGATACGGAGGAAGGTTGGTGACTTTGTTTTCAGGCTGGGTTTTTCTACGTTTGGAAAATAACATAGACGGTCTCCTTTTTGTGACTGTACATTCGGACTAATGGCGCTGCAAGAGGGATTCGAACCCTCGGACCTGTTAGAGTCGTCGGTTTTCAAGACCGATGCCATAAACCGCTCGACCATTGCAGCATATGGAGGGCACAGCCGGACTCGAACCGGCGACCATCAGATTAACAGTCTGGCGCTCTAACCAACTGAGCTATGCACCCAAAATGAAAGCCCATTTAGGGCTGGTGCCAACAGAGGGATTCGAACCCCCGGCCTACTCCGTATGAAGGAGTCGCTCTACCAACTGAGCTATGCGGGCATGAAATGCGAAACCGTTTGGTTTCGCGGTGGTCGAGGGAGCTGGACTCGAACCAGCGATGCACGGGTCAGAGCCGTGTGCCTTACCACTTGGCGACTCCTCGATATGGTGCCCGGGGCGGGATTTGAACCCGCACGCCTTTCGGCAGCTGCTTTTGAGACAGCCGTGTCTGCCAGTTCCGCCACCCGGGCATAAAAAGATGTGGGCGTGGAGTAGAGCCGCTAAGCCCGCACCATTTCGTAGCTCACTGCAATCCCCGAAAAAGTGGTGCCCCAGGCGGGACTTGAACCCGCACGTCGTTCTGACACCGGACCCTAAAACCGGCGCGTCTGCCAATTCCGCCACAAGGGCAAATATTTGAGATGTCTGCTTATATGCTATGCTACATCATAACCACCTTCTTTCATTCAAATTTGTGGTTGGGGTAACAGGGGTCGAACCTGTGATGCGGGAGTCAAAGTCCCGTGCCTTACCGCTTGGCGATACCCCAGTATTAGTAACAAACGCAAATCACGCAAACGACTTTTACTGCGTTGTCGGCATGCGATTTGGTCACACCCCGGCGGATTTTCACTGCTATATTCTGTTAGGTTCGCGTTTGTTATTGGTGTCTCAGGAGGGACTCGAACCCCCAAAAACCAGAATCTGAATCTGGCGCGTCTGCCAAAGTTGCACCACTGAGACACATGATATGGCAGATATTACTCCTCTGCCTGGAAGTGGTGTCCCCGGTGGGATTTGAACCCACAATCCTTTCGGCATTAGCTCCTTAGGCTAACGTGTATGCCATTCCACCACAGGGACATGATAGAGCAGACTATTGAGTTATCCGTCTGCCAGGGATGTTGGCGGTGCTGGTGAGGCTCGAACTCACGCGCCATTTCTGACCTACCTCCTTAGCAGGGAGGCCCCTTAACCATCTTGGGTACAGCACCATAAAGGTGAGAATCCATTGTATTGTTTGCCGTATTATTGAGGCGCCGCCCATGAATTCTCGTTCCGGCGGTTATTGGTGCGTCCAGCGGGATTTGAACCCACGACCCACGGATTAAAAGTCCGCTGCTCTACCAGCTGAGCTATGGACGCAAAAAAACAGGCACCTGTGTTGACCGGTGGGGTGGTCTAAACAGGTGCCTGTGTGTTATCGCAAGAATAACGCTCGTACTCTTACAGCTCAAATCTTTCATGTCGGCAGAGGCTACAACTAACCGCAACGGGTTAGAGGGCGGGCCGGATGATAAGGGGGTGCATGAGCCGTTTCGAATCTTCGTCAGGCATCTGAACAGACAGCATGGAACTAAGCCAGCATGACAAGCATGCTTGCTGATTCAGGCTTTTCTGTTTTAGAGCCAACGACTTGCGCATTCGAATTCCCTTTCTGCTCCGGCGCCCACTGTCGCCAATGGCGGCAGCTGTCGTGGACGTTGCGGGGCTGCTTGTTTTTTGAGTACGCTATAATTATAGCATAATATATTCTACCTGTCAACACTTTTTAGTTGTGGCTTTTAAGGCCCATGCAGCGAAATCCTGAAAGAATTGCTCGAGAAGACTGTTGACTTTATTGCAGCTTCTGGCAATCCGGAAATCCCCTACACTCTTTGCATTGAATGTGAGTTTTAATATTCTGACTACAGGCAGAGACGATTCGTTTTTTCGTCCGTGGTTTATGAAAAACAGCCCCGGGACCTAAATTGGTTCCGAGGCTGTTTATATTTTCAGCTATTGGCAGAGAACATACTGATAAGAACCTCATCAGATGTTGCCAAGAACTTGAAAGTATAATCTTCCGATGTGATGAAGTACGGAGACAATCCTGTTTCGTCGTCCTTGATATCTGCACTCTTGGCTTCCAGTCCATCACCGAGAGAAACCGTATCATCGAGACCGGCTCCAGTGAGCGAGCCTTCATACCGAGACAAGTAGATGCAGGATTCTTCGTTATCAAATTCTGCAACACCCTGATTGAAAGCGAAGCTATCGTCCCAGTTTTCACTGATGGTGGTCCCGAACAGAGTTACAGTCACATCACCATCGAATTGCTTTGCGGAAGATAGAATGGTGTGCAGCTTCTCGGCATCATATTCTACGCCCGGCTCCACTTCATAAGCAATAGT
>ERZ780162.977-NODE-977-length-20823-cov-7.565630_pt1 | contig 20823 bp, 17 predicted proteins | sample MGYA00511474_ERZ780162 | MGnify/ENA primary metagenome ERZ780162 (study PRJEB29588, sample SAMEA2143633) | human gut metagenome | biome: human gut; feature: human-associated habitat; material: faeces | place: Denmark | collected 2008/2010 ...
GAGCGCCTGCCTTACAAGCAGGATGTCAGCAGTTCGATCCTGTTATCGCCCACCAAAAAATGGCCCGGTGGTGTAGTGGTCTAACATGCCGCCCTGTCACGGCGGAGATCGTCAGTTCAAATCTGATCCGGGTCGCCAATTTTATATGCCTCGGTAGCTCAGTTGGTAGAGCAAAGGACTGAAAATCCTTGTGTCCACGGTTCGATTCCGTGCTGAGGCACCATTATATGCGGCTGTGGCGGAATGGCAGACGCGCTACTTTGAGGGGGTAGTGACCGTTAGGTCGTGTGAGTTCAAGTCTCACCAGCCGCACCATATTTTTACCAACTGTGGTGCAAATAATTTCATATGCGGTCGTGGCGGAACTGGCAGACGCGCTATCTTCAGGCGGTAGTGGGGTTACCCGTGAGAGTTCAAATCTCTCCGACCGCACCACAAAAAAGGTGCAGGACATCCGAAAGGGTGTCCTTTTATTTTGCCGACGGGAGGAGAAAGAAATGAAGTACGGTACGGTCATTTTTGATATGGATGGGACGATCCTGGATGCGCTGGAAGACATGCAGGCGGCAGTCAACGCGGCTCTGGCGGAGGAAGGATTCCCCGTGAGGACGCTGGACGAAGTGTGCCGTTTCGTGGGGAACGGAAACCGCCTGCTCGCGGCGCGCGCTGTGCCGGAAGGCGCCGCGCCGGACGCGGCAGAGCGGGTCCTCCGCGGATTCCACCGGCATTACCGGGCGCACTGCGCTGATCATACGAAAGCCTACCGCGGCGTCATCCCGCTCATTGAAAGGCTCCGCGCCGCCGGTGTGAAGACGGCGGTGGTCTCGAATAAGGCGGACTATGCCGTGCAGGCGCTGGCGGAGAACTATTTTCCCGGCCTTTTTGATTTTGTCACCGGAGAAAGAGAAGGGATCCGGCGGAAACCGGCGCCAGACGGTGTGCTCGCCGCCATGGAAGCGCTCGGCGCGGATCGGGCCCGCACGGTGTATGTGGGCGATTCGGAAGTCGATCTGGAAACGGCGGCGAACGCGGAGATTCCGTGCATCGCCGTGTGCTGGGGATTCCGGACGAAAAGCGAGCTGCTGGCGCGCGGAGCGGAACGCATGGCGGATACGGCGGAGGCGCTGGAATTTCTGCTGCGGTAAATGGGAAGTCCCGGAAATTTCCGGGGCTTTTTCTTTTGGGAAAGCGGCCTGCGGCATTATGTTATAATAAAAGTAATTGTATGCTTCGGAGGTGTCCTGTGGAAAAGGAACTGATCGTGATTGACGGAAACAGCCTGCTGTATCGGGCTTTTTATGCGCTGCCGCTTCTGTCGAAAAACGGAGTCTATACGAATGCGGTGTACGGATTCCTGCGCATGCTCCTCGGCGTGTACCGCACGATGGACCCGGAATATATCGCCGTGTCGTTCGATAAGGACAAGCACACCTTCCGCACGGAGCTGTACGGGGATTACAAGGGAACGAGAAAGCCCGCGCCGCCGGAGCTGGTGCCGCAGTTCGCCCTCATCCGGGATGTGCTCCGCGTGATGGGCATCGCCCAGTATGAGCTCGCCGGATATGAAGGAGACGACATCCTCGGCACGCTCGCTGCCCGCTATGAAGAGGAGCTGCCTGTCCGGGTGATCACCGGGGACAGGGACGCGCTGCAGCTGGTAACGGACCGCACGTCGGTCCTCCTCACGCATCGGGGCATTTCGGATATGGCGGAGATGACGCCGGAAGCGGTGAAGGAGAAGTACGGCATCGTTCCGGCGCAGGTGGTGGACATGAAGGCGCTCATGGGCGACGCGTCGGACAATATCCCCGGCATTCCCGGCGTGGGGGAAAAGACGGCGGTGAAGCTCCTCGGTCAGTACGGGTCGCTGGACGGCCTGTACGCCCATGCCGATGAGATCAAAGGAAAGCTTGGCGAGAAGATCCGCGCCGGAAAAGAGTCGGCGTACCTCTCGCAGGAGCTGGCGCGCATCCGCCGGGACGTGCCGCTGGACGCGCCCCTCGCGGATATGTGCCGGCCTGTGCACGGCGGGGAAATGGCCGCTCTTTTCCGGGAGCTCGGCTTTGAGTCCCTGGCGGAGGAATTCAGCGGGCTGCCGCGCTTCCGCATGCTCGCGTCATTGAAAAAGGAGGAAGCCGCGGAGAAAGCCGCGCCCCTCGCCGTATGGGACGGGACGGCGGATCTGTCCGGGAAGGCCTGCGCCGTGTCGTTTCATCTGACGGGGAAAGCGCCCTTCCTTTCGTGGGACGCGGCGGTCATCGCCTGCGGCGGCGGCGCGTGGAAAGTGGAGCCGTCCATGGCGGAGAGCGCCGCGGCGGCGCTGGCCCGCGCGAAGACTGTCGCGGCGGAGGATACGAAAGCGATCAGGGAAACGGATTTCCCCTGTGGCGGGATCCCATTTTTCGATATGACCATCGCGGCGTACCTCCTCGACCCGACGCGGGTCACTTATCCGCTGTCGTACTTGGCGGAGGCCTTCGGCATTCCCCAGGTCTATCCTGACGAAGCGGGGGATAGTTCCGGGGCCTGCGCGGAGTCGGCGGGATTTCTGCTGAAAGCGCTTCCCGCGGCGGAAAAGAAGCTGGAAGAGCGGGGGCTGACGAAGCTTTTCCGCGAGATCGAGCAGCCTCTCGTACCGGTGCTGGCGGCCATGGAAAGGGCGGGCATCGCCACCGATCAGGTGCGGTGGCAGGAAGTCCGGGCGGATATGGAGCGCCGGCAGGGCGCGCTGCTGCGGTCCATCTATGAGGCGGCGGGGGAAAGCTTCAATGTCAATTCCCCGAAACAGCTGGGATATATCCTCTTTGAGAAAATGGGCATGCCCGCGGGGAAAAAGACAAAGACCGGCTATTCCACCGCGGCGGATGTGCTGGAGACGCTCGCGGCGGACTATCCCTTCGTGGGACAGATCCTGGAGTATCGGACGGTGTCCAAGCTCATTTCCACCTATCTCGACGCGCTGCCGCAGCTCATCCGAAAGGAGACGGGACGCATCCACACGTCGTTCAATCAGACCGTGACGGCCACGGGACGGCTCTCCAGCTCGGAGCCGAATTTACAGAACATCCCCGTCCGCACGGAAGAGGGCCGGAAGATCCGCTCTCTCTTCGTGCCCGGCGAGGAGTACGACTGCTTCATTTCCTCCGACTATTCCCAGGTGGAGCTCCGCGTGCTGGCGCACATGTCCGGCGACGGGAGCCTGATCCGGGCGTTCCGGGAAAATGAAGACATCCACCGGCGCACCGCGGCGGAAGTGCTGGGCATTCCCATGGAAGAAGTCACGCCGGAGCAGCGGTCTCACGCGAAAGCCGTCAATTTCGGCATCATTTACGGGATCAGCGATTTCGGCCTCGCCAGGCAGCTCGGCATCACGAGGCAGGCGGCGGCGGACTATATAAAAACGTATTTTGAAAGATATCCCCGCATTCACGAATTTATGAATGAAATGGTGGAAAGAGCCAGGGAGACCGGCCAGGCATTGACACTCTTCGGGCGGGTCAGGGTGCTGCCGGACATTCGGAGCACGAATTTCAACCGCCGGTCCTTTGCGGAGCGCACCGCCATGAATACGCCCATTCAGGGGACGGCGGCGGACATCATGAAGCTCGCCATGATCCGCGTGGCGGCGCGTCTGGCGGAAGGACGGTTCCGGAGCCGCATCCTGCTGCAGGTCCACGACGAACTGGTGGTGGAAGCGGTGAACGAAGAGAAAGACGCCGTGTCCGCGCTCCTGCGGGAAGCGATGGAAGGCGCGGCGGATCTGGCGGCGCCGCTCAAGGCGGATATCCATATCGGAGCGAACTGGGCGGAAGCCAAGTGATCCGCGGAAGGAGCATTATGTATCGGATCGGACTGACAGGAGGCGTGGGGTGCGGCAAGAGCACCGTCTCCTCTTACATGGCGCGGCTGGGCATTCCCGTGATCGACGGGGATAAATTGTCCAGAGAAGCGGTGATGCCCGGCAGCGAGGCGATGGAGCAGATCAGGAAGGTCTTCGGCCCGGAGATCTTTCTGCCCGACGGGAATCTGGACCGGGAGAAGACGGCGAAGATCGTTTTTTCCGACGAGGACAAGCGTCATGCTCTGGAGAGCATCATTCATCCCTACGTGTGGCGGCGCACGGAAGCGGGGCTTCTTGCGGCGCAGGCGGACGGCCACAGGCTGGCGGTGCTGGATATGCCGCTGCTCCTGGAGATCGGCTGGCAGCTCCGGTCGGAAGCGGTGTGGGTCGTGAAAGTGCCCGAGGAAGAGCAGATCCGGCGGGTCTGCGCCCGGGACGGCGCGACGAGAGAAGAAGCGCTCGCGCGGATACGCAAGCAGATGCCCACGGGGAATAAATTGAATTACGCCGACGTAGTGATCGACAACAGCCGCACCATCAGCGCGACGGAAGCGCAGGTGCGGGCGGCCCTCGCGGCCGTGCCGGGCGGCGGAGCACTGAAAAAGTAAAGGAAGGGTCTATGAGAAAAGGCTGGCGGAAAAGAGAGCACATGCCCGGGAGGGCGAAGCGGGGGGCCCGCGTATTTGCGGTGCTTCTCGCTTTGCTGTGCGCTTTCCGGCTGGCCGGGGTCCATGAGCTGATCCCCATTACGTGGCTGCATCGTCCGCCGGACGGCGTGCAGCATCTCATTGACGCCAATGCGGAGCGTTTTTCCCTGGATAAAGATCTGCTGCAGGCCGTCATTTTGACGGAGAGCCATTTTGATGAAGACGCCGTGTCGGAGACCGGCGCGGTTGGCATGATGCAGCTCATGCCGGATACGGCGGAATGGATCGCGGAAGAGAGCGGGCTCCCCGGCGGCGACCTGACAGACCCGAAGAAAAATATTCCTCTCGGCTCGTGGTACCTGGATTATCTGCTGAAAAAATATGAAGGAAATCTCGTGCTGGCCCTGGCGGCGTACAATGCGGGGCGCGGCAATGTGGATTCGTGGATGGAAGAGCGGGAGTGGCCCGCGGATTACGCTGACGCCGACGGCATTCCCTTCCCGGAGACGCGGGAATTTGTGAAGATGGTCTGCAAGGTGCGGAGCGAACTGGCCGAAGAAAGAGAGGAAGGATTATGGAGCTGACGGAAGAGCAGGCAAAAAGGCGGCAGGCCTTTCTCGACTGGAATGTGGATAGCGTCCTGCCGGAGACGGTGGGAGATTACCGGTTCCGCCGCGTCGATCGGCAGGAAGGGCGCATCTATTACGCCTTTTCCTATGTGAATGAAGCCACAGGCTGGGAAGTGAAAGCGCTCTTTGACGAGGAGACCATGGACTACATGGTGAAGACGGATTTCCGCCTTTTCGTCATGACGGACATCGAGATCCTCACGGGGAATTTTGAAGACTATAAAAAAGCGGTGGAGACGCTGCTGGTGAAAAATATGCGCCGCGAGCTGATCGAACGGGATCAGGTGTCCGTCGTCGTGCGGGGCCGCGCTTTCACGGCATGGGACTGGCAGGGCGCCCTGCCGGAGACGGTGGGTCATTACCGGCGGATGATTGAGCCGTCCCGGCCCCTGCTCGGGCTGAACGGCTCCTACATCATCGCGGTGTACGAGTGCAGGGAACGGGCGCGGGGCATCGTCTTTTTCTACAATATGTTCCGCAACGAATACTACGCGGAAATGAGCGCGGAAAATATCCCCATCATTATCCATCAGTATGACGCGGACAGTGCGGAACATCTGGATCAGCTGATCCGGCGGCATCTGGCGGACGACCTGGCGGCGCTGGACGAAGCGGTGCTGGACGAAGCGGTGCCGGTCTCATGAAGCGGCGGGCGGGAGCCCGCTTTTTTTATGCCCTTTTTCCGTGCCGTTCCTTCGGCGGAAAAAGTCATGATATAATAGAAAATAAATATCAGTGCGGAAGGGAGTCCGCATTTTTTACAGGAGGCAGACTATGCAGAGTGATATTGAGATCGCGCAGCACGCGGAAATGAGACCCATCGGAGAGATCGCCGAAAAGATCGGCATCCGCGCGGAAGAACTGGAAAATTACGGTCCCTATAAAGCGAAGGTGTCCCTGGCGCTGACGAAGCGCGTGAAAGATCAGCCCGAAGGGAAGCTCATCCTCGTGACGGCCATTTCTCCGACGCCTGCCGGCGAGGGGAAGACGACTACGACCGTCGGCCTCGGGCAGGCGCTCGCGAAGCTTGGGAAAAAAGTCATGATCTGTCTGCGCGAGCCTTCCCTCGGCCCGTGCATGGGCGTCAAGGGCGGAGCCGCCGGCGGCGGATATTCGCAGGTCGTTCCCATGGAGGACATCAATCTTCATTTCACCGGCGATATCCACGCGGTAACAACGGCGCACAATCTGCTTTCCGCCATGGTGGACAATCACATCCAGCAGGGAAATGCCCTCGGCATCGATCCCCGCCGCGTGGTGTGGGGCCGCGTGCTCGACATGAATGACCGCGTGCTCCGCCAGATCGTGGTGGGCCTCGGCGGCCGTCCGAACGGCGTGCCCAGGGAAGACGGATTCCAGATCTCCGTGGCGTCGGAAGTCATGGCGATCCTGTGCCTGGCCAAAGATATTTCCGATCTGAAAGAGCGCCTGTCCAGGATCATCGTGGCCTATACCTATGACAACCGGCCCGTCACCGCCGGAGATATCCACGCGCAGGGCGCCATGGCGGCGCTCATGAAAGACGCGCTCAAGCCGAACCTGGTGCAGACCCTCGAACACGTGCCGGCATTCATTCACGGCGGGCCTTTCGCCAATATCGCCCACGGCTGCAGTACCATGCTCGCCACGAAGACGGCGCTCCACCTGGCGGATTATGTCGTGACGGAAGCGGGCTTCGGCGCCGATCTGGGAGCGGAAAAATTCCTCGACATCAAGTGCCGCTTCGGCGGGCTCAAACCGGCGGCGGCGGTGCTCGTGGCGACCATCCGGGCGCTCAAAATGCACGGCGGCCGTCCGAAAAACGAACTGACCGAATCCGATCCGGAAGCGGTGAAGAGAGGTCTGCCGAATATGCTCCGCCACATCGAAAACCTGAAGAAATTCGGCCTTCCCGTGGTGGTGGCGCTCAATATGTTCCCCTCCGATACGGCGGAAGAAAAAGAAGCGGTGGAAGAAGCATGCCGCGCGGCGGGCGTCGCCGTGGCGGAATCCCGCGTCTTCACTGACGGCGGCGAAGGCGGCATTGATCTCGCGGAAGACGTGCTCGCCGCCATCGAGAGCGGTTCCCGTTACGCGCCGATCTACACCGATGAGATGACGCTGAAAGAAAAGATCGAGACCATCGCGAAGGAGATCTACGGCGCGGGCAGCGTGCAGTATGACGCGGCGGCGGAAAAAGAACTGAAACACATCGAAGAGATGGGCTTCGGCCGCATGCCGGTGTGCATGGCGAAGACGCAGATGTCTTTCACCGACGATCCCTCGAAACTGGGCGCGCCCAGCGGCTTTACCCTTCATGTGAGAGAAGCGCGCGTATCGGCCGGCGCGGGATTTGTGGTCGTGCTGACCGGCAAGATCATGACCATGCCGGGCCTGCCGAAACATCCGGCGGCGGAAAATATCGACGTGGACGATGACGGCCACATTACAGGACTCTTCTGAGAGAAAGCGGGGAAATATGGCTCTGATCCTTGACGGAAAAGAAACGGCGGCGGCGCTCGCGCCGAAGCTGAGAGAACGGCTCGCGGCGCTCCGCGCGGAACCGGGGCTGGCCATCGTGCTGGCGGGGGACAGCCGTCCTTCCGTCATGTACGCGTCCTTTATGGAAAAGGAGGCGGCGGCTTACGGGATCCCCGTGCGGCTCGTGAAGAAGGATGAAACGGTCACGGAAGAAGAAATGATCGCCCTCATGGGCGAACTGAACGGAGACCCGGCGGTATCGGGCATCCTCATGATGATGCCCCTCCCGAAGCACATCCGCGCGGAAGCGGTCATCGAGGCGATGGATCCCGATAAAGACATCGATGGGCTGACGACGGCCAATATGGGGCGGCTCGCGGCGGGAAAGGACGGCCTTTTCCCGTGCACTCCAAGGGCCTGCATGGAGATCCTCCGCCATTACGGCATCCCCGTCGACGGGAAGCGGGCCGTGGTCATCGGCCGCAGCAATGTGGTGGGCGGCCCGGCTGCGCAGCTCCTTCAGCGGGAGAACGCCACTGTTACGGTGTGCCATTCTCACACCAGAGATATGGCGGAGATCACGAGACAGGCGGACATCCTCGTGGCGGCGCTGGGCCGCGCGGAGAGCGTCACCGCCGATATGATCCGGCCGGGAGCGGTCGTGATCGACGTGGGCATCAACCGCGCCGGAGGGAAGACCGTGGGCGATGTCGCTTATGAAGAAGCGGAAGCCGTCGCGGGGGCCATCACGCCTGTGCCGGGCGGCGTCGGTTCCGTCACGACGGCCATGGTGATCGAAGCGGTCATCCGGGCGGCGGAAATACAGCGCGGAAGAGCATAAAGCGGAAAAAGAAAAGAGGAGAAATTTCTCCTCTTTTTTTTGCGCGGCGGGAAATCGGCCGGCGCTGTTTCCGGAGCGGCGCCGCTGCGGAAGCGCCTCTTTTTTTGCGCGCGCCGATTTGTTAAGATAAAAGGAAAACGGAAAAGCGGCGAAGGAGAAAGATATGGAAGAGCAGATCGTAGAACAGGTGGGAGAGAAAACGGCAGACTGGACGGCCCGCGTGTGGGACCGCCTGATAGATTTTGCGCTCACGAAAGGCCCGGAAGTGGCGGCGGCCCTGATCATCGCCGCCGTCGGCTATATGATCTGCCGGTGGATACGGCGGGTCGTCTTTAATGTGCTCACCCAGAGCAGCGTAGAAAGCTCGGCGGTGACATTCATTACGGAGCTCCTCTATTTCTTCTGCCTCACCATCGTGGCGGTGATGGCGCTGGGGACGCTGGGATTTTCCACCACGTCCATCTCGGCGGCGCTCGGCGGCATCGGCCTCGGCATCGGGCTGGCGCTCAAGGATAAGATCAGCAATGTGGCGTCGGGCATTTTCATTCTGATCTTCCAGCCCTTCCGCGTGGGCGACTACATCGACGCAGGCGGATACAGCGGCACCGTGGCGAATATACGCATCATGCATACGGAAGTCCGCACCACGGGCAATCAGATGGTCATCGTGCCGAATCTGACCATGACGTCCAATGTGATCGTCAATTATTCCTACCTGGATACGCGAAATATTGAATTTACCATCGGCGTGGGATACGGCACCGATCTGCGGCAGTGCGTCTCTCTCATGAGGGAAACGCTCACGGGCAGCGAATATGTGCTGAACAAGGAGGACCTGCCGATCTATGTGAAAGAATTTGCCGATTCCAGCATCAATATCTACGCGCGGGCGGAAGTGAAGCGGAGCGAGTATTTCCAGGCGATGAACGAGCTCAATATCCGCCTGAAAGAAGCGCTCGACCAGGCGGGCATCGATATTCCGTTCCCGCAGCTCGTGGTGCATCAGGCGGAAAAATGAAAATCTGGTGCATCAGGCGGAAAAATGAAAATCAAAGGCGGCCCAAAGGCCGCTCTTTGTTTCTTGCGGGAATGTTTTCCTTTCAGTATACTGGGAAAGCATTTCCCTATTTTATTATGAGGAGCAGAACAGAATGAAAGAGCCATCGTGCATAAAAACATCGTTTCAGGAAGCGGTGCTGTACACGCTGCCCATTTTTGCGGGCTTCTGGTTCGTCGGCGCGAGCTATGGCCTGTACATGCATTCCATGGGATTTGATTTCTGGTATCCTATGGTCATGGCCATGATCATTTTCGGCGGCTCTCTGGAATTTATCACCGTGGCCATGCTGGTCTCGCCTTTCGCGCCGGTGCAGACGGCGGTGGTGGCGCTTATCGTGCAGGCGCGCCACTTCTTTTACGGTCTGTCCATGGCGGAGAAATACAAGGGCACAGGATGGAAAAAGCCCTTGCTCATTTTCTGGCTCTGCGACGAGACCTTCGCGATGAATTACACCGCATCGATCCCGCCGGGCGCGGAACGGAGCTGGTTCTATTTCTTCGTGAGCCTTCTGAATTATCTCTACTGGGTGACGGGCTCCCTTTTCGGCGGTCTTATGGGGCAGGCGCTGGCGGATTTCCCGCTGGACGGGCTGGAATTTGTCATGACCGCCATGTTCATCGTCATTTTTCTGGAGCAGTTTCTCCGGGAGAAGACGCCCTGGCCCGCGGCGGCCGGATTCGGCGCGTCCCTGCTGTGCCTCTTCCTCTTCGGCGCGGAGGATTTCATGCTGCCCGCGCTCTGCCTGATCGCGGCGGTGCTCTTCGCGTTCCGCCGGCCCATTGAGAAAGCGGGGTGTGCGGAATAACGGAGCTGACGATCTCCGAGCAGGCCCTCGTCATCGGGATCTGCGCGCTCGCCACGATGACCACCCGCTTTCTGCCTTTTCTTCTTTTCTGGCGGGGGAAGGAAATGCCTCCTGCCGTGCGGTACCTGGGCCGGGCGCTTCCCGCGGCGGTCTTTGCGCTGCTCATCGTGTACTGCCTGAAAAATGTGAGCTTCCTCTCGGGGACGCGCGGCGTGCCGGAACTGGCCGCGTCCGCCGTGACGGCAGCCGTCCATCTGCGGCGGCGGAACATGATGCTCTCCATGACGGCGGGCACGTTTTGCTACATGTTTCTCATACAGGTCGTTTTCCCATGAAAAAGCGCTTCCTTTTCAGAGGAGGCGCTTTTCTTGTGCCTGTTTCATCCGAAGAAGATGTCCCGGAGGAGAAGCAGATTGAAGAAGGTCACGAGGATGCCGATGGACCAGAGGAGGATCTTCGTATAGCCTTTGTTGGCGTAGCGGCCCATGACTTTTCGGGAGGAGGTGAGGTAGAGCAGGGTGAAAACGGTGAAGGGGAGCTGAATGCTGAGGAAGGTCTGCGACCAGATGAGCCCTTCAAAGGGGGAGCTGATGAAGAGAATGATGAGGAAGGCGGGGATCATGGTGAGGAGAGAGCCCAGCCGGGTGTGACGGTCCGCGGAATCGTAAGGCTCGCCGAGCATACCGGCAAAAATGCATCCTCCCGCCATGGAAGAGGTGAGGCTCGCCGCGATGCCCGCGAAGAGAAGGGCGACGCCGAAAATGTCCGCCGAGAGCGGACCGATGAGCGGCGTGAGAAGGACGCCGGCCTGCGACAGATCGTCCACGGCGATGCCGTTCGCGAAGAAAGCCGACGCGGCGACGAAGATGATGGCGCTGTTGATGGCCCAGCCCACGCCCATGGAGAAGATGGTGTCAATGTATTCGGTCTTCAGCTTCTTCTCGATGGTGACCGGCCCTTTCAGGTGGAACTGCTGGCTCTGCACGACTTCCGAGTGGAGGAAGAGATTGTGCGGCATGATGACGGAGCCGAGGACGCTCATGATGACGGGCATGGCGCCTTCCGGGATGGACGGCGTGACCCAGCCGCGGGAAGCGGCGCCCCAGTCCACCGGCACGAGGCCCGCTTCCGCCATGAAGGCAATGCCGATGACGGAGACGAAGAAGACGATGATCTTTTCGACCCGCGCGTAGGAATGGCTGAACTGGAGGTACAGCGTCAGACAGAGCATGAGGAATGCGCCCGCCCGGAGGGGGATGCCGAAGAGCATTTCCAGCGCGATGGCCCCGCCGAGGAGCTCCGCCAGCCCTGTGGAGACGGCGGCGAGCATGGCCGTGGTGAGGATGAAATTTTTCAGCCGCCGGTCCATGTAGGCCGTGGACGCTTCGGACAGGCATTTCCCCGAGACGATGCCCAGGTGCGCCGCATTGTGCTGGAGAATGATGAGCATGATCGTGGAGAGCGTCACCACCCAGAGGAGCTGGTAGCCGTATTCCGAACCGGCGGCGACATTCGACGCCCAGTTGCCTGGATCGACGAAACCCACCGCGACGATGAGCCCCGGCCCGAGAGACCGGAAGATGTCCAGATAGGCGGAGAGCTTCGGCTCCTCCTTGTCCCGCCAGTATTGCATGAGATTCATTTCGATGAGTCTCCTTCCTTAAAAAGTGAGATTTATTCTCAAAATATTATACAGGAAACGGCCGTCAAGGGAAAGGGGCACGGGAATATCTCTTCCGCCGCGGCTGTAGTATAATAAAGGGCATCAGAGATTTTCCGGAATTTTTCGGTGGAAATAAGAAAGGATATCCTATGAAAGGACTGACAAAGAAACAGGCGGCGATCCTTTTCCTGGCGGCGGTTCTTCTGGCGGCGGCATGTTTCGCCGCTTTCAGGCAGGCCGCTCCGGCGGCGCAGGCGGAAGGCTATGTGGCGGTGGTCCGCATCGACGGGGAGATCTACGGCGGCGCGGAGGGAGGAAATCTCCTCGCTTCTTCATCAGGCGCGGCGAGCGAGCGGGTCATGAAGGAGCTCCGCGCGGCGCGGACGGACCCGAAGGCGAAATCGGTGCTGCTCCGCATCAATTCACCGGGAGGCTCCGCGGCGGCGGCGCAGGAGATCGCCGAAGAGGTGGACAAGGTGCGGAGCGCGGGCAAACCGGTGGTCGTCTCCATGGGCGACCTGTGCGCGTCCGCGGGCTACTGGATCGCGAGCCGCGGCAATTATCTCTTCGCCAGCCCCGGTACGATGACGGGGAGCATCGGCGTGTACATCGACTACAACAATGTGGAAGGCCTGATGAAGATGTTCGGCGTGTACAACGAGAAGATCAAGAGCGGCGCCTACAAAGACATCCTCTCCATGTCCCGTCCCATGACGGAAGACGAACGGGCCATGCTCCAGCGGATGGTGGACGAGATCTACGGCCAGTTCATTCATGCTGTGGCCGACGGACGGCGCATGGATGAGGCGGAGGTGCGGGCCCTCGCCGACGGGCGCATCTATACGGGCAGTCAGGCGCTGGATGCGGATCTCATCGACGCGCTGGGCAATTATTACGATGCCCTGAATTACGCGGCGAGCCTGTCCGGATTCGGTGAAGGAGAGGTGCCCGTGCACACCTACGGCGGTTCCGCGCCGCTGGCGGGCATTTTCTCGGCGGAAATGGACAGCGCGGCCCATCGTTTCGCGGACACCATGGCGGACCGTCTGCTTTCCGCCGCGAAGCGGGAGACGCCCGCGGTGAAATGAGGAGGATGGCATGAATCTTTTTCTTGACCTGATGTATCAGCTGCTGACGAGTCCCCGGCAGGCGTTCCGGGTGCTCACGCGGGGAGAGCGGCTCCGCCAGGCCGGCGCGCTCTGGCTCTTCGTGGTCTTTCTGCTGTCCCTCACCTCGCTGGCGGACGGAGCGGGGCTCGGCACGGCGTTTTTCCTGTGCTTCCTCGGCATGGCCATTCTGCTTTTCCTGCACAGCGCGGTCATCGACTACTGCGCGGGGCTCCTCGGCGGGAGCGGCACGGCGAAGGGCATCACCGCGGGATTCATGGCGGCGTCTTTCCCCTATGCCTTCCTCGTCTTCAGCGGGCTCCTGTCCGCTTTCGGCGGGATGGGAGAAAGCCTTCTGGGCTATGCCGTCTTTCTCTGGAGCTTTGCCCTCGACGTCCTGGCGGTGAGCGAGAACTACCGCTTCTCCACGGGGAAAGCGCTGGCCGTGGCGCTGATCCCGGCGGCGCTTTTCATCCTGGCGGCGGCGTGCTTCTTCTTCCTCGGCCTCTTCGCGGCGGTGTCCGGGCTGGCGCAGATGGAAGACCTCGGCGCGGCGGCAGGCGTGCTGCAGAGCCTGTGACAGGCCTTTGGCCGGGCATGTGATATACTTGTATTGAAGATGACCGCAGGTCATGAAATGATAAAAATTTCACGGGGGGGTCAGGGACGACCTTCTCCGTACCTCCTCCCGTATTCGTGTACGGGAGGTTTTTATGATGGAGAAAAAATACGCCCGCCTCGCCGCTCTTCTCGCCGCGGCGGTGCTCTGCGGAAACGGCGCGCCGTCCATGGCGGCTTGGTGGGAAGGAAACGGCACTGAACCGATCAAGATTACCGAGGATAATGCTTCAGAAATCACTAGCGATGTATATGGAAATCAGGACCATCCGGATGCGACCGACACAGTGACGGGCCATGTGGAAATGACGGGCGGCACAGTGAATGTAGATATATACGGCGGCAGTAGCAACACGGGCTCGGCCACCTACAATACGGTGGCGATTTCCGGCGGCAGCGTGAATAGGGTTGTATACGGCGGCTACAGCGGCGGGGGCGCGGCGACCGGCAATACGGTGGCTCTCTCCGGCTCGGCGGATGTGACGGCATCCGATCTGTACGGAAGGAACGATGAGAGCAAAGGCTCCGGGAATGCCCTCGTTCTGGATGACTGGAGCGGCACGGTGAAGAGCCTTCATAATTTTGACGCCATCGACTTCGAAAATATCGACCTGTCGCAGGGAGCGAAACTGGACGTGACAGATGAGATTAACGGACAGCTCCGGCGTAAAGAACGCGGCGATCTCGATCAATTCCCTGAAAGCGGGCGACTATGCCGCCGGCGAGACAAAAGCGACGATCACGTGGGATACTGATCTGACCGGCGCGGTGACGATCGCAGACGATGTGACAAAAGCGTCACGGCTCTTCGGCGACAGGGACGGCGGAGGCATCTACATGAACGACGTGATAGATACGAGCGTGACGCATAAAACAGGAACAAATACGGTGCGGATCATGACGACCATAGATAAATCGGTCCTCACCGGTCAGTTCATCGATGAAAATGGAGCTATCCATCAGAACAGCGCCTATGAAGGAGATACGCCGCAGACGCTCGTCATCGGCGACGGATTTGTGACGAATGCAGGGACCGTGGCCGGTGCCTATGCGGCAGGCGGGCAGACGGCTGAAGGCGGTTCTGTTCGTATCGAAAGTACGGGTTGGAACGGCACGGTCTACGGCGGCTACAGCGAGACCGGCGCGGCCGCGGGCAATACGGTCTACGTCGGCGACTATGACGAGACCGGGGTATTTCATAAGGCTGACGCGTCCAATGTGACCGTCGTTGGCGGGAAAGGAAGCGAAATCAGCGGGAATACGCTGGCCGTGACGGGCAATGGGAATACGCTGGCCGTGACGGGCAATGGGAATACGCTGAAAGGCATTTCCGGTATGTCCTCCATTGATTTCCAGCAGGTCATGATGGCTAAAGAGACGGAGGACAGCACGGCGGCGCTGACGTTAAGCGATACAAACGGCGTCGATCTGGGCGGCACGTCGCTTCACGTGTTCTCCCTTGCCGGCGGGAACACCTATGCGGCAGGCGACCACGTGACGCTCCTCTCGGCGGAACACGGCATTACGAGTGATAATGGACCCGTCGACGTAGAAAAGATCACCGCCGGGGTCACGCAGGACCTTTCCGTGGAGACCACCTATGGGGAAGACAACAAGAGCATCGGTCTCGAAGTGCGGTCCGTCTCCCTCAATCCGCAGACTGACCTCATCGCGGAGAACCGGGCCGTGGCGGCGGCCTTCGTGAATCAGGGCGCGGACATCGCCGCCGATTCGCTCCGCCTCCTCGACGACGGCTATCACTACGGCACCCAGACCTTCGGCGCGGTCTACGGCAACCGCAGCACCTACGATGTGGCGAGCGACATCAAGATCAACGGATGGAGCGAGATCGCAGGCTTCGGGAACATCCATGAAGTGAAAGGCGGCCGCCTCGCGTGGGGCGTCTTCTATGAGAACGGCACCGGTAACTACCGCACGTGGAATACATTCAACAACGAGATGTTCCGCGGCGACGGGAGCCTCCTCTACAACGGCGGCGGCGCGGCTATCCGTCTCACGAAAGACAGCGGCATGTACTATGAAGCCTCTCTCCGCGCGGGCACCTTGTCTTCCTCGATGTCGAACGCCGTGAAAGACGGGAACGGCAATTCCTACGGCTTCGATTCTGACAGCACCTACTGGGGCGCGCACGTGGGAGCGGGGAAACTCATCCAGAGAGGCAGCGGCCAGTGGGACATCTACGGCAAGTATTTCCACACCGACATCGACGGGGACAGCTTCGAAATGGGCGGCGACCGGTTCAGCTTCGACAGCGTGACCAGCGACCGGCTGCGCCTTGGCGCGCGGTACACCGCGGACACGGACAAAGCGTGGAGCCTCTATTGCGGCGCGGCGTATGAATACGAATTCAGCGGTGACAGCCATATGAAAGCAGGCCAGTTTGAAGCGCCCGAGCAGAGCTTGCAGGGCTCGACCGTCTTCGGTGAGATCGGCACCGTGTGGGGCCGGAAAGATTCGCCGTGGAGCATGGATGTGAATCTTCGTGGCTACGCGGGCGAACGGGAAGGATTCAGCGGCATGGTGCAGCTGGCGTACGCTTTCTGAAATATAAAAAGGAGGACTTGATCAGTCCTCTTTTTTGATGGCACAGACACGCCGTAAGGCAGGTCCCGCAGAGAGCGCACGGGCTGCGCGTTCTCTTTCTGCCGGGAAAGCCCCGGCAGTGTGCTTCTTTGGCATATGATGCCATGGTCACTTCATTTCATTTTCCGGGGCGGCCCGGAAAAGAAACGAAGCAAAGAAAAGGGGCCGCCGGCCAGGCGAAAAATCCCTGTCGCCCGAACGCCGTTCCGCTCAGCCTGTAATTCCCTGTCAGCGCATTTCCGGCTTGAGCGTCAGTGCGATATTCCGCCGTGACAATACAGGCTGCGGGACGCGGCCCACCGTCCGTTCTCCTGACGGCGCTTCATGCGCCGCCACCGGGATTTTTCTAATGGCCGGTGTCATCAAGCCGCTCACCCGTGGAGCGGCCAGCAAAGTGCGCCGCCTGAAAAATAAAAAGGCGGCTCACACCGTCCGCCCGGCCCCGACGCCGGGCCCGCTCACTCTGGCTCTTACCTTTCTCATCCATTTCAATGATCGTATAAAAAGAATCACTCGTTTGCGTACACTCTTCAATCACTTATCTGTGCCTGCCCTGTCACTTGTGACAGGGCAGTTTCATTTATGGAGGGCGACTTCGCCTGCGCACAACGGTAAGAATCCAAGGATGACTTCCCGAAGGGAAGCCGACACAACTGCACCGCCTGCACATAATGGCAAGCATACAAGGATGGCTTCCCAAAGGGAAGCCGACACGACTTTTCTCAAATGCACATATACCCATTTCTCCCGTCTGGCTTCGCCGTATGTGAGAGAAAACGTGGCCTTCTCGCCTGCGTCCGCACCGCCTGAGAACCTGCTGTCTAACACTGGTGCAGCTCCCCGCCCATGCCGTCTGCGCCCGGTGCCCGCGGAGCGGGAGAAAAATCGGCCGGTGGCGTCAGCGGTCGGCTTGTCTGAGCGGGCGTCGCTCATTGTGGGATATTCGTAAATCATTCTGAATGAACTTTTCCATTCAGCCCGCGAGTTGCGCGGAGGGTAGTGACCGGTCCGATTTTTCAGGGCGCGGACGTGGGCGGCAGCTTTTTCTCTTTGCTTCGTTTCTCTATTTTGGCTGGCCAAAAAGAGAAATGAAGCCTCCAATGTAGCTCGGAGCTACAGAAGAAAAATAGTAAAATAAAACTCTCGCGGCAGCGTCGTATGTGGGCCTGCGCCGACAGCTTCCGGCAGGGCAGCGTGGGCCTGCGTCCGCACCGTCCGACAGAGAACGCGCAGCGCCGCTCATGCCCCCCCGCACGGGGAATACAGCCTCCGCACCGCAAATGAATCTCTCCCGCCGAAAAGGCGCAAATAAAAAACGTGCTCCTTTTCAGGAACACGCTTTTTTATTCCGCCGTGACTTTGAGGCGGATCGTGCTGGTCACCTGCGGGTGCACCCACACTTCAATCTCATAGTCGCCGGGCTGTTTGATCGGCTCTTTGATCTTGATATTTTTCTTGTCCAGCTTGAAGCCGTATTTCTTCTCCAACGTCTCGCTGATATCCTTCGCGGTGACGCTGCCGAAGATGCGGCCGTCTTCGCCGACGCGGACTTTGATCTCCGCGTTCACTTTTTTCAGCTGAGACGCCATGACGACAGCTTCGTCCGCCGCGACTTTGGACTTAAATTCCTTGGATTCTTTTCGCTGCGCCGCGGTGTTCAGATTGGCTTTCGTGCCTTCCTGCCCGAGGCCGCGCTTGATGAGGACATTGCGGCCGTAGCCGTCGGAGACTTCGATGACGTCGCCCCGCTTGCCCAGTTTCTTCACATCCTGCAAAAGTACTACTTTCATTGTTCTTCCTCCTTTAACTGTTCACGGATCGCCGCGAGGATCTTCTTTGCGGCGTCTTCTTTATCTTTTTCGCTGATCTGCGCGCCGGAGACGGTCATGTGCCCGCCGCCGCCGACCGCTTCCATCACGGTCTGTACGTTGAGGCTGCCGTCGCTCCTCGCGGAAATGCCGAGGCGCTGTTTCTCCATGGGATAATAGACGACGCTCGCCCGGATGTCTTCCACATTAACGAGGAAATCCGCCACCTGCCCGGCGATGATCTGGGCCTGCGCGGTGCCCGCGGGGCATTCCGCCACGGCCACGCAGCCTTCTTTGATCTTCATGGCCGCCATGATGGCCGACTTGATCTTCGTCGTCTCGATGTCCACGGCAAAGAGCTCTTTCACGAGCTTCGTATCCGCGCCGATCCGGCGGAGATAGCTCGCCGCGTCGAAGGTGCGGATGCCCGTCTGGACGGAGAAATTCTTCGTATCCACCACGATGCCCGCATAGAGACACGATGCCGCCAGCTGCGGCAGTTCGCCGTCGGTGTCGTAGTACTGGATGAGCTCCGTCACCAGTTCCGACGCGGAAGAGGCGGAAGGCTCCATGTAGGTGAGGAGCGTATTGGGAATGATGCTGCTCGACCGGCGGTGGTGGTCGATGATGATGCGCCGGGACGATCTCGCCAGCGTATCCGGCGCGGCGATCATTTCCGGCACATGCGTATCGACGGCAAAGACGAGGGTCTTGTCGGTGACGAGGTCTTTCGCCTCGCTGTCGGAGAGGAGCAGATCGGAAAGCTCTTCATCCTCCCGGATGGCTTTCCTCATTTTCCGGGATGTCTCGTCGGCGGAGGAAACGGCGATGTACGCTTCTCTGCCGTCCGCCCGGAAGAGGCACGCCAGCCCCGCCGCCGCACCGAGGGCGTCGTAATCCTCGTGGAGGTGCCCCATGATGATGACCCGGTCGGAGTCGTTCACCAGCTCTTTCAGGGCGTGCGCCACCACGCGGACACGGACGCGGGTCATGCTTCCGGTAGCCTGCGTCTTGCCGCCGAAGACTTTCATGTCCCTGCCGATGCGCACCACGGCCTGATCGCCGCCGCGGCCCAGCGCAAGGTCGAGGGCGGACTGCGCTTCTTCCGCCTGCCGGGCGAATTCGTCCTCGCTCTGCACGATGCCGATGGACAGCGTCACGGGGATGCGGTTCACCGTCCGGATGGCCCTCACTTTGTCGAGAATGTCAAAATGGCGCTCCATGAGCTCCGCCAGCGCCGCCCGGGACAGGCACGCCACGAAGTCCGCCTGGGCGTACTGCTTAATGAATCCGTCGAGGCTGGAAAATTCATCGAGGATGCATTCATTCACTTCCGAAAGGAGATTGGATTTCTCCGAATCGGTCATATCCCCGGTCACTTCGGAAATATTGTCTACCCGGATCAGACAGAAGACCGGCATGGCGGCGCGGCATTCTTCCACGGCCCTGTCCATCTCCGTGCGGTCCAGCAGGTAGAAAAGGAGGTACGGCGTACCGTTTTCTCCGTCTTTATCGAGAAATTTATAGACCACGCGGAACGCGTTTTCCTTCAGTTTGCAGTCGAACCAGCCCGATTTCCCCCAGAGGCGCGCGGCGTGCGTGCCCGGCAGGATCCGGTCGATTTCCGTTTCATCGCTCCCCTCGGATTTCGTCCACGAACGGAATACGCCGTTCGACCAGACGACATGCCGTTTTTCATTGATCATGGCGATGCCGAGAGGCAGATTCTTCACGGCGTATACCGTGCCCGCCTCCACACCGGCGGACAGGTCATCGAGATACTTCATGAGGATCTTTTCCTGATCCATATCCCTTTTCTTGATGAAAAGGAGACAGCCCAGGTCAAGGATCGCCGCGAGGAGCCCGAGCATCCAGTTCTGACTGGCCAGCGCCAGGAGCGTTATGACGAGAAGGATGCAGAAAAGTTTCTCATTCCGCTTTTGCACCCATACTTCTTCCAGCATATGTCCTCCTCCGGAACCGGGAGACCGATCTCTCCGAAAATTCCTGAATGTGTATATTATACTAAAATTTTCCGAAAATGGTAAATCCGCCGGAAGCGCGCAGAAAGAGCGGCTCTCGCCGCTCTGTTTCCGCTTTATTCGTAATTTTTCTTTTTCCGGTACCGGAAGAGAAGGTCAAAGAGACCCATGACCACCATGGCCTGCTGAAGGAAGGGCAGGAAGAAGGCGCCGCCCGCGATGAACCACCGCAGCGATTTCATGACGGGGAACCGCACGGGGAGCCACCACAGGACAGCAAGGCCCTGGAGCCAGAAGACGAAATGGCACATCATCTGCAAATTATAGAGGAAATTATTCGCCGGGTCTTCCGGATAGAGGTATCCCAGGCCGAAGAAGATGAGGTAGAGATAGACGCTCTGCACCGGCAGCTCCCACCGGGAGACCGGCGGAAGGACGGGGATATTTTTGTACCCCATGCGGAGGAAGATATACTTGGAGAGCGTCATGGCCGCCCAGGAATAGATGACGCACACCGTAGCCGCGATGAAGAGCACCGACTTCCGCAGCATTTCATAGGTCTGCTCCATGCCGGCCTGCGCCGCCGCCAGCGTCTCGCCGCTGTAGAACTGGGGCAGGATCTCCTCCGTAGACGCGCGGATCGTCTCCATGAAGGTGCCGTCCAGGATGGAAGTGTCCATGCCGAGCACGTAGATGCCGAATAGGATCTGCAGCGAGAAGGCCACAAGCACCGCTCCGGCCCCCGCGAAGAGCGTCGCC
>ERZ780162.979-NODE-979-length-20801-cov-4.302179_pt1 | contig 20801 bp, 19 predicted proteins | sample MGYA00511474_ERZ780162 | MGnify/ENA primary metagenome ERZ780162 (study PRJEB29588, sample SAMEA2143633) | human gut metagenome | biome: human gut; feature: human-associated habitat; material: faeces | place: Denmark | collected 2008/2010 ...
GTCCCTGGTGGCGTAGTCTTTATTTGAGCCGTCCAAGTTTTGGGGCGCAGTTCATTCGGCATGAAACGGGAGGCCTTTCATGGACTTTCATCGCACAGTTTTGGAAGCACACACCGCAGAACAGGGCACCAGAGCGTGTGCCAGAAACCCCAGACAAAGACGGTTACTTCAAAAAGCAGCCCTTTGACTCCAGAGGCTCGATGTTAAGCTTCATATTTGGATCTACGGTAATAGAAAGCAAATAGGTTTTGATAGCTTCATCAACTTCGTATTCAATGTCGATATCGCCATCAAACACGCACCAGTAGAACAACAAGCCCGTCGACGCGGCGGCAATGCGAAGCATGGCTTCGTCAAGATCGACATCGTCACGCACAATACCCAACTCGATAGCTTCTGCAAGATAATTGCGAACCGAAACAATGATGAAATCGTCTTCAGCATCGCGATGCATGAAGTCGAAGAAGGGATTGTGATTGGAAGCATATAGGCCGGAAACGAATTCAAGACCCATATCCTTGCAGTACTCAACATAAGCACGATACAAAAGAAGGACGCGCTCAACTGGGCCATATTCGTCACTGCCCTCAAGAGCCTTTTCGCGATAAGGTGCGAAAGCGTACTTCAAGTAATAGGAGATAAGATCCTCCTTGCCGCTGAACAGGTTGTAGAAACTACCTGTTGAAAGCCCGGCCTCATCGCAAATGTTGCGAACGGTAAGCTGCTTCATGCCATAGCGGTTCACGAGCTTGATAGCGGCTTTCAAAAGCTTTTCGCGCGTCACCTGAGCCCCTGTTTCATGAACAGACACATACTGGTTCCGCCTTATCATGAGCAATCCCCTTCCAGTTTTCCGCAGTCTTCCACACCATACACGATTACGTTATATTGCACGAATCGCTCCAACAAATGAACATGTTCTAACAAGGTTATACCATGCGATGAGAATCCAATCGTCGCAAACACGATACCTTCTGCAAACCTGCCACCAGTAAAAGCAAACGGGGGCACAAGGCCCCCGTATTCATTTTGCTATGCGCGGCTCACACGTGCGCCTTGCGGTGTATCTTCAACCACAAAGCCCAGATCGCCCAATCGATCGCGTACCGCATCAGCAAGGGCGAAGTTCTTTTCCTTGCGGGCTTCAGCACGACGCACCAGCAGCGCTTCGATAGCCCCCTCGGCGTCACATCCCGTAAATCCAGCAAGCTCAACAGCCAAGGCAACAACCTCGTTCGAGGAATCGCACTCCTTGTCTTCGCAAGCATTGAGATCGACACCGAGAACGCTAAGCAGGTCGCACACCGCATCGGCACCGGCAAGCACTGCGGCAGCATCTTTGCTGCTTACCGCAGTCTCAGTGAGGATCGTGTTTGCTTCGCGCACAAACGAACAGATAGCGCCCAGGGCACCCGCCGTATTGAAATCATCGTCCATTGCCTCAATAAACGAATCGCACATATCGTCGATTGCTTTTTGATAAGCAACAAGGTCGACCGTGGTTTCACCTTCGGCGTTGGCGCACAACCATGCGGTGTTCTTAACGAAGTTGGTAAGACGGGAAAGCATTGCCTCCGATTCGCCCAAACGCTCGTCCGAGAAGTCGAGCGGGCTTCGGTAATGCGTTTGCAGCATCAGCATTCGAAGCACGCGGGCGTCGGTGGTTTTAAGCACATCGCGCAGCAACAGGAAATTGCCCAGCGACTTTGACATCTTTTCGTGGTTGATCTGAAGCATGCCGCCATGCATCCAGTAATTGGAGAACGTGCAACCAAAAGCAGCTTCTGACTGAGCACGCTCGTTTTCGTGATGAGGGAACGCCAGGTCTGCGCCACCACCGTGGATATCGAACGGGAGACCCAGGTACTTCTTCGACATAGCCGAGCATTCGATATGCCAGCCGGGACGGCCTTTACCCCAAGGAGAATCCCACGAAGGCTCGCCTGGCTTGGCTGCCTTCCACAGGGCGAAATCAAGGGGATCACGCTTGCGATCTTCCAAGCCCTGGCCGTCTGCGCGCAGCTCACGATGGCCCGACTCCATTTCGTCGACATTGCGGCCAGAAAGCTGACCATAGCCCTCATACGAACGAACCGCAAAGTATACGTCGCCTTCAACCTCGTAGGCATGACCGCCTTCGATGAGTTTTTCGACCAGCGCGATCATCTCGTCGATTTCCTCAGTGGCACGAGGGCGAACATCCGGGTCCATTACGCCGGCAGCACGCATGTCGTCGATAAAGGCCTGGGCGTATTCCGCAGCAACCTCAGAAGCGCTACGGCCCTCTTCGTTTGCCTTTTTGATGATCTTGTCATCCACGTCGGTGATGTTCTGCACGAACTTCACCTCGTAGCCACGCCAAATCAGATAACGGCGAATGGTGTCAAACGAAATAAACGTGCGAGCATTTCCGATATGAATGTAGTTGTACACAGTTGGGCCGCATACATACATATTCACCTTGCCGTCGGCAACGGGAACAAAGGGACGCTTTTCACGCGCCTTGGTATCGTAAATCTTGATCATGCAATCTCCTCGAAACAGCATATGCGGCAACTGCCGCATGCGAATTCTACCAGTAGGAAGGGGCCCGCTCTACGGGCTACTTACAGCGGCATACCAACGCCACAGCCTGAGCAGAAATGCCCTCTTCTCGGCCCTCAAAGCCAAGGTGCTCGGTAGTAGTTGCCTTCACTCCCAAGTTTTCTACCGCGATCCCGCAGGCGGTCGCCAGGTTTTCACGCATCATATCGCGATAAGGCGAAAGCTTTGGAGCTTGGGCGGCAATTACGCAATCGATGTCAACGATAGAAAAGCCTTGTTCACGCACAAGATTCGCAACCGCAGCCAACAGCTTCAGAGAATCGGCACCCTCATAAGCAGGATCGGTATCGGGGAAAAGCTTGCCGATATCGCCACCTCGAATCGCCCCGAGCAGGGCATCGGCCACCGCATGAGCCAACACATCGGCGTCAGAATGACCCAAAAGCCCCTGATGATGAGGGATTTCTACGCCACCCAAAATCAGTTTGCGATCAGGGGCAAAGGCATGCACATCGTAACCGAGACCCACACGCATGGGCACGGCAGATATAACTTGGTTTTGCTCAGTCACTTAGAGTTGCTCCTCTCGGCGGTCTTCAATTGCCGCGCGAATTGCCGCAGAGATAATCAGATAGTCTTCAGGAACGGTGAGTTTGATGTTGTCGCGCTTTCCCTCAACCATGAGCACACGGCCGCCCAAACGTTCAATAAGCGAAGAATCGTCTGTACCCACAAATCCATCGGAGAGGGCCGAAGCATGAGCGCGGCGGTAGATGCCAGCACGAAAAACCTGAGGGGTTTGAGCGTTCCAGAACACCGAGCGGTCGGGCGTGCCAACCACTACCCCGTTTTCGACAACTTTCAACGTATCGATGGAGGGATGCCCCACCAATGCGCCGTCGCAATCAATATTGCCTTTGAGCGTGCTGATGGTGTGTTCGATGAGCTCTTTGGTGATAAGAGGCCTTGCGCCATCGTGGAGCATAACGAACTCGTATTCCTCGGGCACCAGCTCAAGGCCGGAAAAGGCAGATTCTTGGCGAATCGATCCAGCGGGAGCCATAACAATGGGCGTCACAAAGGGGAACGGATCGATTGCTTTAGAAAGGTATTCGCTCATGCGCTCTTCGGGGCACACGATAACGATAAGGCCCACATCGCCTACAGCATCGAACACTTCGGCAGAACGGGTGAGGATGGGCTTGCCGGCAATTTCCACGAGCTGCTTGCCACCTTCGTGACCAAAACGCTCGCCGCTGCCGCCGGCCAAGATAATCGCAGCAGTTTTGGGGTTCTTATCAACGACACCCTCAAGGCGGGGTTCCGCCTTGAGGGCATCGAAATTGACGTCATCGAACATAGCCATTGCGTGCTCAAGCACGGAAGGGGCAAAAATCGGATCGATGGTCTTTTCAGTCATGATAACTCCTGTACACCTGGTGCGGATTCAGAGCCGCAGCGCTGGTGCACTTCAGGCTCAGTCGGCTGCCTGGCCTCCTGCAGAAGAGCCGCCACGCGAAGAAATACCCGCGTGACCAAGATCATAGCCGGCAAGAAGCAATTCAGCCTCGGCAGCTATGGTATCACGCTTGCGCGGTGCCGGGATAGAGCCAGTACCCGCATTGAATATGAGCTTGTCATCTTCCACATCGACATCGATAACCGAGCCACTGCTCCAACGGCCCTCAAGAAGCTGCTCGGAAAGCGGATCCTCGATGAGGCGCTGGATAGCACGACGCAATGGACGAGCTCCGAAGGAAAGGTCGGTGCCTTCCTTGGCAACAAAGCGGCTCGCTTCGGGCGTCAGGTTGATGGACATGTTCTGCTCGATAAGACGCTCGCGCAAATCGGCAATCATAAGATCGACGATCTTCACGATTTCTTCTTCGGTAAGGCTCTTGAAGACGATGATCTCATCGATGCGGTTCAGGAATTCAGGGCGGAAAAGCTTCTTTACCTCACCCATCACGCGCTGCTTCATTTCCTTGTCGTCCATGCCACCATTGGCGCTTGAGGTGAAGCCCAAAGGGGTGGTAGCCGTGATTTCGCGCGCACCGACGTTGGAAGTCATGATGATAACCGTGTTGCGGAAATCAACAACGCGACCCTGCGAATCGGTAAGGCGCCCTTCCTCCAAGATCTGAAGCAAGATATTGAACACATCGGGGTGGGCCTTTTCGATTTCATCGAACAGCACAACCGAATACGGACGCTGACGCACTGCCGTGGTAAGCTGACCGCCCTCATCGTAGCCCACATAGCCTGGAGGCGAGCCAACCAGACGCGACACCGAGTGCTTTTCCATGTACTCGGACATATCGAAGGAGATAAGCGCATCTTCGGAATTGAAGAGAAATTCCGCCAAAGCTTTGGAAAGCTCGGTTTTGCCCACGCCCGAAGGACCAAGGAAAATAAACGATCCGCCAGGACGCTTCGGGTCTTTCAGGCCCGAACGTGAACGACGAATAGCCTTCGAAAGAGCCGTAACTGCTTCATCTTGACCGATAACGCGCTCATGGAGCACCTGCTCCATGCGGAGCAGCTTTTCGGTTTCCGCCTCAGTAAGGTTGGAAACGGGCACGCCAGTGGTCATGGAAACCACATCGGCAACGTCTTCTACCGCAACCTCGTTAATCGTGTTGCTGTTCTTTTCTTCCCACGCCTTGCGCGCCTCATCGCGCTTGGCGACAAGCTCTACTTCCTTTTCGTGCAGGATATCTGCGCGCTTGAAGTCCTGCTTGGCGATGGCATCATCCTTCTGAGTGCGGACGTTGCGCAGTTCATCGGCGATCTTCTGCACCTCTTCGGGTAGGACCATGTTGCGGATGCGCATGCGAGCGCCAGCCTCGTCCAAAACGTCAATGGCCTTATCAGGGAGGAAACGATCCTGGATGTAGCGATCGGAAAGGCTTACTGCGGCGCGCAGTGCGTCATCGGTGAAATGCACGTGATGATGCGCCTCGTAGCGATCGCGCAAGCCTTCGAGGATGCGCACTGCCTGCTCTTCGCTTGGTTCCTTCACCATTACCGTCTGGAAGCGACGCTCGAAAGCGGAATCCTTTTCCAAGTGTTTGCGGTATTCGTCGAGCGTGGTAGCGCCGATAATCTGAATTTCGCCACGCGACAGGGGCGGCTTCAAAATGGCAGCCGCATCGATGGAGCCTTCAGCGGCGCCAGCGCCGATAAGGGTATGCAACTCGTCGATGAACAGGATGATGTCGCCCGCCTGCTCAACTTCCTTAATGCACTTCTTCAAACGCTCTTCGAATTCACCACGGTACTTGGAGCCTGCCACCAGGGCAGATACGTCAAGCGTGACGATGCGCATATTGCGAATGATATCGGGTACCTGGTCGGCAACGATAAGCTGAGCCAAGCCTTCGGCAATAGCGGTTTTGCCCACGCCGGGCTCACCGATAAGGAGTGGGTTGTTCTTTTGGCGACGCGAGAGGATCTGCATCACGCGCTCGATTTCGCCAGCTCGCCCGATTACGGGATCGAGTTTGCCGTCCTTGGCCTTTTTAGTGAGGTCGACACCAAATTCCTTCAGCATGCTGTCGGAAGCGCCCGCATTGGGATCGAAATTGGTAGCGCCCGCGAACACCGCAGACTGACCCACCATATCGTTCAAGGAAGAGCGAATGGCATCGCCTTCCACTCCGAGCTTACGCAGTACATCAATCGCTGTGCCTTCGCCTTCGCGAACAATACCTAGCAGCAGATGCTCGGTAGAGATATAGCTTTTGCCCATCTGCATGGCTTCACGTAGCGAGTTTTCCAATACGCGCTTTACGCGCGGGGTAAAACTCAAATGGCCCGAAACGTCGGTAGATGCATCGCCTTTAATGAGTTGCTGCACGCAGGTAAGGGCAGCTTCGTACGTAACGCCCAGATGGTCAAGCGCCTGGGCGGCTAAGCCTTCTTTTTCCTTCAACAAAGCCAAAAGGACGTGCTCGGTACCCACATAAGGCTGATGCAGCGCACGAGCCTCTTCCTGGGCAAGCACCAGTACCTTTCTGGCCTTGTCGGTAAACTTGTCGAAGGACATGTAAGCCTCGATTCTCTCGGCAAGTAAGTTTAATTCGGAATAATGCTAGCACTCAAAAACAGCGAGTGCTAACCCGTTAACAATCTGTGACTAGAATACAGAAGCGGGTGAGAATTTTGGGGACAGTCCCGAAATTCTCACCCGCTATTTCACACAAGATCATCCCTGTTCGGATAAAACAGGGGTTCCTCTATTTGGCCTCAGGACGCATGTGGGGGAACAGCAACACGTCGCGAATGCTCGGCTGGTTCGTAAGGAGCATAACTACACGGTCAATGCCGATACCGATGCCGCCCGCAGGAGGCATGCCGTACTCAAGAGCACGGATGTAGTCGGTGTCATACTCCATGGCCTCGTCATCGCCAGAAGCCTTTTCCTCCATCTGCTTCTGGAAGCGCTCTGCCTGGTCAACCGGGTCATTTAGCTCGCTAAAGGCATTGGCGTACTCATGGCCTGCAATAACAAGCTCAAAACGATCAGTCAGACGAGGGTCGTCCTCGAAGCGCTTGGCTAGTGGGCTTACCTCAACCGGGTAATCCACAACAAAGGTGGGGTTCACGATGGTAGGCTCACCGATTTCGTCGTACAGCTCGGCAATAAGCTTGCCGGCAGTCCACTCGGGCTTCACCTCGATGCCGTTCTTCTTGGCAACCTCAACCAGATGGCTAACAGGCGTGTCAAGCGTAACCTCTTCGCCGAGTGCTTTGGAAACGATTTCCGTCATGGGAATGGAAGGCCACTCGCCCGAAATGTCGATGGTCTGACCCTGGTACTCAAGCTGTTCGGAGTCGTTCACTGCAGCGTTGGCTGCCTTGATAACACCCTGAGCAAGCTTCTTCATGCCTTGCAGGTCGTTGAAAGCGCAGTAGGCTTCCATGGTAGTGAACTCAGGGTTGTGAGTAGGATCCATACCTTCGTTGCGGAAGATACGACCGATTTCGAACACGCGCTCGAAACCGCCAACCAGCAAACGCTTCAAGTGAAGCTCGGTGGCAATACGCAGATAGTTTTCCTGATTCAGCGCATTGAAGTGCGTAATGAACGGCTTAGCGGTTGCGCCACCTTGCACGGTTTGAAGGATGGGCGTTTCCACCTCGTAATAGCCGTCCGCCTCCATATAGCGGCGGAAAGCCGAGAGGATCTTCGAGCGCTTCTGGAAGGTATCGCGCACTTCATCGTTAACGATAAGGTCGACATATCGCTGGCGGTAACGGGTTTCTTTGTCGTTCAGGCCATGAAACTTTTCAGGCAGCGGACGCAACGCCTTGGAGAGCAACTGGAACGAATCAACGGCAACAGAAAGCTGGCCGCGACGCGTGCGCATCATAAGGCCATGCGCGCCAATCCAGTCACCCAGGTCGAGGTCTTTCATCTCGGCAAAGACGTCTTCGCCCAAAGCGTTGATGCGGCAGAAGAGCTGAATGCGACCGGTGGCATCCTGGAGCTCGAAGAAGATGATTTTGCCCTGAACACGCTTGGCCATAACACGGCCTGCAATGGAAACAGCATCTTCGGTGTTTTCGCCATCGGCCAGCTCGGCGTACTTTTCATCCAAGTCGACAATGTGATGGGAGTACTCGAATGCAGCGTGACCATAAGGGTTCTTGCCCTCTGCCAATAGAGTCTCGCGCTTGGCGCGACGCACCTCAATCGGATCGTCTTCGATTACTTGCTCGTTGTTTTCTTCTGCCATGTGAATTCCTTAAAGCTTGCTTAGCGCTCGATTGCCTGAATGGTCATCTTGATAACGCGGCCGGTGGGACCCTGAGCCTCTACGGCTTCGCCCTGCTTATGGCCCAAAAGGGCAGCGCCTACGGGAGATTCGTTGGAAATCTTGCCCTCGGCGGAGTTTGCCTCTGCGCCGCCAACAATGGTGAATACGCGCTCGCGGCCACCCATATCTACCGTTACGCGGCTGCCGATGTTAACGCGACCAGATTCGGTGGGAGCCTCCACGATGGTTGCCTCGCCGAGGATACGAGTGATCTCTGCGATGCGGACCTCGTTTGCAGCCTGCTCATTCTTTGCGTCGTCGTACTCAGAGTTCTCGGAAATATCGCCGAATTCGCGAGCAACGCGGATACGGTCGCCGATCTCTGCGCGCTTTTCGGTTTCCAGGAAATGGAGCTCCTGCTCCAGCTTTTCCTTGCCTTCCTGAGTAAGAACGTAGTTGTTTTCCATGGTTTACACCCCTCGGCCATGCATATGCTGGCCAGTCTTCCTTTCCTATACTCGCGAAAAGGGCGCGCCTCCATAAGAAGCGTGCCCTTTGCATACCAGTGATGAAGCGAAGCGGTTAGCTCTATGCTTCTTCTTTTTTAGCCTCTTCGGCAGCCTCTGCCTTCTTGCCAGGCGCGGGCTTGTCGATAACCTCAACTTCGATTTCTTCCTTGGCGTCTGCCGCCTTAGGAGCGGGCTCTTCAGCCTCTTCAACCTTCTTGCCGCCGCCTAGGCCTTCGCGCAGATTCTTAACTGCCTTGCCGATTGCGGTACCAAGCTTGGGAAGGTTCTTGGGTCCGAAAAGAACGAGAATTACAACGAGGATGATGACGATCTCAAGGGGACCGAAAGGTCCAATCTTCATGAAGCACCTCCGTGGTGGTGAGTTGGCACCCTGCGAGAGCCCCAACTTCTTACTGCGAGTACATATAAAAGCACTCTAACAAAAAAGAACGGTACCCTTTTCAGGATACCCCTCAGTGGTTGTAATGGTCGGGATGACAGGATTCGAACCTGCGACCTCTGCGTCCCGAACGCAGCGCTCTACCAAGCTGAGCCACATCCCGCTGTTGTGATTAGCGGGTGCTATAGTACCACACTTCCTGCAAAAGAAAAGAGGGCATGCAAATGCCCTCCATAAATACGAATACCAGTTCGTTACCTATCCAAAGCAGCGCCTACCTGCAAACACTTCACCCGCTTGGCGGAACACCGTTTAATAGCGAACGTACCACATGCCAGAATGAACAGCACTGATCTTAACCACGTCGCCCGTTCGCGGCGCGTGAATCATCTGGCCATTGCCAATATAAACACCCGTATGGTGGCTGTTTAGGCAGAAATCGCCAGGCTGAGGATTGGTAACACGCTTCCAGCTTGCCATGGTGTAGGTGGTACACCAATGGTTGCCCATTTTGCCGGTGATGCAGTATCCAACCAGGCCAGAGCAGTCGAAGGAGTTCGGGCCAGCTGCACCCCATACATAAGGTTTGCCAAGCTGGGCATAGGCTCGATCAACTACCGTGTTGCCTGTTACGGTTTGGACGGCACTGTTGTCTACCGTACCGCCCCCATTGTTCTTCGATGCCGCGGCAGCGGCAGCTGCTTCACGGGCGGCAGCTTCCTGACGAGCCTTTTCGGCAGCCTCTTCTTCCTTGTGCATCAATTCCTGCGCTTCGGCAGAAAGGCTGTCGTAGGTCTGCTGCATCTGAGCGGTGGTTGCCTCAGCTTCGTCCTTTACGGATTTGGCTTCTGCGGCCTTGTTGGCGGCAACCTCAGCCTGCTCTTCGGCTTCCTGCTTGGCGTTTTCCAGTTCTTCGCGTGCGTTCTTGGTTTCGGTTACCAATTCAGCATCGTTTTCGTTAAGCCGCTCAAGCGTATTCCATGTGGTGGCAAACTGCTCAAATGAAGAAGCGCCCAGGATTACGTCGAGGAACCCGGTATTGCCCGAGCGATACATATCGCGAGCGCGGGTACCAAGCTTTTCCTGGTAGCCTTCAATTTCCCTGGTTTTCTGGTCTACCTTTTCCTGAGCTTCCTCCACCTTTTTTTCGGCGGCCTTCTGCTCGTCGATAGCCGTGTAGTAGTTATTCGAAGCCTCATCGAGCTTTTGCTGCATCTCGTTGAGTTTATTGAGCGCCTGCTGCGCTTCAGCCTGTTTTTCGGCGGCGGTAGGTTCTGCCAAAGCAACCGTAGTAGGCACGGCAAGACCCGCAACAAGAACCACGGCCATTGCAGCCGAAGCAAGTGCTCGCTTATGTTTTGCGATAGAAATACCCATCGTGAGTTTCCCCCTGGTGGTGTTGTGGTGCGATTAAGCGATAGCTGGATCAGTTTAACAAGCAAACGGTTTGCGCCGCAACGCCACCGTGCCGTATTCAAAGTTTCAATGCGCAATATTCACAAATAGCACCAGGTCAAAGCCGTATGTGCATTTTACGCTTGAATTATGAACGCTCAAATTTCGCCTGTATAAACAAGAAAACCCGCCGAAGCGGGTTTTCGAAGAATCATATGATAGCGATTCGCTAGTAGCGAACGTAAATCATGCCACTGTGCACGGAGCTTACCTTGACCACGTCGCCCGTCCGAGGAGCATGGATCATCTGACCGCCGCCGATGTAAATACCGCAGTGATGGCTGTTTACGCAAATATCACCAGGCTGAGGGCTGGAAACACGCGTCCAGCCCATGAAGGTACCCGTGGTACCCAAGCGGCTGTAGCTGCCGGTGAGGCAGTAGCTTACCAAACCAGAGCAGTCGAATGAGTTCGGGCCAACTGCGCCCCACTGGTAGGGCTTACCCAGCTGGGAGTAAGCGCGGTTTACCACGCTATTGCCCGAAACGGACTGGGGCTTGCTGTTGTTGGTTGCCGAGCTTGAAGCATTGTTCTTGTTGGAGTTGGAGCTGCTGCTCGAATTGTTAGAGGTTGTGTTGTTGCGATTGTTGTTCGTGATGGTGGTTGCAGCATCGTTACCTGCCGTGCCATTCTGCTCGGCAGCTGCTGCGGCAGCCTGCTGCTGAGCTTCCTGGGCAGCACGCTCCTGGCTAATAAGCTCCTGAGCCTCAGCGGAAAGGCTGTTATAGGTCTGCTGCATCTCAGATGCCTTCTGGTCTGCTGCCTCAGCAACAGACTTGGCTTCCTCTGCCTTATCGGATGCTACCTTGGCCTGCTCTTCAGCTTCCTGCTTTGCAGCCTGAAGCTCTTCGCGAGCGGTCTTGGTTTCGGAAACCAGTTCAGCATCATTGCCATTCAGGGTTTCCAACATGTTCCAGGTAGTGGCGAACTGTTCAAAAGAGGATGCACCCAAGATAACGTCCAAGAAATTGGTGTCACCTGAACGGTACATATCGCGAGCACGATCGGAAAGACGCTGCTGATCCTTTTCGATCTGAGCGGTTTTCTCTTCGATCTGCTTCTGAGCTTCGTCTACACGATTCTGGGCATCGATCTGCTCCTGATGAGCAGCTTCATAATTAGCAGAAGCCTGATCAAGCTCGCTCTGATACTGATTGAGCTTTTGCAGGGCAGCCTGAGCCTCTGCCTGCTTATCGTCGGAAGGCGCAGCGAACGCACTGGCTGCAGGGACGGAGAGTCCAACGGCCAAAATGGCAGCAAAAGCAGCATTCAAAGCCACCTTAGACTTGGAAGCGCATGTCTGTTTTGTCATATGAAAGGGCCTCCTAGCACTTTCGCGTTGACCTTGCACATATTCGAGACGTATCTCTAGTGCAAGAATTCAGCTTTTGCAATGGTAGCAAACCCGCATCGAACAACGCAAAGATATGTGAAGGTGCGCTTCATAACGCCAGCTCAACGGAATATGACTATTCATTCTCGTCTTGAATGAGCTCTCGCTTATAACGTCTCTCAGCCTCGTGCGCGGCGTGCGACTGCCTGTTGTTGGCGGAGGGAAGCTCCATTTCGAAACGCTGACCTCGACGCGTGGCGGCTTTCGCCTGGAAGAACAAGAACGTGAAACCCAAAACGCCTGCCACCAACGATGCCGCCAAAATGGCCACCTTGGCAACCATTACGTACGCAGCGTCGGCAAAAGCCAAGTTGGCCACAAAGATGGACATGGTAAAGCCCACGCCGCCCAAAAGCGCCGCACCAAGCATATGGGACCAATTCACGTTTTCGGGCAAAGTAGATAGTTTCGTTTTCACGATAATGAAGCTCATAAGCATGATGCCCGCAGGCTTGCCTATTACCAATCCAAAGAACACGCCCAAAAAGATAGGGCTCGAAAGAATATCACCCGCAGGCACTTGTATGAATGCCACATCAGCATTGGTCAGGGCGAACAAGGGAAGAATCGCAAAGTACACCCATGGGTACAGTCTGCGCTCCAAGCGCGTTGCAGGAGGGACCACCTGGCGGGAAACGCGCGCCAAGCGCGTTACGCTAGCCAAGTAGTCGGTCTGCCCGATTACCGGCTCGTCGGGGACATAGCTTTCCTCCGCTTCCTTCACACGCTGCCCCGACCAGCTTGCGAAGCTCTTCAACCTCACATGCGAACGGGAAGGAATGGCAAAGGCCAGTAGCACGCCGGCAATGGTCGAGTGAACCCCCGACATAAATATGCAGTACCACAGAACTGCGCCCACCAACAAATAAGGCACTAATGAATACACATGGGTGCGGTTCAGCGCAACAAGCACAACCATGACCACCGCCGCAGCCGCCAACCACATCATTGAAGGGCTGTGCCCGTAGAAGACGGCAATGACCAAGATGGCCACAATGTCATCGGCTACCGCAAGAGTACTGAGGAACACACGCAAGCCGGCAGGAACGCGCGATCCCAACAACGCTAAAATACCAAGCGCGAAAGCAATGTCGGTTGCAGTGGGCACGCCCCAACCCATAACCGTTTCGGGGTTGCTTGCGTTGAACAGCAGGTAGATGCCTACAGGCATGAGCACGCCGCCAATAGCAGCAGCAACAGGCAGAATAGCCTGGCGAACATCGGTAAGTTCGCCCACCGTCATTTCGTACTTGATTTCCAGCCCGACCAACAGGAAGAAAATGGCCATAAGCACATCATTGATGATGTGGGCCAACGACATCTCTGCGTGCTCTGCGCCAAACCCAAAGGATACTTCGGTGTGCCAGAACTCGATAAACCCTTCGTGCGCTGCCGTATTCGCCACCACCAGTGCAACAATAGCGCCAAGGAGCATGACGCCCGCCGCCTTGGTGGTTGAATGGGTGAGCTCCAGCACCTTATGGTAGCGACGCTGATGGGAAGACACCTCGTTAATGAAGATGCCGGTTTCCTTATGCGGTTTGTGGGCCATGGGGTATTCCTCCGCTTCTCTTCAGCGTTCCACAATAACAGAGCAAATCATTCAAAATGCCTTACCAATAGCAACGTTTATACAACGTTTTAGAACAAGTTCATTTTTATTGATGAAATCAGAAAGAAGTGCGCTAGACTAATAAGCGAAGACGGTTGACGAGGGGAAATACGAAACCGCCTCCCATTACAGAAGGTGCTGCAAAGGCGCATCCAACACGCATCCCGCACAGCATGAATTGTCGTTTTCGGCATTCCAGTTTCATGAGGGGCCCCTCGAAAAACCGCGAAGTTCGTTTCAGTTTGAGAGGTGAAATCATGGAAATCACCATCACCGGCCGCAGGATGCCCATCACGGATCCCATCCGCGCTTATGCCGAAGAAAAAATCGGCAACTCCATGAAGGTCATGGACATCAACCCCCTTACTGCCGAGGTTGTACTGCAGGTCGAAAAGAATCCTGCTAACCCCACCCCCGCTAAGTGCGAGGTTACCATGCGCGCACGCGGCCACATCATCCGCGTAGAAGAAACCGACGAGAACATGTACGCTGCAATTGACGTTGCCGCTGCCAAAGTTCTGCGCCAACTCCGCAAGTACAAGACCCGCATCATCGACAAGAAGATCGCAGACGCTCCCGCCAAGGCTGGCGCCAAGCTCGACATCGATGGTCTGATGCAGGAGCTTTCCGCTGATGACGAAGTAGTACGCGTGAAGGAACTGGTCCTCGAGCCCCTCACCGAAGAAGAGGCCCTGGTTCAGATCGACCTGCTTGGTCATGACTTCTTCGCCTACATCGATCGCGACACCAACGCCGTAAACATCCTGTATCGCCGTGACAATGGCGGCTACGGTCTGCTGAAGGCAACCGAGGAATAGGCAATCATTCCACAACCTAGAAAGGGCTCGCATAAGCGGGCCCTTTCTTTTTAGTAGAACGATATCCCACAAACCAATAAGGCATATGGAAGTTGTCCTACATATCTCTAATTCGACCCCGCGTACAACTTAGCCTCTCTTACATAGCGAGGCGTGTAATAGTCAATACGGTTCTTCACTTCTTCAGCACTAAGGGCTTTCTTCACCTTCGCAGGGACACCGGCAACCAGCGAATAAGGCGGCACTACAGCCCCTTCAAGCACCAAAGCTCCCGCAGCAACTACCGAACCCTCGCCAATTACGGCGCCATTGAGAATGGTAGACCCCATGCCTATCAGCACGCCATCTTCCACGGTGCAGCCATGCACTATCGCGCCGTGTCCCACTGTAACGTCACTGCCGATAGTTACGGGAAAACCGCTATCGATATGCACGACAACGTTATCCTGCACGTTAGTCCGATCGCCGATGCGCAGCGGCTCGCACTCAGCACGCAACACCGCACCGAACCAGATAGAGGAATCCTCCCCTACCTTCACATCACCGCAAACCGTGGCGTTGTCAGCCACAAACGCAGCACTGGAAACATCTGGCGTATGACCTTCAATGGAAACTATCATGCTTATCCCCTTTCAAAGCCAGCATACTGTGCATACCAAAACTGCGCGCTAATACCGCGCACTAAACAAAAGAGCCCCTGCAGAAACAAGGGCTCTGTAATACTTAATCGGCTGCGCCTTCCTGGAAACGCGCGAGGAATGCCTTGGTGCGGTTATGCTGCGGGTTGTTGATAACCTGCTGAGCTGGGCCTTCCTCGACGATAACGCCGCCATCCATAAACGCAACGCGATCGGCAACGTCACGAGCAAACGCCATTTCATGTGTCACGATAACCATAGTCATGTGCTCGTCGGCAAGCTCACGAATAACGCGCAGGACCTCTTGCGTAAGCTCTGGGTCGAGCGCAGACGTGGGTTCATCGAAGAACAGCACATCAGGGTCAAGTGCCAAAGCACGGGCAATGGCAACGCGCTGCTGTTGGCCACCGGAAAGCTCGCAAGGAACCATATCCTCTTTGTCGGCCAACCCCATTTTGGCAAGCAGCTCGCGTCCGCGTGCAAGCGCTTCTTCCTTTGGGCGCTTCTGCACGCTAATCAGGGCATCGGTCACGTTCTGCAGCACCGTGAAATGCGGGAACAGATTGAAATTCTGGAAAACCAGGCCGTAGCGTTCCTTAGCCTGAGCAAGCACATCTTTGCCGCCATACACCGCTTTGCCCGTGGAGTCAGCTTCAGCAACTTTCACATCACCATATGCAAGCGAACCAGCATCCAGCGTTTCGAGCAGCGTCATGCAACGCAAAAGCGTGGACTTGCCGCCGCCCGAAGGACCAATAATAGACAGTACATCGCCCTGGTTCACCGTAAGCGAAATATCTTTTAGAACCTCATTGCTGCCAAACGCCTTGCGCGCATGGCCTAGGTTCACAACCGGCATATTTTCCATAGAGGAAACCCCTTTTCCCATATTCTTCAAGCCAACACGCTAGTCGTGGTAGTAGGCAAGCTTCTTTTCCACGCGCCCCAAAATGAATTCGATGAAGAGGCAGAACACCCAGTAGATAAGCGCCGCAATGGCATAGGGGATCATAGACACGTTGCTTGCGGCAAGGGCCTTGGCAACCGAGAACATTTCCGCCATGCCCAATACGAATGCCAAAGAAGTATCTTTTACCAGGGTGATGATCTCATTGCCCATTGCAGGCAAAATGCGCTTGATCACCTGGGGCAGCACGATCTTGAAGAAAGTTTGCGAACGGGAGTAGCCCAAAACCAAAGCAGCCTCGTACTGGCCCTTCGGAATAGACTGAATGCCCGAACGGTATATTTCGGCAAAATAAGCCGAATAGTTCAAGATGAAGCCCACGGCGCAAGCACCGAATTTCCAGTCGGTGCCCATATTCATTCCCAGCAGATAATAAGGACCAAACATAAAGGCCATCAGCTGCAGCATCAGCGGAGTGCCACGCAGAATGGAAATGTAGAACTGGGCAAGCAGCGATAGCGGCTTGAATGAGCTCATTCGGCACAAGGCAACCACGATGCCCAGCGGCAAAGAGCCAACCAGCGTAACCACGAAAATCCAGGCGGAAAGCCCCAAGCCATCCACCAAGGCGCCAACCATAACGCCAAGTTCCATAATCTTCCTCCTTTATGCGCCATGCGATTCAACCGCCGAACGCAACAAAGGGCGGAAGGGGTAGCCTTCCGCCCAGCAGTGTCGAGATCACCGCTCTTGCATCAGCTTCCGGGGAAGCCGAAAAAGAGCGCAGACTCGCTTTGTTTTCCTTACTTAAGCACCCAGTTCTCAGCACTCATGCCGTAATCGGCGTACTTCTCGATGAGCTTTTCAACCGTGCCATCGTTGTACATATCCTTAAGTGTGCTGGTAACCTTAGCCGCCAAAGCGTCGTCGCCCTTCTTGAAACCAACGGCATAGTGCTCGCTGCTCAGAGGGTCAAGCTGCTGATAGGCATCGGGCTTAGCAGCGATCTGGTACTGGGCGATGGAAAGGTCACAAGCAACGGCATCTACTATGCCAGACTCAAGCTGCATGAATGCGTTGTTGTAATCGGGAAGCGTCTGCAGGCTCTTGAAGGTATCGGCAACGTCCTTCTTGTCGCCCTCAAGTACATCGAGCGCAGCAGAGTCAGCCTGGGTTACCACCGTCTTGCCAGCAAGGTCGGAAAGGGACGTGATGCCGGAGTCCTTCTTAACAACGATTACCTGCTCGTTGAGCATGTAGGGCTCGGAGAAGGTGTAGTCATCTTCGCGGCCTTCCATGGTGAAGCCGTTCCAGATGCAGTTGATGGTACCCTGGTTCAGCTGAGCATCCTTGGTATCCCAATCGATGGCAGAAAGCTCGATCTCCCAACCGTTACGGTTGGCAACTTCCTGAGCAAGATCAAGGTCAAAACCAGTAGGGTTGTTGCTCTCGTCCATAAAACCATACGGCGGATAGCTGTTATCGAAGCCCACGATGAGCTTATTGTCGGCAGGGTTACCGTCGTTGGAGCTGGACTGCTGCTGCGAGCAACCCGCAAGCAGGGCGGCAGAAAGGCAGGCAACGCAAGCCACGGCCAACACCGAAAGGAACTTCTTCTTCATTACTACCTCATTTCAGCGGTAAGACTTTACTTAACTAAAGCAGACCGCAGTATAGCACACTAAAGTGCCGAAGCGAATGAGGCAGAAGAAAGCTCCCCCTGTTTTACCGCGCAGACGGACACCTTTCACCCGCAAGCGGATATTGAGCTTCGCATCGAATACACCGACACCCCGCACATGCGTGGCACCTTACCATGGACGGCGGCGCAACTGTGCCCATCGTTCCCCGCGGCGCCTCGGACGCGCGTGGCACCTTACGCTACCACGCGAAAGAGAGCCGCCTTGTTTTTGACGAAAAAAGGCTGCAACAAGGCAGCCTTCGTAATCAGTGAAACGGGAAAGGTGGTTAAGCCCTGCTCAAAATTGAGTCGATATAGGGCTGATCGATATCGGGCAAGGGACGGAAAGGGCTGGTTTCCTGCGCCGCAGGCTTCGCCAAAATACGCTCCATCCAGATCATGTCGTACCAACGCCCAAACTTCAGCGCGCATTTGTTGAAACGACCTGCATGCTCGAAGCCCAAGCGGGTGTGGAAAAGGCGGCTTGTTGCGGGCACATATTCATCAGCGGGATCGCAATGAGCGATGCACGCTTCCATATTGAATACGTTTTGCAGCAAAAGCAGCTTAGCCAGCGCTTCGTACATACGACGACCCAAACCGCGGCTTCGCAGGTCTTTGCGAACATAAATTGAGGTTTCGGCGGAATGGGCATATGCCGCACGCGGGCGGAACGCCTGAGCGTAGGCATAGCCAAGAATAAGGCCGTCTTTTTCAGCCACGATGTAGGGGTAACGCTCAAGAACGCGCTCGACACGCGCGGAGAACTCCTCCAACGAGGGCGGTTCTATTTCGAACGTTACCGCCGTTTCGAGAACGTAAGGAGTGTAGATTTCCAGCAACGCGGGAGCGTCTTCCTTCGTTGCCATGCGTATTTTAATTTCAGTATCCATGGGACGTATTCTACCCACGCAAACAGCGCACGAAAAGAGAGCTACCGAAGAATTTTTGCGCTTCCCCGCAATTCGGCACGGACCGTTCAAATTATCGCTTTAGCAACGCACACATCTAACGAACACGAGCAACGGCAAGACCGAACACTATTACCGCAAAAGCGCCAGAAACGGCAAATGCCGCATGAAAACCCATCAAGGACATTCCCGCCGATGCGCCTGCAGCAATGGCAAACACCATAAGCGCCGTGCCAACAGAAGCACATGCCTGACGGACCGCGGTGCCAAACGAAGAACCATCGGTCATGATCTCGTGCGGCAAATCGGCCATGCCCCACGAAGTCAACGGCCCAATCAAACCCGAAACGCCGGTGGCACGAACTCCTTGTAGCGCAACAATGGCCCAAAACGGGGTGGCTTCGTCAATGAAGGCCATGGAAACCGCGCCAACCGCCAGAAACACCGAAGCAACCACAACTACAGGACGGGCCCCAATGCGGTCCACCAGCCAACCGGCCAGGGGGTTCACGATAAAAGCCGCCACCGTACCTGGCAGCAAGGCCAAGCCCGCCTGAAGCGCTGTACCTCCCCACTGGTTCTCAATAAACAGCGGAATTATCAGCGTAATGCCCATGAAGCTGGCGAACAATGCGTTTGCCGCCCAGAAGCTCACGCGGTAACGCCACGAATCGAAGATGCGCAAATTGGTAAGAGGATGCTCGACATGCTTTTGCCTACGCAGGTACAACGCCAAGAACAACGCACCAAGAATTGCGGGAACCCAAATATATGGGCTTGCCAACCCAAAGCTTGAAGCATTGGAGAACCCCAGCAGCAAACCACCGAAGCCCAAAGCGGAAAGCAATAATGACAAAACGTCGAGCCTTGCAGACGAATTTGCCTGGGGACGGCGCGTAATCAATACCACAGCTAGTAGCAGAAGAACTAACGCGCAGACGAACAGCGCCACGAAAAAGCTGCGCCACCCAGCAAACCCGATCATCCATCCGCCAATGGTAGGCCCAATGTTGGGGGCAAAGCCCATAGCGATGCCCGTAATGCCCATAACAGTTGCCTGCTTATCGCGCGGGAAGGAAGTCATAACGATGCTGATCATCATGGGCATGGTAATGCCCGCCGATACCGCCTGAAGGGCACGACCGGCAACCAGCACCTCAAAACTGGGGGCTGCCACATCGATAGCGGCGCCTATCACCAACAGCAGCAATGCCGCCAGCACCACGTTTTTCAGCGGGAAACGGCGCATAAGATAGGTAACCACAGGCACGGTGATTCCCAGCACCAACATATACAACGTAGTAACCCACTGACCAAGCTCCATCTGAACACCGAAGTCGGCAGCCATACCAGAAAACATGGCGTTCAGAGCGGTTTGCGAGAGATTTCCCAAGCACGAACCAAGGATAACGATGGAAATAAGCACAATTACCTGCGTTTGAGCCCGCTTGCCCTCTTCCAACAAAATCCCTCCTTGGTGACGAAATGCTGTGATTTATCTTACCGCAGCGCTGCACTGCGCCCTCCCAACAACATAATGACGTACCCTACTAATGCTTTTGAACAACGCAAAAGGCTGTCACCTACTACCCGGAAGGCATCCATGAACACCTGTTTACCCCATCATCTTTCCCGCTCTGCAAAAATCGCCCTCAGCTGGTTAGCGGTTGCCGTTATGGCAGCAGCAATTTTCTGGATGTCTGCCAATAGCGGCGAATCAATAAACAGCGGACTCGGCATCGTCTCCGCAATCAAAGGCATGCTTTCAGCAGGCGCTCAGTGGATATTCGGCCATGAAGTTGACGTTTCACCTGTTGGTCACTTCACCGAGTATCTTGTTTTCGGCGCACTGTTATTCAATGCGCTGCGCTTTCACCTAAACCCTCGCACCGCGCTTCTTGCAGCATTAGCCATTGGAAGCCTCTACGGCATAACCGACGAGTGGCATCAGCTGTTCGTCCCCAGCCGAAGCTGCGACCCTGCCGATTGGGCGGTAGATACCGTTGCAACTCTTGTTGGTTCTGCGCTAACCCGCTTCGGGTTCAGAAAAACGAAAACGCCGAATGATAAATAAATCGAAAGCGAGAAAGAACCCCCGCCGCGTCTTTTTTGCCCCCGATTACCCAAGCCCCACAAGCCTGCACAAGTAGCCCAAACAGAAAGAACCCGCC
>ERZ780162.982-NODE-982-length-20787-cov-5.749807_pt1 | contig 20787 bp, 20 predicted proteins | sample MGYA00511474_ERZ780162 | MGnify/ENA primary metagenome ERZ780162 (study PRJEB29588, sample SAMEA2143633) | human gut metagenome | biome: human gut; feature: human-associated habitat; material: faeces | place: Denmark | collected 2008/2010 ...
AAGAGCAGTCGTGCTGACGGCTAGCTAAAAGTGCGCAAAACTATTGACGGTACCGGAACCTACCTGGACTGTGTGCAATAACCCTGCAATTGTGAAAATAGCTCTTGCTGATTACGAGGCGCGCAAGTAGGCTTTTACCTCGCTAAACGGGAAGGTTGACAGTGCGACGCCTGCGTTCCCTCATTCTGGCGATTCTCGTTATTGAAGGCAAAGGTGTTTCCAATGGGTGAGATTTGTGAAAAGAGAGGCAAGAACAGAAACTGGTTTCTAGCCAAACCTAAGAAGAGCGACTTCATCGCAGGTTTGGTTGTAGGCTTGATTTGCGTTGCCCTGTTGGGAAGTATCGTTATAGCAAATTGTGTTTTCATTGGTAACTAGCATGATCATTAAGCCTCGGATTCACTCCGAGGCTTATTCGTTGTTTTAAGGAACGCTCCAGTTTTCATACTGTGGAGGACGTCTGCTCCGCATTCGGGGCATTTCGCAATGCCCGGACCAATCGGTGCAGAGCATGACGAGCATTTTAGCTCGAGAACTCGCGAGTACATATCGCATTTTCCGCAATGTCCGCATTGATAGCACGGCATTTGACAATACCTCCTGTGATTAAAGCGAACTAGCTGCTCGCGTGATGCTGGGCCTCAATGATTTCTGTGTAGTAGTCAGAGGACCCAACTGGCTTTATGATTTCCCCCCTCTTCATATTGTGCTGATATGAAGACCCGCATTCTGGGCAGGATCGCAAGCCTGCAATTATTGGTTTGCCGCAATGATTGCAGCGTAAATCAAGCTTCATTGAGAAAAGGCCGCATTTATTGCAATGCGTGCAGGGGTAACATGGCATTGTCTGTCTCCGTGTCAATTAATTGTGGGTGATCTACTTAAAAAATGGGGCCGTCTTCGGGAGCGTAGTCATAGGTATGCGATTCGTCGGTTGCTGCAATCAGGTCTAATGCCTCTTGGAGGATGGGGTTACCGTTATTCATATGGAATAACGCGGACAACGGTATGTAGGCATCCTCGTCGGCGATGGGGACGACTTTGGCGAATAAAGCCGATCCGCTTCCAATTCTTTTTATGTAATTCATACCGAGAACCATAATATCGGAACCTAGATTTGCAGCAATGGTAAGCAAATCAATCTGCCTCATGGAGTATTGGCGGCGATAGGTTGGCTCGAACCCGTGCGATTTGCACATTCGCTCGATACAGCTCCAGCCATGGGCCATATGCGCACCTTCCATTTTCACTAAGGTATAATCCCTCAAATCGTCGATGGCGACAGTTTCTCTGTTGGCTAATGGGTTGGCCTTGGAGACAAGAATTGCTAAAGGAATGTTGCACACGGATACGCAATCAACGTTGTCGATGTCCATCAGATCTTTTTCTTCGCAAAAGTCAAAAACGATGTCTGCAATACCCTCTTCGATCATTGCGATAGATGTCTTATGGTGGCTCGCTTTAAGCTCTAAAAAGTTTGCCCCATATGTAGGCGACATTGTCCCGATGAGTCTGGCCATCGCCTCGGTGGCAGCTTCTTCGTTGACGACCCTTCCAACGGATAGGCGTCGTAGAGGATTGGCGCGCAACTCTTTTGCGCGAGCTTCGAACGCCTGCTGCTTCTCAATCAAATCATATGCAAACGGAAGCAGGTCGATTCCTGCGCGGGTGAGCTTTAGCCCTGTTGGTGATCTTTCGAATAGTTGGAATCGAAGCGTTTTTTCCAATGCCGTTATATGTTTCGAGAGAGTGGGCTGGGACATATTGAGGTAACGCGCTGTTTCCGTGACGTTTAAGCGTTTTGCCAGCTCAGCGTATTCGACGATAAACTGCGAATCCATAAGCTCCAACCCCCTCCAGGTTGTTCCTTAGGGTGACTTGCTCATCTCCCCAGGAACGGCGTCTGCAATTAAATTGTCAACGCATCAATTAGCAGGGAATACCTGCTATCCCAACAATAAACTGCCCGAGTGCTTTTTAGCGAATTCCTAATTGAAATTATACCCATTCAATAGTGGAATAATGAAGCAGTATTGGCGTTTTACTATTCAATTATGGATTAGCCAGTGCACTTTTTCGCGCAATTGTTATTGTGCGCATTCTTTGCAATGTTCCTAGAATAAAAACCATGTGGGATGGGTGATTGAAAAAGACGAAACTGGGAGGGAAAAATGACTTCAGAGGTAAAGCAAAAAGTCGGAAAAGCCATGGTCCCCATCATGGCTATTTATGCTCTGGGCGCATCTCAAGGCGGCATTAATGCTGGCCTTGCTACTATGGGCGCTAGTTTCCCTGATGTTGGCGCAAATATCGCCTATGTCGTTTCTATCGTCGCTTTGGGTATGATTCCGGGCGGCTTGCTTACTGGCATTTTAACGGGCAAGGTTATTAAATACCGTACTTCTATCGTTACGGCTATCATTCTTTATCTCATCTCTGGATGCTTCCCTATTTTCTTTAATGATAGCTGGAGTTTTGCGACTTTGTTGGTCAGCCGATTTATTTTTGGTTTTGCTGTGGGCTGGTGCTATCCGCTAGCCCAGGCGCTCGTTTTCAAGACCGTTGACGACGAGAACCAGCGTGCAACTTGGCTGGGAGCTGGCTGGGCGTTTGTCAACATCGGCTCCGCCATCATGGAATTTGCTGGTGGCTACCTTGCTATCATTTCTTGGAAAATGTGCTTCTGTGTTTATCTGCTCGGCATCGTGCCGCTTCTGGTCGTTATTCCTTTGCTTAAAGAGCCCAAAACGGATGAGGCTCAGGCTGCTGAGCGTGCTGCTGCTCACGGTGAGCGCCAGGTCAAAGCCAAGATTCCCCCAATTGCTTTCGTGTATATGATTTTCTTGACCCTGACTACAGGCTTTGCGATGCCGACAATCTTGTACTGCTCTTTTATCGTTCCGGACTCCGCCTTTGCTGGAATTCTGCTATCTGTCATGACCTTTGTTGGTGCGGTTTCTGGTATGACGCTTGGTCCAGTGTACAAGGCTATTGGCAAGTGGACGCTTCCGGTATCTGTTCTTGAGCTTGGAATCCTATACTGTGTTGCGGCATTCTTCGTCGGTCCTAACTGGAGCGCGGTTCCTTACGCTGCGGCATTCTTGATCGGCCACTGGGGTTTCGCAGTTGTCATTCCTGGCACTGCCGATATGATTACCAACCTGACTCCAATTGGCGCTGCTACTCGCGCAATGGGATGGAACACCGTGTTCCATCAGCTCGGCTGTTTCATCGGCACGCCTGTCGCTACGACCATTCTCATGCTGGTGGGGAGCCAGAACCCGATGGATTGTGTTATGCCTGCTTCAATCTGCCTCGTTGTCATGGGTGTTCTGTACTGCATTCTAGCTGCTTCAACAAAAATGGAGAAATATGGCGAGAATTACGGGAAGAGTTCGGCAGATTAACGAGTTGCCGAGGGTTGTGTTCTCGCGATAGTTCTATCTAAAAATGAGTTTTGAGAGGGCGCATTCGCGCCCTCTCTTTTTTGGCCATTCCGAAGTGGAATAGTGATGACTTTATCGTGGCATATTTGGGTATAAAACGTCATTAGCCCTATTCAGGTCCTCCTTTCTACAATTGTCGCCAATGGGACACACAGTGACCATTCACCCATCCCGTGTGTCTTAGAGGGGTATTAAAACGAGAGTGGTTGTGAGAAAGGAGTTCCGATGACAACTGATTACTACAAGAAGCATTGGGACGAGGTTGAGTGGCAAGATGGTGATTACACCGTTACTCGTACCACGGCATGGTCTGCGCCAGGTTGCCATGACGGCTGCGGTGTTTTGTACTATACCAAAGACGGCAAATTGGAAAAGGTCGAAGGCGATCCTAAGAACCCGTTCAATCGTGGTAGCCTTTGCATGCGCTGCGTCATGATGCCCGAAGTTGTAAACAACCCTGAACGCCTCAAGAAGCCTCTTAAGCGTGTGGGAGAACGTGGCGAGAACAAGTGGGAAGAAATCTCAATCGATGAGGCTCTTGATATTATCGAGGAGAAAGTTCGGGCTATCTGGCGTGATTATGGCCCTGAGTCCATTGCGGTTCATATCGGCACTGGGCGCGACAATAACGATGTTATTCCTCGCATGGCATACTGTGCTTTTGGAACGCCGAACTTCTCGATGGGCTACCTGGCTGGTGACTCCTGCTTCTGCCCTCGATCTGCGTCTATGGCGTCAACGAACGGCGACTTTATGATTGCTGATATGTCTCAGCAATTTGAGAATCGGTATGACGAAAAGAGTACCGAATGGCGTTGCCCTGAGGTTATCGTCAACTGGGGCTGCAATGCGGTTGTGTCCAATTCTGACAACTTCTTCGGTCACTGGATCGTCGATTGCATGCAGCGCGGCGCAAAGATGATTACCATCGACCCAGGTCTGACTTGGCTTGCTGCTCGGTCTGATTATTGGCTGCGTGTTCGTCCTGGCACCAACTGCGCGCTGGCCATGGCCATGATTCATGTTATCGCTGAGGAAGGCCTTGAGGACAAGGATTTCGTCTCAAAGTGGTGCTACGGCTTTGACGAGCTAGTTGAGCGCTGTGAGCCTTGGACCCCTGAACGCGCAGCCGAGGTTTGCTGGGTTGACGCCGACAAGATCCGCGAAGCTGCCCGAATGTATGCCAATGCGAATAATGCCGCTATTCAATGGGGCCTAAAAGTCGATCAGACTACCAATGCGACCGCAACGGCAAATGCAATTAACGCCTTGTGGGCCATTACTGGCAATGTTGACGTTCCTGGCGGCAACATCATCATCCGCAATGCGTTCTCTCAGAATCTCTCTTACGGTTATGGTTGGCACAGCTTGTCCCCCGAAGTGCAGGCAAAGCGCCTTGGTTCCGAGTTCCCGCTGATGAGCCGTGCAGGTTACAGCTCTTCTGCTCACGCGGACTCTGTGTTGAAAGCCATAGAGACTAGCGAGCCTTATCCGATTCGCATGGTTTGGATGTCCGCAACTAATCCGATTGCTAATATGGGCGCAGACGCACCTCGACTCTATCGCGCTCTGAAGACCGTGGATTTCGTAGTAGTCCATGATGTTTCATTGACTCCGACGGCTGTTGCTTTTGCTGACTTGGTTATTCCTGCTGCAATGAGCCCCGAGCGTAATTCGCAACGTTGCTGGTGGGTGCCTCATCGCACTATGAAAAAAGTCTGCGATAGTGGTGAGTGCTACTCGGACACCAATATTGCTACGTTGGTTGGTCGTCGCTTGAAGCCTGAGAATTGGCCGTGGGAAGACGAGGTTGGCTGGATCAATAATATTCTCTCAACTGAGTCCGATGAAAAGATACCCTATCGTAATTTCGAAGATGCGTGCAAGCAGGTCTGGTCTTATCCCGAGTTCCAATATCGTAAGTACGAGAAAGGTCTGCTCCGATTCGATGGTCAGCCAGGCTTCAATACCCCAACTGGTCGCATCGAGCTTTTCAATAGCAATATGATGCTGTGGGGATACGACCCTCTGCCTGAGCACAAAGAGCCGAGCTGCTCACCGGTCTCTAACCCTGAGCTTGCCGAAAAATACCCGTTAGTTCTCACGACAGGTGCGCGTTCTTTTGAGTTCTTCCATTCCGAACAGCGCCATGCGCACTTGACGAGCCGCGAGCTTCATCCTCAGCCAAAGGTTGAGATGTCTGTTAAAGCAGCTGCGGACCGGGGAATCAAGGAAGGCGATTGGGTCTGGATAGAGAATCAGCGCGGCCGTTGCCGTCAAATTGCCACTATTAGTTTGGCTTTGGACGATCGTGTCGTACGTGCCGAGCATGGTTGGTGGTTCCCTGAGACTGAAGCTGCTGAGCCCAATCTATTCGGCGTATTCAACTCTAACATCAATAATCTGACACCGCAGTGTGAGAACGGCGATACAGGTTTTGGTGCCCCATATGCCAACCAGCTTTGCGAAATATATAAGTGCACCGAGGAGAACAGCCAAGACTTGCCTAGCATGCATGTGACTCGCAAAGATGGCTACTCCAAGGAAATGGACGAGACGAACGGGGACGTGAAGGTAGGTGTAGTTTACAATGGCTAACGCTCTTCTTATCGATTACGAGTATTGCACTGGTTGTCATGCGTGTGAGGTTTCATGCAAGAAGGAGAAGAATCTTTCGCGAGGACAATGGGGCATCAAGATTCTTACCGATGGTCCTCGCGAACTACCCGATGATAAGTGGGAGTTCAACAATATCCCGATGCCTACATCTCTTTGCGACCTTTGTGCCGAGCGATTGGAATCGGGTAAGGATCCCTCTTGCGTGCACAATTGCCCTGCCAATTGCATGCAGTTCGGGACGGTTGAGGAGATGAGCAAAGAGGTTGCAAAGAAGGGCAACCGCGTCATCTTCGTTCCGGTGGTCTAAGAATCTTCTTCGTTTATTCGGGCGGGCGTGTTTCGCGACGCGCCCGCCGGGTAGACGCTATTTCGAAAGGATTGAAGCAATGGCTGAGAAAGACTACTTTGCCGAACATCGCGGCCAATTCCAGTGGGAGGATGGGGATTATACCGTCACTCGCACAACGGTGTGGTCAGGCCCTGGCTGCCACGATGGTTGTGGCGTCTTGTATTACACCAAGGACGGTAAGCTTGAGAAAGTGGAAGGCGATCCCGATTGCGCTTACAACCAGGGAACGCTTTGCATGCGATGCCTCGAGATGCCTGAGGTCGTCAATAATCCCCGCCGTCCGTCCAAGCCGCTCAAGCGTGCCGGTGAGCGCGGCGAGGACAAGTGGGACGAGATCACCTGGGATGAGGCATACGACATCATCGAAGCAAAGGTTCGAGAAATATGGCGCGATTATGCCCCTGAGTCTATCGCTTGCATGATCGGCACCGGTCGCGCTAACTGCTGGCAAATTCCGTACATGTGCTATTCGGCTTTCGGGTCTCCTAATTTCTGCCTGGGCTTCCTCTCCGGCGAGTCTTGCTTCCAGCCCCGCTCCGCCGCGATGGCGTCCATGTCTGGTGATTTCTTTATCGCCGATTGCTCCCAGCAGTTCGAATCACGCTACGACGAGGAGAACACTGAATGGCGCTGCCCCGAGCTCATCATCAACTGGGGTTGCAACGCCGTCGAGTCAAACTCCGATAACTTCTACGGCGGATGGATCGTTGATTGCATGCAGCGCGGCTCCAAGATGATTACCGTCGACCCGTCCTTGACCTGGCTCGCTTCTCGTTCTGAAATCTGGCTGCGCTTGCGACCTGGCACCGATGGAGCTCTGGCGATGGCCATGCTCAATGTCATGATAAGGGAGGATATCTACGATCATGACTTTGTTGAGAAATGGTGCTATGGCTTCGATGAACTGGCCGAGCGCGTCAAGGAATGGACGCCTGCTCGCGCCGCTGAAATATGCTGGGTTGACGAAGCGGACATTGTTGCTGCTGCACGCATGTACGCGGGTGCCAAGAATGCTGCCATGCAATGGGGCCTTCCTATCGATCAGGCGGTCATGGGCATCCCGACTGCGCAGGCGTTGAATGCGTTGTGGGCTCTCACGGGCAACATCGATAACCCTGGAGGCAACATCGTCATCCGCAACGCCTTCGATCAAAACGTCTCCTACAATTACGGTTACAACAATTTGCCGGCAGAGGTTCAGGCGAAGCGCATAGGTGCCGAGTATCCTTTGATGTCCAAGGCGGGCTTCAGCTCCACTGCTCATTCCGATTCGATTCTGCAGGCCATTGAGACTGGAAAGCCGTATCCGATTCGAATGTTGTGGCTGACGTCTACCAACCCTATTGCCAATATGGCTTCCGATGCACCCCGTGTCTACCGTGCTTTGAAGACTTTGGATTTTGTGGTCGTAAACGATCTCTTCCTGACGCCAACAGCTGTAGCGTTCGCCGACTTATTCCTGCCTGCGGCAATGAGCCCCGAGCGAGATATGCAGCGTGTCTGGTGGGTTCCCCTGCGCGGCATGAAGAAGGTCTGCCAGTACGGCGAGTGCAAGTCCGACGATACCATCGTCACCGAAATAGGTAAGCGTTTGCACCCCGAGAACTTCCCGTGGAACAATGATCAGGAGTGGACGGACAATATTCTTAGGACAGAGACTCCTGGCTACGATGGCGGCTACCATGAGCTGGTTGAGCGAGACATCTGGGTTTATCCCGACTTCCAGTACTATAAGTACGAGAAGGGCTTGCTTCGTGCTGATGGGCAGCCAGGATTTTCCACCCCGTCTGGTCGCATCGAGCTATGGAACACTGTGTTCAGCCTCTGGGGCTATGATCCCTTGCCTGATTGGGCGGAACCTTCCAATTCTCCCTATAGCTCCCCCGAGCTTTATGAGAAGTATCCATTCGTACTCACCACGGGTGCTCGTCACATTGAGTTCTTCCATTCCGAGCATCGTCAGCCTGAGCTTACGTCTCGCGAACTTTATCCGGATCCCTGCTTCGAGATGAGTCCCAAGTCTGCAGCCGATCTTGACATTAAAGAGGGAGACTGGTGTTGGCTGGAGAATCATCGCGGTCGCTGTCGTCAGAAGCTTCGCATTAATCCCACCTTGGATGATCGTGTCGTGCGAGCTGATCATGGTTGGTGGTTCCCGGAAAAAGATGCTGCGGAACCATCTTTGTATGGCGTGTTTGACTCCAACATCAACAATCTTCTTCCGTAATGCGAAAACGGCGTTACTGGTTATGGCGCGCCGTACAAGAACCAGTTATGCAAAGTTTATAAGTGCACCGAGGAAAACAGCAAGGAGATGCCTTCGATTTGCGTCTCCACTAAGGACGGATATTCCAAGGCCATGGACGAGTCCAATGGCGATGTGAAAGTAGGTGCTATCTACAATGGCTAAGGCTTTGATGATTGACTACGAATACTGTACTGGTTGCCATACGTGCGAGGTTGCATGTCGCAAGTCGTTGGGCCTCGATTCTGGTCAGTTCGGGATTCATATTCTAAAAGATGGCCCCCGTCAAATTGAGGGAACGAAGAAATGGGAGCTAAATTACCTGCCCGTTCCGACTTCCCTGTGCGACTTGTGCGCAGAGCGCTCGGAAAAGGGCATGGACGCATCCTGCGCACATCATTGCCCAACGCATTGCTTGGTCGTCGGCAATGTCGAAGATTTGGCGATTGAAGTGGGCAAGAAGGCCAATAGAGCTCTCTTCGTCCCGCTTGCATAGAGGTATATGCTGGACAAATATGGAGAGGGCTGCTTTTGCCGCCCTCTCTTTCTTGTGCTGTAAGTTCTGCGTGATTTACGGTTTATTGAGTTCGCTTGTCTTTGCTTGAATTAGGCGAATTGTTCTTCAGGTTATTATGCATTTTGCTAAGATGGGGATAAGCATTTTTGAAATGCTCCCTTCTGCATATAGAGGCTTGGTGATTTCAATGTTGGGATGTAGCTATCCTCAAGGAAAGCCCGATAAAAATGAGCTATTTCGCGTCATAAAAGCGAACGAGGAATGGGAGCTTGTCATCGAGCTTGGGGAGACTGGCATTATTCGGATAGTCGATGTTGCCAGTGAGGTTGCATGGCTTCTGAATATAGAGAACGGGCATTTTTTCTGTTTCAACGGCGAAGATCTTGAGGTTTTCAAGGCGCCCTTTGCGAACGCGAATCCCGTAGCGGCGCGCTTTCTTAATGAGGCCGATATTCTTGTTGCAGACAAGAACCTTGGGCTGTGCAAGTATCTGCCTCATAGTTCCTCATATTATGTTGTCGCTGATGAGTGCAAGGGTATTCCTTTTGTCGGCATCAACAGCATTACGATGGACGGGTACGGTGGCGCTTATGTCTCGGATGCTACAAGTTCTGGATATTTTAAGCGTGACGGCAAAATCTACTATGTTTGGTTCAGGGACGGCGACTTTGATGTTGAGCTGTTTCAGGAGGGCGTTGCGTTTCCCTCCTGCACGGCTGTGTCCGAAAACGATAACCTGTTTATTGGAGAGTTTGCGACGAATTCAGTAATTTGCGTTCCATCGAAAGCTGCACAGGGGAGGGTTGAAACTCCAAGTATGTTTATGTATCACGACAATGGGCATGGTCCCACGGGGCTTGCCGTTGATTCGTGCAGTAATGTTTATGCTTCGTTTGAGTTTTGCCACGATATTTTGGTGTCCAGCCAAAATGGCTCGCAAAAGACGCGCATATCGCTACCCGAGTGTGCTAAATCATTCCCTTCTGATATTTATATCGACGGTGATTGGTTGTACGTTGTCGAGGGAACCGAAGGGGCTCTATTTCGCATAAAGCTATCGCCTTCAGTAATTGAAAGGGAGATTCCAGATTGCCTGGAGCCATTGTCGTGGCCTTGGCAGCTGTAGCTTCTTTTTAGGCTAGGGAATTATTTCCTAGCATTCATATTTGGAATGGCGCCTCGGCAATTTATGCCAGGGCGCCATTCTCTGTCTTATAAGGGCATTTTTATGATTCCTCGCCATGCAGATATCCTCGCATAGAGGATTTGCGGACGATTATGCGGGAGAATCATATGGACAAACAAAGGGAGCATCAAAACTGGTTGATCGTGTCTCTGTGCTTCTTCTTGGTTGCATTTTGTATTACGCTCATGATGTATAAAATTCCGACTATCATGATCCAGCTAATGGAATTGCTGTCGGTTTCGGCTGCTACAGCTGCATGGTTCATGTCCGTATTTACGTTTACGGGAATCTTCTTAGCGATTCCCATCGGTTTTCTTATCAAGGGAATCGGAGTCAGAAAAGTAGTTATCGTCTCCGGCTTTCTCGCGGCTTTTGCGTCAATTGCTGGCAGTTTTGCGCCAGAGGTTGGATTCGCGTGTGTGCCTCTCCTGATTGTCACCAGAGGGCTTGAGGGGCTGTCTTTCGTTGGTATCATCGCTTCGATTCCAATTATGATTCAGATGTGCATCATTCCTTCGCGGGTTGGGACCTCGACGGGCATTTTCATGCTCGGCGGAATGCTCGGCGCAATGGGCGGCGGTGTCATTACTCCAACCGTCTTTGCTGCAAGCGGTTTTGCTGGGCTCTGGATTGCCTATGCAGCCTTCATGGCTTTGTCTACAATCGTGTTTATGGTGTATGTGAGGTTTCCTCGCCAGGAGCAAGAAGGAGCGTTTCCCGAGAGCAAGGCTGCAACTAGGTCGTCCTCTGTCTCGATATATGGCGTCTTTTTTAAGCCTAACACGCTGTTGTTCTTCTTGGGATTTGCGGCTTTTCAGATATTGCTGCTCTCTGTGCTGACCTACGCGCCAACCGCCCTCCAGCAGCGCGGAATGTCCCCTGCCATGTCTGGCTTTGTTAGTACATTGCCGCAGCTTATCTCCATCGTCACGGCAATTGCTTTCGGGGCAATTGCCGACGCAATCCATAGGACAAAGCCTCTCGTTATAATCGGTATGATTGCGATGGCGATTTGTGCCCCTGCAGCTTTAGTGACAGATACTCCTGTGCTTTGGGCCATTTTAGTTGCTATGGGGCTTTTGGCGATGGGGGTTCCAACTGTTGTCATGGCTGCTTACCCAAAGCTTCTGGCTGATCCTTCAAAGCTAACTGTTGGCATGGGTGTGATGATGCTCGTCCAGAGTTTAGGACAATTCCTCGGATCGCTTATCCCATCAATTGTTCTTGGCCCCGACTTAAGCAACTGGACAGTGTGTTCAATAGTTTTATTCCTTTTGGGGCTTGCCGCCACTGCTTGCTTTATTGCGAGCAAATTCAAGTAGTGGACTTATTGCCGACCGTGCGAAGTGTGGTGGGCTATTATTTGCTGGCTACTGAGTAGAAACCTGATCGCTTCTCTCGATTGGAGACCTCGAACCCTATGATTGTGGCGTGATAGCCGAGGCATCCCGTGTATGGAGTAAGGAAAATATGCAGAATGCTGCTTATTCTCAAAGCACTACTATCCTGGCAGGGAAAGTGCATCTCGCTGGCTAGGCGAAGCCTAATGAGCCGTCAGCAAGGCGTGGATTCGGGAAAGAGGGCGCTCATGGCCACCATCGATGTTGACAAGCTTCGCGACTACATGACCGACTACTTCGGTACTGCCGTGTTCGACGGTTTCCCTGCGGCGATCCTCGACCTCTCCGGTATCGAGAGCATGAGCGGTCACGAGCTTTGCCAAAAAGCGGAATCCCTCGGGATTAACCTTCGCGATTTTGAAATTGAGTAGATGAGCTTGACCGGATAATCGGCTGGGTTCTTTTTGAAACGTCAATGTGCGGGTATAGACGGTTGGGCGGGGGTTCCTTTTGATGTCCACGAGGCAATTCTAGTTTTCGAGTGATTGCAGGGATGACGAAAAACTAAAGCCGCATCCAAAACGGCAGCAGGCGGAAAAGCCGGTTTTGGCTTCTCTGCTTGCAAGTAGTCTTGCCGAACGCGTCGTTACGACAAAAGCATCAGGTCGTCTCGCTCTTCCGCTAAAGCCCGAAGCTCTTCCGTGAATCCATGGATACTAAACAGAACGAACCACTCTTTCCGTTTGCCTTTGCGCCAATCTACCAAGGCAGCTTTTTCCTCAAGCTTTCTCAGAACGTTGACGCCTACTTCCCCCTTCCAGTACTTGCATTCGCCCAAGATGATGTTTCCTTCATCTGGATCGGTCGCCACGACGTCGATCTCGTTGTTGTGATTGTCCCACCACCGTCCCGCTTTCAAGAAGATAAAAGGCCAGGTGTCATCTCCGTTTAGTTCCCATAGGCGCTCCCGGCAGACATCTTCGTATACGTGGGCGATATGGTTGTCGACGAGATTCGCGCGGATCTTCCTCATGGCCAAGTCCACATGCCCCGATTCGATGAAACTTTTGTTCGGAAAGACGAAGCGAAACCAAAACTCGATAAAGTTGTCCTTGATTTTGTACAGGCCTCTTCGGCTTTTCTCGGGCGACTCCTCCGTTACCGGCACTTCTCTCTCTAAAATTCCAAGGTCTATGAGGGTTTTCAGGTAAACCGTGAGGCTAGTCCTTTTTATCTCCAGGTCTGCCGCGATGTTTCCGAGCTTTTGATTACCGAACGCAATCGACTTGATGATGGAGAAGTAGCTTCCTATTTCTTTCACTTCGTTCTGCAGCAGGAAGTAAGGCTCGTCGTAAAGATAGCTGGACTTCTCGAGCACGTTTTTTTGGATGGCCTCGTAAATGTTGCGCGAGCTTTTGAACTGCTCCACGTACTTGGGAACGCCGCCCGTCACGCTGTAGAGTTCGATCAGTTCCTGACGGCTCTTTCCTTCGTAGAACTCGTGATAATAGGCGAAGGGAATCTGTCCCAAGCGAATCTGTCGCGTCCTGCGCCCATACAGGGGGCTATCGTACGAAAGCGTTTGTGAAATCATCATGGAAATCAAAGAGCCGCAAAGGATGAGCATGACGTTGCAACCCTTCAGGACGGTGTCCCAAATTCTCTGCATGACGGAAGGGAAGGCGGGGCTGACCTTGCCAAGGTATTGAAACTCGTCGATCACGATGACGATCCGATCGTCTGTTTCTTGCTCGACGATATAACGGAACACATCTTCCCATTTCTTAAATGGGGCGCCCTCCAGAAGCGGAAGATTGAGCATCGCTGACGCGACCGATTGAAAAGAGCTGCGGTTCTCGACCTCGGACTCTTCTGTGGCCAAGTAGTACAGGGCCCGCTTCCCTTTGATGAACTCCTTCAGCAATTCGCTTTTCCCCACGCGACGTCTGCCGTATAAGACGACGAAGGAAGCCCCATCCTGGTGGTACTCTTCCTCCAGCACTGCTATTTCGTTCTTTCTGTCTATGAATGGCATGCAGGACACCTCATTTGTATAAATTAGAGTATTATAAATCATATTATACAAAATGAGATAAGAATGGTCAACGTGCGTAGGAAGAGCCTCGGGCCGTCTGCAATCGACTTTGTGGGATGATTCGGGGCTTGCCGAAGCTGATTTCACGAATGGAAGAATATGATGCAGAGCTCGTCTTTTGGTTGCACATCGCTGGGCGCTGTCTTATTGTCACGCGTTGTCGCGAGGCAAGACACGTGGGCACTGCGTTCCTTCAATAGTAAAATGGTGCTAATACCACCAGCGGGAAAGGGATGACATGAGCTCTGGGGAATCTGTCGGAAAGAGGCGTTGTTCGCGCTTCGTTGTCGCGATAATCGCTGTCCTCCTCGGGATGGCGCTCGGCTTCTCCGCGCAAGCGGCGTCGGGCGTACAAACCGCTTTCGCGGCGCCGGTCTCGCAAGCAGCGCCCACCACGCAGACCGCCTTCGCCACGACAGAGGGTGCTTCCATAGAAACCCTCCAGCAGGGTGGCATCGAGCTTCAGGCCGACATGGAAAGGACCGTCTGGTGCTCGCGGTCGGGCAGCAAGTACCATTACAGCTCTACCTGTTCGGGGATGAAGAATCCCATCGCGATGACCTTGCAGCAGGCTGTCGACTCTGGTAGGCAGCCCTGTTCCAAGTGCGTGCACGAGTCGCCCACGCCCGACCCTGCTCCCAACCCCGGCCCCGACCCCACGCCCACTCCCACGCCCGACCCGCAGCCCCAGTACCGCGGGTTCGTCGACGTCCCCGTCGACTCCTGGTATGTCGAAAGCGGCGTGTTCGACTACGCACTCGACCATGGTCTCATGAAGGGGTACAGCGACGGCTCGAACAGGTTCGGTCCCGACGATTCGATCACCCGCGCGATGGCCGTGACCGTTCTTTGGCGGATGGCCGGCGAGCCTGCATGCGAGGCCGCCGATTTCGATGACGCCGACTACTCGGAGGAATCGTGGTACAAAGACGCCGTCCGCTGGGCCCGCGCGAACGAGGTCGTCAAAGGTTATGAGGGGACGAACTTTTTCGGCCCGAACGACCCCGTTACGCGCGAGCAGCTCGCTGTGATGGTCGCGAGGTTCGCGAGCTCCATCTCGCATATCGACACATCGAGCACGGGCACAGCGCTCGCGGCGAAGCCAGATGCGGCTTCCGTGAGCGATTGGGCGCGCGATGCAGTCGCCTGGTCGGTTGACCAGGGCATTCTCGGCGGGGCCTCAATTATCGACCCCCAGGGGACCGCCACTCGCTGCCAAGGGTGCAAGATGCTCTCCATCGCGCACAAGATCATCGGCAACCAAGGCGTGAGCCATGGGGAGGCCCGCGTCCACTTCATCGACGTTGGACAGGGCGACAGCGAGTTCATCGAGCTGTCGAACGGCAAAACGATGCTCATAGACGCGGGCACGACCGAGAGCGGGGAGAAGGTCGCAAACTACATCACCGCGCTCGGCTACTCGCGCATCGATTACGTCATTGCCACACACCCCCACGAAGACCACATCGGCGGGATGGCGCGCGTGCTGAGAAGCTTCGATATTGGCGAGATTTGGATGCCGCGCGCGACGTCGAACACCGCCACCTTCGAAGGGTTGCTCGACGTGATCGCCGAAAAGGGCGTTCCCGTCCACGCAGCGGAAGAGGGGAAGATCATCTGCTCCGACAGGGGCTTCTCGGCGATGATTCTCTCGCCTTCCGAAACGTCGTATTCCGACCTCAATGACTGGTCGGTCATCCTCGAACTCGACGTGGGAGCGAGGTCCTTCCTCTTCACGGGCGACGCCTCGTCTGGCGTTATCGGGAAGGCGTGCAGCCACCATGTCGATGTGCTGAAGGTCGGCCACCACGGGTCGAGGACGTCGACGACGCCGCAGCTCGTAGAGGCGCTTTCGCCCGACTGGGCGGTGATCTCGGTGGGAGCGGGCAATTCGTACGGTCACCCGTCCGAAGAGGTTCTCTCCGCGCTCTCGGGGGTCGCCCACCTGCTGCGCACGGACCTCGACGGCACGGTGACGCTCAGCTGCGATGGCGAGACGATACGCCGCGCGGCGTAGGGAAGGGGAGGTATGGACGACGCGATTTACGTCATCGACCGCATTGAGGAGGGCATCGCCGTCCTCGTGTGCGATTCAGGCGAGAAGATGGAAGTCCCTCTTTCGGGCCTGCCTTCGGGTGTGCACGAGGGTTCGTGCCTGCGCCCTTGCGAGTGCGGGTTCGCCCTCGATGAGGGGGAGGAAGTCGCGCGCAAGCGCCGAATCGAGCGGAAGCTCAACGCGCTCTTCGTTGACTAGTTGAGAATTTGAGCCTCGTCCTCTTTTGACGATTGAAGCGTACGCGCTGTCGAGCAGTCAAGCAGGTGAGCAGACCAGCTCGACGGCAGACCAATAGGCCAGGATTCTTCGGTATCCGCCTGATATTCAATAGATGCCTTGTTTCTTCTCGCAAAAAGTACACCGCGAGCGCGAGATTCTGGCACGAAGACCGAGGTATCCCACGGATGGAGCCTCGGCTTGGGAGCTCGCTGCGGGCCGACGGCTTCTTCTCGACGAGATACCCCAGGTCGCACGCTCAGGCAACCCGGAGACGCTCCCTGATCCTCGCGTTCCCAGTGGGACACCTCGGCTTTTGTGCCAGAATTGACTCCCAGGTGTGTACTTTTTCGAAACCGCACTCTCAGTGAACGCATCCCAAGACACGCATATTCGCCAGCGAATGGTCTCCTCTTCTTTGAATCCTGGCAGATTGACCCTGGCTCATTCAATCGGACATCTTGCGGGGTTGCGAGACCGGCAGCCATCAATCAGTTATGCATCTATGTCCCTTACATCGGACACTCCGCCCATTTCGCCTGCCTTACAATCGCCCAATAGCCATCGTAGCCTATCTATTCGATGAAGAGAAAAGGGGAGGGTTGCCATGAGGGGTGCAGTGTTTTAGAGGGCGCGGGGACCCGCCTTGAGAGAACGTGCAAGCCGTTTCGGAAGCGTCTGCATATAGTTTGTCACCTGCGATTCGTTGGCACAAGCACTCTCGATGCTGGAGTTTTCGACTCGTCTCCAACGTATGCCATCGATATTCGTACATTAGAAAGGGAAGGCCATGATAGCAACGAACTTGAAAAACCGCGTGGGCGCAATTGCCGCCACCGTCGCCATATCGTGCGCGCTATGCGTCATGCTGGCGGGATGCGCCACGGAAAACTCAGGGAATGTAACCAGTGATCAGGACGAATACAGCGCAGTGGAGAAGGCGACAATCACCACGCGCACTGTGACATTCCCCGCCGCTCTCTTTAAAGACGAATCGTCCGAAGATGTGCAATCTAGTCTGCAAGAAAAAGGCTGCACTGACATCATTGCCAACGATGATGGTTCCTATACCGCGACTATGCCCATTGATGCGTACAACAGCTTCGTCGATTCGTGGCATCAGAATGTGGTGGACGCTCTTGACGGAATGCCGAACAGCGAAGATTGGCCGACAATCACAGCAATCGACTACGATGACCAGTTTTCCAACGTCACGTTGACCATCAGTAGCAGTGAAATCGGTCTCAAGGAAGCGTTTGCGCCGCTTCAGGTTGGTGTTATTGCCTGCATGTACCAGCAATTTGCGGGTCAGCCGGTCAGCTGCGTTGTGAGCATCGTCGACCAATTAACCCAAAGGTGGTGTCTGCGATGAACATGCTCAGGAAGTGGTCGGCGATTATTCTGTCCTGCGTTATTGCTGCCGGCATGGTGCTGCTTGCGGGTTGCGCAGAAAAGAGCGATCAAAGCCAATCCGAATACGCCGACGAGGCGTTTATCCAATCGCTTGCGAAAGGCTACGAGGCGCGCGATACGTTGGTGGGGCAGTCCTCTAAGGCCGAAAAGTCCGCTGAATACTACGAAAAGCTCGTCGACGCTGAGCTGGAGCAAGTGGAGCAATACCAAAGCGCGCAGTTTTCCGATAGCAAGCTGCAGGAGAATGCCATCGCCTACATAAACGCATTGAAGGATCAGCGCGCGGCCGCCGAATTGTACGCAACTGATAACAGCAAGTACAAGCAGGATTGGCAGAAGGCCTACGACAAGCGAACCGCGTTGCTCAAGACGTTTGTGGACGACTATGGCCTTACGGTGTCGGCCGATCACCAGGGCAGTCTCGATAAGCTTGTCAGCCATGGCAAGAAGGTGGAGCGGGACAACAACCAGAAGGAGGCGATCGAGTCGTTGGCTAGCTCGATAAATCTCGAGTTCACTGAGCAGTACTCGACCTTCATCGGCAAGACGACAGCTACGAACAATACTGGTTACGACTTCGACTATATCAATTTCGATGTGGAATTGTTCGACTCGAACGGCATCAAGGTTGAGACGACAAGCTTGTACGCAAACCACTGGCTCGATGGCGAGACAATCGCGCTCGATTGCTATACGTCGATAAAGGAGCCGCCCTCGACGGTCAAAGTCATCCCCAGCAACTACAAGGTCGCTGACGCGTAATCACTCTGCCGGGTGCGCAGACGCGTCAAAGCTGGTACGTTCGGGCGTCCGTTGCTGTTGCTCAATCGGACGCCCGATGTTGGCGCGAGTCCGCTTTGCTGGAAAATGGCGGCCATTGTTTCCCGCAGCAATTGCAGTTCGATTTCCCGAGTGAAAAGCGCCTTGACGGTATGATTGAAGGGACTATTGCCTCGATTGACGATAGTTTACATAATCTCAATTATCACGAATTGTAAAATGCAGAAGGGGAGGCTCTGCTTGAAGTTGATTGAGCTCTAGCTAGATCAACTAAAGGCGACGCCGCTCTATCGTTATTCTTGTTTCACGCAAGCGGGATGCGCGTTCGCGAGTTGTGCTCGCAAGCGCACGCTGATCGCGAGCACCTGGCGGCGCAGCCCGCACACGGCCACACACAGCCTGCGCGCACCACCTCGCAGCTTTACTTCCTGGTGATGCGAATCTGGCAGATGTCGTCGCCGTTGGCGATTGTCTTCGGGAGATCGAACTTCAGGCAGCCGAGTCCCTCGATGATGCCGCGGTCGCCGTCCATCGCGATGTCGCACAGCGCGGAAATCTCGTCCTGCGGAAGGCCGAGATTCTTCCACGCCTCAACGAGCGGGCAGTAATGGAAGTCGATCGACAGCGTGTCCTCGTCCTTCTCGATGGTTTCCATCTCGAAGACGCTCTTCGCCGGTTCCGACTGGAATACCTCGTCGAAGTCGTCCATCGAAGTGAAGGGTGCGAACCTCACGTCGGCGTGATAGAGACCGCACTTGCGGATTGCCTGGTGAAGAGGGCCGTTCTCCCCGTCCTCGACGGCCTTCTCGGCCAGGTAGTGAAGCCACAGCGCGCGATGCTCGTAGGCGCCTCGCATCTGCTCGAGCGAGAAGATCGCGTCGTTGCCGGCTGCCGTTGCGTTGTCAGTTGCCATGTGATGTCTCCCGTCTTATTAATTGTTCGGCAGCGCGTGGAAATGCCGAAGCCGCGCCGCCTCTCTCCCCCTGGTGCTCTCCCATCGCATTGCCATCCATTCCTCATAGCGAGCAATACGACCCACGCCAGGACCACTATAAAAGAACCCCCTCAAGTTGAAGTCGGTTTCGCAACCGAGTGACTTGAGGGGGCCCTCGAAAAGCAATGCGTTTCGCGAAACGCAGCCGAGCCCTATTCGAACTCGGCGTCAAGCGCGGCGAGGCGCTTGCGGATGTCAGCCACCGTCTCGCTCGAAAGCTCGACATCGGCTGCCGGCGCGTCTGCCTCGATTTGCTCGGGCTTGTGGCCTCCTCGCTATTCGAAGGGGTGCGACGTCAGGTGCCACCCGCCGCAGTATTCGCAGCGATAGATTTCAAGGCCGCGTGTCCCGCGATCCTCGCACCATTTGCGCGCTTCTTCCGCCTCGACCCTGGTCGTGTAGCGGTTTTTCTTCTCGCATGACTTCCAGCGCATTGCTGCATCATGATCGGCTTCTCGCTTTTGCTCGCGCCGCTCCTCGTTTGCGAACAGGTCGTCCAATCCCCCAAGGCCGTTTTCGAGCTGCGATTTGAAATCGGCCACTTCACGTGCCCGCGCCGATCGTTTCTTGCTTCCCATGGTTACCCCCGTGTCCGCTTTCCCCGTCTGGCCTTCCATTATCGCATGCAACTCAAGCCATGCTTGCGATATAAAGAATGCCGCCCGCGAACTTGAAGCTCGCGGGCGGCATTCGGAAGCTTGCGGGTTTCAAAAGCTATTCCCCAAGTTTGGACTTGAACTTCCAGTAGCCCAGATCCTTCGCGATTTCGGTGCCTTCCTCATTGGCCTCACCGAGCCACACCTGGATGGTCTCAATGCGGATGGTCTCCTTGAAGCCGGTCGGGTCGACCTCGACGCGCTCGTCGAAGAGGTTTCCGGGCGTGAGGAAGCGGGACACGCGTGCGAGGGCATCGTTGAGGTTGTCGAACGTGTAGGTGTACACCGCATCCGTGCCATGGAATTCCTTGATGCGAACCATGTAAGTCATCGCGTGCCCCTTTCGTGCGCTGCGTTGCGCGTTGCTGCTGATTAGAAGCCGACACTATATCGGCTTCGCCCATTATACCCTTGCGGTGTCTTTGCGGCTGACTCAGCTCGCCTTCGCTTTCCGCCATGCGCACACCAGCTCGCGCGCCGCCGCCTCTGGATCGCTCGCGCCGCAGACGGCGGACACGACGAAGAACCCGTCGACGCCCGTTTGCGCAACGAGAGGAATGTCCGCCACCTTCACTCCCCCGCCGACCACGATGGGAACGGGGCTTGCGATGGCGAGTTCGCGCAGGTCATCGATGCTTTTCGTGATGATGGTGCCGTCGGCTGCGAGTCCACAGTCGCGCTTGGTGGGCGTTTCGTGCAAAGGGCCAACGCCCAGGTAGTCCACAAGGCTCATGTCCGCGGTCTTCACGTACTCAAGCATCTCATCCGCACGGGCGGAGAGACCCACGACCGCATCGGGGCCGAGAAGCTTGCGGCACGCCTCGACAGGAACGTCGGACTGCCCGACGTGCACGCCGTCGACCTTCACGCCCGCT
>ERZ780162.984-NODE-984-length-20777-cov-5.167262_pt1 | contig 20777 bp, 15 predicted proteins | sample MGYA00511474_ERZ780162 | MGnify/ENA primary metagenome ERZ780162 (study PRJEB29588, sample SAMEA2143633) | human gut metagenome | biome: human gut; feature: human-associated habitat; material: faeces | place: Denmark | collected 2008/2010 ...
AAGCCGCAATCGCGCCTGCGCGCAGGGGAGATGAGTGAGCCGCCGATTGTCGGTCGCATCGCGCCTGTGAGGCGGGCTGGCCGTCGGCCGCACCGTGTTGCCCCGAACCCGTTCGGCGCGCGGCGACCGAGGCGCTCCTTCTTCCTGGGGCGCGCTTGCCGATGAAATTTGCGTATGCGAGCACCTGTGGCGCCCCCGCTCGGGGGCGTCGCTTATTATAGTGAGGTTTCAGCGAAAGCACGGATTGCGGGGCGCGGGCTCCGCAGTGGGGAATCCACGGGAAGGCGAGTATGTCCACGAATCGTCGAGGGCGAGGGGAAGCGCAGTTCAACGGGGGCGCGCATATGCGTGCGACCGCTCCTGCACGCGCGGTTGCCCCTGCGCGGAAGCGGCGCTTCGGTCTTTGGACCGCGATCCTCATCGTGGCCATCGTGGTATTCCTTGCGGCTGCGTTCGCCTTGGGAAGCATCCTGCTCACTTATCACGAGGGCCAGAAATCCTACGACGATGTGGCCGATAAGGCGTTTCTCTCTGACTCTGCGCTCTCCGACGCGTCCAGCGTATCGCTTGCCGACCTCACCGTCGATTGGGATGCCCTTCTCGCGATCAACCCCGATACGGTCGGGTGGATCTTCATCCCGGGCACGAACGTGAATTACCCCATCGTCCGCGCGCCCGAGTCGAATCCCGACAAGTACCTCACCATCGATTTCCAGGGCAATTCGGGCGGATGGTGGCTGCCTACCTACGGCACGCCGTACCTACTCGCGTCGAACGCCGCCGACTTCTCGGACAAGAACAATATCGTGCAGGGCCATCACCTGCAGAATGGGGAAATGTTCGCCGCGATCGCCGATTTTGCCGACGCCGAGCAGTTCAACGAGCATCGCACGGTGTACTTGCTCACCCCGAAGGGCTCGTGGCGCTTGCAGTCGGTGTCGCTTGTCCACTGCAGCGGGTCGGAGCCCATCGTGCAGACGAAGTTCGAAAGCGACGCCGCCTTCACTTCTTACGTTGCCGACAAGATTAGCCGCAGCATCGTCGAGTGCGACCCGGCGGCGCCCGATGCGTCGGCCATTTCCCGCTTCTTCATGTTTTCCACCTGCGATAGCAACACAGATGCGCGCTACGTGCTGTGCTGTGCGCCGGTTGAATATGCCGCCGTCAATTCTTCTGGTACGGTGCCTGAAGGCTCGGCCGCGAATAATACGAACAATGCGAACAACGCAAATGGCGACAGCGGCGGGATCAGCATGGTCGACCCCGCTACTGCCGCGACAATAGACGATGCAGCAAAGGAGATCGTTTCATGAGCACTTCGATACTGCCGGGCGAACGCCCCGACCGCCTCGAAGAGGAATGTGCCGTGTTCGGCGTCTTCGCTCCTGGTGAGGACGTCGCGCGTATGACGTGCTTCGGCCTGCAGGCGCTTCAGCACCGCGGGCAGGAAAGCGCGGGAATTGCCGTGGGGGATGGCGAGACCATTATGGCTTCCAAGGACTTGGGCCTGGTCACACAGGTGTTTGACGAAGCGAGCCTCGCTGCGCTCACCGGCTTTGTGGCAGTCGGCCATGCCCGCTACTCCACCTCCGGCGCCGCGGCGTCGTGGGAGGCCGCCCAGCCCCATATCTCGGCAATCGACGAGACGCTCATCGCCCTCGCGCACAACGGCACGCTCGTGAACACGAACAGCCTGCGCGCCCGCCTGATCGATGACGGCATCCAGCTTCGCTCGGGAACCGACTCCGAGGTGGCGGCGAAGGCGATCGGCGACATTACCAAGAAGACTCATCACCTGCGCGAGGGCATCCGCTTCGCCATGGAGCACCTGAAGGGCGCCTACGCCATGGTGCTCGCGAGCCCCGACTGCCTCTACGCCTTCCGCGACCCGAACGGCATCCGCCCGCTGTGCATGGGCAAGCTTCCCGACGATCGCGGCTGGGTCGTTTCCTCCGAGACCTGCGGGCTCGATATCGTGGGCGCGGAATACGTGCGCGACGTGAACCCGGGCGAGATCGTGCGTTTCAGCAAAGACGGCGTCACCTCCGAGCAGGGCGTGCCCGCCGGCCGCCGCGCGAGCTGCATCTTCGAGTACGTGTACTTCGCCCGCCCTGACTCGGTGATGGATGGTCAGTCGGTCTACCAGGCCAGGCGCAACATGGGCCGCATCTTGGCGCGCGAGGCGCCGGCCGATGCTGATCTGGTGCTCGGCGTGCCCGACTCGGGAATCCCCTCGGCCATGGGCTTTGCCTTCGAAAGCGGCATCCCCTACGCCGACGGCATCGTGAAGAACCGCTACGTGGGCCGCACGTTCATCCAGCCGACGCAGGCCATGCGCCAGCTGGGCATTCGCCTGAAGCTGAACCCGCTGCCGAGCGTCATCTCGGGCAAGCGCCTCGTCGTGATTGACGACTCCATCGTGCGCGGCAACACCTCCAAGAAGCTCATCGAGATGCTGCGCCAGGCGGGCGCCACCGAGGTCCACATGCGCATCGTGAGCCCTGAGGTGCTCTGGCCGTGCTTCTACGGCATCGACACCGACACGCGCGACCAGCTCATCGCTGCGAACATGACCAACGAGGAGATGTGCGAGTGGATGGGCGCCGACTCGCTCGCGTTCATCAGCCTGCCCGGCCTGCGCGAGTCGCTTCCCGACGTGCGCGAACCTGGCTTCTGCGAGGCGTGCTTCTCGGGCGACTACCCCGTGGAGATTCCGCCCTCTACGGCCAAGAAGAGCTTCATGACCAAGGCGGATTTCGCCGCAGAGTACGCGCGCGAGAGTGAGAAAGCTGAGAAAACCCAGGTCACCCTGTAGTTGCTTGCAGGATGGGAACTTTACGAGAAGGAGCGAAAAGTGAGCGAGGAAATCACCTACGCGGCGGCGGGCGTTGACACGGCCGAGGGCGCGCGAGCGGTCGACGCGATCAAGGAAACCGTGCATTCAACCTACCGCCCCGAGGTCGTGGGCGACATCGGCGGCTTCGGCGGCCTGTTCTCCATCGCGGCGGCGAAGGGGATGGAAGACCCGCTGCTCGTGTCGGGCACCGATGGCGTGGGCACCAAGCTCAAGGTGGCCCAGCTTGTCGGCAAGCATGGCACGGTGGGCATCGACCTTGTCGCCATGTGCGTGAACGACATCCTCGCCTGCGGCGCCGAGCCGCTGTTCTTCTTGGACTACATCGCGATCGGCAAGCTGCGCCGCGAGCATGTGGCGGAAGTCGTGGCGGGCATCGGCGAGGGCTGCCGCCAGGCGGGCTGCGCGCTCATCGGCGGCGAGATGGCTGAGCACCCTGGTGTTATGGACCCTGACGATTACGACCTGTCCGGCTTCACGGTGGGCGTGGTCGACCGCCCGAAGATGCTCGATCCCGAAAGCGTGCGCGAGGGCGATGTGCTCATCGGACTTGCGTCGTCGGGCTTGCACTCCAATGGCTACTCGCTCGCGCGCAAGGTGTGCGTGGAGGGGAAGAGCACCGAGGAGCTTTTGGCCCCCGTTGACGCGCTCGACGGCAAGTCGGTGGGCGAGGCGCTGCTCACCCCAACGCGCATCTACGTGAAGCAGGTGCTCTCTGTGCTCGCCGAGTGCCCCAAGGCTGTGCGCGCGCTTGCGCACATTACGGGCGGCGGTATCACCGAGAACCTCAACCGCGCGCTGAATTCGCAGGTGAACGCTCAGGTTAATCTGGGCACGTGGCCCGTTCCCGCCATCGTGAAGTACGTGTGCGAGGCAGCCGACCTCTCCGAGGGCCAGGCGCTCAAGACCTTCAACATGGGTGTCGGCATGATCTTGATCGTCGACCCCGATCGTGCTGATGAGGTCGAGGCCGCGCTCGCGAAGGCGGGCGAGACCACCTATCGCGTCGGGCGCATCGTCGCCGGCGCGGGCGAAGTGGAATACACGGGCGAGGGAAACCTGTACGGCTACGAAGGGTAACGCTCCCGCTTGCCTGCTGATGGGAGGCAAGTCCGCTGCGGGGCGAGCTGAAGCGCTGCACGTGCCCATGTTCGGCACGCGCAGCGGCGCTCGCGGCACGTGCTCCCAGCTATCCAGATCTCACCCGCGATGCTTTTCGTCAAGCCTAGTGTGTGGGTGGGCCTCGCCACGCAGGCGTCGCTGCTCTCCACCACGATCACGATGCTCGCCGCGCCGCTCGGTGCGCTCCTCGGTGCGGGAATTTCCCAGGGCGCCGGCAAGCTCGTGAACGTGGCCATGCCGTTCGCGGTAACATGGCTGCTCGCGAACTTGCAGCTGAGCGTCATCTACTTCGCGATCGTCGGCATTGCGCTTGTCGCTGCGATCGTCGTTATCGCGGTCGGGCCCGAGACGCGTGCGAAGCGCTTGGGCTAGACGCCGTCACTGCGCTACAATAAGCGGCTGGCGCGCATGGGGCGCGTCGGGAAAGATAGGGAACAAAGTAGTATGCCAGAGCAGAGCACGCCCGCCGCATCCGCGACGGCGCCTTCGCGCGAGCATTTCGCATCGCGTTTGGGGTTTATCCTCATCAGCGCCGGGTGCGCAATAGGGCTGGGGAACGTGTGGCGTTTCCCCTATATTACAGGGCAATACGGTGGCGCTGCATTTTTCCTCATCTACCTGGTATTCCTCGTGATTTTGGGGCTGCCTGTCATGGTGATGGAGTTTGCGGTTGGGCGCGCATCGCAGAAGTCGGCCGCGCAGGCGTTCGATAGGCTGCAGCCTTCGGGCACGTGGCACTGGTTCTCCTGGTGGGGCTACATCGGCTGCACGGTGCTCATGATGTTCTACACCACCGTGTGCGGCTGGATGCTCTCCTATGTGCCGAAGATGGCGTCGGGCGTGTTCAACGGGGCGGACGTCCAGACGACAGCGGCCGTGTTCTCTGACATGCTCGCCGACCCTGTGGGGCTTATCGCGTGGATGGTGGTGGCGGTCGTGGTCGGTGCGGTTGTGTGCGGCATGGGCCTGCAGAAGGGCGTCGAGCGCATCACCAAGTGGATGATGGCGACGCTGTTCGTGGTTATGCTCGTGCTGTGCGTGCGAGCGGTGACGCTGCCGGGCGCGGGGGAGGGCATCGCATTTTACCTCGTGCCCGACTTCTCGCGCCTGTTCGCAGGTGCAACGGCGGCGGAGCAGTGGGCGACGTTCAGCGACGCGGTGTTCGCCGCTATGGGACAGGCGCTCTTCTCGCTTTCGCTCGGCATGGCCTCGATGGAAATCTTCGGGTCCTACATCGGGCGCGAGCGCAGTCTTGCCGGTGAGGCCGTCTCGGTAACCGCGCTCAACACCGTTGTCGCCGTCCTGGCGGGCCTTATCATCTTTCCTGCATGCTTTGCCTACGGTGTAAGTCCTGATCAGGGGCCGTCTCTTGTGTTCGTGACACTGCCTGTGGTGTTTGGGCAGATGCCTTTGGGCAACGTGTGGGGCGCGCTGTTCTTCGTGTTCATGAGCTTCGCCGCGCTTTCGACGGTGATTGCCGTGTTCGAGAACCTCATCAGCTGGTCGATCGACAAGTGGGGCATCACCCGTCGCCGTGCTGCCGCGATCACGGGCGTTCTCGTGCTTGTGCTGTCGCTGCCGTGCGCGCTCGGGTTCAACGTTCTTTCGGGCGTGACCGTCCCGGCGGTCGGTGACATCCAATCGATTGAAGACTTCATCGTGTCGAACAACCTGCTTCCCTTAGGCGCGCTGTTTTTCGTGCTGTTCTGCACGACGCGCAGGGGCTGGGGCTGGGATGGCTTTCTCGCCGAGGCCAACGCGGGCAAGGGCGTGCGCTTCCCGGCGTTCGCGCGCCTGTGGCTGAAGTACGGGATTCCGGTGCTGATCCTCGTCATCTTCGTTTTGGGGTACGCCCCGAAGATCGCGGCATGGCTGGGGCTTGCAGGATAGCTTTTGGGGTCGTGCGACTATCGCGGGAAGAGGGCTTCCGGGCTGCGGGTTTCCCGAGTTGCGGGCCCCCCGAGCTGAGGGCTTCGCTTCCCGTGGCTCCTGTAACAGATGCCTTCGTCGAGATGAGGCTTTGCTTCTTATGGCTCCTGTGACGAACACCTCGTCTGGTCGCAAGCTTCGCTTCCCGTGGTTCCTGGGGTAGAACACCTCGCCGAGGGACAAGCTCTCGAAGGAGGTGACGCTCTTTCTCGGTTTCGGCTCGCCTGCTGGATGAGGTCCGCCGAATGCGCGGCGGCTTGCGGCCCGATCTCGGTTCGCCTGCGCGGGAGAACCTGCTGGATGCGTTCTTTCCCGATTTCTGCTTTTCGGGACAAAAAAGGCCGATATGTGAGTCGCTGCGGCAATCCGCAGGTTTCCCCCGAGTGGCTTGAAAGAGAAAGCCCAGGTCGCAAATCGACGGGAACGCGAGTCGGGCATCGCGTCGCCCGACGTCGCTCACATATCGCCCGATTTTGTCCAAGACGCCTCGGATTTCGTGAAGAAGGTCCTCACGATGGCGTTCGGCGTCGGTAACGCGAAGGTGACCATATCGTTCGGCGTCAGTAGCGCAATGGCGATCGCGGCGCTCGGTTTCCTCATGGTGACCGATTTCCTCACGACGATCGGCTTCAACGTGTTGAACGCGTCCGTCATCGGCGTGTACGTGGGCGAGCTGCTCTCGGCGAAGTACCGCTTCCGCAGCGCGGGAATCTCCCAAGGCGCCGGCAAGCTCGCGAACGTGGCCATGCCGTTCTCGGTGGCGAAGTTTCTCGCGAACTTGTAGTCGAGCGCCATCTACTTCGCGATCGTCGGCATCGTGGTAGTCGCCGCGATCGTCGTTGTTGCGGCCGGGTTCGAGATGCGCGTGAAGCGACTGGGCTAGGTGAAGCTCTGCTACTGAAGCGGATTAGCTGACGCAGAGCGTCCCGTTCGATGTTGATTTCTGAAAAGGTGCTATTCTATCTGCACATAATACCATGCGCTTCCTGGATGGGATGCGCCCTTCTCCAACGAGTATTGCGGTAGAAGACAAGAAGGTGATTTCCGATGGGCACTCTGAATCTCACGCGTGAACAACGGCATGCGGTTGACGTTGCATCGGACTTGGGGAATATTCAGAAACCTACGGCAATCTCTGGACCTGCTGGTAGTGGAAAGACCCTTGTGGCGGCTGTAACTGCCGAGCGGTTGGCTTCCCAAGGAACGCTATTCGAAGATGCGGCCGATGAGCGTGTTTATTTTGTCACGTATACGAATGAGCTCGTTAATTACGTTTCAAGGCAGCTGCCTGATATTGTTGGTAGCGAGACGGCTCACGTCGCCGTAAGAACGGTTCATGCATACTTGAAAACGTTTCTTAAGAAAAATGGGTTCGAAAAATATCGTTACGTTAACAATGAGAATAACGAGGGACGGCGTTCGTTCATAAATCGGTATCTCGACAGAAGCAAAGAGGAACTATCCTTGTCCGGCTGTCTTGCAGACGCGGCTTTTCTTGACGAAGAAATTGGTTGGCTTCTGGGGCAAGGCATTCGAAGCCTCAATAGATATCTTGAGGTCAAGCGTGTCGGTAGGCGTACTCGCCTCTCGAGTGATCAGCGAAAACAAGTTTTCACTATCTATAAAGCTTATATGGCAAGTCTTGCCGATCTTTCCGACTCAAAGCAAAAGGTCTTCGACTTCGACGATATTGGCAATCAGGTTCTGAACTATTGCGAGCACCGTGAATGTAAGCCGATAGCGGCGCATCTCGTGATTGATGAGGTTCAAGATCTTCCCATCACGTGGATTAAGGCTTTGCACAGGACAGTTTCGGGAAAAGTTGTTTTTACAGGCGATACGAACCAGTCGATTTACGGACGTGGGTTTACTTGGCAAGAGGTTACGGGGAAACGCGTTAGGCCAATTCGTCTGACTGAGGATTTTCGGAGTACGCAGCAAATTTATCTAGCCGCCCGATCACTTATGGACTTTGGCATAAGATCGGATACGGAAATGGGACAACCTGCCCAGAAACGCCGTAATGGGCAAAAGCCACGGTTGATTTTCTGCAATGGACAGCAGTCTCAGCTCAATCGGATTCAAGAAACCATCGGCGCACTTCGCGCTGGCGATAGCAAATGCACAATTGCTATAGGCTCCCCTTGGAAGTCTGATGCTTTAGGCCGGCTTAAGTCTCGGGGTGTGACGGTGACGACCCTCCATTCCCTAAAAGGCCTAGAGGCCGATCACGTGATTCTGGTCGATCTCGATGAGGGGAAGTTCAACTTTTCGAATGAGTTTACTCAAGAAGATACGAATCGCCATTTGCTCTATGTCGGCATGACTCGTGCGACAACGTCTTTGACAATGATGTCCGCTAGCGACAATCCCTCGCGCGTGCTTTACGAGCTTTCGTCGGATTTGATTGAGGTGGACGACAGTGATAATCCCAAGGCGCGTCAGGCTTTGGCGAAAAGACGCTCGGAGGAGGCCGTTAAAGCTCGTTGTAATTTTGAGCAGCTTGCGAAAGAAAAGGTCGAGAGCGACGAATCTCTTGAGCAGGCTACGCGAGATTTGGAAGAAGTTGCAGATTCTCCCTCTTCCAGTCGACACAAAGATGAATATATCGTCGAGCTTGAGCGGATGTTGGAGGAGGCTAAACGGCGGGCGGCGAAGGCGGACGAAAGATTCCAGAGGCAGGAAGACGAGCTTCGTGTATATCGTGCGCGAGAGAAAAGCGATTAAGTTGCGAGGGAGCGAAGTGCCGCCGATGGGGGAGGCCGTCCTTCTTTTGTTAATGATGCAAAGATTCTCATTCTTGGTCTTTCGTCGGGTGTGAAGCGAAAGGACTTGCCGGGAATTTTCAATTCGGTAGGATTGCCCCGTGATGCTTTTGAGGCATTAACATACGACGAGGTTCATAGTGGAAAGTTCGATCCTCGGCAGCTGATTGGCAGTATTCGGTACTCGGACATTTTCGTGAGTACCACTCCGCACAAGGCGAAAGGAATTGGTGATTTCTCCAGCCTCGCCGAGTACCTTGAAAGCAACAAGGCAGATTTGCCCAAACTAACTTTCTTTGAAAATGAAGACGGTACTCTTAAAGCGATGTCTAAGACAGAGCTGAAAATAGCGTTAACGCAAAGCGATCTCTATGCCGCGAAAAAGGGCATCGATTTGGGGTGAGGCGCTCCTTAGCGAAAGAGAGCGCTTCATGATGAGAAAGCCAAAGAGGGACGGAGCGTACCTGGCGGGTCAAAGAGATAAGGGCGGATCTTCTCTTAAGGCGCGACAGAGGCAAACGGCGAAAGAACGCGCGATGGCCGCGAAAGCGGATAGGGGGCTCGTTGCCTTCCATCTCATCAGCAAAAATGAAGAGGCATCTTTTGGTCATGAAACGCGGCAAACTTATGGTGAGCAGATTGCGAAGCTAGCTAAACTATATGGTTTTTAGATCCGCTGATGATCTCAATGCTTCTGCAAGTTGATTACCCTTATTCCCCGAGAGGGGACGTCATCGATGCTAATCAGTTGACGCTTGCGCTTCTGCGGCGGAATCGGCGCGCCTTTTGCGTATACTGTTTGTTGCTGTGTCGCCGGGCCATTCCTTCGATGGCTCGGCTCGTCTTGCGGAAAGGGCGGTTACGTGACCGACAAACTTAAGATTGGCGTGCTGCTTTCAGGCAGCGGAACGAACTTGCAGGCGATTATCGACGCGGCCGCTGAGGGCTTGCCCGTCGATATCGCGCTCGTCGTGTCGTCGCGTCCCGACGCGTACGGCATCGAGCGCGCGCATGCGGCGGGAATCCCCACGCTCGTGATGAATCGCGAGAAATACGCCGACGTGCTCGCCGCTGATGCGCAGATCGTCGAGGCACTTCGGAAAGCGGGCGCGGAATACGTGGTCATGGCGGGCTACATGCGCAAGGTGACCTCCGTCATGCTCGACGCGTTCCCCAACCGCGTGCTCAACCTGCACCCGGCGCTCCTGCCGTCGTTTAAGGGCGCGCACGCCATCGCCGACGCGTTTAACGCAGGCGTGAAGGTGACGGGCGTCACGGTACATTTCGCGAACGCCGATTACGATAAGGGTCCTATCGTTGCGCAGCGCGCGATTGCAGTGGCCGAGGACGATACGCTCGACACGCTCGAGACGAAGATCCACGACGTGGAACACGTGCTCTATCCCGAGGTCCTCGGGCTGATCGCCGAAGGGCGCGTTGCCGTCGACCCTTCCACGAACAAGGTTCACATCAACTGATGGCAACTACGACGCCGGCCCTCTGCGCCGGCGTTGCCAAGTGCGGCGCCACCTCGCGGCGGCGTCGGGAACGCGATGCCGGCCCCAACATCGGCGTCGATGGCGCGACGCTTAAGGCCCCTTAGCGCTGGCGTCGGGAAACGGTTTGAAGAAAGGACAGCTCCATGAACAAGGCCGTGCTGCAATCCATCATCGACGACTTGAAGGCGGGTCGGACCCCGCAGCTCTCGTCGGAGGATTTCCCCTGCTTTTCCGCAGAAGCGCTCGCGGGGAACAACCATGTTGCTCCCGATTATCTCGACGTCATTGCGAAGAGCCTGACTGAGGCCGATATTCCCACGTTCGAGCGCGCCATCCGCGCCGTCGACGAGGGCGACTTGGCGTGGCTTGGCTTCAAGGTGATTTACGACGCCGCCGAGGCGCAGAGAAACACCGACAACGAGGTGACCAAGAAGTACGGCGACCAGGGTTCCGCCGACGGCGAGCCGCTCGTCTTCTTCTGCAACGACGCGAAGGAAATCGTCTCCTCGCGCACGCCGAGCCCGCGCGATACGTTCCAGATGAAAGACGTCACGCGCGGTCCCTCGATGCACAACGAGCAGTTCGAGGGCCTGACCTGGCGCTCCGTTGCGCTGTTCGACCAGGTGCACGTGTGGCTTCTGGGCGCCTCTGACGTCGCGAGCGAGCTTTCCGCGCTCGCGACCCACGTCGGCTTCAAAGTGACGGTCGTCGACTACGACCCCGCCTACATCTCCGAGGAGCGTTTCCCCGACGCCGCACGTATCGAGCTTCCGGGCGACAACTTCGACGGCCTTGACGAGTACCATGCCGTCCCTGCCGATTACGTCTGCGTGCTCACGCGTGGGCACATGTTCGATCCCGAGTCATGCGTGTGGGCGGTTCGCCACAACGTGCATTACGTGGGCATGATGGGCTGCAAGGGGAAGAACACCACGGTGCACGACCTTGTGACCTCGCGCGGCGTCACCGAAGAGCAGTGGGAATCCATCAAGCGCCCCATCGGTTTGAAGTTCGGCGCGAAGACGCCCGCCGAATTGGCGATCGCTATCGTCGCCGAGCTCATCGACGTGCGCTACAAGGAGCGCTACAGTGATGAGGCCCGCGAAAGGCACGAGCAGTCGCTTGGCCGATAGCGACTCGTCCTCCTGTTTTGCGCGAGGTGTGCGCCGGGCGTGAGGCCGCGCACCCTTAAAGAAGTTCCAACTCTTGAGAGGAGAACATACATGGCTGATCCCAAGATCAAACGCGTCCTCATGTCGGTGACCGACAAGACGGGCGTCGTCGATTTCGCGCGTGCGCTGCATGACGAGTTCGGCGCGGAAATCATCTCGACGGGCGGTACCGCGAAGGTCATCGCCGAGGCGGGCGTTCCGGTGACCCCCATCGACGAGGTGACGCATTTCCCCGAGATGATGGACGGCCGCGTGAAGACCCTGCACCCGATGGTGCACGGCGGGCTTCTGGCGAAGCGTGACAACCCCCAGCACATGGCCGAAGCTGCCGAGCACGGCATCCAGATGATCGACATGGTCGTCGTGAACCTGTACGCCTTCGAGAAGACGGTGGAATCCGGCGCCGATTTCGGCACTTGCATCGAGAACATCGACATCGGCGGCCCGTCGATGCTGCGCAGCGCTGCGAAGAACTTCGAGAGCGTGGCCGTGGTCACCGATCCCGAAAGCTACGACGACATTCTCGCCGAGATGCGCGAGAACGATGGTGCCACGAAACGCTCGACCCGCGCCCGCCTGGCCTTGAACGTGTTCGAGACCACGAGCTCCTATGACGGCGCCATCGCCGACTGGATGTTCGAGCAGCTCGCCGAGGAGGACGACTCCCTCGAAGCAGAGGGCGAAGGCGAGTTCCCCGACTACTACGACCTGTACATGGTCAAGCAGCAGGGGCTGCGCTACGGCGAGAACCCGCATCAGGAAGCGGCGTTCTACCGCTTGCCCGACTTCGAGAGCGAGCACAGCCTCGTGAACGCCGAGCAACTCAACGGCAAGGAGCTCTCCTACAACAACATCCTCGACACCGACGCCTGCTGGTCGCTCGTGCGCGAGTTCGACGAGCCCGCCGTGGTCATCTTAAAGCACCAGAACCCGTGCGGATCGGCCACTGCCACAAGTGTGGTTGCTGCCTTCGACAAGGCCTTCGCATGCGACCCGAAGAGCGCTTACGGTGGAATCATCGCGGCAAACCGCGAGGTCACGAAAGACATGGTCGATCACATCAACGAGAACCATCTGTTCGTGGAGGTGCTCATCGCGCCCTCGTTCGCGCCTGACGCGCTCGAACTTCTGCAGAAGAAGAAGAACCTGCGCGTGCTCGCCACCGGCGGCATCGATGCGCCTTCCTCGCTCGAGTTCCGCTCGGTCGACGGCGGCATCCTCGTGCAGGACGTCGACCGCGTCGCCGAGGACCCGGCCACCTTCACGGTGCCCACCGACCGCAAGCCGACCGACGAGGAGATGCACGAGCTGCTCTTCGCATGGAAGGTGTGCAAGGGCGTGAAGAGCAACGCCATCCTCGTGTCGCGCGACCATGCGGGCATCGGCATGGGCCCCGGCCAGCCGAACCGCGTCGATTCTGCGCTCATCGCTTGCAAGCGCGCCCATGAGGCGTGCGAGCGCATGGGCGTGCCCGCGGAGGGCTTGGTGTGCGCGTCCGACGCGTTCTTCCCCTTCCGCGACAATGTGGACACGCTGTCCGAGTGGGGCGTGACCGCCATCATCCAGCCGGGCGGCTCGATTCGCGATGAGGAATGCATCCAGGCTGCCAACGAGCATGGCATCGCTATGGTCTTCACCGGGCATCGCCACTTCCGCCACTAGGGACAGGGACGAACCTCAACTGTGAAGTTCAGCATCAGAAATCTGCTGGTCGGCCTCGTGCTCATCATCGTATTGGCGGTGGTGTTCTTGCGGGGCGACCAGCTGGCCGAGCTTGTCGAGACCATGCAGCGCGGTTCGACGATCCCGCTCGTCGCTGCCATTCTCACCCAGCTGTGCAAGTACGTCTCGCAGAGCTTTGCGTACTCGTCGTGCTTCCGCGCGGTGGGGGAGCATATGGCCCCGCGCGCCACGCTGCCGCTCGTGTTCGGCACCTTTTTCATGAACACGATTGCGCCATCGCTCAATCTGGCGGGCACCACGCTCGTGGTCGACGATGCGCGTCGCCGCGGAATCTCGCCTGGTAAGGCGACGTCGGCGGCGCTGCTCATGCAGATTACGATCGACGGCGCCTTCTGCACCATCATGATCCTGGCGTTTCTAATCCTGCTGGTCACGGTGGGTCTTTCCCCCGTGTGGTTCCTTTTGGGCATGGTAGTGATGTTGCTCGTGGGCTGCATGATCGGCGTGCTCGTCCTGGGTCGCAAGCGCCCGGCGCTCATGCTGAAGATCCTGCGTCCCATCGAGCGGCTGGTGAATCGGGTTCGCGGCGTGTTTAAGAAGCCGCCTCTAAAACCCTGGGTCGAGAACATCGCCTCCACGTTTTCCGAGGCGGCGGGCTTGATCGGCCACAGCCCGAAGCCCACGCTCAAGGCCTACGGGTGCTCGCTTATCGCGTCGACGTGCGAGCTGAGCTGCTTCGCGCTCGTGGGCGTGTCGTTCGGCGTGACGAGCCCCGAGGCTCTCATCTGCGGTTACGTGGTGGCGACGCTGTTCGCCATGATTTCGATTACGCCGCAAGGCGTCGGCGTTGTGGAGGCTGCGGTGGTTGTGGCGTTCACGATGTTCGGCGAGACGGCCGCAGCGGGCACGGCAATCGGCCTGGTGTATCGCGGCATCGTGTTCTGGATGCCGTTCTTGATCGGCGCCATCCTCATTCAGCGCACGAAGACCTTCCAGGGCGAGGGCAAGAAGGCCATGGAGGGCACCGAGAAGAACCGCCTGGAAGGCGCTGACAAGATGGCGAAGGAAATCGACGCAATGGTGCAGGCGGGCACGGGTGCCATTCCCCCCGTGCCCGAGCGCGAAGAGCCCCGCAAGCGCCGCAACGGCGCCGATCGCCCTTCGCGGGGGAGGTAGTCAGCGCATAGCGGGCCAACTTATCAAGGAGTCTAAGGAGAGCCTTTCTGTGGATTTCAACAAACTGCTGGGTATCACTTTTCCCGAGGCGAGCGCCACGTTCGTGCGGGCGGAGCTTCCCATCACCGATGCCATTCGCCAGCCGTATGGCTTTGTGCATGGAGGCGCTACGCTCACGCTGCTCGAAGCGGCGGCGAGTCTCGGTGCCGAGTTCCATACTGATTTATCGCGCGAGCTGCCCTTCGGGGTGAACGTGAATGTCACGCATCGCAAAAGCGGCGTCGACGGCACGTTGCACGGTGAGGCGGCGTTCGATCGCGAGGAGACGAGCTCTAAGGGCTACCGCAAGCTGTTCTGGAACGTCTGCGCGCGCGATGATGGGGGTGACGTCATATCGGAAGGCGTCATCTTGTGCGTGGTCGTGCCGCAGCGCGTGACGATAGACAACCCGCATCTATCGACCGCCCCGGCTCTTTCTCGCTAGGCCAATAAGCTCGCGGGCGGTGCACCTGCGAGCAGAACTTGCATCTTCGCCCGCGGCGCGCCGGCATCGCGGCGAAGGAGCTTCCCTTTCTCATAAAAAAGGGCTTGCCAAGCGAAGCCGTTATGGTAATATATCGTTTGCTGTCGCAAACAGCACTTCGGGATGTGGCTCAGCTTGGTAGAGCGCTGCGTTCGGGACGCAGAGGCCGCAGGTTCAAATCCTGTCATCCCGACCATCGAATGTGAAACGGTGGTCTCTTCGGAGGCCGCCGTTTTTCTTTTCTGCGGGTTGACTTGCATATGTTAATTCTGTCCATCTACGCCGTTTTTCCCCAGTTGTGATACCCTTTCTGCTCAGCGCAAGCACTGCATTCATGTGCGATTTCGTCGCATACAGGAACGTATTTGGAGGAATGTATGAAGATCTTTGGTATGGGCACTCCGGAATTGCTCATCATCCTTGCGGTCATCCTGCTTATCTTCGGGCCGAAGAATCTCCCGAAGCTCGGCAGCGCTCTCGGCAAGACCGTGAAGAACCTGCGCGACGGCATGGGCGCTGGCAAGAAGGACAAGAAGGAAATCGAAGAGGCTGAAGACGAGGAAGAAGTCGAGGAAGTCGAAGAGGAAGAAGCGCCCGCAAAGAAGACCGTGAAGAAGACGGTCAAGAAGAAGAGCGAGTAACACTCATCCATATCGATGGATTTGCGGCGCGCGCAGCGGTAAAGGCGTGCGCCGCATTCGTATGTTTATTCCCAAGTAATCGAGATTGAACGGGGAAAACGGTGCATCAAGCGATGCGCCGCTTCGTGTTTTTGAAGGGACTGACCATGGCAGACAGCAATTACATCCTGACGCCGGAGGGCCGCCAGAAGCTTGAAGAGGAGCTTCACTACCTCGAGACCGAGAAGCGCGCTGAAGTGGGCGAGCGTATCAAGGTTGCCCGCGAGTTCGGCGACATCTCCGAGAACTCCGAGTACGACGACGCTAAGAACGAGCAGGGCATGATGGAGGCGCGCATCGCCGAAATCGGCCGCATTCTCTCCGAAGCGACTGTCGTCGAGGCGCCGAAGCGCTCCTCGAAGGTGACTATCGGCTCCACTGTCACCGTCGACATGGGCGGCCGCGAGCGTGTCTTCACCATCGTGGGCGGCGCTGAGGCCGACGTGGCAGCCGGCAAGATCTCCAACGAGTCTCCTGTTGGCGCGGCGCTTCTCGGCAACAAGAAGGGTGACGAGATCGAGACCACAGGCCCCACTGGCCGCGTCATCAAGATGACGATTCTAAAGATCGAGCACTAGGATTAGCATGGCTGAAGAAACTACCAAGCAAGTAATTGAAGACGACCCGATCGAGGTTCGCAAGGCGAAGCGTGCGGCGCTTATCGAGGCTGGGGAGAATCCCTACGGCCACGCGTTCCATTACACGCATCACCTGACCGACCTCGACGAGAAGTACGCCTCGCTCGAAGACGGCGCCTCCACCGAGGACGAGGTCGATGTGGCGGGCCGTATCATGGCCAAGCGCGTCCAGGGCAAGATCGCGTTCTTCGAGCTGCGCGACGCGACGGGCGACATCCAGCTGTTCTGCCGCATCAACGCACTCGGCGAGGAAGTCTTCGCCTCGATGAAAGACCTCGACGTAGGCGACTGGATCGGCGTTCACGGCACCATGATGCGCACGAAGCGCGGCCAGCTCTCCGTCGCCGTCACGGGCTACGAGCTTCTGTCCAAGTCGCTGCGCCCGCTGCCGGAGAAGTTCCACGGCTTGGCCGACAAGGAGACGCGCTATCGCCAGCGCTACGTCGACCTTGTTATGAATCCCGAGGTCAAGAGCACGTTCGAAAAGCGCTTTAAGATCGTGGCTGCCATCCGCCGCTATATGGAGCAGCAGGGCTTCTACGAGGTGGAGACGCCGTTTCTGCATCCTATTCTGGGCGGCGCGAACGCGAAGCCGTTCGTTACGCACTTCAACGCGCTCGACCGTGACTACTTCCTGCGCATCGCGACCGAGCTGCCCTTGAAGCGCCTGCTCGTGGGCGGTTTCGAGAAGGTCTTCGAAATCGGTCGCCAGTTCCGCAACGAAGGCATGGACCCGTACCATAACCCCGAGTTCACCACGATGGAGGCCTATCAGGCGTTCTCCGACCTCGATGGTATGATGGAGCTCACGCAAGGCTTCATCCAAGCCGCCGCCATGGAGGCTTGCGGTACGCTACAGGTTACCTACCAGGGCACCGAGATCGACCTGTCGGGCGAATGGCGCCGTGCGACTATGATGGAGCTCGCGAGCGAGCATGCGGGCGAGGAAGTGTCCTTCGACCGCACGCGCGAAGAGCTCGTCGCCATCCTGGAGAAAAACGGCGGCCATGCGGAAGATGCGTGGGGCAAGGGCAAGCTTATCAGCGAGATCTTCGAGGCTGTTGCCGAGGAGAAGCTCGTGCAGCCCACCTTCGTGTGCGACCATCCGCTCGAGATTTCCCCGCTTGCGAAGAAGAAGGCTGACAACCCCGAGCTCACCGAGCGATTCGAGCTGTTCATCTGCGGACACGAGTACGCGAACGCCTTCAACGAGCTGAACGACCCCGTTGACCAGGCCGAGCGCTTCCGTGCGCAGGTCGAGGCGAAGGATATGGGCGACGATGAGGCAATGGGCTACGACGCCGACTACATCCGCGCACTCGAGTACGGCATGCCGCCGGCGGGCGGCGTGGGCGTGGGCATCGACCGCTTGACGATGCTGCTCACCGACTCTGCCACCATCCGCGACGTGCTGCTTTTCCCGCATATGAAGGATGAGGCACCTGCGAGCGGCAAGGCGGCAGCAGCTGCCGCGGCGGCGCGCGCTGCGAAGGCGGAGGCTGCTGAGGCAGCGTCCGAGCCCGAGTCGATTGACTTCTCGAAGGTGGTCATCGAGCCGCTGTTCGAGGAACAGGTCGATTTCGACACCTTTAGCAAGTCAGACTTCCGCGCCGTGAAGGTGAAGGAATGCGTCGCCGTGCCTAAGTCCAAGAAGCTGCTGCAGTTCACGCTCGACGACGGCACCGATGATGACCGCGTCATCCTGTCCGGTATCCATGCGTACTACGAGCCCGAAGAGCTCGTTGGCAAGACGCTCGTCGCGATTGTGAACCTGCCGCCGCGCAAGATGATGGGTGTCGAGTCCTGCGGCATGCTGCTTTCCGCCGTGCACGAGGAGAAGGTCGAAGGCGACGCCACCGAGGAGCGCCTGAACCTGCTCATGGTAAGCGACCGCATCCCCGCAGGTGCGAAGCTGTACTAGGCGTTTACCGACTCGCAAAGTCTTGAAGGGCCGTCTGGACAAATGTCCGGGCGGCCTTCTTCGTATCATGGCTAGCCCGTCATGCGGCCATGATGCATCCGAACCGCCTTCGATTTGTTTGGGTCTTGTTGATTTGCTTCGGGCTGCTTTCTGTATTATGTATACGGACTTTCTCTGCATTAGCACTCACTTGACAAGAGTGCTAGTATGAATCGCAAACAAACGACCTTGTGGGAAACGAGGATACATGTCATTCGACAAGTTCACTGACAAGGCGCGCAAGGTGCTCGTGCTGGCGCAGGACGAGGCCCGCGGCCTTCACCAGCCCTATGTGGGCACCGAGCATATCCTGCTCGGGCTGATTCAGGAAAAAGAGGGCCTTGCCGCTCAGGCGCTCGAGCGTCTGAATATCAAATACGACGCGGTGGTGCGGGCCATCCGCCAGGTGGTGACTATCGACGAGAGCGCCGATGTGTCCGGGCACCTTTCCTTCACTCCGCGCGTGAAGCGCGTGCTCGAGAACTCGCTGCGCGAGGCTATGCAGATGGGGCAGTCCTACATCTCGACTGAGCACCTGCTTTTGGGCATCGTGCGCGAGGGCGAGGGAACGGCTCTCGACGTGCTCGGCCGCCTGGGCGTGAAGGGCGATGATATCCGCGGCGCCTTGAACGATCTGGTGGGGCAGAGCCCGGTCTATGCCGGCCGCGGCGCTTTCGATGCGATGGGGCCGTCCCCCGATAGCATGCTCAAGGAGTTCGGCACCGACCTTACCAAGAAGGCATCCGACGGCAAGCTCGACCCAGTCATCGGCCGTGCGGGCGAGATCGAGCGCGTCATGCAGGTGCTCTCGCGCCGCCAGAAGAACAACCCGCTGCTCATCGGTGAGCCGGGTGTGGGCAAAACCGCCGTCGTGGAAGGGCTCGCGCAGCTCATCGTCGCGAACCAGGTACCCGACCTTCTGCGCAACAAGCGCCTGTTCACGCTTGACGTGTCTGCGCTTGTGGCGGGCAGCAAGTATCGCGGCGAGTTCGAGGACCGCCTGAAGAAGTGCATCAAAGAGGTGCAGGACGCGGGCGATATCATCCTGTTCATCGACGAGATGCACACGCTCATCGGCGCGGGCTCTGCCGAGGGCTCCATCGACGCCGCGGCCATCTTGAAGCCGCCGCTGTCGCGCGGCGAGATTCAGGTCATCGGCGCAACGACCATCGACGAGTACCGCAAGCATCTGGAGAAGGACTCCGCGCTCGAGCGCCGCTTCCAGCCCATCACCGTCGGCGAGCCCAACGAGGAGCAGGCCATCCGCATCCTGGGCGGCCTGCGTGATCGTTATGAGGCGCACCACCAGGTGCACTTCACCGACGAGGCGCTCCAGGCAGCCGTGGAGATGTCTGACCGCTACATCCAGGACCGCTTCCTTCCCGACAAGGCGATCGACGTGATCGACGAGGCCGGTGCGCGCATGCGCATCCGCAATATGACGCTGCCCAAGGAGCTGCGCGATTTGGACGATAAGCTGCGCGAGGTCCGCTCCAAGAAGGACAAGGCCATCGGCGCGCAAGATTTCGAGACCGCAGCCGAGCTTCGCGACAAGGAAAGCAAGCTCAAGACCGAGCGCGAGCAGGCTGAAAAGAAGTGGGAGGAAGATACCTCCAAACAGGTGTCCCAGGTCACGGTGAAGGACATCGCCGACGTGGTTTCCATGACCACGGGCGTGCCGGTTTCCAACTTGACTGAGGCCGAAACCGAGAAGCTCCTTCGCATGGAAAGCGTGCTGCACGAGCGCGTCATCGGCCAGGACGAGGCCGTGACGGCGCTTTCGAAGGCCATCCGCCGCAGCCGCGCGGGCTTGAAGGACCCGAAGCGCCCAGCGGGCAGCTTCATCTTCTTAGGGCCTTCCGGCGTGGGCAAGACCGAGCTTTCCAAGGCGCTCGCCGAGTTCTTGTTCAACTCCGAGGACGCGCTTTTGAGCTTCGATATGTCCGAGTACATGGAAAAGCATAGCGTGAGCCGTCTGGTGGGCTCGCCCCCGGGCTATGTCGGCTTCCACGAGGGCGGCCAGCTTACGAAGGCTGTGCGCCAGAAGCCGTACTCGGTCGTGCTCTTCGACGAGATTGAGAAGGCGCATCCCGACGTCTTCAATATCCTGCTGCAGATTCTCGAGGAAGGGCGCCTGACCGATGCGCAGGGCCGCACCGTCGACTTCCGCAACACGGTCATCATCATGACGTCGAACGTCGGTGCGCGCGAGATTGCGCAGACGACGCCGCTCGGCTTTTCCGGCAACGACCATGCGGGGCTTTCCGATAAGGAGATTAAAAGCCGCGTGATGGCCGAGATGAAGAAGCTGTTCAGGCCTGAGTTCTTGAACCGCATCGACGAGATTATCGTGTTCAAGTCGCTCACCGACGAGCAGATCGCCCAGATTGTCGACCTTATGGTGGCCGATTTGCGTGAGCGCATGATCGCGCAGAACATGTCGATCAATCTGACGCCCGCGGCGACGAAGCTCATCGCGAAGGAGGGCACCGACACGACGTTCGGCGCCCGTCCGTTGCGCCGCGCGATTCAGCGCTTGTTGGAAGATCCGCTTTCCGAGCAGATTCTGGAAGGCAAGTGGCAGAGCGGTTCCATCGTGGATGTGGACGTGGACGAGTCCGGCGAGAACCTCGAATTCAAGCAGGGGTCGGGCGTCGTTCCCGCGCCGCGCAAGCGCGACAGCATCGCGCGCGATGCCGAGCTTCTGCTCACGAATTACGACTTGGGCCACGCTGGCTTGCCGAGCGCGGGCTCAGGCGGCGGCACGGCATCGGGC
>ERZ780162.990-NODE-990-length-20686-cov-5.249285_pt1 | contig 20686 bp, 20 predicted proteins | sample MGYA00511474_ERZ780162 | MGnify/ENA primary metagenome ERZ780162 (study PRJEB29588, sample SAMEA2143633) | human gut metagenome | biome: human gut; feature: human-associated habitat; material: faeces | place: Denmark | collected 2008/2010 ...
AAAAACTCCCGCGTCGGCTTTATCGAGGACCTGCTCGAGAACTAGCCGACCATACTGGAACGAAACGGGGCCGCTGGCAACATCGCCAGCGGCCCCGCTTTTGCACTATATGCTATGCCTTACTCGGCATCCTCGACCTCATATGAATCCGCCTCGGCGGGCTCATCGTTTGTCTCCGTCGCAGCCCCGCGCGCCTCGTCAAACGCCGCCTTCATGGTCTTGTTGCCCCACGTGAGCTTGCGAATGGTAAGATCGTCGGCCTTCTTGTTAGCTAGGCGCAGATTGTTCTCGGAGGACAGCAACGCCTCCTTGGTTTTCTGCAGATGGCTAATCGTCTTGTCGATCTCATCGATCGCCGTTTGGAACTTGCGGCTCGCGATCTCGTAGTTGCGACCGAAATCATTCTTGAACTTCTCCATCTTGGCTTCGAAGTTCGTGACGTCGATATTCTGCTGTTTGTACTCCGCCAGCTCCTGCTTATAGCGAAGCGAACCCATGGCGGCGTTGCGAAGAAGCGTGATCATGGGAATAAAGAACTGCGGGCGAATCACGTACATCTTTTCATAGCGGTAACTCACGTCGACGATGCCCGCGTTATAGAACTCGCTCTCGGGCTCCAGCAGGGTGCAGAGCACCGCATACTCGCAGCCTTTCTGGCGACGATCATGATCGAGCTTCTTAAAGAAATCCTCGTTTTTATGCTTGGTCGCGGTCTCGTCGTTCTCGTTTTTCATCTCGAACATAATCGAAATGACCTCGTTGCCGCTCGCGTCGCACTCGCGGAAGATAAAGTCACCCTTGGTGCCCTCGGACGCATCGTTATCCTTCTCGAAGTACGCGTTAGGAAACGCCGTCATGCGCAGACGGTTAAACTCGGTCTCGCAGTGCTGCTCGAGCGACTCGCCCACCATCTTGGTGGACAGGCGGATCTTCATTTCCTTAAGGCGCTCAATCTCTTCGTCCTTGTAGCGGATCAACTCGTCGCTCACGCGCTTGGCCTGCGCGAGCTCAAGCTCGTGGGCTGCCTTGGCCTGTTCCTCACGCGAATCGCGCACCGCCAGCTCACTCGTCAGCTTGGCACGCGCCTCATCACGCTCACGCTCCGCCGCGGCGACCGCCTTCGACAGCTCCATTTTTGCAGAAAGTTCTTGCTCACGAAGCTGTGCACGAAGGCCCTCGGCCTCGCGCTCGGACTGAGTCTTAGCATTCGAGAACTTCTCACGCACTTCTGTCTGGTAATCGGAAAGCTTACGATTCGCTTCGTTTTGCGCAGCCTCGAGCTTACGCTGCGCCTCGGCCGCAGCAGTTGCGAGTGCCATTTCTTGAGCCTTATCTGCGGCGGCAAGCTTTGCCTGCAACTCCGCAATCTGAGCATCGCGCGCGGCGAGGTCATTTTGAGTCGCATTGCGTACCGCGGCTTCGGCAAGCTTTGCTTCGTCATCTTTGCGTCCCAGCTGCGCACGTAGGCTATCAATCTCACGCTGGAGTTCGGCATTCTCCTTTTGAGCGTCGGCACGGGCCTCAACCGCCGCGCGCTGACTTGCACTCTCGCGCTCTGCGGCAGCGCCCTCGAGCTTGGCGCGCAGCTCGGCGAGTTCAGCATCGCGCGTGGCGACCTCTTGTGCCAACTTCTGAGCCGCAGCGTTCTTCTGCTCGATAAGCTGAGCGTTGCGCTGAGACTCTGCCTGTTGCAAGGCAGCCGTCAAACGCGAGCGCTCAAGCTCCAGCGCCTGCTCGCCCTCGCGCTGGACTGCCTTCACACGCTCATCCAGGTCGCGCGAAAACTCGGCATCGCGCACTTGCTTGACAATATCCGCATAGCCAGACGCATCGACCTTAAAAACTTCGCCGCAATGCGGGCACTCAATCTCGTTCATAGCAGCTCCTCGATGGACGCAAATTTCGACCGCCTACACTCTACCGCGCCGCACGGACAAAAAAGGCGCCGCTGCCATAATGGCAACGGCGCCAGAGCCACCACAAAGGTGCCTGTCCCCTTTGTGGTGGCTCTGGCGCCCTATAACCCAAAGAAGCTAAGAATCTGATCACGGCTTACGGGCCTGTACTCGTTGGCATCGAGACCGACATCGTAGCGAAAGATAGGGCGCTCGCGATCGCGGTTGCGTGCGTTGGCGCGGTCACCCCTGCTGTGGATATGCCCATGCAGCATAATGGCGCCACGTGCCTTGCCGTTCCAGCTGAGCATGGGGTAGTGGCTCATAACCAGACGATGGCCCTTGGCATAGCCGGGAGCAATCTCCAGGTAATCGCGCACGTCTTCCCAAATCTGCGGTACGTCGGAATCTTCCCAGTCGCCGTCATGGTTGCCACGGATGAGCGTCACGTTCTGACATTCGATGCGCTCGCGCAGGCGCACCGCCTCCGCCAAGGGCAAACGATAGGTAAAGTCACCCAGAATATAGAGGCGGTCGTCCGCAGCCACGCACTCATTGATGGCATCGATGACCTTGCGGTTCATCTCCTCGACCGAGCCAAATGGCCGGTCCATGTCGTGCAAAATATTCGTATCGCCCAGGTGCAGGTCGGCGGTAAACCACATCATCGTCTATGCCCTCATTTCGCAACGCCTTCAACTCGTGCTAAGTATACAGACGCAGCGATGCGGCGGTTAGCCAAAGAGCCCGCCGAACAGTCCGCGGCGGCGCTTGTCCTTTTTATTCGAACCTTTGCCCTGGGCGTTCTTATCCTTTTGCTTTTTGCGATCCTGCTCCAGCTCATCGTCATCGAGTAGCATATCCCACTCAAACGGATCGTCTGTCAGATCGAACAGGTCATCGTCATCAAACATGGCAGTCTCCCATACCGATTAGCGAGCATCCACCACATAGAGCCCAACGCGCACCTGGTGCCACGGGCTGCGTTCGGGGGCAACCTGTTGCACGCGGGCCTCAAACACGTCCTCGTGGCCGTAATACATCATCAAGGACAGCGGGCCGACCTCGTTTCCCGGAACATAGCCAAGCTTAGTGTTGCCGAAGTAGATCGCAACCGTCTCGGGATCATGAGGGTTATCGCGCTCGGCACACAGTTTCAGCTTATCGCCAACCTTAAGATCGCCCAGGACCAAGGCACCGTCGGCATACTGAAATCCCGCGATGTGAAACGACAGAAGAACACGTGAAGGCTCGTACATAGCAGCTCCTCTAACGGCCGGATAAACCGGTGTGTAACCTTATTGAGAAGTCTACGGTCCCGTGCGGACACAAATACATCCTGTCTGCGTCCTTCAATCGTTTGCCTCAACGCTTGCGCGACAGAACGCTTGCAGATAAGATAGGAACACGGATGGCACCCGTTGCCGCGGGTCTTGCCAACTCCGATACACGTTTTCATCGTGAGAAGTGGCCGTCTTCGCTTACGCGGGGGCGGCTATTTCATTCGGCCGATAAACAGACCGAGTTCGATAGCCGCAATCAACAACGCCAATAACGAAATAACATCGCTTACGTTCATACCAAATCCCTTCTAAAGGGAGTTGGCCCATCCGTGCTCCATAACAGTAGTCTAACGCAAAATGCAGGTAATAGGAACACTTGTTCGTATTACCTGCGCCCTTTTCTAATGCACAAACATGCGCACGAACTTGTGCTTCCAGCTTGCGTAGGGCGCATACCGAAACGGCACGTCCAGCCAAGTTGCCTTGTTCACGATACTCTTCTTGTGGCTAAACGTATCGAAGCTCTCGCGTCCATGGTGCTGCCCCATACCGCTCGCGCCCATGCCGCCAAAGCCCATATGGCTCGTAGCCAAGTGCATGATCGTGTCGTTGACACAGCCACCGCCAAAGGGCACGTAACGCACGAAGCGCTGCTGAACTGCGCGGTCCTGACTAAAGATATACAGGGCCAGCGGCGTCGGACGATCCGTAATAAACGCTTCGGCCTCGTCTAGGCTCTCAAACGTCAGCACCGGCAAGATGGGACCGAAGATCTCCTCCTGCATCACGGCGTCATCGGGGGTCACGCCGTCTAGGATCGTCGGCTCAATCTTGAGCGACGACTCGCGCGCCGTGCCTCCCAGCACGACCTTATCGGGATCGATCAGCCCGCGCACGCGCGCAAAATGCTTAGCATTGACGATATGCCCGTAATCCTCGTTATCGAGCGGATGCTCGCCAAACATACGGCGGACCTCTTCCTTGATGAGGCCCAGCAGCTCGTCGTGCACGCGCGTATCGACCAGCAGGTAGTCGGGCGCCACGCAGGTCTGCCCTACGTTGAGCCATTTGCCAAAGGCGATACGCCGTGCCGCGACCTTCAAGTTTGCCGTCGCATCCACGATGCAGGGGCTCTTGCCGCCCAGCTCAAGCGTCACGGGCGTGAGGTTTTTACTCGCGCGCTCCATGACGAGCTTGCCGACCGGAACGCTACCGGTAAAGAAGATCTTGTCCCAGCACTCATCGAGCAACGCTTCGTTCTCGGCGCGCCCGCCCTCGACAACCGTCACCAGGCGCGGATCAAATGCCTCTTCACAGATTTGCTTGAGCACCGCGCTCGATGCCGGAGCATAGGCACTCGGCTTGATGACCACGGTATTGCCCGCGGCAAGGGCGCCGGCGAGCGGCTCGAGTGTTAGCAAAAACGGGTAGTTCCACGGAGCCATGATGAGCGTGACGCCATAGGGCACGGCTTGCGTTTTGCACGCGCTCACGGCGTTGGCAAGGTCACACGGACGCAGGCGCGGACGACTCCATCGAGCCACGTGAGCGATCTGATGACGAATCTCGGAAAGCGACGTGCCGATCTCGCACATATATGCCTCGTCATGCGACTTTCCCAAATCGGTCTTGAGTGCATGGGCAATATCGGCCTCGTGCGCCCGTACCGCATCGCGTAAACTCACGAGCGCGCGACGTCGGGCATCAACATCAAACGTAGCGTGCGTTTTAAAGTAAGTGCGCTGATCGCCGACGATGCGCGCAATTTCCTCGGTGTTCATGGCACCCTCCTAGTTCTCGTCCTCAAACATACCACCCGCGACGACCTCGTACATACGCTCGAGCTCCAAGCGGTCCATCAAAAGCGGAACGGGGTACAGCGGATTGGCCTCGGCATCGGCATGCGCCGCCATCTCGGGAATGTCGGAGCGGCGAATGCCCGAGACATATTTGGGGATTCCCAGGATCTCGTTCATGCGGTCGACCCAATCGATAAAGGCCTCGGCCGCAAGACTATCCTGCGCGGTAGCCGGCGCAATGCCCGCCATGCGAGCAAGATCGGCAAGCTTGGGGGCGGCGGCGTCACCATAAGCGCGAAGCATGTGCGGCAGGATGATCGCGTTGGCCAAACCGTGCGGAATTCCGTATCGGCCGCCCAGACTGTGCGCGATGGCATGCACATATCCGACATAGGAGCGGGTAAACGCAACGCCCGCCTTATACGCCGCCGAAAGCATATTGCGACGAGCGCGCATGTCGTCACCATGCTCATAGGCCTCGAGCAAATTGTCGTGGATAAGCTGCACCGCCTGTCGCGCCATCTTGCGCGTATAGGGCGTGGTGCTTCGCCCGATAAAGGCCTCAACGGCATGCGTCAGGGCGTCCATGCCCGTCTGCCCCGTAATGGAAGCGGGCAAGCCGCACGTAAACTCGGGGTCGTGGACTGCAAAACGCGGGATGAGCACAAAGTCGTTAATGGGGTATTTGTAGTGCGTCCCGTCATCGGTAATTACCGCCGCAAGCGTGACTTCGCTTCCCGTACCGGCGGTAGTGGGAACGGCGATGAGCAGCGGCAGGCGACGATGAATCCGCAGCAGGCCACGCATCTTGTTGATGGGCTTGTTTGGCTGCGCAATGCGTGCGCCCACGCCCTTGGCACAGTCCATGGCCGAGCCACCGCCAAAGCCGATAATGGCCTGGCAGGCGCTCTCTCGATACAGGGACGCCGCTTCTTCCACGTTTGAAACCGTGGGGTTTGCACGCGTTTCGGCATAGACCGTAACGCCAATCCCCCTGCATGCGAGCGCCGTCTCGAGCGGTGCCGTGAGCCCCAGACGGGCAATGCCGGGATCCGTCACGATAAGGACCTTCTGGATCGAGCGCTTTTGAAGCACCGCGGGCACATCCTCGGCATGCTCTAAAATGCGCGGCTCGGTATAGGGCAGGATCGGCAATGCAATGCGAAAAACCGTCTGATATGTTCGGCACCAGGCACGACGGGCTAGATGCATAAAGGAAACTCCTTCATTTGTTGATAGGTCAACATTTGCTCGCCCGATTGTACTCAGCAAAGATCGCAGACGGCCTCCCAATCGTTAATCAATCAACATCTTCATATCTCGAAATTGTTTTATTAAAAATCATTCCTAATAGGCTTCACATTTGGTTGCATTTATGGATAATAGAACTCGTCAAGACGCACGTCCGGAGAGGGCCCTTACGGGACCGGACGAGCGCACAATCGCCATCGATCGAAAGGATCGAATCATGAAGTTTGTTTGCCCCGTTTGCGGTTATGTGGAAGAGTTCGACGGCGACCAGCTGCCCGAGGATTTTAAGTGCCCCCAGTGCGGCGTTCCCGGTTCTCGTTTCCTGAAGCAGGAGGAGGGTCAGCTCGAGTGGGCTGCCGAGCACGTCGTGGGCGTCGCCAAGATGGAGGGCGTCTCCGAGGACATCGTTGCCGACCTGCGCGCCAACTTTGAGGGCGAGTGCTCCGAGGTCGGTATGTACCTGGCCATGGCTCGCGTCGCCCATCGCGAGGGTTATCCCGAGATCGGCCTGTACTGGGAGAAGGCTGCCCACGAGGAGGCCGAGCACGCCGCCAAGTTCGCTGAGCTCCTGGGCGAGGTCGTGACCGACTCTACCAAGAAGAACCTCGAGATGCGCGTTGAGGCCGAGAACGGCGCCACCGCCGGCAAGACCGATCTTGCTAAGCGCGCCAAGGCCGCTGGCCTCGATGCCATCCACGACACCGTGCACGAGATGGCTCGTGACGAGGCCCGCCACGGCAAAGCTTTTGCCGGCCTGCTTAAGCGTTACTTTGGCTAAGCCAGCTGCCTGAGAGATAACCTCTAGCTCGATGGGGCCCGGACCGTATTGGTTCGGGCCTTTTCCGTGCCTCACAAACTTGTTAACTCCCTGAAATAGGACCGCCTTCGGCATAGGTCTCTCGTCAAAAACTAAGTGAGTAGACTTTTTGGAACTTGCCGAGCAGACCATCCGTATTGCTTTATAAAGTCGCAGGTAAATGACTTGTTTCAAAACGGTCTGGTCGCCAAAGTGCCAAAAGTCTACTCACTTAGAACCGCAGCCGTCCACGATTGAGCTGTTTTGTGTCTAACGGGCATCTTCCCGTCGATTACTCCCAATTTTGTCCAGTCAACGAATAGTTCAGACCGGAGTAATGTCTCAGCCCTTTGCTCATCTGAGCTTTTATCACGATATTCAGCATCGAGCATCCTGCATACGGCCTTAACGATCGCGCGGAATCTATCCTCATCCGATATCTGTCTGTGTGTCAGGAGAAGCACATCGTAGCCCATGGCCTGAAGGGCCGTCATGCGGTCAGCGTCACGCAAGCCATCCCCTGCGCGTCCGTGCGAGGCCTTTCCCTGACATTCAATGGCCACCTGTCGCCTACCGTCCGGCGAAGAAAGAAGTAGGTCGATATATACACGGGACTTTCCCACAATCGCTCGAGCACTTGTGCTTAACGTCACTTCGACATTGAGCTCTATGCCGCAAAACCCTTCGCCTCCCAGGGCTCGCGGCAGTCCAAGCAACAAATACGCCTCGACCTCAAAAGGCGACGCGGCACCCAATGGAACGAGTTGCGATACCGCCATAAATCTATTGCCGTAACGCATCCCGCAAACATCTGAACAAAAACGGTCAAGGTCTCCGCCCAAAACCAAAGCGTCTCGACGCCATAAATTTGAGGCGGTGCCGTCCTCGGACGGGCAGCGCACCCAACCGAACGTTGTCGAAATCGCGCCCGAATCAATTGCACGCGAAAGCTCCGCCTCAAGTGCCGCCGGCAGGGCACACACCGCAAACAAGCCACACATCTCCGCCAATACCAAAAGAAGCTGAAGATCCGTCAGATGCCGCGACATGATGAATGTCGTCAGTAGAGGAGACGTAACCAAAAACCCATGTTCCGTTTCCAGCACGGATTCCCTGGGAAGCTCACCAAGGAACAGCCGCTGCCTAATGCTGGCAGGACAAGTCCGTTTGTTTCTCGTCCGAACCAATGTATACAACGGAAAACCGAGCGCGACCGCAGCCGTCGGGTTGCGGGCGAGATCATATCGCTGCCGGTCTTCTTCCGGTCGTGGAAGCGGCGGACACAAAGCGCGGACTTGAGGAGGCAAACGCCAGTACCTAAAAGCCGATATGTCACAAAGTAGATCCTTCATAGGCACAGGAGAACACGAATTTCAACCCAGTCAGTCACGCATTGGCGCAAACGCACCAAAAATGGCGCCGAACGGACTGCCAAGTTTTCAACAGCCCTCCCCAACTGGCCAAAAGCTTGTCGAGAGCTGGACGAAACCCTGTTGAAAACCCCATTTTTTTCTCATGCAGAAGCTTTACGCGGCAAGTGAGTAGACTTTTTCGAACTTGCCGCGCAGGCCAGTCATCCTGCTTCTCAAAACCACAGGTAGATAGCTTGTTTCAAAACGACCCGGTCGCCAAAGCGCCAAAAGTCTACTCACTTAGATTGCAGAGCGCCCCCATTAGCTGCAATTCCAAGGTATTAAGCACTTCCGGACTCAGGTCGTCATACTGGACAAGAATTTGAGTTGAGTTTTTAGGGACAGATGCGCCATCGGCACACCAATAACAGTCACTGATATCGACAAAAGGGATACTCGAGCGCGTGAGGGCCTGCGCAAAAGAGCTTCCGCCCGCTTCGCACTCCGCAACCACAGTGCAGTAAAGGCCCGCGTCTGCGTGTTCGATCGAGACCTCCCCTGCCGGAAACGCTTTCCGTACAAGCGAGGTCAGGCCATCACGCGCCTCGCGAGCACGAACGCGCACGCGGTTCACATGTCGCTCGTAATCACCAGATTCCAGCAAACGTGCCAAAGCGACCTGGTCAACAGAGCTCACCGACGAGGCGTAGAAACCAAGGTTGCGCCTAAACCGCTCCATTAGCTCATCGGGCAACACCATGTACGCTAGACGCAACGCCGATGAAAGGCTCTTCGAAAACGTGTTGGTGTAGATAACCGACTGGGCGGCATCGATCGACGCGAGCGTGGGAATCGGCTTCCCGGCAAGGCGAAACTCACAATCAAAGTCATCTTCGATGAGATACCGACCTGGTCGCTCGGCGGCCCAGCTCAGAAGCGCATAGCGCCGCGCAATGCTCGTCACAAGGCCGGTCGGATACTGATGGGACGGCATCAGGTGAAGTACATCGGTCCCGGTTTTCTGCAGAGCGCTCAAGTCCACCCCCTCATCATCCAACGGGATATGTCGAACTTTGCAGCCCATAGCCTGATAAATGCGCGTCAGACGTAAATAGCCCGGGTCCTCAACGGCATACACCTTGTCAGCGCCAAGCAACTGAACCAACATGGTATCGAGCAGCTGGGCGCCCGCGCCGATAACAATGTTATTGGGATCGACATTCATGCCCCTTGTCCCACGCAGGTGGTGAGCAATTGCGCGTCGCAGCCGAGCGGTGCCCTGCGCCGGTGCGGGCGAAAAGATTTCGCGCTCATCTTCGGATGCCAGCGTCGCCCGTAGTGCGCTTTGCCAAAGCCGCGCCGCCTCCAAAGCGGAAGGAGAAAGTGCATCGAATCGCTCGACCTGTCCGTTGACATCATGCGCGCTGGGACCCGCAGAGGCGGCATCTCGGTCGATGCCCTCCGCAGCCGAAGCCAAAACCGGTGCATCCGGAAGCTCGCAAGCGTAGTAGCCACGACGCGGCATTGAGCAAATATAGCCCTCGGCAAGTAACTGGCTATATGCATTCTCGATGGTAATGACACTGATTCCCAGATGACTGGCAAAGGCGCGCTTAGACGGAAGATGCTCCCCCGCCGCAATACGTCCAGCAACAATATCATCTCGAATTTGCTGGTAAACATATTCATAAAGCGATGCTTCGCCGCGTTTTTCCAAATTGTAGTCAAGCATGAGTTTATCACCTGACCTTATCGAGCTGTTCAATCTGGTATTAGGCTGACCTTATTATTATCTCGAAAACTGAGTATTTTGCCATACCCAGCTCCCCGATAGGATGTTCCGTCAAGCAATGCACATGTCAACCAAGGGAGCAACCATGGCAGAACAGACCAGCAAGGCCGATCGCGTCAAACTCAATCGCGAGCTCGCGCAGATGCTCAAGGGCGGCGTCATCATGGACGTCACCACGCCCGAGCAGGCACGCGTCGCCGAAGAGGCGGGCGCCTGCGCCGTCATGGCACTCGAGCGCATTCCGGCCGACATCCGTGCCGCAGGCGGCGTCTCGCGCATGAGCGACCCCAAGATGATCAAGGGCATCCAGGAGGCAGTTTCCATTCCTGTTATGGCAAAATGCCGCATTGGACATTTTGTAGAGGCACAGATTTTAGAAGCCATTGAGATCGACTACATTGATGAAAGTGAAGTATTATCCCCTGCAGATGATGTATTCCATATTGATAAGAGAAAATTCAAAGTTCCGTTTGTATGCGGCGCAAAGGACTTAGGAGAAGCATTAAGAAGGATTAACGAAGGTGCTTCCATGATCCGTACAAAAGGCGAACCAGGAACCGGCGATGTGGTACAGGCGGTGCGCCACATGCGCATGATGAACGCCGAGATTCGCCGCATCCAGAACTTGCGCGCAGACGAGCTGTTCGAGGCCGCCAAGCAGTTGCAGGTGCCCGTCGACCTCGTGAAATACGTGCACGAGAACGGCAAGCTGCCAGTCGTGAACTTCGCCGCCGGCGGCGTGGCGACTCCGGCAGACGCCGCGCTCATGATGCAGCTCGGTGCTGAGGGCGTGTTCGTGGGCTCGGGTATCTTCAAGTCCGGCAACCCCACCAAGCGCGCGCAGGCGATCGTGAAGGCCGTGGCGAACTATACCGACGCCAAGCTCATCGCCGAACTGTCCGAGGACCTTGGCGAGGCGATGGTCGGCATCAACGAGAACGAGATCGCCCTTCTCATGGCCGAGCGCGGCAAGTAGGCCGCTGCGGACGCCGATATCGCCTGAAAGGTCTTCATATGGGAAAGAAAATAGCCGTCCTGGCTGTTCAGGGGGCGTTTGTCGAGCATGAGCGCGCGCTTTCGAAGCTGGGATGCGAATGCGTGGAACTGCGACAAGGGCCCGACGTTCGCCAGCCTTTCGACGCGCTTGTGCTACCGGGCGGCGAGAGCACGGTGCAGGCGAAGCTCCTGCGCGAGCTCGGCATGATCGACGAGCTGCACCGCCGCATTGCGGACGGCATGCCCGTTATGGGCACTTGCGCGGGGCTCATCCTCCTCGCGAAAACCGTCGAGGAAGGCGTTCCCGCCGCAGGCGACCCTACCGCGGAAGTGGTCGGGGGAGCCGTCGCGCCAGGAGCTTTCGGCACGCTGCCCGTGACCGTGAGGAGAAATGCCTACGGCCGGCAGCTGGGGAGCTTTCACACGAAAGCACCGTTTTCAGGCATCGAGGGCGACGTCCCTATGACGTTTATCCGGGCGCCCTACATCGCCGAAGCCCACGAGGGCGCGACCCCGCTCGCCACGGTCGATGGACGCATCGTCGCCGTGAGAGCCGGCAACCAGCTCGGCGTAGCCTTCCATCCCGAGCTCGACGACGACCTGCGGATTCACGAACTGTTCGTGAGCCTTATCGGGTAGATCAAGCAGGGGACGCGCGGCGGCGCTTCGCGGCAAAACCGACCCAAACAGAAAGGCCGGCTGTCCAATCGAACAGCCGGCCTTTTCTCGCTTTGTCTGTGAGGCTTATTCCTCGACAACCTCGGGGATAGCGCCCATCGGGCACTCCTCGACGCAATCACCGCATGCGATGCAGTTGTCCTCGTTCACGGGAGCCGCAACGCCGTTGACGACCTCGAGAACCTCCTGCGGGCAGGCGTCAACGCAAATGCCGCAGCCGATGCACTCATCTGCATCAATAACCGGGTGAGCCATGTCAAACTCCTTCTCGTCTCATTCAGATGAAAGCGAATCCCGGCGCCCTCTCGCAACTGACCGCCGCGCGCTCGGGAAACTACTGCCCGAAAAGATACCATTGCAGCCGTTAAATGCAAGAGAAATCGAGCGTTTTTCAGGGTACGGCGCGAATTGATACTGAGACGTCAAGATACGCCGAGCAAAGTCGGACACGCCTCGCGGCGCGTCCGATGATTATTCCCCATTTTGGGATGAAGCGCTCCATCCCGCTGCTTGAGGATCGCCGGAGGACGAGTTCGCGGCAGAGGCTCTCGCTCGCAAGGGCTCAGAAGAAGCGGCCCGCTAGCAAGGGTCGCTGGAGGGCAGGCTCACTAACGGGGATTCCCCCGGTGAGGACTCGCAGCTGGGGCTTGCTAGCGGGGAGTCTGCCAGCAAGGACCTACTAGCAGATGCGCGGGAGCTGCTCGCCCACCAACATGTCGAGGATGCGCTTGCCGCCGAAAGCCGTGCGCAGGTAAACCTTCGGCCCGCGCTCGGGCTGCATCTCGCCCACTTCGCCGATGATGGCCGCATCGACGCCGTACTTGTTCGCTCGCATGGCGCCAAGCGCGGCATCCGCCTCGTCAGCGGGGACGACGCAAACCATCTTGCCTTCGTTCGCCACTTGGAGCACATCGTAGCCGAGCATCTCGCAGGCGCCGCGCACCGCGTCCTTCACAGGCACGGAGTCCTCTTCGATGGTGATGTCGACCTGCGCCTGATCAGCGAACTCGTTGAGCGTCGACGCCAAGCCGCCGCGCGTCGGATCGCGAAAGCAGCGCGTATTGGGCGCGGCGGCGAGAACCTCGGCGATCAGGTGGTTCAGCGGAGCCGCATCGCTTTGCAGGTCGGCCGAGAAGCTTAAGCCCTCTCGGCAGCTCATGACGGTGATGCCGTGGTCGCCCAAAGTGCCGCTGACGAGCACCTTATCGCCCGGCTTGCACTGCTCACCGCCCAGGCTCACCCCCTCGGGAACAACGCCCACACCCGCGGTGTTGATGAACACGCCATCGCCGTGACCGCGGTTCACAACCTTCGTATCGCCCGTGACCAAGCGCACGCCCGCCTCGCGCGCCGTTTCTGCCATCGTGGAGCAAATGCGCTTCAAATCAGCCATGGGATAGCCCTCTTCAAGGATGAAACCGCAGCTCAGATAAAGCGGGCGGGCGCCTGAAGTGGCCACATCGTTCACCGTGCCGCAAATCGCGAGCCGCCCGATGTTGCCACCAGGGAAGAACTGAGGGGTCACGACGAAGCTGTCGGTGGAGAAGGCCAGCCGCTCGCCGGGCTTAGGCGCAGGCAGAACCGCCGCGTCATTGCCCTGCAGAAGCTCATCGTTTCCGTAGGCCTCGTAGAATACCTCGTCGATGATGCGCTTCATCATCGATCCACCGCTGCCGTGCCCGAGCATCACTTTCTCGTCCATGAGGACTCCCTTGTCTTCGTCGCCCGCCTTGCGCTTATCGCACACGGGGAAATCGTTTGCTTGCCCCATGATACGCCAGAACGCGCGGCGGGGCACGGCCCACCGACGGGTTGGCAGGCAAACAGCAGATGCAGGGACGCGGGACGGCGCTACCGTTCCAACAAGCTCCTCAACCCCTTCTGGACAAATACAGGCGTTTTAGGGGGATAGGCGCTCCCGCCCGCGCTTCGACCGTCGGCTTGGAGGCATAGTTACTCCCCATATTTGGAGTCAATGGGAAGTAACGCCCTGACAAGTTGAAAAAGGAGGCGGGGCACCCCCCCCTAAACGGCGATTTTTGTCCCAAGCGCGAGGTATCCGTGTCGGCCCGCGATTATCAGCAGCAGCCGCCTCCACAGCAGCCGCCGCCGTCAACCGACGGAGCGTTGCCGCAGCCTTCATAGGGGCCAAAGTGGATAGAGCGATCACCGAAGACCTCGAAGTACTTGCCGAAACGGGTGTCCTGCACATAGCTGCACGAATTACCGCACACGTCGAGGCGCAAATCCTTGAAGAAGCGATGGTGGTCGTCAAGGTCAAAGTAGTTCTCGCACCCCTCGATACCGCCGCGGTAAATTGCGGTCTGACCGTACTGCTCGCAGATGTCCTCCTCCGTATCGGGCAGTTTGAACGCGCGAACCGTGCGCGAGCTGTATTGGATGTTGCCGACGAGCGCCTCGACCTCGGGATTGTCGATAGTGGCCGCCGAAGAGCTCATATAGCGGAAGTCAACCCAGCCAACACGGGACATCATGCGGCGGAAGTCCTCAATGTACATCGCGCCGCCGAGGCACTCGCCCAGAAGGATCGGGTTCTCGTTGATTTCCTTCGGAACGCGGCGGTCGGCGAAGATATCGGAGAAGTACAGCTCGCCACCAATCTTGAGGACGCGCCAGATTTCCTTGAAGACCTGCTCTTTCATGGGCGACAGGTTAATGACGCAGTTGGAGATGACCACGTCGACCGACCCGTCGGAAATGGCGGAAAGGTCCTCGATGTAGCTTTCAACGAACTCGACGTTGTCATAGAACTTCGCAGCCATCTCAGCCTGGTGGCTTTTAGCGAACGAAAGCTGATCGGAGTTCATGTCGACGCCGATCACCTTGCCCTCGGGCCCAACGAGCTTGCTTGCCAGATACACATCGCGACCGGTGCCGCACCCCAGGTCGAGCACGGTGCAACCCTCGAGCGCCGGCGGAAGAGGGCTACCGCAACCGTAGAAGCGCGAGGTGATTTCCTCGGGAATCTCAGCCAGCACATCTCGGATGTACCGAGGCAAGCTATCGGTGCCGCAGCTGCACGTGTGGGTGGCCATCTCGCCGCCGTTGTCGATGGACATCTTGCTGTAGTATTCCTTGACCTGCTCGCGAATGTCGCTCATATCTCACCTTTCTTGTTAATCCTAGCCTGTTGCTATGCTATTGCTAAATCATACGATTACAATGCAATTATTGCCAACTGTCCTATAGTCACCATCAGGTTTTCTCCTGAAAGCAGCCTCGAAGGCAATGCCTTCCCCTTATTCGGCAAAGCATTGAGGCTCTGTCAATTCCGAGTAATTTACTAGTATTTTCCCAGTTCAACTAGTATTTCTTTTCGCAAAAAATCGACCGCTTCCTTTATTCGTGCTTATCCAATATTGGTTCATGTGGTATACCTAAAAAAAGTTCATTTAAGGGAACATTTTCTCACATCGCCTTAGGAGGACGACATGACCCAACGCATTACCCGCCGCACGTTTGTGAAGGGAACCGCTGCGACCGCCGCATTCGCGGGGATGGCCGCCATGGCCGGATGCGCAAGCGAAAGCAAGACCGAGACCACGGCCGATGACAAGCAGACCGACGCCCCCGAAAGCAAGTACGACAACACGATTTCAGCCGACACCGAAGACCTCAACATCGTGCTTCTGGGCAAGGACTCGAAGATCGCCGCCATCATCTTGGCCCTCAAGAAGGGCTACTACGAGGAAGAGAAGCTCAACGTCGCCACGCAGACCGTGTCGGGCGGTTTCCCCGAGGCAATGCCTGCGCTCTCCAACGGCACCGCCGACGTGCTCCCCTTCGGTTCCATCCCTTCCTGCACCTATATCGGACAGGGCGATGATCTGGTCATCTTCGGCGGCACCGTCGCCGATGGCTCCGAGTGCGTCACGCTCATCGAGAACAAGGACGCCTACAAGAAGCCCGAGGATTTCAAGGGGAAGAAGATCGGCTGCTTCCGCATGGAGACCGGCCACATGATCACCAAGAGCTGGCTGCGTCAAAACGGCATCGAGGACGGCAAGGACGTGGAATTCATCCTGCTGGAAAGCTCCGCTGCCGAAGTTGCCGCAGTTGAAAACGGCGAGATCGACATGTGCTTCGTGAACAGCGGCTACGGCTACGTCGCAACGCAGGGCGGCAAATGCGCCGTGGCGTTTCGCCCCAACGAGCTGACGGGCAAGGAGTTCCCTTGCTGCCGCCAGACCACGAATCGCAAGGCATTCGAGGAGAAGCGCTCGGCGCTCATCAAGTTCGAAATCGCCAACCTGCGCGCCCTCTACGACATCGAGAGCGACCACGCGGGAACCATCGCGACCATCGTTGAGTACTCCGGCCAACCCGAGGAGTACATCGAGAACATCACGTACGGCAAGGGCGACTACGTTGCCGCGATGAAGTTCGAGATGGACCCCTACACCGACGACGTGAAGGCGTTCTACGGCGACATGGTCGACAACGGCGACATCGACGACACCAACAAGGAGCTCATCGTCGAGCACATGGACTCGACCATCTACAAGGCAGCGCTTGATGCGCTTATCGAGCGCGGCGAGAACAAGGACTTCTACGAGAAGCTCGCTGCCGAGTACGTGAAGCACAACACGCTCGGCATCTAACTACCCTCCCCAGCGCGCCCGCAGCCTGGCTCGCGGGCGCGCGTCTTTTCCATCCGATATCGCGAGGACTCCATGCCTGCCATCTCATTCAAAAACGTGAGCTACTCCTACGTCGACGGCGATGAATCGTTTCTGGCGCTCGAGGACATCGACCTTGAAATCGCCGACGGCGAGTTCGTATGCCTCATCGGCCATTCAGGATGCGGCAAGTCGACGTTGTTGTCCCTGCTCGCAGGCCTGTCGACGCCAACTTCGGGAGAAATCCTTATCGATGATGCACCAGTTTCGGGACCAGGACCCGACCGGTCGATCGTGTTTCAAAGCTACTCTTTGTTCCCCTGGCAGACCGCCCTTAAGAACGTCATGTTCTCGATCCGCCAGACGAACAAGGACATCTCCAAGGAGCAGGCGAAGGCGCGCGCGATGGAGCTGCTTGCCCAGGTGGGCATGGAAGACGCAGCGAACCGCTATCCCTTCCAGCTCTCGGGCGGCATGCGTCAGCGGGTGGCAATCGCACGCGCGCTGGGCATCGATGCGCCCACGATGCTGCTCGACGAGCCCTTCGGGGCGCTCGACCCGCTCATCCGCGGCAAACTGCAAGAGCTGTTGCTGCGCCTGTGGAACGAGGGCGAAGGCTGCTGCAAGACGGCGGTCTTCGTGACGCACGACATCGACGAGGCGCTTATCCTTGCCGACCGCATCGTCTTCATGGAACCCCGCCACATCACGCGCGAGTTCGTCCTGCCGAAAGACCGCGCTCGCAGTGCCGATGCCATCGTGGAAGATGCGCGGGTGCGCGACGTCAAACGCGAGGTCATGGAGCTGTTCGACGCCACCGCAACGGGAAAGGAGGACCGCTGATGCCGTTCGAAAAAAAGTCCATCGCGGACGATTCCCGCCTCGCCGAAAGCGCAAGCGGGGGCAACGCCGCAGCGGCGACTGCTCAGACAAAAAACCTTGCTCGTCAGGTGCTCACCGTGTCGTTTGTCCTGGCGAGCGTGTTGTTCCTGGCGCTTCTCGCAGCAATCGCGATTCCCGGCAAGGTCCACCCGAAGACGAGCGTCCCCTTCTACGTCGCCGCGGCGATCATCGAGGCGCTGTTCTTGTGGCGCTATTTCGCGGGCGGGCGGAAGCGTTCGACGTGTCACATCGTAATCGTCGTGTTTTTGCTGCTCATCGTTTGGGAAACCGTCTCGACCGACCTAAAGCTCACGCACCCGGTGCTCATCCCCAACCCCGAGAACGTGTTCGCTGTGTTCCCCGCGCGATGGGAGGAGCTCCTCGAAAACGTGACGTCATCGATGATCCTGCTCGCAGAGGGCTTCATCACCTCGCTTATCGCCGGCAACATCATCGGGCTGTTCGTGGGCTGGATGCCCAAGGTACGCGAAGCGGTCTACCCCATTGCGCACGTGCTCGCACCCGTGCCGGCCATCGTGTTCGCACCATATCTCGTGATGCTTCTGCCCTCGTTCAAAGCCGCAGCTGTCGCCGTTATCTTCCTCGGCATCTTCTGGCCGACGCTTTTGAACACCATCCTGCGCGTGGAGTCCCTCGACAAGCACATCCTCGACTCGGCGCGCATGATGGGGCTTTCCACGCCCACGATGATCTTCCAGGTTCTTCTGCCGTATCTGTACCCCACAGTTGCGACCGGGTTGAAAACGCAGCTGCCGACCGCCATGTTGATGCTGGTCATGGCCGAGATGTACGGCGCCACAAGCGGGCTTGGGTACTTCGTCATCAACTACACGAACTACGCGAACTACACGAACGTCGTCGCGGGCATTATCATGGTCGGGATCGTTGTCACCATTTTGGACTTCCTAGTGGGGCTTCTCGTTCGCAAGACGGTGAAGTGGAGCTAGCCTGGTAAAGGCAAGAGAGAGGGGATTTATGTCAGCAGGAAAGGGAATTTGCCTGGTATGCGGGGAGCCGCTTGCCTACTTCGAGGAGGCGCAAGACGTCACCTGCCAGATCTGCGGCAAGAAGGAGACAGGGCATTCCGTCTGCGTCGAGGGCCACTACGTGTGCGACGCATGCCATCGCGCAGGCGGGGTCGAGCACATCATGGCCGTATGCCGCGAAACCGACTCGAAGAACCCCATCCGCATCGCGCAGAAGATCATGAGCGACAAGTCGATCTACCCGAACGGGCCCGAGCACCACACCCTCATCGGGGCTTCACTCATGGCCGCCTACAAGAACGCTGGCGGCGACATCGACTTGGACAAGGCGCTCGCCGAGCTGCAGAAGCGCTCACTTCTCGTGCCGGGCGGCACCTGCGGGTTCTGGGGCACGTGCGGCGCCGCGACAAGTGCCGGGCAGTGGTGGTCTATCGTTTCCGGGTCGACGCCCATGACGCGCGACCCCTGGGCGCAAACGCAGCGCTTGACCTCGCGCATCTTGGGAAAGCTCGCCGATTTGGGAGGCCCGCGCTGTTGCAAGCGCACGGGCTTCACAGCGATTCTCGAGGGCGTCGCCTTCGCCAAGGAGATGCACGGCGTGGAAATGGAGACTCCTGAAAAGGTAACCTGTGCGTTTTACGCGAGAAACGCCGAGTGTCTCAAGGAAGGCTGCCCGTACTTCCCGAGCAAGGAGTAGCGCAAACAAGACGAAGCGCCCAGGCTGCGACCGAACAGGCCGTCCACCTGGGCGCTTCTTGCGTCTTTTCCTTTATGGGAGCTCCTTGCGGGAACCCTCTGCAAAGTCCCCGGCGAAACTCTTTGAGAGAACCCTTCACGGTGCCCTTCGCGGAAACTTCGCAGGAACCCTCCGCAGGATCCTTCGCGAAAGCCCCTTTACAATCCTTCACCCGCGGTGGTAAGGACCAGTCGCCCGTTCTTCACGCCCTTCGTGCCAAGGATCAGGTTCGCGATGGTCTGCACGAGCCCGGTCTCGCCACGCAGGATCACCACTTCCAAGCAATGATGCTGATCGAGATGCACATGGAGCGTGGACACGATGTTGCCGAAATAGTCGTGCTGAATGTTGTGCAGCTTCTCCTGCACATCCGACGCATGATGGTCGAACACGATCGTCAGCGTGCCCATCACCTCCACGCCAGGAGTCGCGCACTCGTCCTCGACGAGCGCATCGCGCACCAGGTCGCGCACCACTTCGCTGCGGTTCTTCGCCAAACCACGGCGAGCGACCAGCTGGTCGAAGCGCATCAAAAGCTCCTCGGGCATCGCCACCGAGAAGCGCATGAGGTCATTGCTCATGATGCGCGCCGCTTACACGAGGTTGACGGTGACACCAGGAGCGTTTTCCGCGTCGTCCTCGAGCGCGTCTTTCGCCTCGTCGAGCATGGCGCGCACGTCGTCGAGCAGCGCCTGCACGTTGTGGAGCTTCTCGTTCGTCTGCGCAAAGCCGGCATCGCCCGCCTGGTGGGCAAGCATGTGGGCCCAGCGGCGCTCCAGCTTGATATGATCGTCGATCTGGTCGATCATCTGGGAGAATTGACCAGTGTTAATACCGTTCGTGCACATAAACAGCCTCCTTCATCGCGCCGGGTGGACAGGCGCACCTCGCGCATTATCGCAAACCCAGCACTTTGTTTCTTGCTATCATGGGTTCAGGTATACCCCTTCAAGCCACCCAATGGGGGATTGATGTGAAAGAATCCACGAAAAGTAACATTTACGAGGCAAACGGCAGCCTTGTTTGGGACTTGTACGCCGACTACGTGTCGGGATCGCGCTCGGCGCTCGCCTGCGCGATCAGCTCCCGCGAAGCAAGCGAGACGGCACGGCATGCCCTTGAAAGCTCGATGGCCGCCCTCGGCTACGGCGGAGCGCTGGCCTTCGTGACCCTCGACGTCGACGACATCCCGCTCGGCGATGTCGACCTGTTCACCCTTGTGGAAGGAATCGATCCGCTTGCGATCGTGGCGACGGATGCCACGGCAGCCGCCCGGCTCGCGCGCGCTTATCGGCAAAACGTCCCTGTCGACGAAGCCTGCCGCATCTTCTGCCGCAACGGCGTGGCGTTCCGGGATTTGGAGGGCATGCTTGAAACCCCCGAGGGAAAGCAACGTGCCTGGGCGCTGTTCAAGAAGCTTCCCCGCCTGGGGAAATAGAAGGAAGTCAATCAGTGCGCGAGGCTGCGCGCCTACCTGCCGCGCACATCCTCCACCCGCCTGCCACGGCACGTCCACCGCGCGCATCCCGTGTCCGCGGGCATTCCAGCCCTCGCGTTAAATTTGTAACTAAAAAAGTTG
>ERZ780162.994-NODE-994-length-20578-cov-3.762900_pt1 | contig 20578 bp, 12 predicted proteins | sample MGYA00511474_ERZ780162 | MGnify/ENA primary metagenome ERZ780162 (study PRJEB29588, sample SAMEA2143633) | human gut metagenome | biome: human gut; feature: human-associated habitat; material: faeces | place: Denmark | collected 2008/2010 ...
GGAGACCCGCGCAATCAAGGACATGATCCCCAGATACCGCACCATGAAGGGCTATATGGTTCCCAGAAAAGCGGGCTGGGACACCCACGGTCTTCCGGTGGAGCTGGAGGTGGAAAAGGCGCTTGGCCTGGACGGCAAGGAGCAGATCGAGGAATACGGCATCGCTCCCTTCATCGAGAAGTGTAAGGAGAGCGTATGGAAATACAAGGGCATGTGGGAGGATTTCTCCCGTAAGGTTGGCTTCTGGGCCGACATGGATAATCCCTACGTGACCTATCATGATGACTATATCGAATCCGAGTGGTGGGCGTTAAAGAAAATCTGGGATAAGGGCCTCCTTTACAAGGGCTTCAAGATCGTGCCCTACTGCCCTCGCTGCGGTACCCCTCTTTCCTCCCATGAGGTGGCGCAGGGGTATAAGGATGTGAAGGAACGTTCCGCCGTTGCCCGCTTTAAGGTGAAGGATGAGGACGCCTATATTCTGGCATGGACTACCACGCCCTGGACGCTTCCGTCCAATGTGGCGCTGTGCGTGAATCCGAATGAGACCTACGCAAAGGTGAAGGCGGCGGACGGCTTTACCTATTATATGGCGGAAGCCCTGCTGGATACGGTGCTGGGAGAGCTGGCCGATAAGGAAGCCGGAACGCCCGCTTATGAGGTCCTGGAGAGATATCAGGGAAAGGACCTGGAATACAAGGAGTATGTGCCGCTGTTTGACTGCGCGGTGGAAACCTGTGAAAGACAGCACAAGAAAGCGTTCTATGTGACCTGCGATACCTATGTTACGCTGACAGACGGCACGGGCGTGGTTCACATCGCTCCTGCCTTCGGTGAGGACGACGCGAACGTGGGCCGCAAATATGACCTGCCCTTCGTACAGCTGGTGGACGCAAAGGGCGACATGACGAAGGAAACGCCCTGGGCGGGCATGTTCGTTAAGGATGCGGATCCGGAGGTGCTGAAGGCCCTGGCGGAGAAGAATCTGCTGTTTTCCGCGCCCAAATTTGAGCACAGCTATCCCTTCTGCTGGCGCTGCGATACGCCCCTGATCTACTATGCGAGAGAATCCTGGTTCATCAAGATGACCGCTGTGAAGGAGCATCTGATCGCCAACAACAATACCATCAACTGGATCCCGGAATCCATCGGCAAGGGCCGTTTCGGAGACTGGCTGGAGAATGTACAGGACTGGGGACTTTCCAGAAATCGTTACTGGGGCACGCCCTTAAACATCTGGCAGTGTGAATGCGGCGAGATGCTTTCCGTGGGAAGCAGACAGGAGCTGGAGGAATTAAGCGGCAATCCGGAGGCAAAGACCGTGGAGCTGCACCGTCCGTATATCGACGCCATCACCATCCCCTGCCCGAAGTGCGGCAAGCCGATGAAGAGAGTGCCTGAGGTGATCGACTGCTGGTTCGACTCCGGCGCAATGCCCTTCGCCCAGCATCATTATCCGTTTGAAAATAAGGAAACCTTTGAAAAGCAGTTCCCGGCTCAGTTCATTTCCGAGGCGGTGGATCAGACCAGAGGCTGGTTCTATTCCCTGCTGGCGGAATCCACTCTGCTGTTCGATAAAAGCTCCTTTGAGAACGTGATCGTTCTGGGACTGGTGCAGGATGAGAACGGCCAGAAGATGAGCAAATCCAAGGGCAATGCCATCGATCCCTTCGACGCTCTGGAGGAATACGGCGCGGATGCCATCCGCTGGTATTTCTATTCCAGCAGCGCGCCCTGGCTGCCCAGCCGCTTCCATGGCAAGGCGGTGATCGAGGGACAGAGGAAGTTCATGGGAACGCTGTGGAACACCTATGCCTTCTTCGTGCTGTATGCGAATATCGATGAGTTTGATGCCACAAAATATAAGCTGGAATACGATAAGCTGTCCGTGATGGATAAGTGGCTGTTAAGCCGCCTGAACACCCTGATCACTGAGGTGGACACCAGACTGGATAACTACCAGATTCCCGAGGCTGCAAGAGCCCTGCAGGATTTCGTGGATGAGTGCAGCAACTGGTACGTGAGAAGAAGCCGTGAGCGCTTCTGGGCAAAGGGTATGGAACAGGACAAGATCAACGCCTACATGACCCTGTACACCGCGCTGGTCACCCTGGCAAAGCTTTCCGCGCCCATGATCCCCTTCATGGCGGAGGAAATCTACCTGAATCTGGTCAGAGGGCTGGATAAAAACGCGCCGGAAAGCGTACACCTGTGCGACTATCCTAAGGCGGATGCCGCATTTGTGGATAAGAAGCTGGAAGAGGACATGGAAGAGGTTCTGGACATCGTCGTGATGGGACGTGCCTGCAGAAATACGGCCAACATCAAGAACCGCCAGCCCATCGGAACCATGTTCGTGAAGGCGGATCACGCCCTGGACGATTTCTACAGAGAGATCATCGAGGACGAGCTGAATGTGAAAAAAGTGGTGTTTACGGACGATGTGAGAGACTTTACCACCTATACCTTCAAACCGCAGCTTCGCACGGTTGGCCCGAAATACGGCAAGCAGCTGGGCGGCATCCAGAAAAAACTGGCATCTCTGGACGGCAATGCGGCCATGGATGAGCTGAATGAAAAGGGAGCTCTCACCTTTGAGGTGAACGGCGTGCAGGTGAGCCTGACGAAGGACGACCTTCTTATTGAAATGACCCAGAAGGAGGGCTACGTGTCCGAGGCGGATGCCAATATGACGGTGGTTCTGGATTCCAATCTGTCTGAGGAGCTGATCGAGGAAGGCAACGTGAATGAGATCATCAGCAAGATTCAGACCATGAGAAAGGAAGCCGGCTTCGAGGTGATGGACCACATCCGCATCTCCTTCTCCGGAAACGAGAAGATCGCTCAGATCGCTCAGGGCAACCGTGATGCCATCGCAGGCAAGGTGCTTGCGGACTCCATCACGTCCGGGGAAACCTTCGGCGTTTCAAAGGAATGGAACGTGAACGGAGAGAAGGTAACCATCTGCGTGGAAAAGACGGCGGAATAATGCCATTTTAAAAATAAGCACGGCCGGACAGGCCGCGGAGAACCGGATAACAGTTTGATCAGGCCGCCGCAGGGACTCTGCAGAAACATTTCTGAAGAAGAAGCAGATCCCTGCGGCGGCCTTTCTGCGTCGATGCGGAACGTAAAAGAGCCGTTCTGCCCGCATGGAGAGCGAGATTTATACTGATTTTTACAAAATAATTGTTTTCATATCTGTCAATCTGGTGTACACTATACCTGATATGCCGAATAGCGGATATACTGAAAGGATGATTGTTGAATGCATCCGTTCTATTCATTGAAAACATATACCAGAGAAAAGGAGACGAGGAGGAAATCCATGTTAAAGAAACCGGCAATTCAGAATTTTGACAAGGAGCTTTTCAAAAGAAGCGTGCTTTACAATATCAAGACGCTTTACCGCAAGACCCTTGAAGAAGCGACGGACCAGCAGATCTTTCAGGCGGTCGCCTACGCCGTCAAGGACGTAATCGTCGACAACTGGATGGCAACCCAGAAGGAATATGAGAAAGAGGATCCCAAGATGGTGTATTATCTGTCCATGGAATTCCTGATGGGACGCGCTCTGGGCAATGATCTGATCAACCTGCAGGCCTATGACGAGGTGGCCGAGGCTCTGGAAGAGCTTGGCGTGGATATCAATGTGATCGAGGATCAGGAACCGGATGCGGCGCTGGGAAACGGAGGCCTTGGAAGGCTGGCGGCCTGCTTCCTGGATTCCCTGGCCACCCTGGGGTATGCCGCTTATGGCTGCGGCATCCGTTACCGCTATGGTATGTTCAAGCAGCAGATCCGCGACGGTTATCAGGTGGAGGTGCCGGATAACTGGCTGGCAGACGGCAATCCCTTTGAGCTGCGCCGCCCGGAATATGCCAAGGAAGTGAAGTTCGGCGGTTATGTGAACGTGTATGTGGATGAAAACGGCCGCAACTGCTTTAAGCAGGAGGGATATCAGTCCGTAAAGGCGATTCCCTATGATCTTCCGATCGTCGGTTATGGGAACGGCATCGTGAATACCCTGCGCATCTGGGATGCGGAGCCTGTGGAGTGCTTCAAGCTGGATTCCTTTGATAAGGGAGATTACCAGAAGGCGGTGGAACAGGAGAATCTGGCGAGAAACATCGTCGAGGTTCTTTATCCTAATGACAACCACTATGCGGGCAAGGAGCTTCGCCTGAAGCAGCAGTATTTCTTCATCTCCGCTTCCGTTCAGGCCGCTGTTGCCAAATATATGAAGAAGCATGACGACATCCGTAAGTTCCATGAGAAGGTGACTTTCCAGCTCAACGACACCCATCCCACGGTTGCCATTGCAGAGCTCATGCGTATCCTGATGGATGATTACTATCTGTCCTGGGAGGAAGCCTGGGAAGTGACCACCAAGACCTGTGCATACACCAACCATACCATCATGGCCGAGGCTCTGGAAAAGTGGCCCATTGAGCTGTTCTCCAGACTGCTTCCCAGAATTTATCAGATCGTGGAAGAGATCAACAGGAGATTCCTGGAGCAGGTAGCCAGACAGTATCCCGGCAACCAGCAGAAAATCGCGAAGATGGCCATCATTTACGACGGACAGGTGAAAATGGCGCATCTCGCCATCGTGGCCGGTTACTCCGTAAACGGTGTTGCGAAGCTTCATACGGAAATTCTGAAGCACCAGGAGCTGAAGGATTTCTATGAGATGATGCCTGAAAAATTCAATAACAAGACCAACGGCATTACGCAGAGAAGATTCCTGCTGCACGGCAATCCGCTTCTTGCCTCCTGGGTCAGCAACCATGTGGGCAACGACTGGATCACGGATCTGTCCAAAATCAGCGGCCTGAAGATCTATGCGGACGACGAGAAGGCGCAGCGCGAGTTCATGAACATCAAGTACCAGAACAAGGTGCGTCTTGCAAAATATATTCTGGAGCATAACGGCATCCAGGTGGATCCCCGCTCCATTTTCGACGTGCAGGTGAAGCGTCTCCATGAGTACAAGAGACAGCTTCTCAACATCCTTCATATCATGTACCTGTACAATGAGCTGAAGGATCACCCGGAGACCGACTTCTATCCGAGAACCTTTATCTTCGGAGCCAAGGCGGCGGCCGGATATGTGAACGCGAAGCTGACCATCAAGCTGATCAACGCCGTAGCGGATGTGGTAAACAACGATCCTGCCATCGGCGGAAGAATCAAGGTGGTGTTTATCGAGGACTATAAGGTTTCCAATGCGGAATGGATCTTTGCCGCTGCGGATGTATCCGAGCAGATTTCCACGGCCAGCAAGGAAGCGTCCGGCACCGGAAACATGAAGTTCATGCTGAACGGCGCGATCACCCTGGGCACCATGGACGGCGCCAATGTGGAGATCGTGGAAGAGGTCGGCGCGGAGAATGCCGTGATCTTCGGCCTCTCCTCCGACGAGGTCATTCATTATGAAAACTTCGGCGGCTATAATCCGATGGATATCTTCAACAACGATCCGGATATCCGCAGAGTGCTGATGCAGCTCATCAACGGAACCTTTGCTCCCTATGATACGGAGCTGTTCCGCCCGCTGTACAATTCCCTGCTGAATACTCAGAACACCTCAAGGGCGGATATGTATTTCATTCTGAAGGATTTCAAGCCTTACGCGGAAGCGCAGAGAAGAATCGAGGCCTTCTACCGCGATGAAAAGGCCTGGGCGAGAAGCGCGATCCTGAACGTTGCCTGCAGCGGCAAGTTCAGCTCTGACAGAACCATTCAGGAGTATGTGGATGATATCTGGCATCTGGACAAGGTGGTGCTGCCGAAGGCGAAGGATAAGGTGAAGCTGTTTTAAATAGTACGGACGTCGCGCATCGCGCGGCAGGAAGCAGGATTGGATAAGAAGAGCCTGTGAAAAAACGTGAATCTGTTTTTTCACAGGCTCTTTTTGCCTGAAAAGAAAAGCGGATGGCCGGAACGTAAAACCGTTTCCGGTTGTCTCCGGACGTGAAAAGTGTTATACTTTCATCAGTTTTGGAACGGGGCTGCCTCCGGAGGGGCGGCGGGCGACGTATGGAAGGAAAAACGGGTACAGTGCGGAAGTTAAAGGGAAAAGGCGTATCTGCCTGGTTGATGAAAAATATGGTCTGGCTGCTGGGAATGGCGGTCGGAATCGTGACATTTCTGTGTATTTACGGCGTTCATGTGCTGAATGTTGCCTATACGGACTGGCTGCTCGGGGGAGGAGATCTGACGCAGCATTATCTTGGCTGGTGCTTTTTTCGGGACAGCAGCTGGACCTTCCCGATCGGACTGATGGACCGGATGTCATATCCTTTTGAGGTTTCCGTAATCTTTACGGATTCCGTTCCGCTTCTGGCGGTGTTCTTTAAGCTTTTCCGGGGAATTCTTCCGGATCAGTTTCAGTATTTCGGACTGTGGGGGCTTCTTTGTTTTGCGCTGCAGGGAGCCTTCGGAGCTCTTCTTATTTTTCATTATGTGGGAAAAAAGGCGGAGGCGGCTGTGGGAAGCGTGCTTTTCGTCATCGCGCCCGTCATGCTTTCACAGATGACGGTAAATATGGCGCTGGGTGCGCAGTGGCTGATTCTTGCCTGCCTGTATCTCGGCCTGTGCAGGACGAGGATGAAGGCCGCGCATGCCGTGGTCTGCTGGGGGGCGGCAGGGATTCTGGCCGCGGGAATCCAGCTTTATTTCATTCCGATCTGCGCGCTGATTCTGATCAGCTTCTTTCTGGCGGATCTGGTGAGAAAGACGAGGGTGGCAGACGGGCTTCTTGCAATAATATCCTACAGTGTCTGTTCGGTGGGAATGGTCGCTCTTCTGGGAGGCTTTTCCCATGAGCATATTCCGGACTTTACCGCGCTTGGACAGTCCGGTTTTAATCTGAACGGACTGTTTAACACACAGGGCTGGTCCCAGGTGCTGGAGGCTCTTCCGGTTTATGGAGACAATCCGGAGGAGGGGCTGGCATTTCCGGGAACGGGCATTCTTTTGACGCTGGCGGCGGGGTTTTTTGCCTGGTTTCTGCGTCTGATGTACCGGCTGTTTGTCAGAAGGGAAAATATTTTTGCAAATGCGGGCTTTCCGTTCAAACGCCGCGGGGAAGCGGCTTCGGACGGCCCCTACCGGAGAAAAAGAGAAAATGCTGAGGCGTTCCTTTTTCTGGTGCTTCTTTGCGTTCTGGTCGCTCTGTCTCCCCAGGTAGCTTTGGGTTCTGAAGTGATAGCGAGCTATTCCCTTCCGGTCTGGGTGACCAGGCTGTGGGGAATGGTTGGAACTACGGGGCGGTTTATCTGGCCGGTGGTCTATCTGGTCATTCTGGGAAGCGTGGTTTTCATGGAAAAGGAGATGCCCTGGCAGAGTATGGCTGCGGTGCTTCTTCTGATTTTCGCCGTGCTTCAGGTGTCCGATGGAAAGTGGCAGCTCATGCAGAGGCAGGTGCAGTTTAGCACCGATTATGAGTATGAAAGCCCGCTGGATGATGCGCAGTGGGAGGTATGGGCGGAAGATGATGATATCGAGCACATGGTTTTCGTATCGTATCTGTTGGAGGACGAGGATCTGGTAAGCGAGCTTTCCGTGTATGCGTGGGAGAGCGGGATGACGGTGAATGATTTCTGCAGTGCATGTCAGACGATCCGGACAGAGGCGGCGGAGGATCTTCTGGATGCGCTGGCGGATGTGCGGGAGGATACACTGTACATTTATCGCGCTTCGGATGCGGCCATGTGCGTCAGCCCGGACATGGACTATACGCATGTGGATGGTGTGATTGTAGGGACGGCGAAGGGATAGCCGACGGCGAAGGGATAGCCGATGGCAAAGGATAGCTGACGGCGGGAAAGAGCCTCCTGAGAAACGGAAATGGCGGGAGCGGCAGGAGAAAGAAAGGACAAAACGAATGACGCAGAGTACGGATATGATAAAGGAGATTCTCGGAAAAATACCGCAGCGCATCCGCTGGTGCTTCTGCGCGGGGATGATATCGGGAATCCTGATCCATGCCTATATGTTTACCAATAAGCTGCCCAACTGGGACGACATCAATAATGTGGGCAGCTTCGGTGTGGGATCGGAGTTCGGAAGATGGTTCCTGAAATATGTCAATCCGCTGGACGGGATCTGGAGTGTTCCCTGGATCGGCGGACTGTTTGCGGTGGCATTTTTGTCTCTGGCTGCCTGCATGGTGGTCGCGGCCCTGGATATCCGGAGCCTGACCGGTGTGGTGATCGTCCCGCTCATGATGCTTTCCTTTCCCTCCGTATGCAGCATGTTCACCTTCATGTTCACGGCGGACTGTTATGCGGTGGGCATTTTCCTGGCCTGTACGGCGGCGTGGCTGATTCGCAGATACCGCTTTGGCTTTCTGCCCGGAATCGTGCTTCTGGTGCTCAGCCTGGGGCTGTATCAGGCATATTTGTGCGTGGCGCTGGGCATTCTGGTCTGCGGCCTGTTTCTTGATCTGCTCCGGGCGGAGAAGGAGGAAGGAACTGAGCAGCATCAGTCAGACCGCGGTATCCCGGCAGCAGCGGTCAGAAACGTATTTTTACGCGGTGTAAAAACTTTTGTGGTGCTTCTTGCATCTGTAGCTTTATACAGCCTGATCGCGCGGCGGATCTTTCCGGAGCTGGATTCCTATAACGGCTTAAGCCAGATGGGGCAGATTGACCTGGTGAGGCTTCCCCGGCTGATTCTGCGGGCCTTCCGCTGGGTGGCGGAGTATTTTATTCTGAAGCCATATTCCTTTGTGAACGGTTTTACCAGGGGACTGAATGTGGTCTGCTGTCTGCTGGCGGCAGCGTTTGTGATCGCCTGGTTTGTGAAAAAAAGGCTCTGGAAGCAGCCGGCAGCCGCTCTGCTCTATCTGTTTCTGGCGGCGGCTGTTCCCCTTTCCATGGGCTCCATCATCATCATGGCTCCGGATGCCAGCGTCAGCATGCTGATGCTTTATCAGTACGTGATTCTCTATATTTTCATCATGGCCATGCTGGAACGGAGCCTGCAGAAGGAGAACAGCCTGTTTTCTGCCGGGAGCGGAAGCGAAAAGGCCGGGCGGGGCTTTTCCCGCAGACTGCCCGGAGTTCTCAGCCTGTTTGTTACCGTCGTGCTTCTGCTGGTGGGATATGAGAATTTTGTGGTGACGAATGAGGCCTATTTCCGGATGGACATCGCCTACGAGCGCGCCTATGCCTATTATAACCGGATCATGGAAAGGATCGAGGACACAGAAGGCTATCAGCCGGGCGATGCCTTCGCCCTGGTCGGGGAATACGGCCTGAGCGAAACGCCGGACCTGCTGGGAAGCTATTCCATGGATGGGGAACGATTTGAGGATCTTTCCGGTGTTGCAAAGGAAACCGGGCTGCTCACCAGCGGAGTGCGTCATAATTTCATGAAAATTTATATCGGCGTGGAAATGCCGGATGTGAGCGAGGAAACCCTGGAGGCCATCCGGCAGACAGAGGAATATCAGAGCATGCCCGCCTATCCGGCGGAAGGCTGTGTGAAGAAAATCCTGGATGTGTGGGTGGTGAAGACCTGCGAGGAGACGCTGACCCCTCAGGGGGAGGAGTGAGAAATCATGCCTTATCTGGCAGGCGGTTTGCCAGCGGTGTCTGTTCTGTGATAAAATAATACATCTTTTTATGTCAACGCATGCCGCGTCTGTGAAGACGGCATCATCAGAAAATGATCAAAATCATAAAGGAGACCCGGAATGAGGGATCGGATTTATGTCTGCCATACCTTCTATCATGTCTATGTGGCATGTCTGAAGGAACTGAATCTTCCGATGGAAGAACACGGGAAAGCGGACATGGTGCTTAGCACCATGTCCTGCGATTTCGGAAATCTGTCTGAGAGACTTTCGGCAAGCGGCCTGTTCGGGAAGGTTTTCATCTTTGAAGAGCAGGAGGAGAGCAGGGTCCCCGGACTTGCGAAATACCATAAGGACAGGGGAAATATCGTCCTGAACATGCTTGCGAGAATGGTGTTCTGCAAAAAGCTGGGAGCGGCGCAGGAGGCATACGTTCCTGTGGATTTCAGGCAGTACCGGGATATTTATGTGTTCTGTGACTCCGACCCGATAGGCTATTATTTAAGCTGGAAGAAAATCCGTTACCACGCCATGGAGGACGGGCTGGACTGCATCCGTTATTATGACACGGCCAGATACGACAACCGGGGGCATTTTAAGCTGAAGGCGCTGCTGGCATCCTGGAATCTGATTTTCATCCAGAATGGCTGGGGAAAATATTGCATAGACATGGAAGTGAACAATATTTCCGTTCTGGAGTATCCCTGTCCGAAATATATTGAGTGCCCCAGGGAAAAGCTGGTGCAGGCGCTGACCGCAGAAGGGCGCGACTGCCTGCTGGGTATTTTTCTGGAAAATAAGGAAAAGCTGGTGGAGCAGCTCACCAAAGGAGCGCATCATGAGAAAAAGGTTCTGATCCTGACGGAACCGCTGTGCGACCTGAAGACACGGGAGCGGATCTTCCGTGACATCATCGCGGAATACGGGAAAGACGCGCAGGTGATTTTAAAACCCCATCCCAGGGACATACTGGATTATGAGAAGCTCTTTTCCGATTACGTGGTTCTTCCCGGGAAATTTCCCATGGAAATGATGAATTTCCTTCCGGATTTCCAGGTGGAGAAGGTGATTTCCGTTTTCACGGTGACGGACGCCATTCATTACGCGAAGGAAAAGGTGTATCTGGGAGAGGATTTCATGGACAAATATGAGGCTCCGGAAATCCACCGGCAGAACGAAGCGATATAAAAAAGGAGCGGCATTCGGATATGCGGAAAATACTGAAGAAAATGAATGTCCTGCTGGACGGCAGGCAGAAGGCGAAAATGGGCGGGATCATCGTGCTGATGTTCATCGGCGCCCTGCTTGAGGCGTGCAGCATCGGACTGGTCATCCCGGTGATCCAGACGCTTCTGGACCCGGAGGAGGTGACAGGGGACGGCTATCTGGGAAATCTGTACCGTTTCCTGGGGATGAAGAGCACCTCCCAGTTCACCATCCTGATGCTGGCGGCGATCATCGCGGCCTTCGTTCTGAAAAATGTGTTCCTGTATTTTCAGAACGTGGTGCAGCTCCGTTTTGTGTATACAAACCAGTTTGCCACGTCCCGCAGGATGATGATCAATTTCATGCAGCGGCCCTATGAATACTATCTGAACGCGGATACCTCCGTGATTCAGAGAAGCATCACTTCGGACGTAAACAACATGTACGGACTGATTCTTGCCTGCCTGCAGCTGACCAGCGAGGTGATCATGTTCGTGATCCTGACCATTGTGCTGATGGTGCAGGACCCTCTGATGACGGTGGTGATCGCCGCTCTGCTGGTTGTGGTGCTTCTGGTCATCAAGAACATTTTAAAGCCCATCATGAAGAAGGCGGGCGAGGAAAATCAGGATTATTACAGCGGCCTGTATAAATGGATCGACCAGTCGGTGATGGGAATCAAGGAGATCAAAATCGCCAACCGGGAGAGCTATTTCATCAATGAATATGCCAAATGCGGGGCCGGCTATGTGGGCGCGGTGCAGAAGTACAACATCTACAACTCCACCCCCAGGCTCCTGATCGAAACGGTATGCATCGCCGGACTGATGCTGTATCTGATCTTCCAGATTCTTGCCGGCGGAAACATGACGGAGATGGTGGCGCAGATCGGCGTGTTCGCGGTGGCGGCCATGCGGCTTCTGCCCAGCGCCAACCGGATCAACAACTATCTCACCTCCATTTCCTATTTTGAGCCGTTCTTCATGGGCGTGAGCGACAATCTTCAGGAAGAGATTCACGACGGCAGCGTGGACTATGACGCAGAGACCTATCTGCAGAAAAAAGAAGTGGAGAAGCTTCCGGTCCATGAAAAGATCGAGCTGAAAAACATTGTCTATCATTATCCCAACAGCGAGGTGCTGATTTTTGACCATGCGGATATGACCATTCCCGTGGGAAGCTCCGTGGGCGTGGTGGGAACCTCCGGCGCGGGAAAGACCACCATCATCGATATTCTTCTCGGCCTCCTGAACATTCAGGAGGGGCAGATTCTGGCGGACGGCGTGGAGGTGCGGAACCACTATGAGGAATGGCTGAAAAACATCGGCTACATTCCACAGACCATCTTCATGATCGATTCCTCCATCCGCAAGAACGTGGCCTTCGGCGTCCCGGATGAGGAAATCGACGATGAGAAGGTGTGGCAGGCATTAAAGGAGGCGCAGCTGGACGAATTCGTGCGCAGCCTTCCGGAGGGACTGGATACCAGCATCGGAGAGAGAGGCATCCGTATCTCCGGCGGACAGCGGCAGAGGATCGGTATCGCAAGGGCGCTGTTCGAAGATCCGGAGGTGCTGGTGCTGGACGAAGCGACCTCCGCGCTGGACAATGAGACGGAGGCGGCGATCATGGATTCCATCAACCACCTGCACGGAAAGAAGACCCTGATCATCATTGCCCACCGTCTGCAGACCATCGAAAAATGCGATATGGTCTACCGGGTGGAGGACGGACAGATCAGACGGGAGCGGTAACGGCGTGAATGCGCGGAAAGGAAGCAGAATGGTTTCAGGCAGAAAAAGACAGGCGAATTTTGAATTGCTCCGCATACTGGCCATGCTGATGGTGGTTGTGATGCATTTTCTGGCACAGACAGAAGCGCTGCCTGCAGCAGAAGCGGGACGTTTTCCAACGGAGCGGGAGGGGTTCGGCATTCTTGTGGAAGCCTTCTGCATCGTGGCTGTGAATGTCTATGTGCTGCTGAGCGGCTATTTCCTTTCGGAAAAGGCCTTTTCCTTCCGGAGACTCTTAAAGCTTCTGCTTCAGATTCTGTTCTACACCCTGCTGATTCCGGTCGTTCTCGCTCTGGCCGGGCAGCTTTCCTGGCAGGAGGTGCTGAACCCCTATCATCTGTGGAGCTGCCTGTTCCCGGTGGAAAGCGGACACTACTGGTTTGTGACCGCCTACGTGGTCATGCTTCTCTTTTCTCCGGCGCTGAACGCGGCGGTGCGCACGCTTTCCCGCAGACAGCTGAAGGCGGCCATTCTGCTTCTGCTGGTGTTTTTCTGCTTCGGAAAAAGTCTGAGCATTCTGCCCTTCGGCACGGACCGGTACGGGTATGATTTCGGCTGGTTCTGCTGCCTGTATCTGATCGCGGCCTATCTGAGAAAGCACGGAAGCACCTTCCTTTATGGAAAAAAGAGGGGAGCGGCGCTCTACCTGCTTTCCTGCGCGGGAGTGGCCGCGGTTTCCCTGATCTGCCTGTATGTGTGCGGACGGACGGGGGCGCTTGAATATTATGCCTCGGTTCCCTTCCACTATAATTTTCTCCTGTGCCTGACAGGGGCGCTGGGGCTGTTTTCCTTTTTTGCGGGGCTGAGGCTTCCGGAGGGCGGTGCGGCGGTGGCCATACGGCGGATTTCGCCTGCCGTGTTCGGCGTGTACCTGATTCATGAACACGTGGATGTGAGTTCCCGCTGGGCCATGTGGATTGTGAGAGATGTTTCAGAGCATTTCTGGGGATATCTGATCCAGATGACGGAGAGCGTGCTTCTTGTATTTCTGGTATCGGTCTGCATCGATCTGCTGCGGGCCAGACTGTTTAATGTTGTGGGAAGGACGTTCTCCCGCACCAGGGCGGGAGAGCGTCTGAACCGGCTTCTCGACAGACTGGACGCGATGGAATGAGGTCAGTGTGAAAAATAAGCCCGATGGCTTATTTTTCACAGCAAAGCGCAGCTTTGCAGCAATTATGTGCCGGAGCGTCACAAATTGCTTTGATGGCAGAAGAGAAATCGCATTCGCGATTTCTCTTCGCCTCGTCGCTTGCGCTCCAAAATGAGGATTAGGATGAAAAAAATAGGATATGTTTTAAAAAAACAGCAGAACTGGCTGTTTCCGCTGATTCTGCTGATATATCCCCTGCTGTGGGCTAACCAGGGCATCGATGTGTCGGATCCTACATACAGTCTGACCAACTTCCGCTTTTTCCCGGAGCTGACCGGAACCTGGCCCATCGCCACCTGGCTTGCCAATGTGGCCGGCTTTCTTCTCATGAAGCTTCCGTTTGGGGGAACTCTTTTGGGAATGAATCTCTACACCCGGCTGTTCATCAGCGCCATGGCCCTTCTTTCCTGGTTTTTCCTGCGGGGGAAGATGCCGGCATGGATGGCCTTTGCGGGGGAAATCATCGCAATCAGCTTCTGCTGGTGCCCTTCCACGATCCTGTATAATTATCTGACTTATTTTCTGTTTCTGGCAGGATGCATCTGTCTGTTCCGCGGGCTGATCTGGGAACGAAAGGGGCTTCTGATTGCCGCCGGCGTCTGTCTGGGGCTGAATGTGGCTGTTCGCACGCCGAACGCCCTGGAGGTGGTGCTGATTCTGGCGGTGTTCTGGTACGGGAAGCTTTCCGGGGATACGCCTGCCGGAGTATGGAGGAATGTGCTCTGGTGTGTCTGCGGCTTTTTGGCGGGTTTTCTCGCCGCCTTTGTATGCATCTGCATCCAGTATGGACCGGCCGCCTGGTTTGGCATGTTTACCGGGCTTTCGGGCTATGCGGGCACGGATGAGACCTATTCGGCCCTTTCCATGGTGACCTCGGTGTTGTCCGCCTATGCGGGGACGCTTCAGTGGGTGATGACGCTGGTGGTCTGCTGGCTGGCCGGCTGCCTCTTTTTCCGCTTCCTGCCGGCAGGACTTCAGAAAGCGGGCAGAGTGGTATATATCTGCTGTATTCCTGTGCTGATCCGGCTGTTCTGGGGCAGGGGAATGTTCACCTTTACTTATTATAATTACCGCAGCATCTATGAATGGGGGATGTTACTTCTGTATCTGGCCCTGGCCGCCTGTGTGCTGGTGATGGCGGACTCCCGCGCCTTCCGGAGGGAGAGGCTGCTGGCGTGTATCATTCTTCTGATCGTTCTGGTGACGCCCATCGGGAGCAACAACGGCACCATGCCCGCTCTGAACAACCTGTTTCTGGCGGCTCCGTTTACGCTCTGGACCTTCTGGCGGCTCCTTTCCCGGAACCGGAAGCGTGCCTTTGCATTTCCTGCCGCCGCGCTGGTGACGGCCGTGTTCGTGATGACGGCGGTACAGGGAATGGGCTTTCGCGCTTCATTTTCTTTCGGAGACGGGATTTATGGGGAAAAAAGGGATGCAAAAGTGGAAAACAGTGTTATACTGACAGGTATGAGGACCCGGGAGACAAACGCGGAAAATCTGTCGGGACTGACGGCCTTTGCGAAAGAGCAGTCCTTTGCGGGAACGCCTCTTGTTACCTTTGGAAGCGCGCCCGGACTTCATTTCATCCTGGATATGCCCCCGGCCATCTCTCATTGCTGGCCGGATCTGGATACCTATCCTGCAGCACAGCTGGAAGAGGAGCTGAACGGACTTTCCGTCTCCGGGGAAGGGCTCCCCGTGGTGATCGTTTATAAGGAAAACGAGGAAATGCCGGAGGAGACGGAAAAATGGAAGACGCTGACGGCCTGGATGGGAGAAGGCGGATATAAACTCGCCTTTGAGAACGGGGGCTATCAGGTATATATGGAAGGCTGAGAAAAGGAAGGAAACGCTTATGATCAATTTTAACGTACCCCCTTTTACGGGAAAAGAGATGGATTATATCAGAAAGGCTGTGGAGAACCAGAAAATCTGCGGCGACGGGGAATTCACGAAGAAATGCAGCGAGTGGATTGAGAAACGCACCGGAACGGCGAAATGCCTGCTTACCACCTCCTGCACCCATGCCACGGAGCTGGCGGCTCTGCTTACCGATGTGGGACCGGGGGATGAGGTCATCATGCCCTCCTATACTTTTGTGTCCACGGCGGACGCCTTTGTGCTCCGCGGAGCGACTCCGGTGTTCGTGGATATCCGTCCGGATACCATGAACATGGATGAAAAGCTGATCGAGGACGCCGTCACGGAGAAAACCCGGGGAATCGTTCCGGTTCATTACGCCGGGGTGGGCTGCGAGATGGACGAGATCATGGATATTGCGAAAAGGCATAATCTGTTCGTGGTGGAGGATGCGGCGCAGTGCATTCTGGCGGAATATAAGGGGAAAGCGCTGGGAACTATCGGAGATTTCGGCTGCTTCAGCTTCCATGAGACCAAGAACGTAAGCTGCGGCGAGGGAGGCGCGCTTCTCATCGCCCATGAAAAGGACATCGAGAACGCGGAGATTTTCCGGGAAAAGGGGACGGATAGGAGCAAGTATTTCCGCGGCCAGGTGGATAAGTACCGCTGGCAGAACTACGGCTCAAGCTACCTGCCCAGCGAGCTGAACGCGGCCTATCTTTACGCCCAGCTGGAGCTGGCGGACCAGATTACGGCGGCGCGCCTCGCCATCTGGAATCAGTACCGGGAGGAGCTTTCCGGTCTGGAGCAGGAGGGCCTGATCGAGCTTCCCTTTGTGCCGGAGCACTGTAAGCATAACGGCCATATGTTTTATATCAAGACGAAGGACATGGCGGAACGGACGGCATTGATCGATTTCCTGAAAAAGAACGACATTCTGGCGGTGTTCCATTACGTGCCGCTGCATTCCGCCCCGGCCGGCCTGAAGTTCGGCCGCTTCCACGGAGAGGACCGTTACACCACGAAGGAAAGCGAGCGCCTGCTTCGTCTGCCTCTCTATTACGGGCTCAGCGAGGATCAGGTGAGCTATATTTCCGGTAAGGTAAAGGAATTCTATGGTCATTAAGAGAAGCGCTTTCACCGCTTTTTTAAAAAAAAGAGAAAACTGGCTGATTCCGGGATTCTGCTGTCTGCTGCTGTTCCTGGGAATCGGGATGGCCTGGGATTACTATTTCGACTTAAACGACGATGTGCTGATCCGGGACATCCTTTCCGGCGTTTACACGGGAGAGCCGGAGGCGCTGACCGCCCAGCTTCTGTGGCCCCTGTCCGCCCTGCTTGCCGGGCTGTACCGGATGCTTCCCGGCGTTCCGGTGTTCGGCGCCTTTCTCTGGCTTTGTCAGGCAGGAAGCATCTTCCTGATTCTGAAGCGGAGCCTGGACGCTGTGAGCGGATGGGCGGCTCCGGGCGGAGTGGAGATGATTCCCGGCGGAGACCGGAAACCGGAGCCTGTCGGGAAGCCGCGCTTCCCGGCGCGGTCGGCCGGAACCTTTTCCATGTGCGAAACGCTGAAAAAGCTGTGCCTGAATCTGCTGGAAACGCTGCTGATCGCGGCCTGTCTCCTGTATCATCTGGTGTTCGTCCAGTATACGGTGACGGCCGGGCTGCTGGCGGCGGCCGCCATTTTTACCTTCCTGACCGTAAAGGAACGGGAGGGAGAGCGCGCCGCCGCCTTCTGGCTCCGCTGTCTGCCCGCCGCACTGCTGTTCTGGATCGCCTTCTGCCTGCGCAGTGAGATGGGACTGCTGCTTCTGCCTCTCGCAGGCGTGGCGGGAATCTGGAAATGGGCCGCGCGAAGACCCGTCTTCACCGGGCGGAATGCAGCCTCCTTTGCGGGACTGTTCGCTCTGATTCTGGCGGGGCTTCTTGGCTGCTTCGGAGCGGACCGGCTGGCCTGTTCGGACCCGGAGTGGCAGGAATTTGAAGACCTGTTTGACGCGAGGACGCAGGTCTATGATTTTTACGACGCTTCTCTGCGGTCCTTTGAGAAAAACCGGGAATTCTATGAGAAGCTGGGACTGACGGAGACGCAGTGTGAGCTGCTTGTCAATTACAACTACGGAGCGGATGACGCCATCGACGCGCAGGTGATGGAACAGATCGCGGCCTACGGAGAGGAAACCCGGGGAACCTTCGCGCACAGCCTTTCAGAAGGCGTCTGGCTGTATGTGCAGCGGCTTATGAACAATCGTTCCATCGTTCCGGACGATCAGCTTCCCTGGCTGTTTCTGGAGGGTGGATCAGCGGCCCTGCTTCTGGCTGCGGCCCTTGTCAGATGGGGTGCGGCGGGGAAACAGAAGAGGCAGGAGCGGGAAATCGGGAACGAAAGGGAACGGAAGGAAAGGAAAGCGTTCCCGAAGGGAAGCGGCATCCTCTGGAAGCTTCTGCTTCTCGGCGCGGTGAGAAGCGGCCTGTGGATGTATCTCATCCTGCGGGAGCGGGTGCCGGAGCGGATCAGCCATCCGCTCTACTTCTGCGAGCTGGTGATGCTGGCCTGGCTGCTTCTGGATGCGGTCTGCGGAATGCGGGAGGCTTCCGCGCGTCAGGATGCTTCCGAAGAACAGAAGGTTCCTGAAGAACAGCCTGTTTCCCGTAAACAGCCTGTTTCCCTGCAAACGTCCGTTTCCTGGCCGGAAGGTTTGGCCGCCCGCATCATCCGGATTGCGGCCATGGTTCTTTCCCTGGCGGCCGTGGCCGTCTGGCTCCCCCGTGAGGCGGAGCGCACGGGCGCGGAATACGCCCGCAGGGAGCAGGTGAACGCGGTGAATCTGGCAGCCCTTTCCCGCTACCGGCAGGAGAATCTGTATCTGGCCGACGTGATGTCCACGGTGGATTTTTCGGAAAAGCTGTTTACGGAAAAAATCAGGCCGGGAAACTATGACCTGCTGGGCGGCTGGATGTGCAAAAGCCCGCACAGCGTGAAGAAGCTGGCGGCCTTCGGATATGAAAGCATGGGACAGGCCGTTCTCTCAGGGGAAAACATCCGTTTTGTGGGAGAGGCGGATACGGACTGGAGCTGGCTTCCCGGCCTGCTCGCGGAGCATGGAACGGACGGGCAGCTCGTTCTGGAAGAAGAGATCACGGCGGAGGGAAGGAGCCTGTACATCTGGCGGCTGGAAAGAAGCTGAAGAAAGGGCTGTTATGAAGAATATGAAGGTTATAAAGCAGGACGAAAGAATCGATCTCGGGCCGGTCTATTTCCGGCCGATCACTCTGGAGGATACGGACCGGATCATCCGGTGGCGCAATTCTGACCGGGTGCGAAAGAATTTTATCGACCAGAGGCCCTTCACCCGGCATGGGCATCTGAACTGGATGGAAACACGGGTGGCGACGGGAGAGGTGGTTCAGTTCATTCTCTGCGAATCGGAAGACGACAGACCTGTGGGGAGTGTCTACATCCGGGACATCGACCGGAAGAACCGGAAGGGTGAATACGGAATTTTCATCGGAGAGGCGGATGCGGCGGGAAAGGGCTACGGCACGCTGGCCGCGAAGGGCGCCATCGCCTATGCCCGGGATGTGCTGAAGCTGCACAAGCTGTTCCTGCGGGTGTTCGCGGACAATACCGCGGCGGTGAGAAGCTATGAAAAGGCCGGATTCCGCCGGGAGGCCCTTTTGAAGGACGAAATCAGAAACGGGGACGGAAGCTGGCGGGATCTGATCCTGATGGCTGTCCTGTTTCCGGAGTCAATGGAGAAGTAAGGGAAGAATATGAAGAAACTGATCAGCATAGTGATTCCCTGCTACCGCTCGGAGACGATGATCGCGGGCGTGGTGGAGGATATCGACAGAGAGATGAAAAAGCTGGAGGAGCGTTACCGGTATGAGATCGTTCTGGTAAACGACAGCTCGCCGGACGGGACCTTTGAAGCGATCCGCAGGCTCTGTCAGGAAAAGCCCTATATTACCGGCGTGAATCTGGCCCGGAATTTTGGCCAGCATGCGGCGCTGATGGCGGGTTTCCGGCAGATAAAGGGGGATTATCTGGTGTGCATGGACGATGACGGCCAGACGCCCGCCGCGTCCATCGGCGATCTGATCCGCGGCCTGGAGGAGGGGAGCGATGTGGTGTATGCGAAATATGAGCACAAGCATCACAATGCGTTCCGCAATTTCGGAAGCCGCATCAATGACTGGATGCTCTGCTTCATGCTGGGCAAGCCGAAAGAACTGTATATTTCCAGCTTTTTTGCGGCGAAACGGTTCATCGTGGATGAGATGCTGCGTTACCAGAACGCCTTTCCCTATGTGATCGGGCTGGTGCTGCGTGCGACGAAAAACATCAGAAACGTGACGGTAGAGCATCACGACCGACGGGCGGGCGAATCGGGTTATACGCTGGGCAAGCTGTTTTCCCTCTGGTTCAATGGCTTCACCTCCTTCAGTGAAAAGCCGCTTCGCATCGCCACCATGGTGGGCGTGGGCTGCGCTGCCCTCGGTTTCCTGTATGGCCTGTACACCATCATCAAGAAGCTGGTGAACCCGCTGGTTCCCGTGGGATTCAGCGCTCTGATGTCGGCCATCGTGTTCATCGGCGGGATGCTGATGCTGATGCTTGGGATGATCGGGGAATATGTGGGAAGAATGTATATCTGCATGAACAATGCGCCGCAGTATGTGATACGGGAGATCGTAAGGAATGAGGATGACGGAGAAGAACAATAACGGGATTTTGACGGGGAAAAAATCCGGTCCGGCCAGCCTTTTGCTCACCTTCGCGGTCACGCTTTGCGGTGTACTTTTTCTGCCGCAGATGCTCCTTACGGAGGGGCGTGGTCTGGGCTTTTCCAACAGCTTTCTGTCCGTGGTGGTGTTTCTGCTCGCCTTTCCGGCGGTCAGGTATACGGTGGAGCGGATGCTTTCCACTACGGAAAGACTTTGAAAGTGATCAATGCGCTTAAGGCGAAGAACATCAAT
>ERZ780162.1008-NODE-1008-length-20386-cov-4.615071_pt1 | contig 20386 bp, 15 predicted proteins | sample MGYA00511474_ERZ780162 | MGnify/ENA primary metagenome ERZ780162 (study PRJEB29588, sample SAMEA2143633) | human gut metagenome | biome: human gut; feature: human-associated habitat; material: faeces | place: Denmark | collected 2008/2010 ...
CGTGGCCCTTCGTGCCGAGGCGCGCGCTTCGAAGGATTGGGCCCGTGCCGACGCCGTGCGCGACGGAATGGCGGCCCTCGGCCTCACGATCAAGGACACGCCGCAAGGCCCTCAGGTGGAAATGGCGTAGCGCGCAGGCGTGCTTTAGACGAGCGGAAGAGTGATCCTCTGAATACCCAACGCAATATGGAGCTCCTTGCGCCTGCAGGGGGTATCGAACAGCTGCGCGCTGCCGTGCGCTTCGGCGCGGACGCGGTGTACCTGGCCTCCGATCGCTTCGGCATGCGCGCCCGCGCGGCGAACTTTGCGCTCGAAGACATTCCCGCTGCGGTGGAAATCGCCCACGCCGCGGGCGTGAAGGTTCACGTCACCGCAAACATCCTCATGGAGCAAGGTGACCTGGCTGCGCTGCCCGACTATTTCCGCGCACTCGATGCGGCGGGGGTCGACGCCTTCATCATCGGCGACTTGGGGGCGGCCGCCATCGCCCGTCGCGTGGCTCCGCGCGTTGCACTCCACGTGTCAACCCAGGCGTCCGTCGCCAACTCCGAGGCGGCGCGCGTATGGTATAGCCTGGGCGCGAGCCGCGTGGTGTGCGCGCGGGAGATGTCGCTTGACGATATTGCCCGCATGCGCGAGGACATGCCTGCAGACATGGAAATCGAGGCCTTCGCGCACGGTGCCATGTGCATGGCGGTCTCGGGGCGCTGCCTCATCAGCTCCTATCTCACCGGCCGCTCGGGCAACCGCGGGCACTGCACGCAGCCCTGCCGCTGGAGCTACACGCTCGAGGAGGAGAAGCGCCCGGGCGAGCATTTCCCCATCGAGGAGGACGGTCGCGGCACGTTCATCATGAACGCGAAGGATATGAACATGCTCGCGCACCTTGGCGCGCTGCGAGCGGCGGGCGTGGACTCCATCAAGATCGAAGGGCGCAACAAGAAGGCGTTTTACGTGGCCAGCGTCGTGAACGCATATCGTCAGGTGCTCGACGGTGCGCCGGTCGTCGATTTCGCGCCCGAGCTTGAGGCGGTGTCGCATCGCCCGTATGGGACGGGATTCTTCTTCGGCGAGGCCGAGCAGGCTCCTAACTACGATGGCTACGAGCAGCAGGCGATGCACGTAGCCGACGTCGTCGACGCCGACCTCGAGACCCGCACCATCGTTGCGCGCTGTCGCAATCGCTTTGCGGAAGGGGAGGAGCTCGAGATTCTCAGCCCGCGGGTGCCTATTTCCCGCGTTGTCGTGCGCAATCTCACATGGTTGCCCGATCCCACGGAAAGTGATCCCGATCCCGCGCCGGTTCCCGTACCCGTGGCGAATCGCTCGTGCGGAATCTATCGCTTCTCGGCTGATGTCGAGGTTGGGGTTGGGGAAGGCGCTGGGACCGCGACCCGCACCGACGCCGTGGCCACTGCTGACCCCGCGACCCATGTCGCTGCTGACGTTGGGGTCACCGCTAGGACCGCTGCCGACGCCGCTGACATCCTTCCCGCTGCGGGGGACTTCCTGCGTGTGCGCCGTTTCCGCCGCTCGGCGCGCTCGGGTGCGTAAGGCAGCGTGACGCCCGCGATCGGCGTGAGCTTTCGCGGGCGTCACGTTCCCATTTTGGGACACGCGAGCCGCGCCCCCGAGGCGATTCCCGTCGCGTCGCCCCGCCAACTCCCGACTCATTTTCCCCTGCTGAATAGCTACGCCCGGGGGCGTGATATAGCCACTTTCACGTGGGATTTCGAAAAAGCGCCTGGCGCTCGCTATTTCTTCGCCCAACCCTTAAAAGTCCGCGCGCTTCTTGATATCATGTTCCCAAGGTAAACCCGAAGAAAGGGGTCGCTTATGGGAACCAAGGCGGTCGATGCTCTCGAAATATCCTTTGAGGATATGCCCATGTACCTGCGCGCCAAGCATTCGGTGTACATGGACGTCAATGGAGCGAGCTATTACCTCACCGATGTGAACGATCGGTACTGGCGCGCGCAGGACACTTCCCAGAAAAACGAAAAGGGCCACTACGTCGATTGCAGCGAGCTTGTGCCGACGGTCGGCGAGTTCCTCGACATTCCCTTCGTCGATGGCAAGAGCCTGAAGGAAGTGTTCGACGACGCGACATTCTACGCATCGGAAAAGCCCGAAGACGAGTAAAAGGCGAGGGCCACTTCAACAATCAAATAGCAATACCTTAAGGCGGCTTCGGCCGCCTCTTTAATTGCTACTGTTGTGATACCATGTGACTCGTAACGGTGGTCGCGCCAGGGGGAGCGGCCTTTGGCTTAGACGACGAGAAAGAGAGAAGCCTTATGGCAGAAGAACAAGAGTGCTCGCATTCGTGCGGCAGCTGCGGCGTTGAGGGCTGCGGCGAGCGCACGGCACCTTCCAAGTACACGACCAACGCGGCGAGCAACGTGAAGCACGTGATCGGCGTTGTGTCCGGCAAGGGCGGCGTTGGCAAGTCCCTCGTGACGAGCCTGCTCGCAAGCGAGCTGCGCAAGAAGGGTTTCAACGTCGGCATCCTGGACGCGGACGTCACCGGCCCCTCCATCCCGAAGACGTTCGGCGTGACCGACAAGCTGCATGCTGACGAGACGGGCATCTACCCGGCGCTCACCGACAGCGGCATTAAGGTCATGTCCGTGAACCTCATGCTCCCGAAGGGCGATATGCCCGTCGCATGGCGCGGCCCGGTCGTTTCCGGCATCATCAAGCAGTTCTGGGACGAGACCAACTGGGGCGACGTCGACTACATGCTGATCGACATGCCTCCGGGAACCTCCGATGTGTTCCTCACGGTGTTCCAGATGCTGCCCGTTGATGGTATCGTCACCGTTTCCGCACCTCAGGAGCTTGTTGCCATGATCGTCGGCAAGGCGGTCAACTTGGCGCACGACCTGGATGTCCCCGTTGTGGGCCTGGTCGAGAACATGGCGTACTTCAAGTGTGGCGAGTGCGGCAAGGAGCATCATATCTTCGGCGAGCCCCAGGGTGCCGCCGTTGCCGAGAAGTACGGCATCCCCGCAGTGGCTACGCTGCCGATCGACCCGAAGTTCGCAGCCCTGTGCGACGAGGGCAAGGTCGAGGAATACGACGTTGCCGGTGCGCTCGACGACATCATCGCCCACGTGGAGGCTGCGAAGCGCGAAGAGACCGAGGAGAAGGCCGAATAGCGCTCGCGAGAAGATTTGACCCCAGGGGCAGGCTTCTCAAGCGTGTGATTAGACAAGCGTGCGATTAGACAAGCGCCGCCTCGCGGAACGAGGCGGCGCTTTTGTTTTGGAGTAGGGCACGGTGCCCCTGTACAAAAACGACGATATGTTATGCAGAAACTATGTAGAACTCCTCAAAATGAGCGAATTTGAGGAATGACGCGACGTGATTTCGCTTTTGATGCGACACTTTCGGGACAGCTAAGAGGGATAATCAGGCAGCATCACTATTTCTTCACAACTTATCGTCAATTTTGTACATGAGTGATCGATGGAGCCGATTGGGGCGCTGGGGGAATATTTTTCAGGCTCGCGCCTCGCGCTGGCGCAATCTTGCAGCAGGCGGCATCATGTCGAGTCGGCGTTCGGCTGTGGGTCTTATCGCTTAATTGCTCGAGGAGATTGCGCTGAAACCCCCATATGTTTTTTGCGGAGGAAGGGGATGGTGGCGTGCGCATGTTCTCGCGTGCGGCTTATCGGGGCATGGCGACCTCTTGCACTCGCCGGCGGCGTTACGACCGCTGTGCGCGGCTTCAGCAAACTCGCTGAAAACTTTTTCAAAAAAGTGCTTGACCGAAATCGCCGTTCTGTTAGTATAGTCGATGCACGTTTTACGGGGAATTAGCTCAGCTGGGAGAGCGCATGGCTGGCAGCCATGAGGTCAGGGGTTCGAACCCCCTATTCTCCACCATGAATTCAATCGCTGGTCGAACAATCGGCCAGCGATTTTTTTTATTTCCAGGCTGGAGGGCTCGAACCCCGCGAGGTTCGACAGTAGTTTTGATCCCCCTGAGGGCAAACTTTCTCAAACGGGGGTAGCGGGTCGTGTCCGAGATGCACATTGCGGAGGGCAACCCGGTTTTGCTCCACTGCTTTCCTGTCCGCTCGTTTCTGTTGCGTTGCGATTCTGCTTTCCCGCTCGTCGCAATCATGCGCTTTGCGGGATGTGGCGTTTGATCGCTTCTCGGTAGGCTTTCCCGTAGCGCGTGGGCGTGGTGTTTCTGCGGGTGATAATCCCGATGGTCATGGTCTCGTCCACGTCCAGCGGAACCGAGATGATGTTCTCGCCGTTGAGCTCGTGCGATATGACCCCGCTGCACACGGTGTACCCATTCAGCCCCACGGCCAGGTTGAACAGCGTCGCTCGGTCGCGCACGCGGATGTTCTTGCGGCGGTCGAGCGTGCTGAGCAGCTCCTCGCTGAAGTAGAACGAGTTGAAATCTCCCTGCTCGTAGGAAAGGTAGGGGAAGTCGTCGAGGTCGTCGAGCGTTACCGACTCGCGTTCCGCAAGCGGATGCGTGCTCGAGATGAACACATGCGGCTCGGCGGTGAACAAGGGCTCGAACAGAAGGTCTTGGCTTCGCAACATTTTCTCGATGACCTCGTGGTTTCGCTTGGAGAGGTAGATGATCCCCAGCTCGCTTTTCATGCGTGAGACATCCTCGATGATCTCGTGCGTCTGCTCCTCGCGCAGGGTGAAATCGTAGCGGAAGGCGTCGAACTCGCGTATGACGTCGACAAACGCGTTGACGGCGAACGAATAATGTTGGCAGGAGACGGCAAAATGGGGGACTTGCTGCGTCTCTCCCTTGTATTTCTCCTCCAGAAGGTCTGCCTGTTCGAGCACTTGTCGGGCGTATCCCAGAAACGTCTCACCCTCCGATGTCACCACGACGCCTTTGTTCGTGCGCTCGAAGATGGCGACGCCCATCTCGTGCTCCAGATTGTGGATTGCGGCGGTGATGGAAGGCTGCGACACGAACAGGCGCCTCGACGCCTCGGTGATATTGCCCATCTCGGCGACTTTCACGACGTATTTCAGTTGCTGCAGTTTCATGAGCGCTCCTCGCCTGTGGGCCATCGGTGTTCAAGGATAGGGGAAAATAACATCCTTGCAGGCGTTTCGCGCAAAGAACGCAAAAGGGGGAGAGCTTGTCGGCCCTCCCCCTCGGGGGTCACGCGCGGTGTGTGGAAGGTGCGCGGAAGTCGTGCGGCGGCGTGCGATGCATGCGACCTGCGCTCAGCTTGCAACATGCGGTGTGCGCACGGCCTAAGCTAGTCGCCCCACACTTCTTCGGCGATCTCGCGCACGAGCGCCACCTTCGCCCACTGCTGCTCCTCGGTGAGCTTGTTGCCAATCTCGCAGCTTGCGAAGCCGCACTGCGGGGAGAGGCAGAGGTTCTCGAGAGGCACGTACTTCGTCGCCTCGTGGATGCGCGCGATGACGGCGTGCTTGTCCTCGAGCTCGGCACGCTTCGTGGTGACAAGCCCGAGCACGACCTTCTTGTCCGCGGGCACGCTCGAAAGCGGTGCGAAGCTGCCGGAGCGCTCGTCGTCGAACTCGAGGAAGAAAGCGTTCACGTGCTCGTTCGCGAGCAGTGCGTCGGCAACGTCATCATAGCCGCCTTCGCAGGCCCACGTGCTGTGGAAGTTGCCGCGGCAGACATGCGTGTTGATGCAGAGGTCGGCGGGCGCGGCGTCGAGCACGCGGTTGTTCACGCGCAGCAGCGTTTCCTTGATGCGCGCGAGCCCCGCTTGGTCGGTCCCGAAGAAAAGCTCCGCCTTCGGGTCGACAAGGCATCCCCACGAGCAGTCGTCGAACTGCAGGTTGCGGCAGCCCGCGGCGTGAACCTGCTCGATGAATGCCAGGTAGGCGGCGACAATGTCATCTTCTAGGAGAGCGTCGTTTCCGTATGCGGCGTCGGTCGCCTTGCGGTTCATGGGCATGATGAACTGTTCGATGAACTGCGCGGGCGCGGGTATCGTCAGCTTCGCCGTGGTGTTCTCGTCCTCGAAGGACTGTACGAAGCGGAAGTGCTCGACGAAGGGATGCTCGCCTGCGAGCGAAATCTTCCCCGTCAGATAGGTGTCGTCGATTTTGGCGGCCTCGTCGTGGAACGGCAGGCCGTCTTCGGTTGCGGAATGGCCGATGCCCTCGAATGCCCACATGAAGTCAAGATGCCAGGTCGCACGGCGGAATTCGCCGTCGGTGATGAAGCGCAGGCCGGCCTTTTTCTCCTTCGCGATGAGGTCGGTAATGCACTCGTCCTCGACTGCCTTCAAAGCTGCGGCGTCGATTGCGCCTGCGCTGAAATCCTCGCGCGCCTTCTTCAGCTTCGCGGGGCGAAGGAAGCTGCCGACGACGTCGTATCGATTCGGTCCATAGTTCACTGCCATTGTCTGCCTTTCGGTTGGATGCTTGCTCGCATGCGCCTAGGCGCTGCTCGGTTTCGTGCGCTCGCGGCTGCGGCGCCTTGTTTCGTTGTGAAGTATAGTCATACGCTCGGAAATCGAAAAATATTTGATTCGGAGTATTCGCCATAGGAAAAGCCTATCGATAAGGAGTGCGCCTCCTATCTTCCCTTTGGGACGAAACGAAGCGAAACGGGACGACGGCTGTGGAGGGCGCCCGGCGGCGCATTTGTCGGTGCCCATTCATGCGATTATGCAGGTGTCGCCGAACGAGAGGCGGCACCATCACAGCAACGCGGAGCCATGGGGGCGGCTCCTCACCAAACGAAAGGGTCGCATCATGAAGATCGGCGCTCGCAACCAGATCAAGGGCACCTCAAGACCGTCAAGGAAGGCGGCAAGGCCGTCGCCATCATCAAGGCGACCGACGTCATGGTCGCTGTCGACTAGCGATTCTTCCGCCCGCGCGCGTTGCGCGAGGTGACTTGAGAGTCTCAAGCCCTTGTGGGTTGGGGCTCTTTTGCTGCTAGGGGATTTTTTGCCTGTTCATCTGGGATTCCCATAGCTTATGGTCGCCGTGCCCCGCGACCCGCGTGTTACCGCCTCGTCAAACTCGAACTCTAAAGCTTCGAAGGATTCGAGAATCGAGAGCTCTTCGGAGACGATTGGGTCGATGGCCTCCTTGGCTCTGCTGATTGCAGGGATGATTTGCCCCAGTAAACCAGCTCGGGCCGCCGAAGCCTGCAGTTTCGTTTTGTCCTGGGGGTAAAACGAGTGAGCGCCAGAGCCCAAAAAAATGCCAGTTTCCCTCGCTATCCCCTATTCATCAGCTGCGGATTGCCCATAACCGTCCGGGCAATCCGCAGCGTGCGTTAACCGTCCGACGACTGCATGATTTCTTGGACGATCCCGTCGGGGTTGCGGAGGTAGAAAGCGTGGCTTCGACCGAAGCTGTCCTGGCGAAAATCGAACTCCTCTTGCGGGCATGCGCTCCACGCTTCATGCGTTGCGGCAGGATAGCGCTCTATAGACAAAAAGCCGCATAGAGCGGAATAGACCTGAGACCATCGTTCATTCCAAAGGGCTTAGTCGAAAGCCGGATAAGGCGCACGCCCGGATGGTTCTTTTTAAGTGAGGACAGGCTTCGAGATCGCGTGTTCTCGCCCGCTTTGACCTCAATCGCAGACACGCATCCCTGCCTCTCTACGACAAAGTCGATTTCTGCACGATTGTCGCGAGTCCAATAATGCAGCGGATAGCCAATGGCCGAAAGCTGCTGGGCAACGTAGTTTTCGGTAAGTGCGCCCATGAATGTGCCGCCGATGCCGGCGAGAATATCAGCTCGCTGAGCACCGGCTTTGGAAACGAGCAGTCCGGTATCCGCCTGATAGATTTTAAAAGACGAGGGGTTAACGAATGCCTCCAGGGGACTTTCGATTTGCCCGACGAGGCTGCAGCGCACCACAGTGCCCGACAGCACCAGCCAATCGAGAGCGTCCCCAAAGAGGGACGCGTTGCCCCCCGCTCGTACCACCTTGTATTGGAATTTACGATTCTCTTTGGCAAGCTGCTGTGGAATGGAGTCGAAACACGCGCGCGTTTTCGAGCTCAAGCGTTCATCAGCATATTTATTGGTGTCAGCAGAATACCCATCAAGAATGATACGGTGCTTTTCGGCGACATCGATGACCGACTGAACCTCAGTGTAGGTTTGGACAGCCTCGGGCATCCCGCCAACAACAAGATACTGTCGATAGAGCCCAAGCGCTTTGTCGTGAAGACTCGGAGCAAGAGGGTCCATTGATTCAAATGACGAGCGTATCTCGTCGGCCAATCGCTCGTACCCCATCGCCCAAAGAAACTCTTCGAAATCAAGCGGAGCCATTTCGATTAAATCAGTCTTTCCGACGGGAAACGAATACGACTGATGATTAATGGCAACCCCAAGGAGCGACCCGGCGGCCGCGACGTAATACTCGGGGGCATCTTCGCAAAAGTACTTAAGGGAAGTGAGCGCTTCCTCGCATGCCTGGACCTCATCGATGAACAGCAAGGTTTTGCCGGGCACGATGCGCTGCTCCGTTCGCGCCTCAATTGCGCGTACAATCGAATGGGGGTCGAGACCGCCCGAAAAGTCCGCCCGCGCCGACTGATCGTTCTCGAGATTGACGTAGACGACCGACTCGAAAAGGGTCTGCGCGTATGTTCTGAGCAGATAGGTCTTGCCGCATTGCCGAACGCCTTTGACTAACAGGGGCTTCCTATCAGCCTTGTCTCGCCATTCCTTAAGGAGCCTGTCTGCCTTGCGACGCATAAGCGACCTTTCTTATAGAATACCTTTCGACAATATTTTAGCGCAGATTAATCGATTTTCTATTATTTATCTGCGTTAAAATATTTCTTGAGGTGGCTCCTCATGACTTCCCGAGAAAGACATCGAGGCTCGCGCATTACTAGATGCAGTCCTATAATAGGTGCCATTGAAAACGAACAGAGAGGAGCATCCCCGTGCTTTTCACCGACATCGATATCCTCGACGAGAATCTTGACTACCAGGCCCATCAATGGGTGGGCGTCAAGGACGGCACGATCGACTATATCGGCGACGCCGCACCTGAAAACGCTGCCGACTACGGCGAGACCTACGACGGTCGCGGTCGCCTGCTCATGCCGGCGCTCTACAATGCGCACACGCACCTGCCGATGACGCTTCTGCGCGGCTACGCGGAGAACGTGCCCCTGCAGGAATGGCTCAACAACCTCGTGTGGCCCTTCGAGGGGAAGATGACGCCCGAAGACAACTACTGGGCGACCAAACTCGCCCTTGCCGAGATGGCGCGCTACGGCTCGGTCAGCGCGTCGGACATGTATTATGCCACCGACGAACGCGTGCAGGCGGTGGGCGAGGCCCATATGAAGATGAACGTCTGCGAGAGCGTGCTTTACTTCGAGCCGAAGCCGTTTGCTGAATACCCCATGTGCGAGAAGATGGAGCGCATCGTCAAGCAGTACCACGGCGCGCAGGACGGGCGTATTCGCGTGGACTACAACATCCATGCCGAGTACACATCCAACCCTATCACTTGTACCGATATCGGGAAGGTCGCAAAGGCAGCGGGCCTTCCCATCCATATCCACATCTCCGAGACGAAAAGCGAGCACGAGGAATGCAAGGGCCGCCACGACGGCCTCACGCCCGTGCAGTACTTCGAGAGCATCGGCGTGTTCGACGTGCCGGTTATCGCGGCGCACTGCGTGTGGGTCGACGACAAGGACATCGAGATCCTCGCCAAGCGCGGCGCGACCGTAGCCTTGAACCCTGCCTCCAACATGAAGCTCGCAAGCGGGTTCGCGCCCGTGCAGAAGCTGCTCGATGCGGGTGTGAACGTGGCGCTCGGAACCGATGGCATGGCCTCGAACAACAACCACGACCTGTTCCAGGACATGTATCTTATGGGCACGATCTACAAGGGGCATGAGCTTGATCCCGCGATCATTTCGCCCAAGCAGGTCATCGCCGCTGCCACGCGCGGGGGAGCGCTCGCGCAGGGTCGCGAGGACTGCGGGCTTGTGAAGGTGGGCATGAAGGCCGACCTCACGGTGCTCGACACGACGGGCGCTTCGTGGTGCCCCATGACGAACCCCGAGGTCAACATCGTGTTCTCGGGCCATGGCTCCGATGTCGTGCTCACCATGTGCGACGGCGAGGTGGTCTATCGCGACGGCGAGTGCCCGGGAATCGATCTCGAGCAGGTGAAGGCCGAGGTCGCCGCGCGCACGAAGCGCATCATCTCCGAGCTCTAAGGCAAACGGCTCGCAAAGCGGGAGCGCCCCTCTCATCGCGAGAAGGGCGCGGTGGGGAGCAGCCCTAGCGCCAACAGGCCCACGGCTATGAGGAACAGCGACCGGATGAGAAGCGGCCGCCTTCCCATGGAATTCAGCCAGAACATGGCAGGCAGGGACCCCACCAGGAAGAACAGGCTCAAGACGCTCTCGTCCAAGATCGCGCTCTTCCCGATGCCCAGGCCGAAGACGGTCATAATCTGCGGGCCGAACGTGTAGATGGCGTACATGGGAACGACCTGGCACAACGTGAGGATTCCCAAAAACACGATGCGCGCGGCGTATCCCTTCGAGAACACCTCTGCAAAGCCGGCCTTGTGCTTGGGCTCCTCTTCCTCGTCCTCGAGGATGACATCGGCGCCGTACACGCGGAACACCACGCGGCGCGCCTCCTCGTGGCGCCCCTTGCTTTTCGGCCACAGGGGCGACTCGGGGACTTTGCACCTGCCGATCAGCAGGAAGACGCAGGGGATGATGGCGGAGCCGAGCATGAGCCTCCATCCGCCATCGACGTCGCACAAAGCGAAGCCGACGACTGCAGCCACGGTAGCGCCCAAATACCATGCCGCCGAGACCATGCCCATCGATATCGCGCGGTGGGGCTTGGGGGTGAACTCGGTGATGAGCGAGGTTGCGATGGGGTAGTCGGCGCCCACGAAGACGCCGATGAAGAAGCGGTATATCACGAGCAGAAGCGGCGTCGTCGCGGATGTCGTCGGACACGCCGATGTCAGCGGATTTCTTTTCGATTGCGTCGATTTCGGGACAGCTCCCTTGGTTGCCATATGGGTTTCCCTTGGCCCGTGTCGGACAGTAGGCAATGCGTTCCGTTTTGCCTTAAGAAGGCGTAAAAGGGCAAAAGCCCGCAAGACGCATTTTTAGTCTTATTTTGAGAAAATGGCGACGTTTACGAGCAAGGCCGTGCGAGTTTTTCAGATTATGGCGTTTGCGGGGTATTTCCCATCGAGACGCTAGGTTGAATGTGTGGGCGCCTAAGCCTAGGCTTGGAGTCGAACCAAAGGTGCGGGACGTCGGGTGGCTCGTTCCGCTATTCTGTCCCGCTTCGACCGGCGGGACAGTCGAATCAATGGGTTGCTACTTGCGCGCCGCAATGGCAAATGGAAAGGATCCTCATGAACGTGTTTATCCCCGATGGCCGCATCGACCAGTTCATTCTCGAAGACATGCCCTATATCGATCTTACGACCGAAGTCCTCGGCATCGGCGAGGAACCGGGGGAAATCGAGTACTTCACGCGCGAAGAGGGCGTGCTCGCCGGTGTGGAGGAGGCTGCTCGCGTGCTCGGGAAGACGGGTGCGCGCGTCATCTGGTCGCGTCGTTCGGGCGAGCGGCTCGTTGCGGGCGAGTCGTTCCTTCGCGCGGAGGGCACGGCGGCGGCGCTGCATATGGCGTGGAAGGTGTCGCTCAACCTGTGCGACCACCTGTCGGGCGTGGCGACCAAGACACGCGCAATCGTGGGCGCGGCGCACAGTGCGAACCCTGCATGCGAGGTGCTCACCACGCGCAAGAGCATGCCGGGCGTGAAAGACCTGCTCACGAAGGCGGTCACCTGCGGCGGCGCCTTCCCACACCGTTTGGGCGCGTCCGAGACCGTGCTCGTGTTCGACCATCACATCACCTTCATGGGCGGCTTCGAGGCGTTCTTGGACGCGCTTCCCGCCCTTCGTGGCCGCTGCGTGGAGAAGAAGCTGTTCGTGGAGGCGGGACCCGACGAGGCGTGCCGTCTCGCGGAAGCGGGCGTTGACGGCATCCAGCTCGACAAGCTGCCGGTGGACGATTTGGCCGCGATCGTGCCCGAGCTGCGCGCGATCGACCCTCATCTCACGCTCATCGCGGCGGGCGGCATCAACCTGCAGAACGCCGCAGCCTACGCCGCGACAGGCGTCGATGGCCTGGCCACCACAGCTCCCTTCACCGCCAAGCCCATCGACATGAGCGTCCGCATGAAGCGAGAAGAATAGTCGCACGTCTTTCCCTATGGCTTCACGCGGGGGCGTGTAGCGCGCATTTCCCCGTAAAATGCAAGTGCTTTCCAAAGTGCGGGGCAAATCTTGGGGCAAGCGGATGAAAAAGGGCGAAAGTACGTTACACTGGTTACAACGCAAGCCGAAGTCGGCTTGACCAAGCGGTTCTTTGTGTGTGCAAGACTAAAAGTGGTTGTGCCTCAAAGATGCTCTTTCGGGCGCGGCCACGCAACGAAAGGTTGGTGGTCAAAATGGCAGCTCCTGCCACTGAGCACGTGCGCAATGTCGTCCTGGTGGGTCAAGACGGCGCGGGGAAGACTTCGCTCGCTGAGGCGATGCTCTACGTCTCCGGCAAGACCCCGCGCATGGGTACGACACACGACGGCAAGTCCTATCTCGACTACGATGCCGAGGAAATCAAGCGCAAGTTCACGATCGGCACCTCGATCGCCCCCATCCCGTACAAGGACTACAAGATCAACGTGCTCGACACTTCGGGCCACCCCGACTTCATCTGCGACACGCTGTCCACCATGCAAGCTGCTGAAATGGCGCTTTTCGTGGTCGACGCCGTTGCAGGCCCACAGGTCATGACCACCAAGCTGTGGCGCGAGGCCGAGGGAATGCGCCTTTCGCGAGCCGTGTTCATCAACCATATCGATCGCGAGCATGCCGACTTCGACATGGCCATGGCGACGCTCCACGCGCGTTTTGGCTCGCGTTTGGGCCCGGTCACCATCCCCATCGGGCAAGACGCTGACTTCAAGGGCGTCATCGACATCATCCGCATGGAAGCCCGCTACTTCGGCGAGGGCGATGACTCTGAGCGCATCGAGCCCATTCCTGCCGAGTTCGCCGATGCTGCTCAGGCGGCCCGCGACAAGCTGTGCGATCTCGTGGCCGAGGCCGACGACGAGCTTATGATGAAGTATCTCGAAGGCGAGGAGCAGCTCACGCAAGACGAGCTCGAGTCGCTGCTCGACAAGGCCATCGCGCAGGAGCTGTTCATCCCCGTGTTCGTGGGCTCCACCATCATCAAGCAGGGTATTCAGGGGCTTATGGAAGACATCTGCACCTACTTCCCGCATCCGAGAAGCCACGGCCGCTTCCAGATGGCCGACGGCACCTCCATCCCCATCGACGAGACGAACCGCCCCGCGGCCTTCGCCTTCAAGACGCTCTCCGACCCGTTCGTGGGCCGCTTGAGCTTCCTTAAGGTGCTTTCGGGCGTGCTCGAGCCCGGCATGGAGCTTATCAACGCGCGCACGGGCAAAAAGGAGCGCCTGGGCCATCTCTATGTCATGATGGGCAAGGAAGCCACTGACGTGAAGAGCGCGAAGGCGGGCGACATCATTGTTGTGCCGAAGCTTGCCGAGACGCGTACGGGCGACACGATTTCCCTTACCGGCGAGATTGCCGTCGACCCCTTGCCGCTGCCGGTGCCGCAGTACCCGGTCGCGATCGAGGCCGTTAACAAGAAGGAAGAGGACAAGCTCGGGACGTTCCTTGCCCGCGCGGCGGAAAACGACCCGTCGATTCATATCCAGCGCAACGAGGAAACGCATCAGACCGTGCTCACTGCGATGGGCGATACGCAGGTCGACATGCTCATTTCCCGCTGCAAGGAGCAGACGGGCGTCGATGTTCGCCTCGTGCCGGTGCGCATCCCGTATCGCGAAACCATCCGCAAGACCGCCGAGGCCGAGGGCCGTCACAAGAAGCAGACGGGCGGTGCCGGGCAGTTCGGCGACTGCTGGTTGCGCATCTCCCCGAACCCGGGGGCGGGCTACGAGTTCGTCGACGAGATCAAGGGCGGCGCTATCCCTGGCGGCCTCATTCCCGCGGTCGACAAGGGCGTGCAGGAGACCATGAAGGAAGGCGTGCTCGCTGGTTACCCGATGGTCGACATCAAGGTCGCCGTGTTCGACGGCAGCTATCATTCCGTCGACTCCAACGAGATGGCGTTCAAGACCGCCGCGCGCATCGGTTTCCGCGCCGCGTGCGACCAGGCCGATCCTGTGCTGCTCGAGCCGATGGCCGACATGGAGATCACGGTGGGCGAGGACTATGCGGGTCCGGTTATGGGCGATATCTCCACGCGCCGCGGCCGCATCGTCGGCACCGACTCCAACGACGAGGGCGAGACGGTGATTATCGTGCGCGTGCCCTACGCTGAGATCGTGAAGTACACGAAGGATTTGCGCTCGATCACGCGCGGCTCGGGTTCGTACAGCATCCAGCTCAACGGCTACGAGCAGGCGCCTGCCGACGTTACGAAGAAGCTCGTGGAGGAATACCAAGCCTCAAGGGCTGCAGGGAATTAAAGACGCTGCCGCGTCCAACAGACGCGAGGCGGCGCTTGCGCAACAAGGGGGTCGACGGCTATCACGCCGCCGGCCCCCTTTGCGTGTGCAGGGAAGCCGCCCGGGTAGGAGGCGCGTCCGCTTTCCCCTTCGTCCGCTTTTCTTTCGCGTTCCCCATTCGCTTATCTGTCCAGTCCCTTTCTCATTCTCTCAGGGCAAATTCGTCCTCTCGCCGCAGGGACGCACGGCCAAGTCAACCCGTCGATTCGACCCTGCGGGTTGAGGTCGATTGCGCGCTTTCGGGTAGTCTATCGTGCGCATGTTCACGCTTTTGAGGGAAAGCGTGTCTGTTTTTGCGCATTCGCGCGATGTGGAGTCAAAAGAATAGTTGAAGGGGATGGTCATGAAACCATACAAGACAGTTATCTACAGCTTCCTGGTGGGCGGCACCTTCGCGCTCATCGCCCAGGCGATCCTCACGTTCTGGCAGACCGTGCTCGTAGGCACACCGATGGCGTTTTTCATGGGCGGCGCTACGCTTATCAGCATGGGCGTGATCGGCTGCATCCTGGGCGGCCTTGCGTGCTATCAGTACGTCGAGGAATGGGCGACGTTCGGCGCGCTGCTCCCGTTCTCCGGCTTTGCTATGGCGGTCGGCATGAAGGCCGTGGGTCCCTGGACGAAGAACAACGAGAAGATGGGCAAGTGCATCTGGAATTGCGTGTGGTTCGTCGTGTGGTTCAACGTGCTGTTCGCCGCTATCTGCATCGCGATTGGCTGGATCTGCGGCACGGTCGGGTTCAATAACAACCTCGGCGTCGCAAAGACCGAGGGCGGCATGCTGTTTGTGTACGCGTTCCTCGTAGGCGGCCTGCTTGCTGCGTTCTTCCAGATTCTGTTCGTGTGCCTGAAGAAGGTCACCAAGAAGGTCACCCCGCTCCACATCCTGATCACGGCATGGATGTTGGGCGCAATCTTCGCGCCCTTCGGAATCTCCGGTGCGCTTGCCAACTTCTCCGGCGAGGGCTTCTCCGTCATGATCACGGTCGGTGGCTACAATATGTTCAACGTGGGCATCGAGCTCGCGGCAGGCAACCTTGCAGGCGCCGGCGTGCACTTGGGGTCGTTCCTGCTTGCGGTCGCTGGCCTTGCCATCACCGCGCTGTTCACCTTCTTCATCTACAACTGGACGTTTGGTCGCAAGCCGCTCGAGCAAGTTCATGCCGAAAAGGCGCTGAACTCGCTTAAGGAGCTCGGCTACGACGCCTCCATGGTGAAGAAGCTCGACAAGGAAGAGCTCGAGGGCTACGACGCCGTGGGCGAAAGCGGTGTGCCTGCAGGTATGAGCGAGTCGGTGAAGGCTTAAGCGACCGCTTTTCATACGACGGCTGTGCGTCGTGCGTATCGCGAACTCGCGTTGCTGGAGTGCGTTTCGCAACGCGTCTTGCTTTGCGTTTCATCTTGGCGGGCTTTCCTCGTATGGGGGAAGCCCGCTTTTTTTCGAAAGCTTGCCCTATACTGGATGGCATTGGTTTTTTAGAGTTCGCGCGCGTCGCATGCGGCGCTGTAAGGAGTGGGAAATGGCAAAGGGAATGAGCAAGAAGGAGCGCAAGCTCCGCGAGGAAATCGCCGAGCTCGAGCAGAAAAAAACGCGCGGCTTCATGCAGACGGCAGGCGGCATCATCATCTTCGTGCTGTTCCTGATCATCCGCCAGGTCTTGGTAGCGAACGGCATGTTCGACCCCGAGACGGTTGCGGCGAGCGTAGTCACTTATGCGATTGCGGTTGTAGCGGCCGGCTTCGTCGGCATCGGCGCCTATCATTATTCCAGGGCGAAGACGAAAATCGGCGATTTGCAATCTCGCATCAAGTAGACGCGCCCGCTTCGCGTGAGGGTGGGGCCGTCGGGTAGATGGACGGGATGCGCGCCTCGTGGCGCCTTGCTCAAGGCTGCAGTTAGGGACTACATAAAATGAGAAAGCCCCGTGTCCTTCGCAAAAGCGGATGGATGCGGGGCTTTCGGGCTCGCGATGCGTGCGGCGGTTAGTCTGCGACTTCCACCAGGGTGATCTCAAAAGTGAGCGCCTGGCCTGCCAACTCGTGGTTCATGTCGAAACTAACGGAGTCGTCGGTCACTTCCACGACGCGTGCGGGGAAGGGCGCCGAACTGCCCGAGCGCAGGTAGATGGTCTGTCCTATAGGCAGCTGATTGGCATTGGGGACATTCGAGCGCGGCATCTTCTGCACGAGCGCCGGGTTGTGCTCGCCGTATGCCTCGGCGGGTTCGAGGCGAACCGTCTTGGTCTCGCCAACCTCCATGTCGCGCACAGCCTTGTCGAAGCCGGGGATCATCTGGCCTGCCATGCAGGTGAACTCGAGCGGTTCGCCGCGGTCGTAGGACGAATCGAACTGCGTGCCGTCGTCGAGCGTGCCTTTGTAGTGGGTCTTCACCTTTTTGCCTTCATTGCTCATGAAGCACATCTCCTCTCGGTCTGAAAAGCGTTAGCTGTCAGTCTATCCGAAGTCCGTGGCCAAGGCCACCGGCCGCTGCGTCTGATTCCCGAGCCTCGCTATGCGTCGTGCTATTTCCGATCGGCAAGCGTCGTCCGCGCGGCGACGAGCTTCTCGAGCGGTTCGAGAAAACCTCGCTCATTGTCGGAAAGCCCAGATCGTGCGGCGGCTATCACTTCGTCGGCGAACTCGGCTGCCGACCTGCCGTAGACCTCGCCCGCATAGCCCAGCTCCTGCAGCGAGTTCTTCGCTTGCTCGATGTCGTTTGCCGCGATGCCCTCGAAAAGCCTCTCCACATGCGCCAAGCTCTCCTCGCAGTAAAAGATGCCCTTCACAAGTGCGGCGTATGCGACGGCGTAAGGCACGGGCATCGCGTCGGCGGGGCGAATCTCGAGGTAAGTCTTTAGCCGCACGTCGGGAAACACCATCGACAGCGCGTGCTCGATCTCGGCGCGGCTCATGGGACGCTCAGCGTAAATCTCGCTGAAGCGGCGGGAATCCTCGCGCCAGCCGCCCTGCCCGTCGGGCACGAGAATCGCCGGCGTGTCGTAGACCCAGTGCGCATAATCGCGCAGCGTGAACGAGCCCTCGACAGCGCCCGGCACGATGCCGCAGCGCTCGGGATCGCAGTGCTGCCAAATCTCGGTGCGCACCATGCGGTGAGTGCGCGGCGCACCTTCGAAGATGGGGGAGTTGTCGCAGATAAGCGACAGGACCGGCGTGAGCGCGCTCGCGACGCGATACTTGCGCACGCAGTCGTCGGCGCTCGTGTAGTCGATGCTCACTTGCGTCGATGCGCTTCCTCGCATCATACAGGGCCCGAAGGGGCTCACGCTACCGAGGTAGCGATTCATGTACTCGTAGCGCTGCTTGGGGATAAGCTCCAGGCTCGTCGCGCGCGCCGTGGGATGATAGCCCGCCTTCGCGAGCTTCCCGTGTTTCGGCGCGAGCACGCCGCAAAGCTTCTTCTCGAATTGCTCGAAGCACGCCTTCGCGCTGGCCAATTCATGAAAAGGACCTGCGGAAAGTTCCACCTGAGCGGCAGGCTCGATGGTCACCGCCTCGCCGGGGCGCGCTACGCCCAAAAGGTCGCCCTCGGCGTCGTAGGTTGCTTGCGGGTAGTCGGCGCGCAACACCTCGAGCACGCTCTGGATGCCGTCTTCGCCCGAGTAGCTCACCGGCGAGCCGTCCTCGCGAACGATGATGTGCTCGAGCTCGACGCCGAGCGCGCCTTCGTCAGCTGTGCACCCGCTCTCGATGAACGCCGCGATCGCGTCGACGTTGCGATCGTGCATCTCCATACCGTTCGCGGGGATTTTTTGTGCGTCTGATGCCTGGTCACTGGCCTGTTCATTCATGGTTTGGCTCCTTGGCCTAAAAAAGTGGTGCAAACCCCAGCGGGTTTGTATAAAATAATTTCGCCGCACATCGTAGCACGTTGCGGCGACGGAATTGGGCATGTATCGAAAACGAGGACGAATCGTGAACTTGGGCATTCTGAATAGCAAGGCGCTCGCCGCTTCTTTTGCTGTCATGTCCCGACGACGTCCTTTGCGCGACGGCAAAGCCTCGCGCCGTGCCGCTTCGCGCGTTTCTTCTCTGTAACTTTTTCGCGTCCTCTTTGGACGGGAACCCCCTTTCATTACTATTGTCCGTGCGCTTCGCTCTATGCGTATCGCGTGCATCGCCGCAGCTAGCATCGCTGGCGGCCGGGCTCGTTGTTCGCATATCCGCAGGCGCGGGAACCAATTCGATAAGGAATCGACATTATGAAGATTAAAGCCGGTATCGTTGGGGCCGCTGGCTTCGCAGGTGCGGAACTCACGCGCCTTTTGCTGAGGCACCCGAGCTTCGAGCTGTGTGCGATCACCTCCGATGCGCTCGCCGGGCGCGCGCTCGCCGAGGTGTACCCCGCGTTCGCGGGTGCGAGCGACCTCGTCTTCTCCAAGCACGATAAGAGCGTGCTTGCCGACCTCGACGTGGCCTTTCTCGCCGTCCCTCACACGGCGTCCCTTGCGATGACGCCAGAACTCATCGCCGCGGGCACCACGGTCATCGACCTGTCCGCTGACTACCGCCTGAATGACCCCGCAATCTACGAGAAGTGGTACAAGGTGGCGCACACTTCCACCGACCTTCTCGCAAAGGCTGCCTTCGGTCTGCCTGAGCTCACGGGCGACGAGCTCGCCTCTGCCGCGGCGCGTCGAGCGGCAGGGGAAGCTGTGCTTGTGGCGTGCGCGGGCTGCTATCCCACGGCGACCTCGCTTGCCGCTGCGCCGTTTTTGCGCGCCGGCCTCGTCGAAGAGGGCGCCACTGTCATCGTCGACGCGCTCTCGGGTATCACCGGGGCGGGCAAGAAGGCCACCGAGCGCACGCACTTCTGTTTCGCGAACGAAAGCGTCGAAGCCTACGGGGTGGGCACGCACCGTCACACGCCGGAAATCTCGCAGATTCTGGGGCTCGCTCCCGGCAAGCTCGTGTTCACGCCGCATCTCGTTCCCATGAACCGCGGCCTGCTCTCCACGGTGAAGTTGCCGCTCGCGAAGGGCGCCGACGCTCCCGACCCCGAAGAGCTTGCCGCCATCCAGCAGCGCTTCTACGCGAATTCCCCGCTCGTCGAGGCGCTTCCCGCAGGCTCGCTTCCCAAGACCGCATCGGTCGCCGGTACGGCACGCGCGCAGGTGGGCGTCGCCTATCACGCGGAAGCTCGCATGATTATCGCGATCGGCGCGATCGACAACTTGGGGAAGGGTGCTGCCGGCCAGGCCGTCCAGTGCGCGAACATCATTTTCGGCCTCGATCAGACCGAAGGCCTCACCTCGCTTGCCGTGGGGGTGTAAAACCCGATGGAAGGAACCGACATGACAGCATTCACCCAGATCGAGGGCGGGGGCGTCACGAGCGCCCTTGGCTTCAAGGCCGCCGGCATCCATGCGGGTTTCCGCAAGGAACCTGAGCGCCGCGACCTCGCGCTCGTCGTCGCGGACGAGCCCTGCGCGGCAGCGGGCACGTTCACGAAGAACATCTTCTGCTCCGCGCCCGTCATCATCTCGAGGGAACATCTCTCCGATGGCGGTACGGGTGCCCCGAGCTATGGCACCGCGCGCGCCGTGGTGGTGAACTCCGGCATCGCGAACGCCGCGACGGGCGTCCCCGGACTCGAACATGCCCGCGAGATGGCGCGCATCACCGCCGACGCCGTGGGCTGCACCGATGAGGAGGTGCTCGTCGCGTCGACTGGCGTCATCGGGCAGCATCTTCCCCTCGACCCCTTCAAGACGGGCGTTCCCCAGGCGCTCGCCGAGGCAAGCCGCGAAGGCGGGGCCTCTGCTGCGCGCGCGATCATGACCAC